>Ga0126381_100008994_pt1 | contig 11195 bp, 10 predicted proteins | sample PanSoiMetPlot_28_FD_96465 | JGI IMG/M metagenome (GOLD analysis project Ga0126381, IMG submission 96465) | Tropical forest soil microbial communities from Panama - MetaG Plot_28 | ecosystem: Environmental > Terrestrial > Soil > Tropical forest > Bulk soil | place: Panama | collected 2016-02-17 | reverse complement strand
GGAACGGGGAAGACCACCGCGCTGCGGGCGCTGGCGAGGGAGTGGCTGCCCTGGTGCGACACCGACTGCGTGATAGATCCCGAGACGCTCTTCGCTGATCCCAGGTACCTGATGGAGCTGGCGATCGGCGACGACGACGAGGACGAGGCGGCTGCGCGCTGGCGCCTTCTGCTGCTCGAAGACTGCGACGAACTGATCGGCGAAGAAGCCAAGCGCTCCTCAGGGCAGGCGCTGTCCCGACTGCTGAACCTGACCGACGGGCTACTCGGGCAGGGCAGGCACGTTCTTGTCGCGATCACCACGAACGAGGATCTGCGTGCGCTGCACCCGGCCGCGATCCGGCCCGGTCGGTGCCTGGCTCAGATCGAGGTCGGGCCGTTCCCCGCCGGCGAGGCGGCGGCCTGGCTTGATCGTCCCGCAAACGGCATTCCCGCGATGACGCTTGCCGAGCTTTACGCCCGCAAGAACGCCAGGGCCCCTATCTCGTCGGCCCAGCCGCCCGCAGCCGTCGGACTCTATCTGTAGCCGCTACACCCGCTCGCCGTAGAGCGTCGCGAGCGGTGCGAGGAGAATCTTGCCCCGGCTGTCGGCGGCCTCAGCCTGGAGATCGGCCGTGAAGCCTGTCGCGCTGAATAGTCCGAGTACTGCGTCGGACGCGTCATGACCAGCCGCCGTGAGTAGTTCGCGCCGGTGCTCGAGACTGCGAAGCTCGGCCAGGCCGGGTCGCCCGCCGCGGTGCTTGGCTTCGCCTATGAACGCGACCGGAGTACCAGGAGTCCGTGGCCTGGTGCCGCGCGCGAGCGCCAGCACGTCGATCTCGTGACCTGACTTGTGCTCACGGCAAGCAACGATGGTCTGCCCGACCGGCCCGACCGCGATGCCCACCTCGGTAGCGGCGTACCGAGCCACCCAGTCGGCGGCTAGGGCCTCGAAGTGCGGTCCGTAGATTTTTGACTCGACCGTGTGCGTCGCCTCGGCCCAGACCTCGCGTGCCCGCCCGGCCTCAAGGTCAGCCAGGTACGGTTCGATCACCAGCTGGTGGAACCGCACCATCGGGTCGGCGACGGTGACCACGGGCCGCCTATTTAGCAGGAGATCTTGGCGGCGTTCAATGAACCCGGCCGCGGCCAGCGTCGCTAGCTGATGGGCCAGTGAGGTCGCCGGTCGGCCAAGGGTTCCGCCGATCTTCGTCGGCGAGGACTCACCAGCAGCCACAGCCGCTAGAACCGAGCTGTAGGCGGCGGTATCACGGATGCGTGGGTCCTCGTGCACGACGCGTCGCGCCTCGTCGAATAGCGGCATCGACGGGCGGAGCACGTTCCGCGCCAGCCAGCCGCCGAGCTGTCCTGGGTTCTCAGGAACGCGTGGGTCAGGAACGAGCTCGCGGTAGCCGGGCGTGCCGCCGACGATGGCGCTGTGCGCGAACGCGGCGGCCGGGTTCCCGATTCCCCAGTACTCCCGTGCCGCGCGGTAGCCGAACGGTCGGATACGCAACTCCAGGGCGGCACGGCCGCGAAGTGCTCTGGTTCCGGACAGCAAGTCCCCCATGACAGAGATCGCCGACCCGCAGAGGATGAGGCGAAGGGGCTGCGCCCCGGCCCCAGATCCCGGTCCGAGGCTGTCGTACAAGGACTGCACGATGGACGGCAGCCCAGGCGTCTCCTGGGACAGGTACGGGAACTCATCGAGCACCAGTAGAGCGGGCACGGCAGGGGAAGCCCCCGGGCCGGAACGCGTGGCCAGCAGTTCCATGGCCGTCGGCAGCGCCCGCTCCCAGCCTTCGAACCCAAACGAGCCAGTCGGCAGCCCGGCCCAGGCCGCGAGCGAGTCACCGAACCGCCGCAGCGACACCTGCTCCGCCTGCTCGGTCGCCAGGTGGTAAAGCCCGCCGACTGCATCGGCGAGCCGACGCAGCAGATACGACTTGCCCTGCCTGCGCCGCCCGTATACGACGGCGATCCGCAGGCCCGGCAGCGGCGCAAGCGCGAAGTCGGCCAGGTCGGTCCACTCCGCGTCACGGTCGAAGACATCCGCGGGTTTGTCTAGGGTCGCGCGGTCCAGCGCTGCCTCCACTAGCTCGACTGTACTTATATTAAGTGTAGTCGTGCTAGATCCTCGCGCGGGCGGGTCGGCCAACAACAGCAACAGCAGCAGCTGAGCTAAGCGGCGGCGTCGCGTAGCTGACCGAAGGCCTCGGCGAGTTGGGGTGCTGTCCAGTGGGCGTTCAGGCCGCTTGGGTTCGGCAGCACCCACACCCGCGTGTCCTCGATCGTGGTGTCTTGCCGTCCGACGACAGCCTGGGGGTGGCCGAACGCCGTGCGGTAGGCCGTCACCCCGACCACGGCCAGCCACTTCGGGCGCAGCGTCACTAGCTTGGCCGCGAGTATCTTTCCTCCGGCGATGAGTTCTTCTGTGGTGAGTTCGTCCGCTCTGGCGGTCGATCTGGCGACGACATTGGTGATGCCGAGTCCTAGATCGAGCAGCAGTTCTTGCTCGAACGGGCTGAGCAGGCGACTGGTGAATCCGCTGGTGTAGAGCGCTGGCCAGAACCTGTTGCCCGGCCGCGCGAAGTGGCGGCCGGTGGCGGCCGAATACAGGCCAGGGTTTATCCCGCAGAACAGCACGCGCAGAGCAGGGGCAGCGACGTCCGGGATCGTCCGACCAGCCGCTGCGGCCTGTTCTGCCCGGGTCGGCCGGTGCGGAACTGCCACTAGTCGACGCCGAGGCTGCCCTTGGCGGCGGCCTCGAACGCGCGGAATGGCAGCACCCGCTTGGCGACCAGGCCGACGCGCTCGCCTGCCTTGCCGACCGAGACCCGTCGTGGCGGGCGGCGTGCTTGCAGCACCTGGTACACGACATCGGCCACCGACTCAGGCGCGGCACCGTTGATCTCGTCGCGCTCCATGATGCCGACGGCCTTGGCCAGGGCGGTCTCGTAGACGGGGTCGTCGGCGCTGGCAGCGGCCATCTGCCTGCTGGCGGTGAAGTCCGTGCGGATGTTGCCTGGCTGCACGAGCGTGATGTGCACCCCGAAAGGCGCGACCTCGTAGGCGACCGCTTCCGCGAATCCTTCGAGCGCGAACTTGCTCGCGGTGTAGAACGCCTGGAACGGGATCCCGATCACGCCGCCGATGGAGCTGAGCAGCACTATCCGGCCGCTGGCCTGCTTGCGCATGATCGGCAGCACGGCCTGCACGACGCGGACGCACCCCCAGAAGTTGGTGTCGAACTGGGCCTTGGCTTCGTCAATGGTGGTGTGCTCGGCGGCACCGGCGACGCCCCAGCCTGCCGCCGCGACCAGCGCGTCGATCCGGCCATGCCGCTGCTCAAGCTCGGATACCCCAGCCCGCACGGCTGCCTCGTCGTCCACGTTCATTACGAGACCTTGCCAGCTTGCCGACGCGGTTCCCCTCCTGCTGGCCCCGGTGACCGACCAGCCCGCCCCGGCGAGCCGGTCGGCGCACACCCGTCCGATGCCGGCCGAAGCGCCGGTAACCAAGGCGACCTTGCCGCTGCTTGGCATGGTCATCGCCCTGCGTGAGCGGCGGCGGCCCGGGCCAGCGCGGGCTCGGAGAGCCAGCCGTCATGCCTGAACACAACCCGGCCCGCTGGCGAGATGATCTCGATCCAGGGCAGATCCTGAACCCCGTAGCCGTCTGCCATCCGGCCGCTCGTGTCGGCCGCGACCGGATAGCCGAGCCGCCCGCCGCCGGCTGCGGCTAGCAGCCTGGGCAGCACCGCCGCGCTGCTTTCCGTCTGGGTCTCGTCGAGCGCGACAACGGAGGGCCAGCCGTGGCGAATCGCCTGGCGCTGGTAGCTGGCGAGCACGCGAAGTTCGGCGGGGAAGTTGTACATCTCGTTCAGCCAGCTCGCTACGAACACCACCAGGTGCGGGTGGCCGGGGCCGAGCGCGAGGTTCTTGACCTGGCTGGCTCCGCCGATGACCGGAACCGTGACGTCCTGGGCCGGCCTTATCGCCTTGGCCAGAGCGAGCGGCACGAGCTCGTGCGGCCTCGGGTGACCCGGCAGCAGGCGTGACAGTCCCTGGGCGATCAGATCAGCCTGCTGTCCGATGCTCGCGTACGCCATCTGGGTCAGGTAGAGCGTCCGCTCCTTGCCGCTCTGGTCGATCAGGTAGATGGCCGGCTCGTGGTCGATGTTGCCGTGCGAGGCGGCCACGTAGACGTGGTAATCCCGCCACACCGCACCTAGCTGGCGCAGGTCGCCGGTCACGAAGTCCCACGCGTGCAGCATCTGATGATCAGAGGAGTACGCGCGCACGTTCGCGACCTTGGTGGCGTCCGGGTTCGCGTCGACGCCGAGCAACTGGACGTGCGCGGCAGCCGCAGGGCCGAGCATGCTCTTCGCCTGGGTCATGCTCAGCGTCGTCAGCGGGCACACGGACGTGCAGCGGGAGTCAACGAAAGCGAGCACCACCACCTTGCCGCGGAACTGACGAAGCGACACCGGGGTCCCGAACTGGTTGGTCAGCGTGAAGTCCGGCGCGGCCTTGCCAGGAAGGCTGGTGCCCGGGTCCACGTTCGGGTTCTTGCTCAGCGGGCCTGACGGCATCTGAGCCGGCGGGATCTGGCCGGCGGCTGGCCTGGTCGGCCTCGCGCTCGCCATGACCGTGATCGTGATGACCGCCGCGGCGACCACCAGGGCCAGGCCGGCGATGATGGCGAGCCTGCCGGCGTGGGTCAGCCGGCGTCCTGGCGCGTTGCTCAGTAGGTCCCTAAGGGCTGACACGCGCCCATACTACGACAGCGTGTCGTTGTCGAAACGGGTGCGTGAGCATGCGCTGGCCGAGAGCGGCTAGGCGGTGGTTGCCGAGATGCCTCTGGCGAGCCTGTCGACGTCGCGTAGCGCGTCGGGAATGCGGAAAGCGCCAGCCATCTCGCTGACCATTCTGGCCGCCTCGGCTATGGCGAGGCCGGCCGCAGTGATGTAAAGCGGGCGGTCGGAGCGCCCCCGGCGTACCTGCGCGGCGTGGGTCGCGGTGGCGAATCGTGTCTTCGCGACGCCGATCACCGGCGCGCCGAACTCGGCGTGGACGTAGGCGCCAAGGCCGGGCATGCCGTGCGGATCCAGATCGACATATCCGTCGACGACGATGAGCGCGAGCCCTGCCTCGCCCTGGAGGACAGCGCGTAGTGGCGGCAGCTCACGCAGGTAGAACTCGCCGGAACGGTACGGCCCAGGGTCTGGCACCAGGGCCGTCTTGCATCCTGCGACCGTCGAGAACGTGGGGTCGGGGGAGGTTACCAGCGCGGCCCGTGCACCCAAGTCGCCCAGGTAGTGCACGTCGACCGCGGCGAACCCGCGTTCTTCCTGGTGTGATCCAGGCTGGTGGGCGCCCGGATCACACCAGTTCATCGATCGCCCGACAGATCAGTATCCGTAGCCTCCGCCACCGCCGGAGCCCGACGAGCCTGACAAGGTCACTTCATGCCAGACGCCGCCAGACAGGTTCAGGCCGTTGCCCTTGGCCTGACCTGGCTTCTTGTCTTCTAGGAAGGTGTACAGCGGGTGGCCGTTCCAGGTTGCCTGGGTCGAGCCGTCCGCCCTCTTGATCGTGCCTAGCGTGCCGGTGACACCGGAACCGGCGGTGACCGGACCCTTTAGCGGCGGCCAGAACTTGGCGCACTGTCCGTTGCACTTCGATGTCGTACTCGTGTCAGGGACAAACCAGTACAGAGTGAACCCCTTGGAGTCGGTAAGCACCGTGGCGCTACCGATCTTCGTGGTCGTCAGCTGATTCGCCGATGCCGCGCCCGCGTTAGCCGAGCTTCCGCATCCGGTTGCTATCAGCGCGGCTGCAGCCAGACTGACTGGCACCAGCCATCTCTTACCCATGCAACTCTCTCCGTTCCTTGCCTGGTTCCTCCGATACAAGTGATCACGTAACTCCAGGTCAGATAGTTCAGTTAGGGCGCTACTGCCGGTAAGTTCGCTGGACAGGAGCACACGGCGCTACGTTGATCGGTGCGACTCGCGGTGACGTCCGCACCGTGTTGGGAGGCCTGATTGGTATGGCCAGCGCGGGAAGCCGCCGCAGTAGCGAAGGTAGATCTCCCCCCAGACCTGCGTGCCATGCGACGGCGAGGTTGTGCGCGGTGGTGGTCGCCGCCTTGGCCCTGGCTGGTTGCGCCGCGCACGCATCGGGCGCCGGCGGCGGTCAGAGCGGCGCCAGCGGTGGTCGCGGCACGAAGGCGCTCGCTGCCGCCTATATGGCGATCGCGTTGCCAGCCAACCACCGCCTCGATGAAGAGGTGGATTCCTACAACGACCACGCTCGCGACGACCTCGCTGTCGCCGAGGCCAGCCTGCGCCAGGAGGCGGCAACCGAGCGCTGGTTCGACCAGCGGCTGCTCAAGATCGCCTTCCCGCCGGCGATCGCGGCCACGGCCAGGGCACTTGTGCGCGTCAACGACCAGCGGATCGCCCTGACCACCGAGCAGGCACAAGCGATGACCATCTCCAGGCTGCTCGCCTTCAACGCAAGGCACCGCGCGGCCGACGCGGCCGTCGAAGTGCAGGTACGGTTCATCCGCAAGCAGCTAGGCCTGCCGCCGCCCGGCAATAGCTAAGCCAGCTCAGGCAGCGTGCCTAGAGCCGCTCAGGCATCCCGAAGACGGCGAAAAGCTCTGGCATCATCACGAAGCAGTGCAGCGCGCTGATCAGGCCGCCGTCGGTCTCGACCACCTGGATCGCCCATGGCTTGTGTCCGCCCTGGCCGTCGCTGCGGTACTGAGCGAACGCCGCGCATCCGTTGGCCGACGTCGGCAGCAGACGCGATCCACGGCACTCGGCGCCCGGGCCGACCATGAAGGCGGTCACCTGGTCGCGTCCGCTCAGCCACATCTCGAACGGCGGCATCGACTGAATCGCGTCGCTTCGCAGCAGCGCGGTCAGCCTGGACATGTCGTAGGACTCGAACGCGGTGACGTACTCGTCGAGCAGCGCCTGGTCGCGGTCATGTTCAGGCTCGGTGCCGCCCGTCTGCGCATCCTCTGACGCCGGTCCAGGTACCGCGACCCTGGCTCGCTGGAGGGCGCTGTTCGCCGAGGCCACTGAGGTTCCGAGCAGCTGGGCGCTCTCGGCCGCCGAGAACTGCAGCACGTCGCGCAAGATCAGCACGGCTCGCTGCCTCGGCGTGAGGCACTGGATCGCGGCGACGAACGCCAGCCGCACCGTCTCCCGCGAGATCGCGCGCTGCGCCGGATCGTCGTCGTCGGCAACCCACGAGCCGGGAACAGGCAGCACCCATTCGTGCGCGGGCAGCGTCGACATCGAATGCACGCCATCGGCGCGCGACGGCGGCTCCAAGTCCATAGGAACGACCCGGCGCCCCCGGCTCCGCAGCATGTCGATGCAGACGTTGGTGGCGATCCGGTAGAGCCAGGTGCGCAGCGATGACCGGCCTTCGAAGTTCTCGTGGTCACGCCAGGCTCGGACCATGGTGTCCTGCACGGCGTCCTCGGCGTCGAAGGGCGAGCCGAGCATCCGGTAGCAGTATCCGGTGAGCTCGCGGGTCAGCCGCTCGTACTCGGACCGCTCGAGCCCACCGAAAACCACATCAACCGCAGTCTGTTGATCTACCGTCATAGCCCGAGCCTACGCAAGTCCACCGACAATGCGGGCGGATCGCTCTGGCTCCCTAGCTGGACACGGTCACTTCGTGCCACAGACCGCCGTTCAGGTTCACGTTGTTGCCCGTGGCCTGCCCTGGCTTGGTGTCCTGGATGTAGGTGTAGAGCGGGTGCCCGTTGTAAACAGCCTGCTTCGAGCCATCGGATCGCGTGATGGTTGTCAGTGTTCCCGCGACGCCGGAGGCGAGCGTGGCCTTGCCTACCGGCGGCCAGTAGCCGGTGCACGACCCGTTGCACGCCGACTTGGTCGGCGAGTCCGGCGCGAACCAGTACAAGGTGAAGCCCTTGGCGTTGGTGAGCACGGTCACCCCGCCGATCGTGGTCGACTTGAGTGCGTTCGCGCCACCGGTCGACACCGGCGAAGCGGCACCGCTGGCCGTGGCTACCGAGACGACGAGCACGACCAGCGCGACCAGCGATAGCGCGCCAACCGCGCCAGCCGAGCCGCGGGCGCCGCCAGGCAGCCGGTCGCCGAGCTTGCCCACGAGGGCGTCAAAGCGCTCGGTCATCGACGTCGTGCCCCACTCACCGGGCATCACGGCCAGCGCCGCGAGTGCACCGAACGCCGCGACCTCGACAATCCCGGCCACGGTGCCAGGAGTCGTCCTGACCTCACGGAAGCCGAACAGCCCGACCCACACGGAAAGCAGGTAACCGCCGAGCGTGGCGATCGCGAAGCCGGCGCCCGCGGCGGCGACCAGCCTGCTGCCGGTCGCCGCGACCGCAAGGGCCAGAAGGAAGGCTGCGATGACCTGGAGCAGGAACAGCGGCCCGATGGTCGGGATCGTGTTATATCCGGTCAGGTACAGGTCAAGGTGGATCGCTGCGGTCACTGCGAGCAGCGCGGCTCCGGTGAGTCGCAGCACTAGCCCAAGGCGGCCGCCGTCGGTGGCCGCGCGTTCGGAGGTGTTCATGCCTAAGGTACGTCCGTTGTCTGGTGCCGGGTTCAATGAAACCTACCGCGTTCTGGTGCGATCGGCAGGCAAGTAGTCACGGCGCGCCGTGTACTGCTTATCCGCTAAATGTCGTAAAACCCTGAAACCATTCACCATGGTTTTTAACACATTGCCCGGAGTGATCGCCGGCTTCCATGAGATCACCGCACATCACGCGCATACAGATCGAACCGTGACAGGGTGCCCCTTTGTGTCATAGGTTAAGCGGCGCAGCCGATTACACCATGCCTAGGGAGGGGCTGTATGGGTCTAATCAATCGCCCAGTACGAGCCGGTGCCGTTGCCGTCATCGGACTGGCGATCTCCGCCGCCACCGGCGCGATGGCGACCGGCGCCTTGGCGGCGCCAGCAACAAGCGGGCCGCACTTCGTCGCGATCAAGGGGAGTGTCTCGCCGACGACCGATGCCATCACGGGCGGCTACCACAGCGCGCGGATGTCCATCGAAGTAGCGCTTGCCCCGAGGAATGCCGCCGGACTGGCCCGCAGCATCAAAGCGATCTACACCAAGCACAGCGGTTCCTACCACAAGTGGCTCGGGACCGGCAGGTTCGACGCGAGGTACGCGCCAACCCGGGCAAGCCGCGCCGCGGTCAGGGGGTACCTCCGGAGCCAGGGTCTGCGAATCGCGAAGTCTTCGTCACCGTTCCTGGTCCGTGCCGTCGGTTCGAGCCGGCAGGTCTCGAGGGCCTTCCACACCACACTGAGCAAGTTCCGCGACCCGCGCGGGATCCGGTACTTCGCCAACTCACGCCCGGTGGAGATGCCGGCCGCGATCGCGTCGCACGTGTTCGGCGTGATCGGGCTGACCAACACCTCGCGCGCGCATACGAACATCATTCGCGCGCCGCACTCCACCCGGGCAGCCGGGCGTCCGGCTCGGGACAACTCTTCCTGCCAGACTCCGTACCCGACCGAGCAGCAGCTTGCCAACGCGCTTCTCGGCATCAGCGGCTTCCCGTTCGGCTACGGCGACGCTCCTGGCTGCAATGGCCTGACGCCTAGCCAGCTCAACTCGCTCTACGGCGCACCGCACTTCGGTGCCCGCGGCAAGGGCGCGGGCGTCAACATTGGCGTCTTCGAACTGTCCGCTTACCAGCCATCCGACATCAACACCTTCGCCCAGACGTTCTTCGGCCCGAGCTTCACCGCGCCGCTGGTGGACGTGAACGTGGATGGCGGCCCGCTGAACCCGCAGTGCCCGGTGGGCGACCAGTGCCCGCCGCAGTTCGAGTTCTACGCGGGCGACATCGAAGTGGACGCCGACATCGAGACTCAGCTCGCGATCGCGCCTGACGTCTCACACCTCGTCGTCTACAACGCTCCTAACGACTTCACCGGGCAAACCTCGCTCGATGAGTGGGTGCAGATAGCCAATGACAACGCCGTCGCATCGGTCAGCTCGAGCTGGGCGGTCTGCGAGAACGACGTCACTGCGGCCTATGCGCAGGCCGAGAACGTGGTCTTCGAGCAGATGGCCATGCAGGGCCAGAGCACGTTCGGTGCCGAGGGCGACACGGGCGCGTTCTCCTGCATCAGGTCGGACGGCACCACGATTCTCAACGTGCTCGACCCGCCGTCACAGCCATGGGTGACCAGCGTCGGCGGCACCTCGTTCGAGAACTTCAACCCGGCCACCAACGAGACCCCGGCCTACCCGGCCAACACCGAGACGGTCTGGAACTTCCTGAACCTCTGCAACAGCGGTCCAGGCAGTGACGGCCTGACCGGCTTCGACTGGTGCGCCGGCGGCGGCGCCACCGGAGGCGGCAACAGCCAGTGGTGGGGCCGGCCGTTCTACCAGGTCGGACCTGGCGTGAGCAACTCGTTCAGCACCGCTGGCAACGGCTCGACCCAGTGCGCGCTCGCCAGCACCGGCACGCCGTGCCGTGAGGACCCGGACGTCTCAGCCAACGCTGACGAGAACACCCCGTACGCGGAGTTCTGCACCGGCAACGCGAACACGCCGTTCAGCATCTGCGGACAGTTCAGTCAGTTCCAGACGCCGCCAGGGTGGTTCGGCATCGGCGGTACCAGCCTGTCGTCGCCGTTGTGGTCAGCGATCGCCGCCGACCGCGACAGCTTCCAGGGCCACCGCAGCGGAAACCTGAACCCGCTGCTGTACCTGATGTACAACCTGGCACCGCACGTCTTCTTCAACGACATCAACGGAGCCGGCCAGGTGGAGAACAACAATGGGTTCTTCCCCGCGGTCAAGGGCTTCGACCTGGCGACCGGAATCGGTACGCCGAAGATGAAGCACATCATCAACTTCTGACCGGCTAGTCACTGTGGCGCGGGAACGGTTTCCGTTCCCGCGCCACAGCTTTCTGCTAGCGGCGCTCGCCCCACGTCGGCTCGACTCCTGACGGCAGCGGGACGTCGAACGCGTTCAGCACGAACGAGACGAGCGTGTAATAGCCGCACAGCGACACGAGTTCGACCAAGGCGGCGTCCCCGAGCAGCTCGCGAGCGGCGTCGTAGGCCTCCTTGGCTACTCGTCCGGTCTTGACCAGCTGGCTCGCGAACGCATAGATCACCCGCTCGTCGTCGGCGGCGAACGGCGGCTCGTCGCCGCGCGCGATCGC
>Ga0126381_100008993_pt1 | contig 11197 bp, 3 predicted proteins | sample PanSoiMetPlot_28_FD_96465 | JGI IMG/M metagenome (GOLD analysis project Ga0126381, IMG submission 96465) | Tropical forest soil microbial communities from Panama - MetaG Plot_28 | ecosystem: Environmental > Terrestrial > Soil > Tropical forest > Bulk soil | place: Panama | collected 2016-02-17 | reverse complement strand
TCAAATCGACGGGAGCGGCCGACTACACGTTGTCCCGCGACGGGACTCTCGTATACATGCCCGCGACACTGGGCCGAGTCCCGCTGCATACACTCGTATGGGTTGATCGCACAGGCCACGAGGAGCCGCTCCAGGCCCCCGTTCGCGCCTATGGCCCGGGCCGAATCTCTCCAGATGGAACACGTATCGCGATAGGCATCCATGAGCACGGGACAGCTGATGTCTGGATGATGGATGTGCAGGGAGGCGCGCTCAAGCGGTTGACCAACTCGCTCGGCTCCAACGGTCTTCCGTTGTGGACACCAGACGGAAAGCAAATCGTTTTCTCGATGGCGAACGAAAACGGCGTTTTGAACTTCTACCGTCGAGGAGTTGACGGAAGCCAAACGCCTGAGCCCGTCACGTCGAGTCGGACGCCTTGCTGGCCTACGGCGATCATGCCTGACGGATCGCACGTCATCGGATTCGCCTTAGAGCCGCAGGCGCCCACCAGCGTCATCGTGGTGCCATTGCGGCCCGTCAACGATTCCCGGACAACGGGCGAATTGGATCCCTTGTTTGTCGGCAAATTCGCGGAGATCTCCCCAAACGGCCGATATCTCGCGTATCAGTCGGACGACTCTGGCCAGTCCGAGATCTGGGTGCGGCCGTTTCCCGACGTGCGCGGCGGCACGTGGCAAATCTCGAACGGCGGCGGCACCCGGCCGGCGTGGTCACGTAACGGCCGTGAATTGTTCTTCCTCGACAGATCGAACGCGTTGATGGTCGCGTCCGTCGACACATCAGGGCCAACGTTCGTTGGAGGCGCACCCATCAAGCTGTTCGATGGCAAATACGTCGAACCAAATCCATCGCGCCACTACGACGTCTCGCCTGACGGGCAACGATTCCTCATGCTCAAGGACAGCGTCGTCGACGGCAGCAACCTCATGCCTGCCAGTATGGTCGCGGTCCTCCATTGGCCAGCAGAACTGAACCGACTGGGACAAAAGCGGTAAGAAAAACCGACTGTCTTCCGCGCCAAAGTCCGACCGGTGCCTTGGCCCGATCGCTGGCGGATCTGCGCCACTAATAGGTACACAAACGCTGGAAGTCGTTCGGAGGCTGTCATGAAGACTGCGGCGGTCGTGTTGATCCTGCTCGGCCTTGTCGTCCCGAATGCCTCTGCGCAGGGTTGCACGACGCCGGTCGTGTCATGGACGGGGACCTACACGTTGTCTGGCAGCGGTTCAGTCTCCTGCGTTGGCCCGATCGGGACCGACGGGACCTGCTCCTTCAACCAGAGCGTGACGGCGCAGCCATTGTTCGGAAACCCGGTAGTTGAATCTTGTACCGCAGCGTTGTGGCCCAGCCGCAGCGACTCGATCACCTCGATCTCCGTCAGCGATGTCGGTACTTGGCCGTGTCCGCCGTCCGACAGTCTTACGGAGACGCTCTCGGGCACCGGCACGGGCCGCTCGTCGTCCACCTTGAACTTCGACCTGTCGAACAACACGTACAACCTCAACGCCCAGCCATTCGCAAACATCACCGAGGTAATTTCGGGCTGCACGTCCGGCAGCGGGCCCGGGATGCCCGGGATCTATCCGGTCTCGAACTGGCCGCAGACGTTTTCGCTTCCCGCGACTGTCCAGCCATTGACCGTCGACAATTCTAATTTTCAGGGGCTGAACCTTCTGTTCGGCACCGGCGTGTCGATACCCTGGACGGGGTCGTTCAGCCTGCGCCCGAACTATGACTGTGATGCGTGCCGACAGAAGGGGAGCGACGGGCTTCCGGTGAACTCGAGCATTGCTATCGAGAACGGGAGCCTGGGCGAGGACGTGCCAATTGTCGGCACTGGATTGAACTTGCACTACGAAAGCAGCCGATTGTCGAGCGGAAGCGCGACCGCATTCGCGGACGCGGCCGCGCTGGGCGGCTGGACGCTGAACGTGCATCACGCGTTCGATCCGACTTCGAGCACGCTTCTACTGGGCGACGGCACAGAGCGGCACGCCTACGAACTCGGTGCCCCCGTGGTCTTGAACGGCAACGTCCTGTTTACCGCTGAGGACGCCGAGGAAGTCTATGTGTTCAGCCTGACGACAGGACAGCACACAGAAACACTGGCGCCGCTGACTGGAGCGTTGATCTACGCCTTCGGCTATGACGCCGCCGGAAAACTCGTCACCGTGACCGACGGCAGCGGGAACGTCTCCACGATCCAACGCGACACTTCCGAGCAGGCGACCGCAATTGTCTCGCCGTTCGGCCAAACCACATCGCTGGGCGTCGATGTCTACGGATTTCTGAACCAGGTCACGGATCCGCTTGGTCACACGCAGACGTTCATCAATGGCAGCACAGGCCTGCTCACCTCACGCACCGACCAGAACGGGAACGTATTCAATTACAGCTACGACGCAAATGGCCGGCTGACCAAGGACGCGGATCCGCTGGGTGGTTTTGTGAGTACCGGCCGGACCGATGCCCCGTCCGGTTTCGGCTGGGCCATCGCCGAAGCGACTTCGATGGGCAGGACGAGCAGCTATCAGACCACGATGGCCTTGCCTTGGCTGCTGTCCAGCACTTCGTCAGTCTCCGAAGAACACGCCAACGTGCTCTCAGATGGTCTGCCAAGGAGTTGGCGCCGCAGCCTGGGGAGTGGTCAGTTGACGGAAGGCCTGACATTACCGGACGGAACGACCGAAAACGAGACCCTTGGCGCGGACCCCCGGTGGGGCCTCCAGGCGCCGGTCCCCTCCAGCGGCACGGTCACGCAAGGTACGCTGAACATGACGACCACCGGCTTGAGAACCGCGACGCTGGGCATCGCCGGTGATCCCTTTTCTCTGACAAGCCAGACCGACAAATACACTGAAAATGGTCGCGCCTACTCGGCGGTGTTCACGACGTCGGACCACAGCTATGTGTTCACGACGCCGGCGAACCGGAGGACAACGGAGATCCTCGATGCGCTTGAGAGACCCAGCAGCGTTCAGGTCGGCACGCTCCTGCCCATCGCGTTCGCCTACGACAGCCAGGGCCACCTCAGCACGGTCACGCAGGGTACTCGCAAAACCACATTGAGCTACGACACGAGCGGCTTTCTGTCGAGCATCACCGATCCGCTCGGACAGCAGACGTATTTTGCGTACGACGCCAATGGCCGGCTGGTGACGCGCACGCTCGCCGACGGTCGGACGATCGGTTACGCCTACGACGCAAATGGGAATGTGACCTCTGTCACGCCGCCGGGAAGATCGACGCACCAATTCGCGTACAACGCCGCCGACCTTGTCACGTCCTACACGCCTCCGACAGTCGCCGACACCGGCCCGACGACCTACGCGTACGACCTGGATCGCGCGCTGACGAGCGTTACGCGGCCCGACAGCCAGACCATCGCGTACGCGTACGACGCTGCCGGCCGATTGAGTTCGGTGACCACACCGACCGAGAGGATCAACTCGGTCTACGACGGCGTCACAGGCAACCTGGACGCGGAGTCGATCGCCAGCGGGGAGAGCCTTGCGTACGGCTACAACGGTCCGCTGCTCACCGCGGCGGCCTCGAGCGGTTCGGTCGCCGGTACGGTCTCCCGGACGTTCAACGACAACTTCTGGGTAGCCTCCGAGAGCCTCAATGGCTCGAACACAGTCGATTTCACCTACGACAAGGACGGACTCTTGACGAAGGCCGGTAGCCTGGTACTCAAATACAACAGCAACGGTCTTCTGACAGGTACAACACTGGGGAACGCAGTCGACAGCCGTGGACACAACGCATTCGGGGAGTTGACAAGCTATACCGCCTCGTACAAGGCCGGACGACGACAGTTCTGTACAAAGCGGTGTACACCCGTGATGCCGACGGGAGGGTGAGCGGAAAAACTGAAACGATCGGCAATGTCAAGAACGCGTATGGCTATACGTACGACAAGGCGGGGAGACTGACGGGTGTCAAGAAGAATGGCGTGGTAGTCTCCAGCTATTCGTACGACAGCAATTCGAATCGCGTAAGCGCCACGACGACCTCTGGTCCCGTGACCGCGACGTACGACGCCCAGGACCGGCTGCTCACGTACGGCAAAGCCGCTTACACCTACACGGCGAATGGGGAGCTCGCCGGCCAGACGGTGGGGACGCAGACGACCAGCTACTCGTATGACGTGCTCGGGAATCTCACGAGCGTCGTTCTGCCGGACGGCACGGCTATCACATACGTGGTCGACGCGGAGAATCGTCGGATCGGGACGGCGATCGACGGAGTGCTGCAGGTCGGTTACCTCTACGACGATGACGATCGGATCGTGGCGCAGATGGATGCCGCGAACCAGATCGTCAGCCAGTTCGTTTACGGCACCGATTCGACGTCGCCCGATTCCTTGATACAGAACGGAGTGTCGTACCGGATCGTTCACGATCACCAGGGCAGCCCTCGTCTGGTCGTGAACGCGGCGACAGGTGCGATTGTCCAACGGATCGATTACGACGAGTTCGGAACTGTCATCAACGACACCAACCCTGGCTTTCAGCCGTTCGGGTTCAGCGGAGGCCTGTACGACCAGCACACCAAGCTGATTCGATTCGGTGCCCGGGACTACGACCCGAACACCGGGCGCTGGACAGCGAAGTATCCCCTGTTGTTCGGCGGCGGTGATGTCAACCTCTACGAGTTCGTCTTCGGCGACCCGGTCGACAGTGTGGATCCAACCGGCACAAGAGGTGTCACCCTCACGATTGGCGAGGCCATCCGTACCGACTCGCCCACGTTCACGCTCACGATTGGCGAGGCCATTCGTACCGACATCCACGAAGGGCGTACGACCAGGGCCGTCGACCATGCCCACATGAAGAAACGGAAGAAGCGAGCGTGTGCCTGCGTCAAGACGAACGTGAAGAAGATCGTCGATAAGAACAAGGGGAAGTGCGCAGGACTGGACTAACACGCGTTCACCGGCGAGGTCTTGGACTCAGTAACTGAAGAAGAACAGCAGATCCGCGCCGCTGCCCTGCGCGCGCTGGAACAGGTTGGTCTGGGTCGCTGAACCCTGCATCACGTTCGTGCGGAAGCGGAGCCACGTCGTGAGTTCGTACTCCAGGATCACGTTGGTCTGACTCGTGTCGCTGATCCCCTGCTCCACTTTCAAGTAAATGTTCTGGCTCACCTGCTGGCCGACCGTGACGTTCGGGCCGCCGCCGTTTTCCGGCGCCAGGTTGATCTCGAACAGATCGACGCCAAGCGAGTTGCCTACCGACTTCGAGATCGCGCCCGTCGCCGCGCCGCCAGCCATCTGCTCCGCGCGCTGCGCGATCGAGATCTGCTGCCCCGCGCTCGTCTGGTTCAACGGCTGGTTGAACACGATCAAAGAGAGGATGTCCGCCTGCTCGAGGGGCGGCGTGCTGCGCAACTCGATCTCCGGCTTGCTCACCGTCCCTCGCACGTTGACATTCGCCGTCACCGCCTGGATGACGCGCTGCGTCCTGATGTCGAGCGCCGGATCCACCGTGTCCAGTCCCTCGAACCGGACCGTGCCGTCACGCAGGATCGTGAAGCGCCGTCCCTGAAAATCGTAGAACCCCCGAATCGTTCGCACGGGCCCGACGATGCGGATGATGTCCCAGGGCGATTTGCCGACCCATAGATCGCCGCCGAACGTGATGTTCATCGAACCGAGGCTGATCGGCGCGCCTGGCGCGCTCAAGTCGCTCGCTCGAACGACGAGGTCGTCTGGGACAGTGACGTGCAGATCCATCTGCAGCGCGTCGTACGGACTGGACGTCTGCCCTTGCCCGTTCTGGCCGCTCGCGTACTGCGCTTCTTGCGTGGAGTACGCCGACGTCCCCGCCTGCGCCAGGATCGGATCGAGGTCGATGCGGCCGGTCGTGATCCCGAGGTCGCCCTCGATGCGCGGCGCGGCGAAATCTCCCGTCAGGGCAATGTTGCTCTTGATGCGAACGTTGCCCATCTTGTTGTCGATGACCTTGAAGTCGTCCGCGGTCAGCTTCGCCGACACGTCGCCGAGCTTGCGCTCGTTCACGGCGAGATCGCCGGCAATCGTCAGCGGCTTCTGCTGATTGTCGAGCAACTTGATGTGATCGATGTGAATGCGATCCGCCTGCAAATCGATCTGGCCGTCGAGGCCCGTGTAGTTGACGCCGGTGGGCACGACATTGAACGCGCCATTTTGAATGACCACCGAGCCGCTGGGATTTGGATCGGCGGCGGTGCCAGTCACGGCGACGTGCGCTTCCATCGTGCCGCGCACATTGGTCAGCGACGTCGTGAAGCCCTGGACGAGACCGAGATCGATCGGGCTGCTGTCGACATGGAGTTCGACCTTCTCATTGGAGGTTGCCGATGTGCCGTTGAACAGCGCCACCGGCGCATACCCCTTCGCCTCCAGCCAGGTCGTCGCATTCTGCTGAAGCCGCGCATCGAGGTCGACGCGTACGCTGTCGTATTTCACGGTGCCCTTGAACGAGTCGTACTTGAACTGACGGAAGCCGCCCTGGCTGATCGCGAACTGCGCGTCGACGTTCGGAGCGTCCTTCGTGCCGCCAATGGTGCTGGTCGCGTCGAGACGGCCCGACAGCTGTGGCGGACGCAGCAGCAACGCGTCGACCGTCGCCACGTCGATGTGACTCAACGCGACCTTCAACGTGTCGCCCGGCTTGCCGAACGAACCGTCGGCGGTGATCTGCTGATCGCCGTTCGCCAGCCGCAGATCCTCCACGGTCACCGCGTTGTCGCCGTACTGGATCGCCGGCTGAGCGCCGTCTGCGAGACCCCACGAGACGCCTTGTGACTGCAGGCTGAGGCTGCGAAGGTGAACTTCCTGGTGATCGGGATGCAGCGTCAGCGCGCCGGCGACCGCGAGTGCCCGTTGCGGTTGCTTCGCGTTCAGGTCGAAGTCGAGGTTCTTGTGCACGTACTCGGTCTTTGCCTGCACGTCGTTGATGTTCTGTCCGGCAAGCGTGACGAACGTCGCATGCGTGCTCGCCGACACCGTCGCGTCGACAGGTTTCAGATCGGGAATCGCCGCCGTGAAGTCGCTCGACGCCGTCAGCGCGCCGTTGTCGCCGTACTTCACGCCGTCGCCAGTGAGGTTCCCCTGCGCCCGCAGCTCGCGGCGATTGCCGGTGATCGTCGCGTCGACTTTCACGATGCCGGTCAGCGGCACATCCGCGAGCTGGCCGATGGTGGCCAGACTCGGACTATCGGCGCGCAGCGTAAAATTCGACTGCCCATCGTCATTCAGAGCGATCGTGCCGTAGCCGGCGACGTTGAGATCGCGGCCGACGATTTCGAGGTTGCGCACGTCTCCGGTCGACTGCTCGTAGTCGCCGTCGATGTTCGCACGCGAGATCTCGAGGCCCCCCACAGTCGACGGATTGAGATCGACCTGCGCCGTCGCGTTGACGCTGTCGACCGTCACGCCGTTCGACACGTTCGCGACCGTCGCGTCGACGTTCAGATCGCCGCCGACCTCGCCCTTCAGTTTGTCGTTGCCGCTCGCCGCCGCGGGATCGAAGCCGGCGAACGATCCGTAGGCGATCACGTGAGCGGTGTCGTCCGCGAGCTGCCCGTCGAAGTCCAGCTTCGGAATGCGCCCGCCCATCAGCGTCGTATCGCTGATGGTTCCGCTCGCATCGACGTTCATTGTCTGCGGGCTCGTACCACTCCCTTTTGCCGCGAGATGCGCGTTGATGTCGCTCTTATACCGGTCGTTCGCGAGCGCGGCGATCTTGAAGTCGTCGCCGATGCGCTGGAGATCGAGGTTCGACAGCGTCGCGTCGGCGTCGTAAGAGATGTCCGATCCGTTCAGACCGAATCCGACGCGGCTGCCGCCGGCGATCGTCGCGCCGGCGAGCGTCGACGGCAGGAACGTCACATCTCCGTTTACATGCGGCGTCGTATTCTTGCCAGTCGTCACGGATCCGGAGGCGTGATAATCAGCGCTGACATGTGATTCGGCGGCCGGCACGTTGAGAGCCCGTGGCATGTTGCGAAGATCCACGTTGCGGAGCTGACCGCTGACGTCGAACGGAATCGTCATGGGCGCAGGGGACGTACCCGAACTGTGCGTCCGTCCTCCGGTGATCTCTTCCGGCAGCGTCGCTTTGCCGCTCGCAGTGGCGCTCGCGCCGTAAGCCTGGACCTTGGCGGTCACCGCGACCTGGCGTCCGTCGATGCGGGCTTTGGCGTCGATCGGGCCCGCAGTGTAGCCGGCGGCGACAATGCGCGGCGAGTCGATCGATACGCCGCCCTTCAGCGAATTCAGATCCTGAAAGGAGCGGCCGCGCACGTCGACGTGCAGGTTCGCCGTGATGTCGCTCTTCTGCTGCTTCGCGACGAGCTGCGAGATGTCGATGTGCCGCACCGTCACGTCGCCCTGCACGAGCTGTCGGGGACGGCCCCGGACATCGGTTCCGCCTCCGGTAACATCCGCGACGATGTTGCCGCCGACGTCGCCGGCGCCAGAGCGCACGTTCATGTTGACGTGCAGCGCGTCAAACGTGCCGTTCGTCTTGATCTCGAAGGCCGGCTGCAGTTTGATGCCGGCGAGCGACGGCACGAGGCGCGCGATCTCGGGAATGGAGAGCTTGTTGGAGGTGATCTGCAGGTTCAGATTCGGCTTGGTCAAATAGTTCTGCACCGCGCCGTCGACGGAAATAGACGACTCCGCCGTCCGCACCGTCAGCTTCTCGACATGCACCGCATCGTCATGAACGGCGATGCCGCCGGAGAGCGTGTTCAGGGCGATCGACGGTTCGCTCCCCCGGAAAGAGATGTTGGTGATCTCGATCGAGTAGCGGACCGGCTCGTACCTGAACGAGAGCTTCGCGTCGAGATGCTCGAATCGTTTTGGCACCTCGACGCCGCTCGTGCCGACCGGCGAATCGATCGCGACGGCGCCGTCGGCGATCTGGATGCTGTCGATCGCGATCGGCCTGCCCGGACCGCTGCGATCGGCTTCGGTTTGCTCGTGCTTCACGAGCCGGCTCAGTTCCCACGTGTCGCCCTCACGCCGCAGGTAGACCACGGGATGATCGAGGCGGATGTTGTCGACCGACAAGCCTTTCGAAATCAACTCGAAGACGTTGTATTTGAGCCCGAGATCCTTGACCGCGACGACCTGGCTGCCGTTCAACGACACGCCGATGTTCCCCATCTCGACGCCGAAGAACAGGTTTCCGCCGAGCCGCTCGATCGACAGCGTGCCGTTCAAGTACTTATTCGCTTCCCGGACGATGTACCCGCGCAGCCAGTTCTTGAACCACGCCGTTTGCGACACGATGATCGCCGCCGCCGCGGCGCCGATGACGAGGGTGAGGACGAGAACCAGAATATGAACGAGCCGCCTGACAATCCGCATCAGTACGCCTGACCAATGGAAAAGTGAACACGCCACCGGCGCGTCTGGGGCAGCCCGTTCACGAGCAGACCGGGTTCGGGATTCAGCTGGTAGCCGAAATCAAAACGAATCGGGCCGATGGGCGTCTGATAACGCAGGCCCGGACCGATCGCGTAGCGCAGATCGGTGAACGTCTGACCGAACGATTGTGCCCACACGTTGCCGGCATCGAGGAAGAGCACGCCGCCGAGATTCTTCGTGAACATCGAGCGCAGCTCTTCGCTGAACGCCATCATGCTGTCGCCGCCGATCGGCAGGCCGGACGCGAGCGGGCTCACTTCGTAGATACCCCAGCCGCGAATGCTCGTCGAACCGCCGAGGAAATAGCGCTTCGAGAACGGCAGTTCGGTTTCGCCGCCGAGCGGACGAAGGTTGCCGACCTGGAAACGGCTGGCAAGAACGACGTTATCGCCGGAAATCGGCAGATAGTGCCGTGCGTCGAACGACAGCGAGTAGTACTTGAAATCTCCTGGCAACAGGCGCCCGGCATCTTCCGCGTGAAACGCGAGCTGGTAGCCGCGATGCGCGTTCAGCACGTTATCAGCAGTCGAGTGCTGGATGTCGAACATCAGCGAGTTCAACGTGCCGTTCTGCTCGCCGGTGACCGGATTCAGGCCGAGTGCGATGAGAAACGGGCGCTGCTTCGGATCGGCCAGCACGACCGGATCGACCGTGCTGTTATCGCGCTCGGTGTTGATCGAGATCGACCACGATGACTGTTGACTCGTGCGATGCGTCACCGTGGCTTTCGCGCCGAGAACCGCCGAGCGATACGCCGGCGTGTAGCTGTACCAGTCCTGACCTTCGCCCGAGAGCGCGAAGTGCGGGTCGAAAAAGTACGGCTGGTTGAAATCGAGGCGGATGCCGCGATCGAGCGCGGACCAGCGCACGTGCGCGCCGGCGGTGCGCGCGCCGCCGAAGAAATTCAGCTGGTGATATTCGGCGTCGGCGCGCGCTTTCTCCTCCGTGCCGTAGCCGACGCCGAAGTTCAGGCGTTGATGCTTGCCTTCGGCGACCGTCACGCGCATCGGCACCGGATCTGGCTGTTCCTCCTGGTTCGTCGGCTCGATGTTCGCGAACTGGAACAACTCGAGACCGTACAATCGGCGCTGCGAATCCTGGATGATGCTCCGGCGATACAGATCGCCAGGCTTGAACTCGAGCTGCCGCTCGATGACGCGATCGCTCACCGATTTGTTGCCCTGGATATCGATGTCGCCAATGTGCGCGATCTTCCCCGGCGTCGCCGCGAATACGACCGTCGCTTCCTTGCCGCTGGTGCCATCGTTCTCGGTCGTGTTGACCTTCGCGTACGGATAGCCGTGATCGCGCAGTTCGTTCAACGCCATCTCGTGCGTCGTCACGACGAGCTGCCGATCGCGCGGCTGACCGATCTTGAGTGGAACCTGCTTCTTCAGCTGGACGAAGTGATCAGGCGGGATCACGTCGAACCCGACGAAGTCAATCGCGACGAGCTTGATCGGATCGCCTTCCGCAATCGTGAGCGTGATGTCGACGCGATCCTGCTTGTCGTTCAGCTTCACGTCGAATCCGGTCACGCGCGCGTCGGGAAATCCACGGTCGGCGTAGAACGCCTGGACGCGTTTGAGATCCGCGTCGAAGCGCGACCGATCGAAGTACGCCTTTTTTCCCCAGGGCAGTTTCGAGCTCGCGTGCGTCGCCAGCGCTGCCGCCAGCTTCGACTCATCGACTGATTTCACGCCGACGAACTTCAGGCTGTGAACGGTGATCGTTCCCTCGTCCTTACAGGCGGACGCCGCTATCGCTAGAGCG
>Ga0126381_100008991_pt1 | contig 11197 bp, 6 predicted proteins | sample PanSoiMetPlot_28_FD_96465 | JGI IMG/M metagenome (GOLD analysis project Ga0126381, IMG submission 96465) | Tropical forest soil microbial communities from Panama - MetaG Plot_28 | ecosystem: Environmental > Terrestrial > Soil > Tropical forest > Bulk soil | place: Panama | collected 2016-02-17 | reverse complement strand
GACGCTGTCAATTGACGCCGTGGGAGAGAAAGGGAAAATCTTGAGCGGGCGGCCGCCGTTGGGAGGAAGTATTGCGATCGTCCACTGCGGATTTGCGGCGTTTTCGGAATACCAGCAGGCGATCGTTCCATCCCGCGGCGACACCGCCGGGCGCAGAGCGAAATGATCGGTAATCTGAACCGGCTTACCGCCTTCGGCCGAGATCTTCCAGATGGTTTGATAACCGTGCGCGCCGATGTGGTGATAAACGAGTTCTTTCCCGTCCGGTGTCCACACCGGCCAGTTACTGTCGTTCGTGTCGTTCGTGAGCTGTTTCACGTCTCCGCCGTCGCGGTTCATCCGCCAGATGTTCCATGTCCCGGACCGGTTCGAGTGAAAGGCCACGGAACGGCCATCCGGCGACGCGGAAGGCGAGTAGTTTCGGTGGATGTTGGAAGTGAGTTGCCTCTGGTTTCCGCCGTCCGGGTTCAGACTCCAGATGTCCGCGTGCCCGCTCGCATCGGACGCATAAAAAATGAGGTCGCCCCCCGCGGAAAGATCGAAGTAACGGCCGTAGCCGGCGCTCACTCGGCGGGGTCTGCCGCTCGGCGCCCGCATCCAGATATTCGTCAGGGTCTGAGACTGCGCGGTTACCATCGCGCCGGAATCGGCGGTGATACTGATGCCGTAATAACTGCTGAGATCATTCGTAACCGGGCGCGGGTCTTCCTTCGGAGAGAGCACCTGCCAGATCCCCTGGAAAGACGATTCCTGATCGCTGCCGACCAGCAGGAGCCCGCGCGGCGGCGGCAGCCATGCCATCTGCTCCACGTATTGCCAGCGCCGATTCGAAAGCACGGTCTCGGCGCCATCCTTCAGTCGCACGCCCACGATGATTATGTAGAAGCCCTGAGCGTCCGTCACCTCGCTTGCGACGGCGATCATCTTGCTGTCCGCAGCCCATGCCGGAGCGGAGGAGTAAGCGAACCGCTTCGGGTGCTTCCGCCTTGCGACTACCGTCGGGTTGGAGCCGTCCACGCCGCTCACCACCAACTGGTCCTCATCCAGTTGCAGATCGGTGCGCAAAAACGCCGTGCGCCGGTTGTCCGGGGATAGACTCACCGCGCCGCTGACTCCGTCGGCCACCTTGTGCGCGGAGCCGCCCAGCGTCGGCACGCGGTACAGCGCGCCGCGCGTAATCTGGTTGTTGTCGTAAATCACGTAATAGATCCACGCGCCATCCCGTGAGAAGGTCAGTCCGCGATAAAAGAAGTCGCTCTTGGGCAGAATGCGGACCCCGTTGGCGATCGACGCCTGCCGTACCCACAGACTGGACTGGCCACCCTCATCGAGAGCGTAGGCCACGTATTGGCCGTCGGGCGAGATCGCCGCCGCGGTGGCATTCCCCGTGGTTGTGATCTTGGTGAACTGAGGCGCGCGGAACACCATCCCGGCCGGCTTGGCGAATTCCAGCCGGTAAACTCCGAGTGCAGCCACGACCGCCGCCGCGGCGGCTGCGATCCAGCTGGCGCGGTTCCGCTTCGGGCGGGTCTGGCTGCCCGGCGCAACGGGGGCCATCGAGCCGCTGCCTGTGAGGACGACGTCCGAAACGTCGCCGGGGATGCCGAGCTGCGAAACGATTGCCTCGAACCGCGGCTTCCCGCGCAACCGGCGCAGACGGCGATCCACGACGGCGAAGCGAATCCACCAATCCCGGTCCGCGGCGGCCTGTTCGAGGCGCTCCAAAGCCAGATCCTCTTCGCCTAATGCGCAATGGATCAGGGCCAGATGATAACGCGAGGTCGGCAGGGACTCGGATCTCTCGCGCAGGCGCGCAAGAATCTGACGGGACTCCTGCCGGTCTCCGGCGGAAGCGAGCACGAACGCAAGCGTAGCCAGCGCCCAGGGGTCTTCACGCGAAATCGAAAGGGCGAGCCGCGCCTGCGAGATCGCCTCTGCGCCCCGGTTCATCTCGCTGAGCGCCCACGCCGCGCCCAGCATCGCGGTGGGATTGGATTCGGTTCCACCGGCTTTCCGCGCTGCGTCGACCGTCTGATCGAGTTCGCCTGCATTGAAGAGCGCCAGGCACAGACACGCGGCCACGCCCGGAGAAAAGGGATCGAGGGCAGCCGCGGCGCGAGCCCGCGTTACAGCCTGCCGGTGGCGGCCTTCGGCGCTCAACAGGAACGCCAGACTCATGTGCGCAAGGACGTAGGACTCGTTGAGTTCAACCGCGCGATTCAGCGCCTGCTCCGCGTCGCGCCAGTTCCAGTCGTTATTCCAGATCGCGCGGCCGTAAGCCGTCTGCGTCTCCGCTAATGCGGAATCGAGCTCCAGCGCGCGAACCGCCGCATCCTTCGCGGCGGCGAAGCTCTCGGCGGGCGGCAGAATGTTCCATGCGCCCGCCCAGTTGTAATACTCGGCGACGCCGGCGTGCGCGCGCGCGAACTTCGGGTCCTTGCCGATCGCGTCCATGAAGCAGACCAGCGCCTGCGCCATGCTTTCGGGCCTGTAGGTGCTCCAGTGATACCGGCCCCGCAGCCACGCATCATACGCAAGGGGATTGTTCGTATCGCGTTTGCCGAGGAGTTCGCGCTCTTCGGCATTGAGGCGGGGAATGATGGCCTCCGCCGTTAGCCGCGCCAGAGAATCCTCGAGGCGCATCAGGCTGATGAACGTCTCATCGAGCTGCGCGCCCCAGAGCTGCGCGCCGCTGCGCACGCTGACCAGTTGCACCGTGATTCGGACCTGATCGCCGAATCGCCGTACCAGCCCGCCGATCACGTAATTCACTCCCAATTCGCGGCCCGCGGTCTGGAGGTCGGCCTGTTGTCCGGCATATCGGTACACCGCGCTGGTGGGCCGCACGACCAGACGTTTCATTCCGCTCAGCCGCGTGATCACCGCATCGGCGAGCCCCAGCCCCAGATACGCGTCATCCAGGTTTTCATGCGAGAGCATCTGAAACGGAATCACGGCGAGCGAACGGGCAGGAGTAGGATCGGCGCCCGTTGCCTGCGCCGCTCCGACTGCTCCGGTGGGGATAATCTGTCCCCCGACGGGCGTATCGAAGGTTCGGTGCGCCCGCCTCAGCGCCGCGCGCAGTTCGGCCGCGGACTGAAAACGAACTTCGCGGTCTTTTTCGAGAGCCGTCAGAATAACGCGCTCGAGATCCTCCGGAATCTCTCTGTTCAGTTGCGACGGCGGCGCGGGCTGCTGAGTCAGGATCGCGCCGAAAACCACGGCGCTGCTGCTGCCCCGAAATGGCTGCTGTCCTGTTGCCATCTCGTAAAGCACCACGCCCAGCGAAAAGAGATCCGTCCGCGCATCCAGTTCCTCGGCGCGCGCCTGCTCGGGCGACATATAGGCCACCGTGCCCATGGCCGCGCCCGCCATAGTTCGCACGGCGCTGGCGGTCGCGTCCGCGGAGCCGCCCCCGACGGCCGAGCGTTTGGCGAGTCCGAAGTCCATCACCTTTAGCGGGCCAGCGGCAGTGACGAAAAGATTGGCGGGTTTGATATCGCGGTGAACGATTCCCTTGGCGTGCGCGACTTCGAGCGCCGTCGCGATCTGGATCCCGAAATCGATGACCTCTCGAATGGGCAATGCCCGTCCCGCGATGTGATCGCGCAGCGTCCGGCCTTCCAGCAGCTCCATCGTGAAGTACGGGCGCCCTTGCCAGTATCCGATGTCGTAAAGGTGGCAGATGTTCGGGTGGCTGAACGAAGAAACCGCGCGGACTTCCTGCTCGAACCGGCGGATAGGAACATCCGCTCCCGTGAAGTTTTGCGGCAGAATCTTGAGGGCGACGTCGCGGCCCAGGCGCTGATCGTGCGCTCGGTATACCTCGCCCATTCCTCCCGAGCCGAGCAGCGATACCAGAAGATAATGATCCAGCTCCGATCCCGAGAGTGAAGCAGCCGGGGGTTCATGAGCGAACTCGTCCACCGCCGCCTTGGCGCGAAAAGCCGGACTGCCGAGGAACTCCTCAGAGGTGTCGTGCGACTTCAGAAGCGACTCGACTTCTTCGCGCAGCGCCTCGTCTTCCGAGCACAGCACGGTGAGCAATCGGCTCCGTTCGTCGGGCTGTTTTTCGAGGACGGCATGAAAAACGGCCTGTACATGCTTCCAGCGATCCGGGGACATCAGGCGGCGCCGACCATTTTAGTCTGCTGAGAACCTCGCATCGTCAGGCGCCCCGTGTCAGTTCGCGTTTCAACCACGCGCGCGCGACGGTCCAGTCGCGCTTGATCGTCGCGGGCGATACGCCCATGACCTCGGCTGTCTCTTCCAGGCTGAGTCCGGCGAAGAAGCGCAGCTCCACGATGCGGCTCTGCCGCGGATCGATTTCGGCGAGAGCGGCAAGGGCGTCGTCAAGCGCGGCCAGATCGAGATCAGTGCCTGCCTGCGCGCTGCGCGCCTCATCGAGCGCGAGCGGAATCACCCCGTCGCCCCTCTTGTGGGTACGTTTGGCGCGGGCGTGATCCACGAGAATGCGGCGGATCATCTGGGCTGCCACGCCATAAAAATGAGAGCGATTTTGCCAGGAGACGTTCTGCTGGTCCACCATCCGGAGATAGGCCTCGTGGACGAGCGCGGTGCTCTGCAGCGTGTGCCCCGGGCGCTCGCGTCGTAGATAAGAGCGCGCGAGGCGGCGTAGTTCGTCGTAGATGAGCGGCGCCATTTCGTTGAGGGCAGCCGAGTTTCCGCCGCGCCACTCGGTCAGGAGCCGGGTTACGTCGTGTTGGGGGTTCACAAAGCAGACAATGTGGCGAAGGGAGTCATAAAGAAAGAATATAGAACAAAACGGCCTTCAACTTCAGGCCTGTATTTGATCATTGATTTGACGATTGCGCGTTGCAAGCCTCTTGCAAATGAGCTTCACCTCATTCATTGATAATTCATCCAAATAAAGAATCCGCGGGAAAAATCGGATCGTCAGGTCATCATGCCCCCTGCGGTGGCCACTGTCCGCGAGGAGAGTCCGGCAGGAACGGCGCCCCTCCCTGTGGCGGACGACTGCGCGGCGATATTCGCGCTAAACGCCCGGATTGGCCGCTCTTTAGCGGCGGATGCCCGGCCGGGGAATCCGCGGATGTTGCGGTTCGCCTGGACCGCGTGGTCCGTCACGTGCGTTCTGTGGGAGGCAACGTGCTGCTTTTCTCCAGTGGACACCTCATAAGAGTGTTGGCCGCGTGATGGATTGGAATCCAGCCCACTTCCACCGCACGGGCCTTTATGCTGTGCGCCGCAAGCCTGAGCGCTTTCGGTGACGAACAAGACCTTTCGCGGCCGGCAATCCGGCTGTGGAACGATACGAATCATGTGACGGGATAACGGACTCCAGGAGGGAATACCACACATGGCGACTGCAATGAAACCCATATCGCAGGGAGCTCGGAATATAGATAGTCTTCTTGAGCAATATGGATGCGGACCCATTCGCTTTGTCGGAACCGAAAACGCTCTTTACGAGCGGCATCTTCTCTTTGACCACGTCATCGCCGTACCGGATGCTACTCCACGGGACCGGTTTGAGGCCCTTGCGAGCTCGATTCGGGACGTTCTTGCGCAACGATGGGTGCTCACCGAGGAAACCTATGAGTCGAAGAATCCGAAGCGACTCTACTACCTGTCGATGGAATTCCTGATCGGCCGGTCGCTGGCGGACAACGCCAACAACCTGTTGCTCACGCCCCTGCTGCGCGCAGTCGCGCAGCATAAGGACCTGAACCTGGCGGACTTGCTTGAACAGGAGCCGGATGCAGGCCTCGGAAACGGCGGACTGGGCCGTCTCGCCGCGTGTTTCATCGAGTCCCTGGCGACGATGCAACTTCCGGCGATGGGCTATGGCCTCAGGTACGACTATGGAATCTTCAAACAGAATATTCGGGACGGATGGCAAGACGAAGAGCCGGACAACTGGCTCCGCCGCCAGGATCCGTGGGAGGTCGCGCGCCCGGACGAGCCAGTGGAAATCGGATTGAACTGCACGTTCGAACTGCACGGCGGAAGCCTGAGCGCGATCCCCGGCCGCCCGTCGAAGCTGATCGGAATGCCTTTCGATCGCCCTGTCGTAGGCTACGGCGGCAGGACGATCAACACGCTGAGGCTCTGGGCTGCGGCCGCTCATAACTTTTTCGATTTTGAGGCGTTCGCCCGGGGCGATTTTGTCAGCGCGGTAACAGGAACGCTCTCCGCGCATTCCCTGACTCGCGTCCTTTATCCCGACGACTCGACCAGCGTGGGGCAAGCCCTGCGCTTTGTGCAGGAGTATTTTCTGGTCGCCTGCTCCCTCGCGGATCTGGTGAGGCGCTTTCGCCGAACGAATCAGGACTGGAGCGCATTACCTCAAAAAGTCGCAATCCAGTTGAACGACACGCACCCGTCTCTGGCGGTTCCCGAACTAATGCGGATTCTGGTCGATGATGCGCGTCTCGGCTGGGATGAAGCTTGGGAAATCACGAAGAAGTCCCTGGGATACACCAATCACACTCTGCTGCCGGAAGCGCTGGAGAGGTGGCCGCTGGAGTGGTTCGAAACAGTAATGCCTCGGCACCTCGAGATTGTTTATGAGATCAACCGGCGTTTGCTCGATGAAGTTCACGCCCGATTTCCGGGCGACACAGGCAAGCTCCAGCGGATCAGCCTCATTGAGGAGGGGCCGTCGCGCAAAGTTCGGATGGCCAATCTGGCCGTAGTCGGATCCCACAGCACCAACGGAGTGGCTGCTATGCACTCTGAACTGCTGCGGAAGAGCACCCTGAGGGACCTGGCCGATCTCTATCCGGAGCGCTTTAACAACAAGACTAACGGCGTAACGCCGAGACGCTGGCTGCTGCGGTCCAATCCCGCTCTGGCCGAAGCCATCACCAGCGCTATCGGAGAGGCGTGGATCACGGATTTGAGCGAACTGAACAAGCTCAGGCCTCTGGAATCCGATAAAGCGTTCCATGAAGTCTTCCATAAAGCCAAACGAGATGCCAAGGGACAATTCGCAGAATGGCTCAAGCGGTCCTCGGGCCAGATCGTCGACCCCAACTCGATATTCGACTGCCAGATCAAGCGAATCCATGAGTACAAACGGCAACTTCTGAATGGCTTGCGCATCGTGGCGTATTACAACCGAATTCGGGAGAACCCGGATGTTGAGATGCATCCCCGGACGTTCTTCTTTGGCGGCAAGGCCGCGCCGGCATATCGTCTGGCCAAAGTGATCATTAAGTTCCTGAATAACCTCGCGGGCACGATCGATGGCGATCCTGTCGTTCGCGGGCGCCTGAAAGTCGTTTTCCTGCCCGATTACCGCGTTTCTCTGGCCGAAATACTGATTCCCGCGGCGGATGTCTCGCAGCAGATCTCGACCGCCGGATACGAAGCGAGCGGGACCAGCAACATGAAGTTCATGGTGAATGGCGCGCTGACATTAGGAACGCTCGATGGCGCTAACGTCGAAATGGCCGAAGAGGCGGGCCGCGACAATATGTTCATATTCGGTCTGACCGCCGACCAGGTGGCCAACAGCCGTGGCTGGTATAACCCGCGTTGGCACTATGACAACGAACCCGAGACGCGGGCGGCGCTGGACTTGATTTTCTCCGGCTACTTCAATCGGAACGAACCCGGCGCCTTCGATCCGATACATGACACGCTTTTGAACAATGGCGATCACTATATGCATTTGGCCGATCTGACGTCTTATCTTGATGCGGACCGGCGGCTCATGGAACTCTACCGCGATCCCGATGAATGGGCGCGAAAGGCCATCCTGAACGTGGCCAGTTCCGGCAAGTTCTCGAGTGATCGCACGATTTCGGAATACGCCGCAGGTATCTGGAATCTCGAGCCGTGTTCCGTGGATGCTTGTTGAACCGGACTGCTGAACCGGATGCTGAAAAAGATACGCGTATTCGACCGAAGCCCCGCGACGTCAGGTCCCTCTCAGTCGATCCGCTAGTCCTGCGAAAGAAAAGACCGGCGTCGCCACGAATCATGGGCGACGCCGGTCTTTCCGCCTCCTTTCTAAAATCTTTTTCTACAGCCCCTTAAACTTATTGCCGTCCCGATAAACCCCGTGGCAGCCTGTGCACGTCGGACCGCTCTTCTGCAACGCCGCCTGTTGCTCTTCCGGCGTAGCCGCGGCAGCCGCCGCTTTCGCAGCGTCTCGGGCGGTTTCGGCGAAAGCCTGCGCGTCAGTCTTGCCCTTAGTCTTCCAGTAATTCGCCATCGAATCGAAGTTTTCGGCCACGGTCTTGGCCGATGCGGCTGTTCCCGCCACATCCTTCGCCTGAATACTCTTCATCGCCGCGACTCGCGCTCCCGCCGCGGCTTTCATCCATGTCTGATATTGCGTGAGCTCATCCTGGGCCATCAGGCCGGCGAGACAAAACGCGAAAACGGTAACGAAAATCGTTGCTAGACGCATGGAGTCAGCATACACTGCGCCCCTGTTCCCGCTCTGACATTCCAGAATGCGCGGCGTGGCGCGCGCCTCTTCTCAAATTTCGCGCCGGTCGCTACAATGCATAAAAATGTCTCGCGCGAGCGCCAAACCGAAGCCCTCTATCAACGAGCAGTACGCCGCCTTCAAACTGGACATCCGGCCTTCCAGGATTCACCGCTGGGGCGTCTACGCCGGTGAAAACATCCCTGCTCGCCGGAAGGTCATTGAATACACGGGAGAGCGTCTCAATCGGCGGCAGACCCGCCTCCGCAGCGATCAGCGAGGCGCCATGATTTACCTGTTCACGCTCGATGCCTACTGGACGATTGACGGCGCCGTGGGCGGCAGCGGAGCCGAATACATCAACCACTGCTGCGACCCCAACATCATCACCGTTATCCGGTCCGGGCACATCCTTTACATGAGCCGCCGCCCCATCCCCAAGGGCGAAGAACTCACGGTCGATTATCACTTCGCCAGTGACATCGAAAAATATACCTGTAAATGCGGCGCCGAGAATTGCCGCGGCACGATCAATCTTAAGTAAGCTCCCAGCGCTCGATCTCCAGCAGGCGGTTGTATTTCGCCAGCCGCTCTGACCGCGTCACCGATCCGATCTTGATCTGCCCCGCGCCCGATGCCACCGCCAGGTCGGCAAGAAACGAATCCTCCGTCTCGCCGGACCGCGCCGAGATCACGGCGCCATAGCCTGCCTCCCGCGCGCGGTCGATCACCGCGAACGTCTCGGTCAAAGTGCCGATCTGATTCATCTTCACCAGAACCGAATTTGCGGCGCCATCCGCGATGCCCCGTTCGAGTCGTCTCAGATTCGTGGTGAACAGATCGTCGCCCACCAACCGCACGCGCGAACCCAACCGGGCTGTGATGATCTTCCAGCCGTCCCAGTCGTCCTCCGCGCACGGGTCCTCGATCGACGCCACACCGTATCGCGAGACCCACCCGTCAAGAAAATCTGCCATTTCAGATGAGGAAAGCCGCTTTCCCTCAACTTGGTACCCGCCGTCCTCATGGAAGTGCGTTGATGCCACGTCGAGCGCGATTTCCATCGAGGCCTCGGCGACCTCAATCGCGTCCCGCAGCAGCGCCGCCGCCTCTTCGTTCGACCCCAGCCTCGGACCCCATCCGCCTTCATCCGCCACGCCCGTCAAAACGCAGCCACGCCGTTCCAGCAAACGTCCCGTCTCCCGATGCACGCGGACCGTAGCCTCCAGCGCGGACATCAGATCCGGATATCCCCGCGGCATCGCGAGGAAATCCTGAAATTCGAGATTCCGGCCGGCATGAAGCCCCCCGGAAATGATATTGATCATCGGCGCCGGCATTCGGGGCGAAGGTTTGGCCGACATTTCCGAAAGATGCCGCCATAAGGGCACGCCTCGCGCGATCGCCGCCACCCGCGCCGCCGCGCACGAGACCGCCAGCATCGCGTTCGCGCCGAGGTGGCTCTTATCCTGGGAACCATCAACCTCAATCAGGCGACCGTCGATTCCACCCTGATCGTCCGCCCGCATTCCGCAAACCGCGGGCCCCAGTATTTCCTCGACGTTCCGCACGGCGCGCCGCGTGCCCTTACCGCCAAAGCGGGTCTCGCCGGAATCCCGTAGTTCGCACGCCTCATGCCGGCCAGTGGACGCGCCCGAGGGGACCTGCGCCACGGCGCGCGCTCCGTCCTCCAGCGCAACCTCCGCCTGAATCGTCGGATTTCCGCGCGAATCGAGAATTTCGAGCGCGCGTACGCTTCGGATCTTCATGATTTGAATCTTAGTGCCCGAACAAACCGCCAATCTCCCTCACGGGACGCCTCATCAGCCGCAGCGCCCTTGCTCGAGCCGTCTCACGTCCGGCCTCATCCAGATACTCCGCGGGCGATTTCCCGTCCACTCGCGCCAGCAGCAGCGCGGGCGCGTGCTCCAGCGCCGCGCCCAACACCCACGCTCCCTGTTCCGGAAGGTTCTCCCGCAGCGCTTCGCCGAACACGCGCGCTAACGCGGCGAATCGCTCCCGATGATGCGGCATCGCAATGCTCTTCAACACGAGATGATTCAGCAAAAACGCCGCATCGAATGACGGATCGCCGAAATGCGCGCACTCCCAATCGATCGCCCACATCCCGCCGTTCCAGACCAGGAGGTTCTTTGGGCTCCAGTCTCCATGGGTCAGACTCACGGCCCGCGCCGCCGAGTTCTCAATTAACTCCTTGAAGTACCCCTTCACCTCCGGATGCCGTTCCGGGGTAAACCGGTAATACGGATCGGTCCGGAGCTGTTCGAACGCCTCGCGATTCTCAAACGCCTTCCGCGCTTCCGGGTGATTCCAACTCGCCGACACAAGGCTCCCCAGCATCGCCCCGACCTGACGCGCATGTTCCTCCTGGATCACGCCCCGAAAGAGCAACGACTTCCACATCTCCGCCTCGCGAGGCGCCGCTTCCATTGCGATGACGCGATGCTCGCGGTCCACCGCCAGCACGCGCGGAGCAAAGCTCGCGCCCGGCAGCGTCGCCGCCCAGTTCGTAGCTTCCGCCTCGCGCAGAATCCGGTCCGGATCCGCGCGCCACACCTCCGCGACGCGCAGTTGCCCCAAAGCCTGTTTCAAAACGATACGAAACTCAGGCGTGCTGGCCAGAATGACTGTATTCGAAACCCCGCCACCGAGTTCCGTGAACTCCGCGTCACGCGTCGCAAAGCCCTGACGGGCAAGCCATTCGGCGGCGTTATCGAGGCGCAGTTCCCACAAGCGATTCATGCTATCGCG
>Ga0126381_100008990_pt1 | contig 11198 bp, 7 predicted proteins | sample PanSoiMetPlot_28_FD_96465 | JGI IMG/M metagenome (GOLD analysis project Ga0126381, IMG submission 96465) | Tropical forest soil microbial communities from Panama - MetaG Plot_28 | ecosystem: Environmental > Terrestrial > Soil > Tropical forest > Bulk soil | place: Panama | collected 2016-02-17 | reverse complement strand
CCAGGAATCCGGAATAGCCGCTCCGTCCTCGACACTCATTGACGGCCGTTTCGCCATTCGCGTGGGCAACGTGAATCAGCGTAGCCGGCGCGAGGATTTTGAAATCCTGGCCCGAGAGGTGATCCGACTAGGAAATGACATCAGCGTCCAGAAGTGAAGTCCCGGGGACTTCTGGAACCGTGACACCTGATCCGAAGCCGCCGCTAGGCTTCCTTCTTGACCCGGCAACCACCTCCGTCACCAAGACGATCATTCCAGAACAGGTTCAGCCCGTCGGTACGGTAAGCGAAAACACGCAGACCTGAGCCGGACAGACAGTCGGGTTTATGGTCAAGGTCGAGCAGACGAACTAGAACCAACACATGGAAGTGAAATCTGTAGCTGTCGAGGCATTGCTTTCTCGCACCTTCGCGTGCTCTACTGCTCAGTCCAGGATCCGTATGATCCGCCACCAAACCATTCTCACTTCGCTGTTGCTGAGCCTTTCGAGCGTGGGCCAAACCCAGCCCGATCGCAGCTGGATCGCTGCCAGCAACGAGTACACGAAAATGTTGCTGACGGTTGAGTTCAAACACCATCCCGAAGCGGGTTCGCGCCAGGGCCTGAGTGAATACGACGACAAGATCTCACAGCCAAGTTGGGCTGATATCGACCAGGAGCGCCAAGAGACAGCCGCAGTTCTCGAAAAATTGAAGGCCATCGCCGCTCAAGAACAACGGAAAGCAGTGGCCGAGGACCTCAAGATCGTTCTCCGCAGAGTCGAGCTCGCGTTCAAGCAAGAGGATTTCGAACGTGCTCACGAGGTGCCATTCTTGAACGCCAGCGGTGAGATTTTCGCAGGTTTACAGTTTTTGCTGGATGAGCAAACTCCTGCCGAACGTCGATCGGCCGCCATTCAGCGGGTGCGAAAATATGCTGGACTGGAGGCCGGCTACAAACCGCTCACCGAGATTCTGAAACAGCGTGTGCGCGAGCAGATGGCCAAGCCCGGCATGATCTATCCTTGGCGCACAGAGATTGAAACCGAACTGGGCCGCAACTCCAATTACGTCGACGGAATTCAAGCACTGTTTGAAAAGTATGGTCTCGTGGGCTGGCGGGAGCCCTTTGAGAAGCTGAAGTCCCAACTGGCCGAGTATGACGCCTGGATACAGGGAACGGTCCTCGAGAAGGCCCGTCCGGAATTTCGCCTTCCAGCCGAGCAGTATGTGCTGCAGCTCGAAGACTATGGAATCGACATTCCTCCGGAGCAGTTGGCGACCATGGCCCACCGCGCCTTCCGGGAAATTCAAGACGAAATGAAGCCCATTGCTTCGAAAATCGCAGTCGAGCGACATCTGCCGGACAGCGACTATCGCGCTGTCATGCGGGAATTAAAAAAACAGCAGATCGTGGGCGACAAAATCCTGCCGCTCTACCAGGACCGCCTCAAGCAAATCGAGAGCATTATTCGCGATCACGAGATCGTCGATTTGCCGGCTCGCCCGGCGCGCATTCGCCTTGCCACCGCGGCCGAAACCGCACAACAGCCGGCCCCTCATATGGTCCCGCCGCCGCTTTTGCACAATACCGGGCAGAAAGGCGAATTCGTTTTGCCGCTGAATATGCCTGCCGGCGCCGGCCAAAGTTCCACCAACAAATACGACGATTTCACCTTTGATGCCGCTGCTTGGACGCTCACCGCCCACGAGGCGCGGCCCGGACACGAACTGCAGTTCGATTCCATGGTGGAGCACGGAGTATCGATTGCCCGAATCCGTTTCGCATTCAGTAGCACTAACGTTGAGGGCTGGGGGCTGTATTCGGAAGCCATCATCGAACCCTACATGCCGCTTGAGGGGCAGTTGGTATCGCTGGACTACCGTTTGCTGCGTGCGGCGCGGGCCTTTCTCGATCCCGAGTTGCAGGCGGGAAAGATTCAGACTGCCGATGCTTTTCGTGTGCTCGAGCAAGATGTGGTGCAGTCCCATGCCTTTGCCGAAGAAGAAGTGGAACGCTATACGTATCGCGCCCCGGGCCAGGCGAACAGCTATTTCTACGGCTTTACCAAACTGCTGGATCTGCGCAAGGAAACCGAACAAGCTCTAGGATCGAAGTTCAACCAGAAACGATTCCATAACTTCATCCTGGCGCAAGGTTTGCTGCCTCCGGATTTGATGCGCCAGGCGGTGATCGAAGACTTTGTGCCCGCCGAGAGGCAAAAATAAGGCGAAGAGCCGGCATAAGCCGAAGCCTGGCGATCGTAGGACCCGCTTGGGTGCATATGCAATAGAATCACGGTACATGAGGTTTCTTGACCTTCTGAGCGGCGCAGAAATCGTTGCGCACAGTGGCAATCCCGAGATTACAGGCGTGAGCTACGATTCCCGGCGCGTAAAGCCGGGGGATGTGTTCGTAGCCATGCGAGGCGAGCTGCGTGACGGCAATCGCTTTATCGATCAGGCCATTCGCTCGGGGGCCGTGGCCATCGTGACCGATGCAGGCCGCAGGCCCGTCGATGTAGCTTGGGCGCAAGTACCTCATGCCCGTCGTGCCCTGGCCGTGATCAGCGCGAATTTCTTTGGACGCCCCGCAGATCGGCTGGCGTTAAGTGGCATCACTGGTACGAATGGCAAAAGCACGAGCGCGTTCTTGCTGGAATCGATGCTTACTGCCGCGGGACGAGAAAGCGCGCTGGTGGGTACGATTGAGTACCACGTTGCCGGAAAGATTCTTCCCGCCCCGCATACGACACCGGAAGCTCTCGAACTCCATCGCCTGTTTTCCGATGCGCTTAGCGGCGCGGCGAGCGAAACCGTTATGGAGGTTTCCTCCCATGCCCTGGCCCAGGGGCGAACCTATGGAATCCGCTTTGATGTCGCTGTGTTCACCAATCTCACCCGCGATCACCTCGACTATCACCACACCATGGAGGAATACTTCGCGGCTAAGAAGATCTTATTTGCCGGCGCAGGTGCCCAGCCGCCGCGCGTGGCAGTGATTAATGCCGAGGATAGCCATGGTCGGGAGTTAGCCAAATTCTCCAAAGCGCAGGGTTCTCAAGTTATTACCTATGGTTTGGCGCAAGGCGATTTTCACGCCGCTCACCTGAAAATTACGGTGCGCGGGACCGAGTTCGATCTAGTCGGCCCCGATATCAGTGTGTCCATGGTTTCCCCCCTGATCGGTCGGGTGAACGCCTATAACATTCTGGCCGCCAGTGCAGCGGGCTTTGCCCGAGGCTGCGGTCCGGCAGCTATAGCCGAGGGAGTGCGGAATCTTACTCGTGTCCCTGGGCGCTTTGAACGGGTGGACCAGGGACAGCCGTTTACTGTAGTTGTCGATTACGCGCATACCGACGATGCTCTGCGAAATCTGACCTCGCTCGCGCGAGAGATTGTGAAGCCTGCGGGAGGTCGCGTCATCACCTTGTTTGGTTGCGGCGGGGACCGCGATCGTACCAAGCGTCCTTTGATGGGTGAGGCGGCCGGGCAGGGCAGCGATTTTGTGGTGCTTACCTCCGACAATCCCCGAAGCGAGGATCCTTTGGCTATCATTCTCGACGCCCGTGTCGGTCTGGAGCGCTCCGCGGTGCGATATCAGACGGAACCAGACCGTCGCAAAGCCATTTATCTCGCCTTAAGCGCCGCTCGTTCGGGCGATATCGTCTTGCTAGCAGGCAAGGGCCACGAGTCGGTGCAGGTCGTCAACGGCACTAGCTTTCCCTTTGAAGATAAGAAAGTTGCGGCTGAGGTCCTTCGCGATCTGGGATACGATGGTCAGAATCCGGTCCTCGGAGTGAAAAAGCCGCGATGAGGTTATCGCTTTCTCGAATTGCCGAACTTGTCGCTGCCGACGCGATATCAGCCGGTTTTGATCCGCAGCAGATTCCGCTCGGCTATTCCATCGACTCACGAACCGTTCGTGCGGGCGAACTTTTCTTTGCCGTCAGAGGCGAGAGATTGGACGGCCATGACTTCGTCCCCCAGGCGCTAGCTAAGGGTGCCGTCGCGGCAGTTGTCTCCCGCGAGAGCTTTTCGCCGGTTCTTGCCGCCTGTGGCGGCCGCACCAAGCTCGACGGCCAAGGGACCTCGGGTGGTTTGGCCTCTCCCCCGCCGCCGCTCATGGCAGTCGAAGATACCTTGCTGGCATTGCAGATCTTAGCTCGAGCCGTACGCCAGCTGTGGGGGAGATCGCTCATTGCGGTCACCGGTTCGGTTGGCAAGACCACTACCAAGGAGTCGATTGCGCATCTTCTCGCGACGCGCTTTCAGGTGCACAAGTCGGAAGGGAACTTCAATAATCATTTCGGACTTCCATTGATGTTGTTGAAGCTCAAGCCGGAGCACGATGTGGCGGTAGTGGAGATGGGCATGTCGCATTTGGGAGAGATCACGGCCCTAGCGCAGATTGCCCTACCGGAGACCGGGGTAGTTACCAACGTGGCACCAGTACACCTGGAATTTTTTTCCTCGGTAGCCGAAATTGCCCGCGCCAAATACGAACTCATAGAATCGCTCCCCGCGACTGGTACCGCGGTGCTGAATGCCGACGACCCCTATGTTTCCCAATTCGGACGATCATTTGGCGGTAAGGTGATCACCTACGGAGTCAGCCCCCTCTCCGGCGTGAAGGCGGAAAATTTTCGGGCCCAAGGCACTGAGGGCTCGTCCTTTGACCTGGTGGTCGGAGGGCATCGCGAACGTGTCCGACTGTCCCTGGCCGGCCGGCACAACGTCGGGAATGCTTTGGCGGCGGTTGCCGTGGCTCTAGAGAGCGGATTAAGCCTGGGGGAGGCAATCGCCGCTCTAGCGAGCTTGGAACCGGCCGACAAGCGTGGACAGGTTGTCCGCATCGGCAACATCCAGGTCATTAATGATTGCTACAATTCCAATCCGAAAGCTTTGGCTGCCATGGTAGACCTGTTGGCGTCCATGCCAGCCGAGCGACGAATCGTGGTGGCCGGGGAGATGCTGGAGCTAGGACCGGAAGGCAATGCCATGCATTTCGAAGCCGGGGAGTACATGGCCGACCAAGGCATCAACCTGGTGCTGGGCGTACGCGGGCTGGCGGAGAAAATCGTCGAAGGAGCGAAGGAGAGGGGAATGAAAGCGGAATTCGTCTCCACTCCTGAAGATGCGGGTCGATGGCTGGCCCGCGAAACCCGCCAAGGCGATGTGGTTTTGCTCAAGGGGTCGCGCGGCGTGAAACTAGAAAGGGCCTTAGAGGCCTGGAAACAAGAACTTTCTGCGGTCAGCGGCGGGAAAGGATAATCCGGGGCCCAGGATAATTTCCGGCGGACGAATGTTTCAAAGTCGGCAGCCAACAGACAACCATCAACAACCCACCACAGGCTCGGAGGCGGATTGCTCTACTGGCTGCTGTATTTAAAACTGTTCCATTATTTCCCGCCCTTTCGCATCTTTCGTTATCTGACGTTTCGAACCGCCTTTGCCAGCCTCACTGCCCTATTCACCGGCTTGATCATTGGTCCCTTGGTTATTGATCGGCTGCGCGAATTTCAAATTGGGCAATACATTCGGGAAGAAGGGCCCAAGGCGCATCAAAAAAAGGCTGGGACGCCCACCATGGGCGGTGTGCTGATCGTGATTTCTGTCATCGTTCCCACGCTGCTATGGGCCGATCTGGAAAACCGGTTTGTATGGATTGCCGTAGTGGCCACTTGCGCCTTCGCCGCCATTGGATTTACCGATGACTACACGAAAGTCGTGCACAAACGAAATCTCGGTCTGACGGCGCGGAATAAGTTTGGCCTTCAGGTGCTGACCAGCGCCCTCATTGCAGTAGCTCTCATCGCCATGCAAAACCGTGGCCTGTACAGCACCAAGCTGGTCGTGCCCTTCCTCAAGCAGTTTCACCCCGACCTGGTCGTGGACCGCTGGATGCACAATCCTGGCTTCTGGCCCTTGGCCTTTCTCCCCTTCCTGCTGTTTGTCATCCTCATGATCGTTGGAGCCAGCAACGCCGTGAATTTGACTGATGGCCTGGATGGGTTGGCGATCGGCTGCACGGTCGTCGCCGCTGGGGCCCTAACGGTGCTCACCTACGTGAGCGGCCACGCCACGTTTTCTTCGTATCTTGAGCTGCAGCGTATGCCTCAAGTAGGAGAGCTGACGATTTTCTGTGGCGCCATGGTGGGAGCCGCCCTGGGCTTCCTCTGGTATAACGCCCACCCCGCCGAGGTATTCATGGGCGATGTGGGCTCGCTCGCTCTGGGCGGGGCCATCGGCACGGTGGCGGTGATTATCAAGGAGGAGCTATTACTGCCGTTTATCGGAGGTGTGTTCGTCATCGAAGCGTTATCGGTGATTCTGCAGGTCGCCTCCTATAAGCTGCGCAAAAAACGCATCTTCAAAATGGCTCCGATCCACCATCACTTCGAGCTGGTAGGCTGGTCGGAGTCCAAAATCATCGTGCGCTTCTGGATCGCATCGTTGGTATTTGCCCTGTTCGCCCTGACCACCCTGAAACTGCGATAATTCTCACCACTGACATTGGCATAAAACTGAACTGGAGAAGGCAACTTTTGCAACTAGCCAACAAACGCGTGCTGGTGGTAGGCCTGGGACGCTCGGGAGTGGCTTCTGCTTTGTTTGTGAAATCGCAGGGTGCGCGGGTAACCGTATCCGACACCAAGTCAGAAGATCAGCTGCGGGAGGAAATTCCCCGCTTACTCGATCAGGGCATTGCGGTTGAAACCGGCGGCCATGGCGAGCGCACGTTTCGCGATCAAGATCTTATCGTGGTTAGCCCCGGGGTTCCATCCGATGCCGAAGCCATTACCCAGGCGCGAGCTTTGGGACAGCGGGTGATCGGGGAGATTGAGCTGGCGTTTGCCTTCCTGCGTGGCTCCGTGGTGGCGATTACCGGATCGAACGGCAAAACCACAACTACCACCCTGGTAGGCGAGATTCTGAAAGCGGGCGGTTTTGAAACCCTGGTGGGCGGAAACATTGGTACGCCCGCGATTTCTCTGGTCTCCCAATCGACTCCCGAAACCGTGACCGTGCTTGAAGTCTCCAGTTTCCAACTGGAAACCATCGTTAGCTTTCGCCCTAAGATCGCCGTCGTGCTCAACGTCACACCCGACCACCTCGATCGCCATCGTACTTTTCGGGCTTATGTAGACGCCAAGGCCAGGGTCTTTCAAAATCAGCAGGATGACGATTTCGCCGTACTTAATTATGATGACCCGACCTGTCGCGAGCTGGCCCGACGCACCCAGGCGGAGGTTGTCTGGTTCAGCCGCCAAGCGGAGGTCGCGGAAGGAGCTTTCCTAAGGGGGGACGAGATTCGTTTTCGACGCCAGGGCGCGGAACAACAAATCATGCCAATCGAGGCCATACCGCTGAAGGGCTCTCATAATGTTGAAAACGTCTTAGCCGCGGTCTCGTCCGGCAGGCTCATGGATTGCGAGCCGGAGAAGATTCGCAGGGCGGTTGAGAACTTTAAGGCAGTTGAGCACCGTCTGGAATACGTTGCCACCGTGCGCGGCGTCGAGTACTACAACGATTCGAAAGCTACCAACGTCGATGCCACCATCAAGGCTCTCGAGGCCTTTCCCGGCAATATTCACTTAATTTTGGGTGGGAAGGACAAGGGCAGCGACTACACGGTGTTGCGGGACCTCTTACGCCGGCGCGTGAAACGCGTCTACACCATCGGCGCCGCGGCGGAGAAGATTCAGTCCGAAACCCAAGAAGCGGTGAAGGTGGTTCCGAGCGGTACCATCGAAGTAGCCATTCAACAGGCGGCAGAGTCGGCCGAACCCGGCGATGTGGTTCTGCTCGCCCCCGCCTGCGCTAGTTTCGACCAGTTTCAAAACTACGAACACCGGGGTAGAGTCTTCAAGCAGCTGGTGCATGGGCTTACTGCTGGCTAGCTCCGTTCGTACGACGGCGAACCACAACAGTTACCTAGGATCACGCCCTTCGCGACAAAAGTTTCCGCCCGCCCGTTGTGGGTCCGTGCTGAAATGAAATTGGGATGGCGAAGCGTATTAGTGTCGACGGTTTCTTGTTCGTGATCACCTTGCTGCTGGTATTTGTCGGCCTGGTGATGGTGTTCAGCGCCTCGGCAGTCATTGCCAAGGAACGCTATCACTCGGGGTACTTTTTTCTGCTGCGGCAACTGGGATGGGCAGTTGGCGGCTTCATCGCCATGATGGCAGGAATGCGCATGGACTACCGTCGGCTGAAACATCCGGCGGTGGTGTTCTCGCTGCTGGGGCTTACGACTTTGCTTTTAATTTCCGTTTTCTTCCTCGATCGCGCCCATCACACTCACCGTTGGATTCACTTCTCCGGGTTTTCCTTTCAACCTTCGGAATTGGCCAAGCCGGTTCTGATTCTGTTTCTCGCCTTTTTTCTTGAGAACCGTACCAAATTCATGGATGACGCGCGGAATACGCTGATTCCCGCGGTGTTGCCCACCTTCGTTTTCATTGTCTTGATTGTGTTCCAGCCGGATCTGGGCACGGCCATCGCCTGCGCGGCGGTCACGGTTTGCATCTTGTTCGTAGCCGGACTGGAGATGAAATATCTGGCCTACTCGTTGCTGCTGTCCTTGCTACCGTTGTATTTTCTGATCTTCCATGTCGCCTATCGCAGGGACCGCATTTTAGCTTTTCTCAACCCCTATTCGGATCCCCAGGGCCGCGGCTTTCATATTATTCAGTCGCTCATTGCCGTCTCGACCGGTGGTCTGACCGGGGTGGGACTGATGGAGGGAAAAGAAAAGTTATTTTACCTGCCCGAACCACACACCGATTTCATCTTCTCCGTTCTCGGGGAAGAACTGGGGCTGGTCGGCTGCCTGGCGGTGGTGTTTTTGTTTGCCATATTTCTGTGGCGCGGGGCGCGAACTGCGCTGCGGACCGGCGACATGTTTGGCAGGCTGCTCGCGGTAGGCATTACCAGCATGGTGGTGGTGCAAGCCTTCATCAACATCAGCGTGGTTCTCGGGCTCATGCCTACGAAAGGTATCCCCTTGCCACTGATCTCCTATGGCGGGTCCTCACTATTTATCACGCTGGCCTGCATTGGCGTGCTCTTGAACGTCAGCAAGCAGGCGGCCTAGCTTATAACGGTTAGCACCGCCAGACGGGCCTCGAAGAATTCCTCTACTCGGGAGAGAATTAGAGGGGCCGTGTTCGCCTCGTAGATGGCCTTTCTCAGTCCTGCGCCTCCGGGAACGCCGTGCGTGAACCAAGAAGCAAACTGCTTCATCTTCCCGGTTGCATCCGGCGTCTCTTCCTCTACCAGCATTTGAAAGTAGGTCCGGATCATCTGGTAGCGGTCCGATTCCGAAGCCAGCTCGTACGGTGTGCGCGAGGAATTCTCGAGCCATGCGCAATACTGCTCAATCTGACGAAAGATCCAGGGATTTGCCGGAGCCGTGCGGCCGATCATAACTGCATCACAGGCGCTTGCGGCTACCATGGCGCAGGCGTCTTCGGGGCTGCGAATGTCTCCATTGCCAATGACCGGTATGCGCACCGCGGCCTTAAGGGCCGCAATCCACTCCCAGCGCGCCGACCCGCCATAGCCTTGTTCGCGGGTTCGGGCATGTAGCGCCACGGCCGACAACCCGCAGTCTTCGGCGATTTTCGCCAGCTCTACGGAAACCAGTTCTTCTTCGTTCCACCCGGCACGAAACTTCACCGTGAAAGGAATGTCGACGGCCGCCCTGACCGAATCAAAGATGGCGCGAATACGAGGCAGGTCGCGCAACAGCCCGGAGCCGCCATTGCACTTCACGACCTTTTTTGCCGGGCAGCCTAGGTTCAAGTCGACCAGATCAAAACCCAAGTCTTGGACGATGCGAGCGGCATCGGCTACGACCTGGGGATCGCTGCCAAACAACTGGGCCGATATGGGATGTTCATCCGGATAGAAATGCAGGTAGCGTTTCGCCTTCTTGTCTTTGGCGCGAAGGACGCCGTCGGCAGAGGTGAACTCCGTCATGATCAGGCCGCAGCCACCGAGGTTGCGAATGAAGCGCCGAAAAACCGTATCGGTTACGCCCGCCATGGGGGCGAGCACGGTGGCGGGCGAGATATCAACCTGGCCGATGGTGACCGAGGAGGGAACCCGTGCGCTGACGCGAAGGGCGTCAGTTGGGCCACTAGTTTCGGCCGACGGGCTTGGCGGGGTGTCCCAATACTTACGCACACGTCTATTCTACGTCGCTGGCAGCCAGAGCCAAGGCTTCGCGATTGCCGCCGAGGGATTTGTGGTAGGCATAGTCTTTCCTCGCTAGGAAGATCGCGAAACCGGAGGTAACGCGGGGGAACTAGCCCAAAATGGGCCACGGCCAGAATGGAAGCCGCCGTCAGGGGGGGGCAATAGCCGGCGCGGGGCTCACCAAGATCACCAAGAGGTGCCCCTTGCGCTCCCGTTCATCTGATGGTATAAAGAAAAAACCGTAGAAATGTTGCGGTATTCTTTAGAGCGAAGTGCTTCGTTCTTGGGATTGAGTGTGGCAAGCCGAGTTTTGCTTCGGCACGAATAGGTCAGCCTGAAGCTGGCGGTAAGATTCAGAAAGCTCGAATCTTTTGGGTGCCGCCGACATCAAATACTTGAAGGCAAACCTAGAATCGGCCTCGGCCACGAGGCTTACATTCGAGGACAAGGCTCCTCGAAGGGTTTAAGCGTTCGTCGCAAAAACCTCCATAAGATCTTTTCTTAACCAGAAGTCTTCCGACTCGGCTCGCGCCGAAGATGGACTATCTGCCCTGTCGAGGGCCGGCTGCTTGAGCGAGAAGGAAGACGTGTTTTGCTGCGACAAAACTGGGGTCCCGGTTTGCGCTTTCGGGCCACGATTTTCACCGTAGATTGTGGAAATCCTGTGGGCGTCCTTGGTTGACATGGGCGCGGCAGAATCGATAGTTTTAAAAAGTTTCGAGGACAGAGGGAGCTGCCTGTTTGGTGACTCGCTCTGGACTGAAGACGCGCCGCTGAGGCGGAAATGCGGTTCGGTCTTTGACAACTAGGTTGAACGTGCCAGTCGTGAGAAGGAAAAGTTCGGGCTCAAGTCCGAGCGTACTCACAGAATTAGCCATTGTTGGCTGGTCCCTTAAGGCGGCCAGGCGGCGATGGCGAGTTGCTGTTGGCGTATGCCAATGGCAGCGAATTTGTTCATTCCGAACAAATTTCAGGTTTCAAACGAGAGTTTGATCCTGGCTCAGAATCAACGCT
>Ga0126381_100008989_pt1 | contig 11198 bp, 5 predicted proteins | sample PanSoiMetPlot_28_FD_96465 | JGI IMG/M metagenome (GOLD analysis project Ga0126381, IMG submission 96465) | Tropical forest soil microbial communities from Panama - MetaG Plot_28 | ecosystem: Environmental > Terrestrial > Soil > Tropical forest > Bulk soil | place: Panama | collected 2016-02-17 | reverse complement strand
CCATGGCCAGCGGAATCAACGTTGTTGGGATCGAGCTCTTTAATCCGAACGGAGATGTTGACGGAGTAGCCATGATCGGGCCATCGATGATCTCCATCGAGTCGGTCACCTCGACCGGGACCCAGGGAAGCGACTATCCGATCATGATCGTCTCCTTGCAGGTACAGCCGGCGATCGCTGCGGGAACCAAGCTCACGTTTAGCCTGGATCCGTCGTCGACTTGGACCCTGGGCTTGCTGGGAGCGGCTACCATCAGACCGATTCCTCCCGCCACCATCACGGTCGGAGGCTCCATTTCGATTACCAACGTAGTTCCCGGCGGCGGCGTTCAGCCGGCAGGCACAGTTGTCGACATACAGGGAATCGGTTTTCAGCCAGATACCCAGGTGCAGCTCTCGAACATAAAGACGAGCTCCATCACCGTGACCGGCCCGCAGGATATCCAGGTGGTTCTGGCCGAGCCGACGCAGATGACCGGTAAGAAGATTCAGGTCACCAACCCCGATGGCTCGCAGGACACTTACTTTTCCTATTTGCGCGGAACTCCTTTGGGGTCGAGCAGCGAGCCGCTGTTGGCCTCCGCGCTTCCTATTTTTTCTTCGGTAACGTATTCGCACGCCGTGTTCGCGCCTGCGGCGTCTTCGACCAGCCAGTTCAGCGGGATTGCGGTGCAGAATCCAAACCTCAGCCCCGCCAATGTCACCTTCACTCTGTTCTCATCCACCGGGGCTCCGCTCGGCAGCTCGACGATTGTCGTTCCCTTTGGCAATCGCCTGATGCGCGAGATCTCGGAATTAACGGGAGCAACGCCGCCGGAAGAGAGCTACGTAACCGTCTCGTCGGACGTGCCAGTCGAGATGTTTGCGTTCCTCGGCGACAACGCTAACCAATCTGTAGTGCCTTACGTGGCTCTTTCTTCGCAGCCTTGACGCTCACAAGACGCCAGAGACTCAGACTGATCACTACCAGTATCGCGGCCAGCAAAATGAGAATGGCGCTCCACGGGATTACGCGAGTGGTTGGGTGCCACCCGTCTCCGGTGAGGATGAATGCCGCCCAGTAACGCGGACTGGAAAGAGCCGAGTTGGAGCGCAGGAGGCGAAGCTTGGCTGCGCGTAAGGCCTCGGCTTTGGGTGCGCCTCGCGCCAAGGAATAGTAGAACTGGTTCATCAAGCCGGCGGTCGGCTCATCGGCTACTTTCCACATCGAGGTGATGGTTGCTGAAGCGCCAGCAGCGAGGAATGACTGGCTGAAAGCCTGTATGCCCTCTCCGCCAACCATCCTGCCGCGCGCGGTATCGCAAGCCGAGAGGGTAACCAGGTCTACGTTCTTGAGATCAAGATTGCCAACCTCATCCTGGAACAGGTAGCCGGCGTTACCCGGCGAGTCGGAGGCCAGGAGGATCCGCGAGCGGTCGGGGTGTTCCTGATCGACCACCGCGTGCGTGCTCAGGTGCAGCAGGGAGACTCCGTCGATGCGGTGGTCGAGCAAGTACGCCTTGCGCGCGTCGGCCCCAAGATGGGTTTCGGCCCTTCCCGCGATGATTCGTGCGATGGCGCGGACCTCATCTGCCGAGGCCGGCAGCGGTTGCCATTGTTCCTTCTGAGCGAGAGCGTCCGTGGATGACACGGGAGGATCGCCAAAGGCCACGAGCTGCCGGCGCCAGGGCAACAGCCAACCCTTGCCGGCCGGGCCTGGCATGGCGACAAGCCGCGCCGACGGCAGATAAGAAACATCAGCCTGCTCGATGAGAAGTTTGTCGGAGCCGGGAGCGCTTAGAACTTCAAACGGGATGTTCAGAGGGCCGTCCTGCACAACGATCATGTGAGATCGCAGCGGGATACCGGCGAGAATTCCCTCGCCCAGTTCACGGGAAAAGGGCTTCCAATCATCCCCGTTCTTTTGGATGGCTGCGAGAAGCTGGGCAGCGTTTTTTCGAATCTCGTTTGCGCTGTATCTCACAAGTCCAGAGGCTGAAGCAGTGGCCCAAACGGCCATACTGTCGTGGTTTCCCATCCAGAATTCAACCAGCACAGTATCCCGAGGAAGATGCGCCTGTATTTCTTGCAGACGAGGTTCGATCAGGGGTGTCCGCGCGGCCACGCGGTCCTGGAGAGTCCGCGCCCTGCTCCTCTCCATCCAGTGGAACAGCTCATCGACCGACGGCGAGCCCTGCCGGAGTTCGAGACCGATCAAGGAATCGTAGACGTCCCTTTTGTCGGCGAGGAAATCGGTCCTGAGAGAGGTCAGACGAATGCCGGCACGAACCGACTCGATCAACGCGATGGCCTGGCGATAATCCTCGAGGGCCGCATTGGACGAAGACGAGGGCAAGCCGGTCTCCTCGGCGATTCGTCCCAGGCTATAGAGCGCCTTCCATTGCTCCTCCACCAAGCCGGCGGTTTGGGCCGTGCTCACGGCTTCCTGTAGGTGGCCGGTCGCTTCTCCAAATCGATGGAGGCGCCGCAAAACCTCGCCCAGATAGAGATCGGCCTGAACCAGCCCGCGGTAGTTGGAAGATTGCCGCGAGAGACGCAGGGCTTCGGCGAAGGCCTGCAGTGCTCCTGGGAGATCGTTCAGGTCCATCGCCTTAACGATGCCGATATTGCGAAGAGCGTTGATTTCGCCGTCGGAATTGCGAGCTGTGCGACCCACGGCCTGCGATAAGTGATAGAGCTCCAGGGCCTTGACCGGATCGCCCAAGCGGCGATACGAGATGCCTTCATTCAGCAGCGCCTGTGCGTACTCAGCTGCCGGCATGTCCTGGGGACGGCCGGAAATCTGCTGGTAGAGCTGGAGGGCCTGCTCATCCAGGCCAATGCGCTGGTATACCGCCGCTATGTTTGCGATCATGAGCTTTCGTCCCCAGGCATTCCAGGACTGCCCGGCGTTGGCATTGACCAGCGCGAGAGCCGATTCATAAACCTCCAGCGCATCCATGTAACGGCCGCGGAAGAAGTGGATGTTGCCGATATTGTTGAGCCGGCCAACCTCCCCGACTACGTTGCCGAGCCTGCGGTTGATCTTCAAGGCCTCCTGGTAGTTCTCGATCGCCGTCTGGTAGTTCCCCAAGTACTGATTTGCCATTCCGATGGTGTTGAAGTCGATCGCCAGCCCCGCGTCATCGTGCAGGGCTTGGCGCAGTGTGACGGACTGCTGCGCATCGCGAATCGCCTCCGGATACTCCCCCAGCGAGACGGAAATGTCCGCGGCTGCACTCAACGCAGCGGCAAGATTGCGTTGGTCTGCGGAGACGCGAAATGTTTCAGCAGCGGCATGAAATTGATTGCGCGCCTCCTTCAACTTACCTTGCTGCTGAAGAGCCTGCGCCTCTTCCAGAGGGGACTTGGCGGCCGCTTGCGTCCATGGAAGCGCCAGCGCGAGCAGCAGCAAGGCTCGGCAGCTACGTGCTGGAAGCGTCGCTCCGGGGGTTTTCATGGGCTTGTTTGGCTCGCTGCACGAATTGTGGGCGCGTCGCAATTATAGCCTTCGGATTCAATTTGCTTATCCCAGCAGTTGCCCGTGTCCCGGCGGAAGCTAAGGTTTTTGTCTTGGAAGACGGCGCCGAAAATTTCTCTTCAAAAATCTGTTCTGTCGCGTGCTGGAGGTCGTCACAGGAAGCGACAAGAAACGTGTCAAATTCAAGCCGCTCCCCTCGGAATGCGGTGAGTATGGGATCGAACTATCAAAATGAGAAGACTCCGTGTCCTTGGCTTTACCTTCACCGACCTCGCATTAATGCTTGCACTATCGATCACGGTTGCATTGACTGCTGGTGGCGCCACCGCCATGGCCCAACAAACAGCCACGCAATTCGCTACCGGACTGACAACGCCGCAGGGCGGCCTGATCTTGAGTGGCACTGCCATCAACCCCGCCACGGGCAATCCATTTCGCCACTTGTGGACTGCGGATGCGGTCAACGGCCTCTGCCGGCTTGATCCAGACGTGGACACCATCGCTTCGCACGCGGTCAATCCCGCCACATGTCTCAGCACAGTGGCCGGCGCCGCGTTCAATGCCTCGCAGCTCACACTTGATCCAGTCACAAACACCATTTATGCGGTCGATGGAGGTGGAAAAGCTGGAATCTTTGTTATGAGTTTCCTTCCCGACGGCGACACTGGTCACGGACTCATGGATCAAATCAACCAGTCGGTTCTCGGACCCACATGCGGCATCGCCATCTCCCAGCCAACCGCTACATCGTTGGGACCAGACGGCAATCTCTACGTCGGCTTCAGGCGCAATGGAAATATCATGCGGATCATTTCTCCCCTCAGTAACCCGCTCCCTTGCGCCAACGTGCAGCCAGCGGTGATCGTGACAGGTGACAAGCTCACTTCTCAGATGGCCTGGGTTGGACATACTTTGTTTCTCAATGATTCCCGGTTGCCGTTGGTCGTGAACTCTGCCGATCAATGTTTAACGCCGCAAAACGGCAACACGGCATGTTCAGCCTTTGCAAGCTTTGCGATTGCTCCCACTCCCACAACAGTGGTTAGCGACCAGACGGCCGGCCAGCTCAATGGACACGACGTCTACTTTGGCGGCCTGGGCAGTGTGAGTGCGATGACAGGGGTGACTCTGAATGCTCTTGGCCAGGCCAACTTAACCGCGCCGACACCGTTTGGCGGCACGAGCGCAAACTTTGCCAACATCAGCGCGCTGGCGTTGGATGCATTCGATCCGACCAACAACGTGTTGTATGTGGCTGATGACCCGAGCAACGGTGCTGTGGCCGCGACCGGCCGCTGGTGGCAAGTGCTGTCTGCACCGCCACCGCCGGGGCCGCCTTCCGCGCCGCTGAACGTTATCGCGACGGCCGGCAATGCGAGCGCTTTCTTGAACTGGACCGCGCCTGGCAATCACCAGCCGGTCACAAGCTACACCGTGCACAACTCGCTAGCCAGTAACGGGCTGCCGGTTGCGGACATAACTTTGGCTGCCGCCGCAGGCTCAACCATCGTGCCAACGGCAATGAACATTACCGGACTGACCAACGGCGCGACATACCAATTTGAAGTGCTGGCAACGAACAACCAAGGTTCCAGTCCGTTCTCCGCGCCCAGCAATTCAGTTACTCCGCAAGCCCCGACGGCTCCGGGAGCGCCAACCAACGTCTCGGCGACCGCCGGCAACGCGACTGCTTCCGTAACGTGGGTTGCGCCAGCCAGTGACGGCGGCTCTCCCATCACCAGCTATACCGTTTCTGCCTTCAATGGCGGAGCGCCAGCCGGTGTTACTGCAACAGTAGGTGGAGGACAGAACGCAGCGACGGTATTCGGACTAACCAATGGCTTGGCATACACCTTCTCCGTGCATGCGACAAACGCAATTGGCAACGGACCGGAGTCAGCGCAATCAGCGCCGGTCAGGCCGGCGGCCGCGACCGCGCCTGATTTGGCCATCACCATGACAGGCCCGGCCTCTGTCATTGCTGGCGGAAACGCAGTGTACTCGCTGCAGGTATCCAACCTTGGCCCATCAACGGCATCGGCGGTTACGGTGAGCGATGTCGCGACGGGCGCGACTGTTTCGTCAGTTACTACCAGCCAAGGCGCATGCACTACGGTGGGAGGAACAACCATAACTTGCAACCTGGGAGCGATGGCAGCCGGAAACAGCGTAGCCATAACCCTGACGCTCAAGCCATCTGCACAGACTGTGAATCAGGCAGCCGTGCAGTCCGCCGGCGATCCGAATCCTGCGAATGACACTGCCAGCGTGACAACAGCCTTCATTCCTCTCAACCAGACGACGGATGTCCAGGTGATTGGCTCTGCGCAAAATGGCGGTCCAGCCGTTACTGCAACCGACACTTTCACATGGCAGATCAAGAACAATCAACCGCTGGCGGCAAACGCCGTGCACTTCACGACAACGCTGGCGCCCGGCATGGTGTTCCTGAGCTTTAACAACAGTCTGGGGACCTGCTCCAGTCCGGACGCGGGCATAGCCGGAGCGACCATCACTTGTGATCTGGCTACTCTGTCTGGCGGTCAAACGATGATCGTGACTGTGAATGTGACGTTCAACAACACCGGCACCATGTCCACCACTGGGCAAGTGACCTTCAACGGTACTGACAACAATACCGCCAACAATTCCGCCTCGATCACAATCGGAGTTAAGTAACCCAAAGAAGTAACTCAACTAGCCGGGACGAAAAGTCCCGGCAGTTTTTTGCGACGCAAACCAAAATTCTTGTTCCGCCTTCCGCAAGACATCGTCGTAGTGAAATAGCTGCGATCACCCAGAAATTTTTCTGAGGAGGAAGATATGTGTATCCGCTTTGGCTCCCTGCTCCTTGGCTTGGGGTTGCGGGCGTTTCTTGCGCCGGCATGTCTCGCCCAGAGCAATGCTGACAGAATCAGCAGAATCCAAACCAACTTAAACAAAGCCAAGCAGGCATATGAGCAACTGCCAGACCAGGTGAAGGCAGTTGCGCATACACAGCGCCAGCTGGCGCACCTGGCTGACACGGTCAACCGGATGCAGTCGCGCCTGGCCAAGATGTCGCCGGGCCAGCCATGGAGTGACGATCGCATCAACGAAGCGCCGGACGAAAACGGCCTGGTGAGGGTGAATAACCCCACCCGGGATTTCCGTTTTTCGAATTTTGTCGGCTACACGCAGAGTGAAAGCGCCATTGCCCGCTGCGGAGACAATGTGGTGGTGGCCTTCGATGATACCGGCAGCATCCTGGAGACGCTTGCTAACGGGACCGCAGGCATTAGCTTCAGCGGAGTGGCGGCCTCCCAGGACGGCGGCGTGTCCTTCCGCGATCTTGGAGCCGTGCCTCCCGGCGGCAATGGCACGAGTGTTTTTAATGCGGACATTCTGCTCGGAGCACCATCTGTGGCTTGCTCTGATTCCAAGAATTTCTACATGGTGCAAAACTACTTTCCGGCGAGTGGAAATCTGGGTGGTGCGATAGCCATTTCCAGGTCCCATGATGGTGGCCAGACATGGAGTGATCCAGCAACTGCTGTCGCGGCGCCATCAGATGCAGATGCTTTTGCGTTTGGTCCCGCGGTTGCCGTGGATCCGACCAACCCAATGCGCATCTATGTTGCCTACGTGCACGATTTCGCTGCTGATCCGGTATGTGGCATTGTGTCCAGCGTGGAAGTCGTGGCTTCGCTTGATGGCGGCCAGACCTTCGGCCCGCCGGTGATTTTGGACCATGCGTGCTTTTTTGACGCCTCCCTCGTTGACATCGGTCCACGCCTTGCTATTTCTTCCAAAGGCAAAGTGTATGCGGCCTGGTTCAGCGACTTTGTCATTCCCGGTGCCTTCCCGCTACTCACGCAGACCATTCAGGTGGCAAGCTTTACGCCTGGGTCAGCGCCCACTGCACCCGTCGTGGTGGGCACCATCGCGTGTACGGGCTTTGGGCCACTCTGCTCCAGCCCGGTCACGGGCGGGTCTGAAATCCTTGCGACAGACTTTGGCGACACCACTGATATGCAAGGAGGATTTCTCAACATTCGCGGCTTCGATCTGGCTGTGGACAAATCCGGAGGTCCCAGCGACGGCGCCGTCTATGTAGCCTGGGATGCCGCCCTCGGCAATGCATTGGCTCCCGAGTTCTTCGACATAAGCTTTGATCATTTTGGTTTCTATGCATTCACCGACATATTCATCAGCCGCTCCACCGACGGGCAGAACTTCTCTCCTCCCCAGCAGCTGAACTCTGACCTGCAGCCGCTGGACACCCGCGGGCATGATCACTTCCAGCCCACACTGGCTGTGGATAAAACCGGGAAAGTCGCCGGCTGCTGGTATGACCGCCGCAGTGACCCGGAAAACTTTCAGTTTGAGCGCTTCTGCGCGGAGTCCACGAACGCGGGAGCGACTTGGACGGAGTTCCGCGTGCACGGAAGCTTGTCAACCCCCAGCAGGGGACAGGATTTGGTCCTTCGGATAGACAATATGGGCCACTATGACGGCTTGACGTCTGACTTCACCGGGCACCATCCGGGGTTCATCGGGTCCTTCCAATGGATGAGCTCTGGAATGAACCCCGACCTGAAAGCAGTCCAATTTCCATAAGGGTCTGCGCCGCGCTTAACCAGCGGTTTAGATAAAAGGCCCCTGTGTCTGGTGTGAAAAAAAAATTTTCGGAGGAATTATGCGAGTTAGATTCTGGAATTCGGTTCTTATCCTGTGCCTGCTTGGGACCGCCTCGTCTCCGATATTGCGGGGCCAGGTCGTCGTCAAACCGGATCCTGCCAAGCTGCAGGCATTCCAGGCGTCATTGGACGACATTACGACCGCCTACGGCAAACTGCCCAAGAACCACCTGGCTTTGCTGGATGGGCACACCCACGCTGTGCAACTGGCCAAAGCTTTCCCCAAGGTTGCCCCGACCATCAGTAAGTCCATGTCCGTTCGCGAGTTCAAAATGGCCGTCGCAGAGGCCGACCCCAACCTGGCAACGGTGAATGACCGCAGCCACGATCTGGACTTTAGCGCATATGCTCTGTATACCCAGAGCGAGACCTCAACCGCCAGGTGTGGAAACCAGGTAGTGGTCGGTTTTAATGATTCCGGCAGCGAGTTCGAGACCCTCTTCTTCAACGGCGGCCAAAGCTTTAGCGGGGCTGCCGTCTCAAACGACGGGGGCAGGACTTTCCAGGACATCGGATTTATCAATCCGGGGCCGAACTTCACCAATTTTGTGATCGGCGACCCGGTGCTGATGTGTACCGACTCCAGCACCTTCTATTTCGTTCAGTTGATCACCTTTCGCGATTCCAGCTCGATTCCCCAGAGCGGGGTTGCGATCTCCACGTCCACCGATGGCGGGAACACCTGGGGCGACCCGGTGGTTGCGGTAAACAAGTTTGTCTCGAAGCTCGCCGGCGGCTTTTTGCAGCTCGGCCACTTTTTGGATAAGAACTGGGCCGCCATTGACCCCTCCAATCCATCAAGGATTTACATCTCTTACACCGATTTTGACGACAGCGGGCAAAGCCCGGGATGCGGCAACGTAGTCCGGACTGCGATCGAGGTCGTGGTCTCCAATGATGGTGGCCAGACCTTCAGCACACCGATCATTGTTGACGAGCAATGCGGTGATAACGTGGGCGTGCAGGCATCGCATGTGGCGGTCAACTCGCACGGTGTTGCCTACATGGCCTGGGAGCGCTTTACCCCAACCGCCGTTGAGATGAGAGCGACTCACCTGAATTCCAACGGGACCGCAGCGCCCTCAGTACGGGTTGACCAGAAGGTCCTTGGCGGCGACACCTTCGCGGTATGCGGACCGTTTACCTGCAGCGTTGAAACCGATCTCCAGGGCGAATTCCGGGATTTAGTCGGTTTGGATCTGGCGGTGGACCGCTCTGGCGGACCCGACGACGGAACGGTCTATGTGACCTGGGATGACGGGCGCAACAAGTCTGTTCCCGACCTGCTCGGATTTGATGCCGGCCTGGGCATTCCACCGAACACTGGTCAGCTCCTGGTTCCGGGATTCACCGCGCTGATCCTTACCGCCGGAAACTATGCCTACACGGATGTACTGGTAAGCAAGTCACGCGATGGAGTGCATTTTGGACCTTCCATCCAGGTGAACTCTGACCGGCAGCCCAAGATTGGCGGCGGACATGATCACTTCCAGCCGGCCGTCGCTACAGATCCAACGGGAACGGTTGCCATATGCTGGTATGACCGCCGCAACGACCCACAAAACCTTCAGGTTGAACGTTTTTGCGCTGAATCTAAGAACGGCAGTGAGTGGAATAACTTCCGCGTGCCGATCTCGCCCTTTGCTCCCATCCACCGGCTGGATTTCGCGATCGCCATCAACTATATGGGGGACTATGACGGTCTTACCAGCGACTTTACGGGCAAGAGCACAGGATTTATCGGCGCATTTGAATGGATGAGCTCGGGAATGAATCCCGACGTAAAAGCATTCAAGTTCGATTAGCCGCAGCATCAAGGCAACTATCCGCTGAATCTCTCGTCGTACCAGCGAGGCGATTGCAAGCAATGCCATTGCGATCGCCTCCTGAACGAGCGGCTGCAAAAAAATTTCCTGTTTCTTCGGCAATTCCCAACGATCGCGTTTCGGAATAGAATCTGTTCCTCAGTTGCAGCCCCAGGGACCTCGTGTTCTGCTGTGGCGGCGTCAGGAGGACGAATTTGAGAAGGTCTTCTCTATCGACAGCTACGCCGAGTCTTCATCGCCGTCAAAATTGGTTGCTCCTTTGTGGAGTTCTTCTGGCTTCCTGGTCTTCAGTTGCTCAGCAGACGTCACGGAGCAGCATCAAGGTCTTTCTGGCGGGCGACTCAACCATGTCCAACAAAGAAGTCAGTGCTTACCCGGAAACAGGCTGGGGCATGCCGTTCGCGCATTTCTTTGACGAGACTGTGACAGTCGACAATCGTGCTAAGAACGGGAGGAGCACGAAAACATTTCTTAGCGAAGGTCTATGGCAGGGAATTGTGACGGACCTGCAGGCTGGCGACTATGTTTTCATCCAATTCGGTCACAACGATGAATCCAAGGAAAAAGTGGCGCGTTACACTACGCCTGAGGAATACAAGGCCAATCTGATTCGCTTCGTCTCGGAAACACGAAGCAAGAAAGCCATTCCGGTTCTCCTGACGCCGGTCGCGCGCAGAAAATTCGACGCTTCGGGCCATATTGTTGAGACCCATGAAATCTATTCGGCAGTGGTGCGCTCGGTAGCGAAGGATGCGAACGTGCCGCTGATCGATCTCGACGCCAAGGGCCAGCTGCTTTTGCAAAGCTATGGACCGGAGAACTCCAAGCTCCTGTTCAACTGGCTGGAGCCGGCCGAACACCCGAACTATCCCGAGGGCGTCTCAGATAACACTCACTTCAACGAGTTAGGCGCGAGAAAGATAGCTGAACTCGTCTTAGGCGAAATCAAGGCATTGCAACTCGATCTGGCAAAGAGAATTGTCAAGAAAGCCGCACAGTAGCACGACGCTTGTTGGACGCAAGGCGAAACCTGCAGGGAAACACGACGTGCCGCGTGGCTTGCTTGATTTTGAACGCGCTACGACGCTCGGATGCGAAATGTCTCAGGCTCAGCTGGGAGACAAGCAGGAATCTGCCAACCGGCGCCAGGACGCCACTCCAGCAGGGCCGCGACCGTGCCGTTCAAAAAAGCGAGGCGACATTCACTGCGGATCAGCTTTCCGCTGGTCGTTGT
>Ga0126381_100008988_pt1 | contig 11198 bp, 11 predicted proteins | sample PanSoiMetPlot_28_FD_96465 | JGI IMG/M metagenome (GOLD analysis project Ga0126381, IMG submission 96465) | Tropical forest soil microbial communities from Panama - MetaG Plot_28 | ecosystem: Environmental > Terrestrial > Soil > Tropical forest > Bulk soil | place: Panama | collected 2016-02-17 | reverse complement strand
GGGCGATGTGCGGCAGACCCTCCGGACGCTCGCTACCCGGCTGGGCACGCAGCTCACCGAGGACCGGCTGGACGAGGCGTGCCGACTGCGGCAGGGAATCCAGGAATCGCTGTTCCGGCTGCGCCCCGAGGCGTTGCCCGTTATGGGGGAGCTGCGTGCCCGCGGCCTGCGAATCGGCCTGGTCTCGGACTGCACGTCCGAACTGCCGGCGGCCTGGCCGCGGCTGCCCCTGGCCGCGCTCGTCGACGCGCCGGTGTTCTCCTGTGTCGAGGGGACGCGCAAGCCCGATCCTCACCTGTTCCGCGCGGTCGCGGAACGCCTGGCCGTCGATCCCGCCGCATGCTTGTATGTCGGCGACGGCGGCGGCCGGGAGCTCACCGGGTCCACCGCCGTCGGCATGCACGCGGTGCTGCTGGCGGGCCCGGACTGGCACGACCACCGGGCCTACGACCAGGAGCGCGACTGGGGCGGGCCCCGGATCAGCTCGCTCGAAGAGCTACTCCGGTAGGACCGGCTCACGTTTCCTGTCGCTTTTCCGGGTCAGGGCCACCCCGGCCAGGATGAGCGCGATCCCGGCCAGGGTCAGTGCCGAGACGGACTCGCCGAGCACGGCGACTCCGAGAATGATCGCCACCACGGGAAGCAAGTAGGTGACGGTGGACGCGACGGTCGCGCCGTCGCTGGCGATGATCTGGTAGTTCAGGACGTAGGCCAGGCCGGTACCCAGCAGGCCCAGCACGGCGATGCTGGCCACGACGGTGGCATCCAGCCGCGGGGGCTGGTCGCGTTCAGTATCCCCGCCGTCGATGAGCTGACGTTCTGCTCCCCCAGCGCGAACAGCAGGTACGGCGCGGCGTTCCCGAAGACCGCCGCGACGGCGATGTGCGACCACAAGACCGGCGAGCGCGGCAGCGGGTGGCGCCGCGCCGCCACGATGATGAACAGCACCATGGCCCCCAGCAGTAGCCGGGCCAACGTCACCTCGACCGGCGAAAGCCCCCGCAGCGCCAGCTTGATCCACAGGAAGCTGGAACCCCAGACCGCCGCCAGGAGTGCCAGCCGGGCCGTGGTTGAACCGCGCACCAGTCAGGCGACCTGGATGCCGGGCGGCGGGCCGGGCTCAGCCGCGCGCAGCATCGGCCTCGTCGCCGGGGAAGGCATCGAGCGCGGCCAGGTCCTCGTCGGTGAGCGTGGTGAACGGGGCAATCCGCTGGGCATACTCCCTGGCCACGTCATCCACGGAATCGCCGAAGCTCAGGGCATTCTTGGTAACGTGCTCGACCCATTCAGCGACTTCCCGCGGATTGAATCGCACGACCAGCGCGCTGCCCACCTCCAGCAGATGCCGCGGCGGCGCGACGCCAATAGCGGCGCGGACGGCCACGTCGGTAAAGTCATCATCGCCCGCGGGGCCGGTCACCAGCCCGGCGTAGTTGCGATAACTGTCTGCCTGGACCAGGCCGTAGTTGCCGCGGCCCGGCCCTTTCCCGCCGACTATCACCGGGTCACCCACGTCGGTCATGGCTGCCAGCGCGACCAGGTGGAACCAGACCCGGCCCTCGACCCGCTCGCCAAACCGCGCATGCAGCCCGAACGGGCTATCCCGCAGCAGGCTGCCGACCTTAACGCCAGACCCCACGAGGTCATTGTCGCTGATAACACCGTCAATTCCCGGCATTGGCCTGGTCTTTCGAACTCAATGTCCGTTTCCGGGGCCAGGAACCCGCCGACAAGCCCGGGTCCCCGGCACGCGGCCTTAGCCCGCGCTGCGGCGTGTCCCGGGGGGCACGCGACGTGCTCGGGGGACGCAAGCCGCCCGAGCCCCGCCCGGCATTACCTGAATCCGGGCTGGCCACCGAACCATCGGCTTGGCGACCTTTCTTGCCGGCGGGCAACGTGCGAGGCTGGGCCCGTCGAGTCTGGTGAAAGGGGATCATCATGAGCTCATCCACGGCCCACCTGCCGACGCCGGAAGGCCCCGGTTCGGTCTCCGGTGCGCCCAACCTGCCAGACGGCTTCACCGACGTGTTCACCAGCCGGTACGTCGACACCGGGGACCTGCGCCAGCACGTGGTCACCGGCGGCGACGGCCCGCCGCTCCTGCTGGTGCACGGCTGGCCGCAAACCTGGTACGCCTGGCGGCTGGTGATGCCCGCACTGGCGCGCGACTTCTCCGTCATCGTGCCCGACCAGCGCGGCACCGGGCTGTCCGGCAAGCCCGAGGACGGCTACGACACCGGCACCCTGGCCGCCGACCTGGCCGCGCTGATGGACGCGCTGGGCCACCAGCGGTTCGCCGTGGCCGGCCACGACACCGGCATGTGGCTCGGCTACGCCCTGGCCGCCGACCACCCGGACCGGGTCGACCGGCTGGCCGTCGCCGAGACCCCCCTGCCGGGCGTGTCCCCCTCACCGCCGCTGTTCGCGATCACGCGCCTGAACAACGCGCTGTGGCACTTCGCGTTCAATCGGCTCGCCGAGGTGAACGACCAGCTCGTCACCGGGCGGGAAGAGGTCTACTTCGGCTGGCAGTTCGCCAGCAAGGCAGCCATGAAACTGCCCGACTACGCCGTCCGCCACTACATCGACACCCTCGCCGCCAGCCCCGAGGCCTTGCACGCCAGCTTCGCGATCTACCGCGCGCTCGACACCACCATCGCCCAGAACCAGGAACGCAAGAACCGGCGGCTGACCCTGCCCGTGCTGGGCATCGGCGGCCAGTACAGCCTGGGCGGGCAGGTCGCGGACACGATGAAGCTCGCCGCCGACGACGTGCAGACCCTGGTCGTTCCCGGCTGCGCCCACTGGGTCCCCGAGGAAACTCCCGAGGAAACGCTCGCCGCCCTGAACACGTTCCTGGCCCCCTACCGGGGCTGACCGGCCGAGGCCCGCCACCCTGGGTTCGCCGGGCGCCCACATGGCCCGGCCGCTGATGCGATCATGGCCGTGTGACAGCGTGGCGGGATTTCGAACAGGCAGAGCCGGAGTTCGCGCAGCGCGTGCGGGCGCTGTTCGACGCTCACAGGCACAAGACGATTGCCACCTTGCGAGCCGACGGGTCGCCGCGGATCTCCGGGATCGAGACCGTCTTCGAGGACGGCGAACTGGTTTTCGGCTCGATGCCGAACGCGCGCAAGGGCGCGGATCTCCGCCGGGATCCACGGTTCGCCCTGCACAGCGCCACGGTCGACCCGGTCGAGGGCTCCGAGGCGCAGTGGCCGGGCGAGGCGAAGATCTCCGGCCGGGCGATCGCGGCCGGGCCGATCACCGACGGACCAGACGGCGACCGCTTCCACGCCGAGATCGCCGAGGTGGTGCACACCCACCTCAACGAGGAGGCCACGCTGCTGGTCGTCGAGTGGTGGACGCCCGCGCAGGGGCTTCGCAAGATCGAGCGCGAGTGACTTCCCCGCCACGCCCGTCCGTAACCTCAAGCCGGCCGGCCTCGGACGGTCCCCCGGCTTCCTGGGCCGGGAGCATCATGCGGATGGCCCGGAGCCGATGAACACGCCTGGGTGCATTTTTCGCGCCCGGCCCTCCTCCTCATTCTTGAGGAGGAGTCAAAATGATTATCGGACTGACAGTGCTGACGCTGATCATCGTGACCGGCATCGCGGCGTGGCCCTGGGTGGCCTACTTCACCAGTAACAACACCTCGAGCGGAGCCAGGTAGCGCCCGGTGAGCGCACGGCCGCAGGTCACAGGCGGGCAGCGGGCGAGCTGGCCTGTAGGCCGGGTTCTGTGCACCCGCGTGAAGCGGGCCGACGGCCATCCATCTAGGACTGCCGTTGCCGGCAGCCTCGTGCGGTCTACCCGCGAGCATCGGGCGGGCCGCCCTCGACCGCTCGCGCAGGGGACACGCGCCGTGGCCCGCGTCCCCCTTTTGACCTTGCTCCGGGTGGGGTTTACCGAGCCGCCCGGATCACTCCGGGCGCTGGTGGTCTCTTACACCGCCGTTTCACCCTTACCCCCGGCCAGGCCGGGGGCGGTCTGTTTTCTGTGGCACTATCCCGCGGGTCGCCCCGGGTCGGTGTTACCGACCACCCTGCCCTGCGGAGCCCGGACCTTCCTCGGCGCCACCTGTCACCAGGCGGGCGCCGCGGCCGCCCGGCCAGCTCGTCCGCTGCTATGCCCAGGATAGGGGTTCACCGCCCGGGCGGGCGCAGATGCGCGGTGTCGTTGAGCGACCGGACCATGGCCGGGCCGTCAGCGAACCAGTCGATCTCGCACAGCGACGCGACATCCAGGTGTATCCGGAACAGGGCCGCGGGCGGGGCCAGCATCGCCTGGCAGGCCAGCGTCTTGATGGGCGTCACGTGGCTGACCAGGACCAGCGTGCCTGACGGGTGCTCGGCGAGCAGCCGGTCCAGCAGCCCGGCCACGCGTCGGGCGACGGCGGCGAAGCTCTCCCCGCCGGGCGGCGCCACGCTGGCGTCGGCGAGCCAGGCGGACATCTCGTCCGGCCATCGCGCCGACGCCTCGGCGAAGGTCAGGCCTTCCCATTTGCCGAAGTCGGTCTCGGCCAGGTCCTCCTCGACCTGCAACGGCGCGCGGGTGGCCCGGGCCACCGCCTCGGCCGTCCGCCACGCTCGCTGCAACGGCGAGGTCACGACCTTCTCGATGCCGCCGCGCGCGGCCAGCCGGGCGGCGGCCGCTGCGGCCTGGCGCAGGCCGGCGTCGGTCAGCGGGGTATCACCGCGCCCGGCGAACCGGCGCTCGGCGGACAGCGCGGTCTGGCCGTGCCGCAGCAGCAGCGTGGTGGTCGCCTGCCCTCGCGCGGGGCCCCAGCCCCGGGCCGGTCCTGGGTCAGCGGATTCTCCGGCCTCGGCCCCCTCCTCGGCCACATTTCCCGAACGCTGACGTCTCCCCCGCCCTGGCCCCCCCGGGCCGGACTGGCCCGTGGCCGCATCTATCGCCTGGTTCGCGAGCCGGTCGGCGTGCGCGTTGCGGGCCCGCGGCACCCACACGTACGACACCCGCCCGAGCCGCCTGGCCTCGTCCTGCGCCGAGTGAGCCAGCACGCGGAGGTTCGGGTCCTTGATCTTCCAGCGTCCGGACATCTGCTCGACGACCAGCCGGGAATCCATCCGTACCTCGACGTCGGCCCCGGGGGCCAGCCGGGCCGCGGCCCGCAGGCCGGCCACGAGGCCCGAGTACTCGGCCACGTTGTTGGTGGCCGTGCCGAGGCTGTCGCAGATCTCCTCGAGCACCTCGCCGGTCACCGGGTCGCGCACCAGCGCGCCGTAGCCGGCCGGGCCCGGGTTGCCGCGCGAGCCGCCGTCGGCCTCGACGACAAGCTTGCCGCTTGGTGCTGGCCCGGGGGGACGACCCCCCCAAACCCCCCCGCTCAAAGTCCCGACTCGGGGGTCCGGACCAGTATCCTGCGGCACTCCTCGCAGCGCAGTACCTCATCGGGGTCGGCGGCCCTGATGCTGTTCAGGTCCACCGTGTTCAGGGACAGATGGCAGCCCTCGCACCGGCCGCCGCGCAGCGCGGCCGCGCCGACGCCCCCGTGCTGCTCCCGCATCCGTTCGTAGAGCTGCAGCAGGTCGGGCGGCTCCTGGTCGGCCACGCCGACGCGACGGTCGGCGGCCTTGCCCGCCTGCTCTGCGATCTCGCCCAGGGCGGCATCCCGGCGCGCGGTGACGACGGCGCGCTCGCTCGCGATCTCCTCCCGCTCCGCCGTGGCCGCCACGCTACGGCCCTGGGCGGTCTCCTGGCGCTCCATGACCTCGAGCACGATCTCCTCGAGATCAGACTGCCTGCGCACGAGCGAGGCTATTTCCGACTGCAGGTTCTCCAGGTCGCGGGGGGACGAGACCTGCCCCGCGTCCAGCCGCTGGCGGTCCCGGTCGATGCGGGCCCGCACCTGCTCCACATCCGCCTCGGCCTTGACCTGCGCGCGCCGCAAGTCGCCCAGCTCAGCGTCGAGGGACGCCAGGGCGTCGCGCAGCTGCGCGTCCCGCTGCTGCAACTGGTCGAGCTCGGCGTGCTCGGGGAGTCCCCGGCGGCGGTGCTCGAGCCTGCTCAGCTCGGCGTCCAGGTCAGCTAGTTCAAGCAGCCGCAGCTGCGCCTCGGGAGATGCTTTCACGGATCCCCACGTTAGCCTGCCCCCCCGGCCCTGTCGCAACCAGGCGGCCGCGCGGTCGCCGCGGGCGTCGTTAGGAAGCCGCGGCGCGGTGAGCCTGCTGCGCCTCGGCGGCCAGCCTTTCCTCCTCCCCGCGGTAGAGCAGCTGGTGCAGCCCGGCCGCGAGCACGCCTCCTACCAACGGCGCCACGATGAACAGCCACACCTGGCTGAGAGCCGGGCCGCCCACCACGAGGGCCGGGCCGAGGCTGCGGGCCGGGTTCACCGACGTGCCGGTGACCGGAATGCCCACGAGGTGGACCACGGTCAGGGTCAGCCCGATCGCTATGGCCGCCGTGGCCGCGTTGGCCGTGGCCGAGGTCACCCGCAGGACGATGAAGACGAAGATCGCGGTTAGCACGATCTCGAAGATGAACGCCCCGCCCACGCCGATGTGGATCAGCGACTGCTTGCCGAAGCCGTCGGTGCCGAGGCCGGTGGTCGTCCTGCCGTACAGGGGCGAGGTGCTGAACGTTCCCCACAGCGCCAGCGCGCCGACGATGCCGCCGGCGAACTGGGCGATCCAGTAGCCCGCGGCCTCCGCGAGCCGGATGCGCCCTGCGAGCAGGGCCCCGATCGTCACCGCCGGGTTGACGTGGCTGCCGGACACCGGCCCGATCAGGTACACCAGCGCCAGCAGCGTCAGCCCGAACGCCAGCGCGGTGGCCACCACCCCGGCGGCCACGCTGGCACCGGCGAAGTTGAAGCCGAACATCAGCGTGGCCACACCGACGGCGAAGAACACCAAGATCGCGGTACCAAGGAACTCAACAGCGAACTTCCGGATCACGCTTACCTCCCCGTCATGCGTACCCTGGGGCCGCAGTAGCGTCGTGCGACCACGGGGACGACGTTACTGTGCGGGCCCCGGGACGTCTGGCCAGCCCGACAGGCCCCGGGATCAGTTAGGTCAAGACATGGACTGGGCCGTCGTCAGCATGCCAGACTGCCAGGGACCGTTGCTGAGCCGTGAGCTTGAGGGGGGCTCCTGCCCGTTACGGGCCCTTTGCCCGTTTCGGTCCTTCTTGGGCGGCGGCCGATTGGTCCGAGGTGAGCTGATGGTTGATCAACAGCGTTTGACCCCGCTCCGGGAAGGGCCGCCGCTGGTCACGTCGTGCTGGATGTGCGGCATCCGGCTGTCTGCCGACCACATGGTGGCCGACGGCGGCAGCGCGTGCGACGACATTCGCTGGTACTGCCTGGACACGCGGGCGTGCACCGAACGCTGGACGTCGCGATCGGCACGGCCGGCTGGCGCGAGGCAGGCAAGCTAGCTGGCCCGGCCGGTACCGGTACGCCGACGGCGGCTTACCGGTGGTACTCACCGGTTGGGCACGGCAGCCGCAGGAGCAACGCGCTCATACCGCGGCTGCCGGCCCCTGCTCCTGGACCCATCCGGTTCAAGGATCCGCGCGGTCACCCGCAGCCGCCGTCCATTGTGCTACCGGCTCCCCGGAGTGTCCACAGTGCCCGTTGCCGATACTTTTGTGGAAACGCTCACATCCGGTGCACACATCGGCCGGTGCGGCCCGATTGCCAGGTAGCGCCGCACAAGCCGGATTAGTGGGGCTTCTCATCCGCCGATCTCACCCTCGGACTACGAGCGCCGTCCCCGGAAGACGACGAGGCTCAGCGAAGGCCGATCAGCATGACCGGCGGCGATGTCGGCCGCGGCGAGCCGCTGGCCGGCTCCACCGTCATCCCGACGCTGTCGCCGGCCGCGAGGCCCGACACCACCATGGGGCCGACCATCCGGCCGTGCCCGGAGCCGTCGACCATGCCAGCCGACCTGGTCCCCGCGGGGCCGATCAGCCAGAGCTCATAGCTCTCCCCCGTCGGCAGCACGCGCAAGTCGGCCGCCGTGAACACCAGCGCGCGCTCGCGGTGGGACATCACCACGGTCGCGGTACCCCCGGTGCTCACGGGCCTGCTCATCATCGTCGCGTCGGAAGCGCTCAGCACCGTCGCGACCATATGGTCACGGTGCTGGGCCTGGCCGAGCCGGCCCTGCACGCCGAAGGTCACCACCACCACCCCCGCCGCCACCGCCACGGCGGCCAGCGCCCCGGCCAGCACGATGGCCAGCCGGGGGCGCCACCCGGGCCTGCGGCGGTGACGGGCCGGCGCCCACGCCGCCGGGGCCGCCGCGACCGCCGGCGGCAACTGCCTGGTCTGCCCGGCCGCGTGCAGCACCACGTCCCTGAGCGCGGCGGGCGGCCGCACCGCCGTGGCGCCGGCCAGCGCCGCCGTCGCCTCGCGCAGCCCGCGTACCTCCTGACGGCATGACTCGCAACGGGCCAGGTGCCGCTCGAACCGGGACCGGTCCGGCTCCGGCGCCGCATCCATCGCATACGCCCCGGCCAGGGTGTGCGGATCGCTGCCGCCGAGCCTCACGGGTCCACCCCCAGGCAGTCTCGGAGCCTTATCAGGCCGTCCCGCATCCGCGTCTTGACCGTGCCGATCGCCACGCCGAGCAGCCCGGCCACCTCGCGGTAGGTGTACCCGCCGTAGTACGCGAGCGTCACCGACTCACGCTGCAGCTCGGTGAGGGAGCCAAGGCACCTCCGGACCCGCTCGCGGTCCAGGCGCGCCTCGACCGCCTCCGCCACCTCGTCGTAGGCGACGGCGGACGATGCCACGCGCATCTCGCGTTCGGCCGCCTTCTGCTCTGACCGCACCCGGTCCACGGCCCGGCGGTGAGCCAGTGTCATCACCCAGGCGGCCGCGCTGCCCAGCTCCGCATCGAACCTCGAGGCGGAACGCCACACGTCGAGCAGCACCTCCTGGGCGACCTCCTCAGACTGGGCCGGATCCCGGACGATGGACAGGACCAGGCCGAGTACCTGGCCCGCCGTCCGGTCGTAGACCGCGGCGTAGGCGTCCTGGTCGCCGCGCGCGACCCGGCCCAGCAAGGCGCCGAGCTGGTCGGCGCCGGGCCCGGAGCCGGCGTGGCCGCCGCCGGCCTTGGCGGAGCGGTCCGGGCGGCCGGATGACCCCCCCGGTGACCTGCGCTGGCCCTCAGTCACGCCCACGTCCTAGATTCGGAGCCGAGCCGCGGTCGGCTTGGCCCGTGTGCCGGCCTCGCCATCGCCGCGGCGCCGGTTCCTGTATAGCGTGCGGGGATGAACCCAAACCGCCTGGCGCTCCGCGCCGAATAAATAGTGTGACTCCTGAGATAGACCGGAGGCGATCCGGCTGGGGGATGATCGCGGGGCTGCTGGCCGCCGCGGTGGCGGTCGGCGTGGGCCAGCTTGTGGCCGGCGTCGTGGCCCCGGACAGCTCGCCGGTGGTGGCCGTCGGCCAGGCCTCGATCGACCTGACGCCGCCGCCGGTGAAGGACTTCGCAATCTCCGCCTTCGGCTCCAACGACAAGGTGGTCCTGGTCACCGGGATCCTGGCGGTACTGGCCGTGTTCGCCGCGATCGTGGGCGTGCTGGCGGTGCGCAAGCTCTGGTACGGCCTGCTCGGCCTGGCCGGGTTCACGGCGATCGGGCTGGCGGCCGCGCTGACCCGCCCGACGGCCGGGTCGGCTTACGCGCTGGCCACGCTGGCCGGCGGGGCCGCCGCAGCCGTCGCCCTCACGCTGCTGGTCCGAGCGGTCCCGCCGGCGGTCAGGCCCGCCCCGGCGCCGGCCATCCCGGACCAGCCGACGCAGCCCGGGACCGCGGCTCCCCCGGCCCGCCCGGGCCGGGCCGACCGCCCGGTGACACCGCCAGAGCCGCAGCGCCGGCGCTTCCTGATCACCGGCACCGCCGTGGCCGGGACGGCGGCCGTGGCGTACCTGGGCGGCCGTTACCTGGCCGAGGGCACCAGCGTCACGCAGGCGCAGGCCTCGCTGCGAGTCCCCGCGCCCGCGAGTACCGCTCCCCCGCTCCCGGCCGAGAGTGACCTGCGGATACCCGGCCTGAGCCCGTTCATCACGCCCAACGGCTCCTTCTACCGGGTCGATACCGCGATCGTCCTGCCGGAGATTCCCCCGGCGAGCTGGCACCTGCGGGTGCACGGCATGGTGGCCAGGGAGATCACGCTCAGCTTCGACGAGCTGATCCGCCGCCCGCTCAGCGCCGATTACATCACCCTGACGTGCGTCTCCAACCCCGTGGCCGGGCCCTACATCGGCAACGCGCTCTGGGTCGGCGCGAGCGTGGCCAGCCTGCTGCGCGAGGCCGGGGTGCGGGCCGGGGCCGACGAGCTCCTGTGCACCTCGGCTGACGGGTTCACCTCGGGCACCCCGTTGCAGACCGTCATGGACGGCCGGGACGCGATGCTCGCGGTGGCGATGAACGGCACCGCGCTCCCGGTCGAGCACGGGTTCCCAGTCCGCATGGTGGTGCCCGGCCTGTACGGGTACGTGTCCGCGTGCAAGTGGATCACCGACATCGAGGTGACGACCTACGCATCGAGCGTCGCGTACTGGGCCCAGCGGGGCTGGTCCCAGCAGGGGCCGATCAAGACGGAGTCACGGATCGACGTCCCGAACGGCGGCAGCCAGCTCAAGCGGGGCAGGACGCCGGTCGCCGGGGTCGCGTGGGCGCAGCACAAGGGCATCGCCGCCGTCGAGGTCCGGGTGGACAACGGCCCGTGGCACGAAGCCCGCCTGGCGGCCGTCCCCGACATCGACTGCTGGCGGCAGTGGGTCTGGGACTGGGACGCGACGCCGGGCAACCATGTCATCCAGGCGCGGGCCACGGACGCCACCGGCTACACCCAGACCACGCTGCAGGCACCGCCGCCGCCGAATGGGGCCTCGGGCTACCCGAGCGTCTCGGTCAGCGTGGCCAGCACGTAGCCCTCAGGGCTGCCGGCCCGGCGGCCGGCGCGGGCGCCGCACGCGGGCCGCGACCCGGCCGGGCCGCAGCCTCCCCATGCCGTAGCCTCTCAGCATGGGCGGCAAGCTGACCGAGCATCTTGAGACCGAGTCGAAGTTCGACGTCGGCACCGACTTCGTGGTCCCGGACCTCAGCGGCGTGGCCGGCGGCTCGGGCGTGACGCAGCCGGAGGTCAGGCAGCTCGCCGCGCATTACTACGACACCGAGGACCTGCGCCTCATCGCGGCCAAGGTCACGCTCAG
>Ga0126381_100008987_pt1 | contig 11199 bp, 8 predicted proteins | sample PanSoiMetPlot_28_FD_96465 | JGI IMG/M metagenome (GOLD analysis project Ga0126381, IMG submission 96465) | Tropical forest soil microbial communities from Panama - MetaG Plot_28 | ecosystem: Environmental > Terrestrial > Soil > Tropical forest > Bulk soil | place: Panama | collected 2016-02-17 | reverse complement strand
GGCTCAGCGCGCCCAGATCGCCAAGATCGCGAGCACGCTCAGCATCGTGCCGAAGCAGTGATGGATTGACTACTCTGCGTCGTCATGGCCGGGCTTGTCATCGCAAGTCGGGTTTACCCGACTTGCGACAATCTGAATTGCGGAACTCGGGCAAGCCCGAGTTCCGATGCAAGTCGGGTTTACCCGAGTTCCGATGCAAGTCGGGTTTACCCGACTTGCGACAATCTGAATTGCGGAACTCGGGCAAGCCCGAGTTCCGATGCCATCCACGTCTTTCTTTCCCGGCAAAGGCTTGGATGCCCGGCACCGTTAGGGCGTTTACGCCCGTCTTCGACGGGCTATGGCCGGGCACTTCGGATCAGAACTGGGTCGCTAGGCTTTCGAGACCCATCAGCCGCAGCAGGGTTCGCACCTCCTGCTTCTGATCGTCGTTGAAGCTCATGATCAGCGGCACGGCGGCGGACTTCAGACGCTGCACCGGTGGGCTGTTGGGATCGATCGCGGCCGCGCGCGACTCGCCTTTCGGGGTCTTTGCCTTGGAGTCCTTGCCCAGGTCGATGTCGCGCAGCGCGGATTCGACCGGCGGCCAAAGCTGGTCCTGATACGTGGTAAGCTTCAACCGATTCCGGATACTGGCGATCTGGGCATTGTTGAGAAGATTGTGGCTCACAGGGGCCGGATGGGCGGGTTGCGCAGCCCGTTTCGGGAGTGAAGGCGGCGCCGGAGGCTCATCGGGCGGCGGCAATGCCGCAACCTGCGCGGGACCCGCAGCAGGTTCGTCGGGCGCGGCGGAATAGACCGGCTGGGGATCGAGAACCGGCGGCACCTCCACGGCGCTTGCCAGAGTAAATCCGCCGCCTTGGGGCTGCGCATCGGTGCGAGGCGATTCGAGTACGATCGAATTCGCCTGGAAACGCGATGCCACCACGGCGGCCGGCGAGGGGCTGCGAACCGGGGCCTCCGGGATCGCCTCGGCGCGCAATCCGGGCAGCATCCCCAGGACCGCACCGATGCCGAAGAACACCACGCACGCCAAGGCGCGCCGGCCCGTGCTCCAGGATCGCCACCCCATCCCCCGATACCCCCCCGCTCCCGTCTGCGCCCGGCAATCTTCCTCGCAAACGGAGTTTAATTATGACCTAACCATAAAATTCCTGAGGCGAGCCAGGGGTATGTGTATGGCCTGTGCAAAAGGCCCGGCACATGGCCGGGCCCTGCATTCCGCGTGGACGCGAAGGGGGCTGCTCAGGCCGCCTCGTCCTCGACCACCGTGTCTTCCTCGGGCTTGGCCGGACCGCGGCGCGGGCCCTTGGCGAGCGCCGCCTCGATCTCCTTGACGGCCTCGGTCTCGGTGATGCGCTGGACCGCCGCGATCTCGCGCGAGAGCCGATCGAGCGCGGCCTCGTAGAGTTGGCGTTCGCTGTAGGACTGCTCGGGCTGGGTGTCGGAGCGATAGAGGTCGCGCACGACCTCGGCAATCGCGACGATATCGCCGGAATTGATCTTGGCCTCGTATTCCTGCGCCCGGCGCGACCACATGGTGCGCTTGACGCGGGCGCGACCCTTGAGGGTCTCGAGCGCACGCTTGACGATCGGCGGCTCCGCCAGCTTGCGCATGCCCACCGAGGCGATTTTCGCGGTCGGCACCCGCAGCGTCATCTTGTCCTTGACGAAATTGATGACGAACAGCTCAAGCTTGGCGCCGGCGACCTCCTGCTCCTCGATCGCAATGATCTGCCCGACTCCATGGGCCGGATAGACGATGAACTCGCTGGTCTTGAAGCCTTGACGTTGGGTCGTCTTCTTGTTGGTCGTCATGCTTGCGGTTGCTCCTTCACCATCCGGCTTGCGTCGGCCGAACGACTTGGCCACGGGGGTCCCACGCGGCGCGCTGCTGCGTGAGGGGTGGGACGCGGGTCGGCGGGCGTCGACCTTCTTGGTTCGCCTCGTTGATCCGGTAGTCTTCTTTGACCTATGACGCGTTCTTCCTGCCACGGCACGTGTGCGTGGGTCTCACGCCCCTGTCTGACGGTTCCTCGGAAATCCCCCGATAATATCGATGCTCCCGGCGGGGAGCGCTTCAAATGCGGGGGCGCTGCTCATTTTTGGCATATATAGCACATTTCTCGCGAAAATCAAAGCTTTACGTCCCCGCAAAAGCAAATTTCAGTTATGCGGGTACCGTCAAATCATCGCTACTGGTTAACGTCGGCGCAGGGGCGCCCGGAAAGGTCGAGTCCGCACACACCCGGCGAAAACAGCTCATCCGGCGAGCTAATCGCCGCTCCCGGGCTCGGACGAGAAGTGTTTTTCGAGCTTGTCGGGCACGCCCTCCCAGGACTTGGCGTCCTCGGGCGGGTCCTTCTTCACAGTGATATTGGGCCAGATTTTTGCGAACTCGGCATTGAGGCCCAGGAACTTTTCGAGGCCCGGCTCGGTGTCGGGCTTGATCGCCTCGATCGGGCATTCCGGCTCGCAAACTCCGCAGTCGATGCATTCATCGGGATGAATGACCAGCATATTGGCGCCCTCGTAGAAGCAGTCCACGGGGCAAACCTCGACGCAATCCATGTATTTGCACTTGATGCAACTATCGACGACGACGTAAGTCATTAATCGCTCTCCGGATGCGCCGGTGACTAGCGCATGCCTCAATCTCAGGCAAGCGGATGCCCCCGCTGGACGGGCCTCCGGTCAGAATTCGCCCTCACCGGTAAATTGCTGCATCGCGCGCCGCTCCCGCTTGGTGGGCCGCCCGGCTCCCGACGGCCGCTCAGCTGGCGGATCACCGTGTGGCCGGGTTGGCGATGGTGGCGCCAGATCCTCCCATAGCGCGTGGGATATGTCGGCGGAGCCCCGGCGCTCCGCAAGGCCCGCGACTTTGAGGACCCGCACGCAGCGATCAAGCGCCACCGTGACGACATCGCCCAGGCGCACCGGCTGGCTCGCGGCATCGATTCGGCGACCGTTGAGCCGCACATGACCGGAGGAGGCGAGCGCTGCCGCGGCGGAGCGAGTGCGCACTACCCGCGCGTGCCAAAGCCACTTGTCGATGCGCTGGCGGTCCAAGTTCAGCGCCGCTCCTTGGCGTTGGCCTCGAGCTGCTCCTTGAGGGCGGCGAGCTTGGCAAAAGGCGAGTTCGGATCGGGCGCCTTGTCGCGGCGCTCGCCCCGGCCCTTGAAATACTTGGCGCGCAGTTCGGGATCGCGGTCGGGCCGGTCTTCGCGCGGGGGACGCTCCCGACGCTCGGTCCGCTCCCGCCCTGGGCGTTCGCGGTCCGGGCCCTGGCGGTCGGGGCGGTCGCCGCGCTGGCGGTCCGGCCGATCCCGGTCCGGGCGTTCACGATGGGGACGGCGGGGCCTGCGCCCTTCCCGCGCCGGCGCTCCGTCGCCCTCGCCCGCCTGCGGCTCGCCCGCGGACGGCGCCCCGGTGGCCGCCTCGGCGGAGACAGGAGTGCCTTCCGGGGCGGCGGCTGCGGGCCGGGGCGCTCCCCGGGGTCGTCGCCCCCGCGGATGGCGGCGGGGGCCTTCTGCCCGCCCCAGGCGCCACACCTCGATGAGCTCCGGCTCGGGTGCCGCGGAGGCTTGCTCGGAATCCGATGGGGCCGATTCCGTCTGCGGCTCCGGGGCGGTAGTCGCCGCGGGCGGCTCGGTTGCGGGAGCGGCCGGCAGCGACTCGGATGCCGCGGGCTCTCCCGACGGCGCAATGGGTTGCATCGGTTCCGGCGCACCGTCCGGCGCGGCCGCCGCAGCCTCCGGCTCTGGCAGAGGGCGCGACACCTCTGCCTGCGATGGCAACGAATCGGAGATTGGTTCGCCCAACGCCTCGGTCGGTGCTTCGGAAACGGTAGTGGCTTCGCCGACGGAAACCGTGCTGGTTTCGACGCCGGGTGTTGCCTCATCGCTGGCAACGACGGCGCTGCCTTCGGGGGTTTCCTCGGCCGCGCCCGCTGGCTCCGGCCCGGCGGCCGGGGGCTCAGCGGGCGGCGGCTCGGCCGGTTTGGGCCGTCGCTCCATCCGATAACCCAGGGCGCGCAGGATGGCGGCAAATTCCTCGCCGGCGCAGCCCACGAGCGACGTCATGCCGACCACCACCGTGAACGCGCCCGATCCATCGAACGCGGCGACAGGCTTGGCGCCGGCCCCGCCCGGCCGCCACATCATGGCGGGGCGAATGAGATCTGCCAGGCGCTCGAGCATGTCGACGCGCACCGCCCGCTCGCCGCAAACGTGGTAACCGGCGACTGCGTAGAGCGCCCGGTCGATCGCCTTGTCGGCGGCGATCGAGGTGCGGCCGCTTTTCGCCAAGCGCTCGATCGCCTCGATCCCGTTGACCTCGCGTCCCTGCTTGAGCGTCCACAGCTGGACCGCAAGCGCGCGCGGTGCGGGCTTCAGGAGCGGCGGGATATAGATGTGGTAGGCGCCAAAGCGCACCCCGAACTTGCGCAGGCCGGCGCGCGCCGGCTGGTCGAGGCCCTTGACCTCGTTGGCGACCTTGCGGCGATCGAGCACGCCCAAGGCCTCGACCAGCTGGAAGGCCACACCACGGGCAATGCCGGTGACGTCCTCGGCGGCGGCAAGCTCGAAGAGCGGTCCGAACTGCTTCTCGAGATGCGTCTTGACCCAGAGATCGAGACGCGCCTGTACCAGGTCGCGCGGGCTGCCGGTCAGCTGCTCGTCGGCGATCAGGCGCAGTCGCGGCTTGAGCACATCCTCGCCGGCAACGAGCCGCGCGACCGCCTGCCCGACCCAGCGGATGGTTCCGTCAGCGGCCAGCACGAACTGCTCGTCTGGCGATTGGGCGAGCCGCGCGGCACGCGCGTCGATCTCGCCCGCGAGCGCCTTCTGGGCGGCGCCGGCAAGCGCTTTTGCCTCTGATCCGGCCGAGGAGGCGGCGGGCGTAAACACGAATCCATCGAGCCGGCCGATGACATGGCCTTCGACCAACACCACGCCGGTCTTGCCGATGTCGGTCTCGAGCGCGGCATTCTCGCGCAGCCGCCGCATCAGCACGCTGGTCCGGCGATCGACGAAACGCTCGGTCAGCCGCTCATGCAGCGCATCGGAGAGCTTGTCCTCGACACCGCGGGTGACGCCCTGCCAGTGCTCGGGATCGGCAAGCCAGTCCGGGCGGTTGGCCGCAAAAGTCCAGGTCCGAATCTGGGCGATGCGGGCCGACAGCGCGTCGATGTCGCCCTCGGCATGATCGGTCTCCGCCACCTGGCGTCCGAACCAATCGGCAGGGATTTTGCCCTCCCGCATCAGGAAGACGTAGATGGTGGTGACCAGCTCCGCGTGGCTCGCGGGCGAGATTTTCCGGTAATCGGGGACCTGGCAGACGTCCCACAGCCGCTCGACTGCATCGCGCGTGGTGGCGTAGCCGCGCACGTCGTCGTCGCGCGCGGCATGGTCGAGCACCAGGATGTCCTCGGCGAGCGGCGCGCGGGTGAGCCCGCTTTCCTCGGGCGTCGCCGACAGCGTTGCCTGGAGCGCGCCGAGCGAGGAAAAGTCAAGCGCGCTGTTGCGCCACTGCAGCACCCGCACCGGCTCGAAGGAGTGGCTTTCGAGCGCCTGGGCGAGCTCGGTCTCGAACGGGGGACAGCGGCCGGTAGTGCCGAAAGTGCCGTCGCGCATCGCGCGGCCGGCACGGCCGGCGATCTGGGCAAGCTCGGCCGGATTGAGGCGGCGGAACTGATAGCCGTCGAACTTGCGGTCGGACGCGAAGGCGACGTGATCGACGTCGAGATTGAGCCCCATCCCGATCGCGTCGGTGGCCACCAGATAATCGACGTCGCCCGACTGGTAGAGCGCGACCTGGGCGTTGCGCGTGCGCGGGCTCAGCGCCCCCATCACCACGGCAGCGCCACCGCGCTGGCGGCGGATCAGCTCCGCGATGGTGTAGACCTCCTCGGTCGAGAAGGCGACGATCGCGGAGCGGCGCGGCAACCGAGTGAGCTTCTTCTCGCCGGCGAATTCCAGCCGCGACAGGCGCGGCCGCGTGAGGATGTGGGCGCCGGGCAGGAGCCGCTCGACCATCGGGCGCACGGTCTGCGCGCCAAGCACGAGGGTTTCCTCGCGTCCGCGGCGGTTGAGCATCCGGTCGGTGAAGACATGGCCGCGCTCGAGGTCGGCACCGAGCTGCACCTCGTCGATGGCCACGAAGGCCACGTCGAGCTCGCGCGGCATCGCTTCGACGGTCGCGACCCAGAAGCGCGGATTGGGGGGCTTGACCTTCTCTTCGCCGGTGACGAGCGCAACCGCGTCGGCTCCCGCCCGCTCCGCCACCTTGTTGTAGACCTCGCGCGCCAGAAGCCGCAGCGGCAGCCCGATGACGCCGGAGGAATGGCCGAGCATGCGCTCGATGGCGAGATGGGTCTTGCCGGTATTGGTGGGCCCAAGCACGGCAGTAACACCGGCGCCCCGGGCGCGGGCGTCGCGAGCAACAGGGGAGGAGAAGGAAATCGGCATCACGTGTCCGGCGGGCGGAGAAGGCTTTCGTGCAGGCCCTTATCCGCCCCTTCTGTACCACAATGCGCCAAGGCAAGCGCCCCCGCACAAGCGTTGGAACGAGTCTGGAACGAATCGCGCCCGAATCGCTGACTCGATCACAGTCAAAGTTCGTTCACGGCAATATGTCGCGGTATGGCGCACGCGGGCCACCATATCGGGTAACGAGGCTCGGCGCACGCCCATCGTGGCAATTTGTCCGATACCGGCCGGCGCGCCGCCGGTTATTGCGTCTTGACGTTGGTGGCGGTCGGGCGTGGCGGCCGCGGGATCGAGGCGAACTGGGTTGCCTGCAATATCCCAAGCCCGATCGGCGTCGGAATCGAGGCCCGATAGGGCACCATCAGCCGCGTGCCGGCAATCGGCGCGAGCCACATTTCCATGTCGCGCTGCTCGACCAGGTATCTGATGGCGGAGCGCTCCGGAATGTGTCCAGCGATCGGCATGAAATATACCGAGCACACGACAACCGTCCCCTGATAGCCCTTCTCGGAGCTGACCCGATCGAGATGCTTGAAGGCGAGTTGCAGGTCGTAGCGCATGCGGCCATCGAAAACCGGGATCGTGCGCTGGCAGACCTCGGGCACGAAGGTGTCGCCGTTCCCGGCGACCCGGATCATGGATGCGGTCATCGGATCATTGACGCCCCGCCGATGCGCGTCGGTGAGCGGCACCCGATCCGCGCTCGGCACCGCGGGCGGATCGGCGACATAGTCCTTGACGGCGCCGCCAGCAAACGAAATGCGCACATCGTCGATGTGCTTGTCGGCGATGATCTTGGACACATAGGACAAGGGGCTCGGCTGCCCGGCGGAAACGACGCCGCGCACGACGCTCGTCCCCTGCCCGCTGGCGAACACCCGCAACAGCCCGGAGGTCGCGCCGCTCGCGGTCGCGCTGTACTGATCGTCCTGAATATCGATCGACCAGCCGCCCTTGCCGATCGGCACACCGGAGAGCGTGACCACGTAGGACGCATCGAGCCGGCCTTGCGCCCGGGCGGTCCCGCCGCATGGGACCGCAAGTGCCGCGCTCAGCACGAGGGCGCCGATCAGCGGGACGGAGCGAGCGCAGGGCCGTGCCATCGGTGACCGTGTCATCGCGCCGGCTCCTTCCGGTGAGGTTTTGGCCGGCTGCCTGGCATGGTAATGAGTGGCATGCGGATTGAAGACGTCATGTGATCGTCATGCCACGGAGTCTCGGCACGCGGGCGGCTTGCCCCTGCGGCGTCTCTTGCCGTGGCATCTTGGCTCGATCAAGGCAAAATCCGGAAGGCCTGCGGCCGGCGCGGGCCTTCCCGGTGGGGCGAAGCTTCGCAACGGCCTGCCGCCGGGGCGGCTTGACGCCCCCCCAACGCCTCACTATAGGTCCGCGGTCTTCCAAGACCACGCAATCGAAGCGCAGGCAACCCTCGGCCACGACAAGCGTGGCCGATCGAGAGAGAAGGTCTTCGCCCATGTCACGGCGATGCGAGCTGACCGGCAAAGCGGCGCAGGTCGGGCACAAAGTCAGCCATTCCAACCGCAAGAGCAAGCGGCGGTTCCTGCCCAATCTCATCAATGTCAGCATGATTTCCGAGGCGCTCGGCCGCACCGTGCGGCTGCGTGTCTCGGCCAGCGCGCTGCGAACCGTCGACCATCGGGGCGGGCTCGATGCCTTCCTGCGCAAGGCCAAGGACGCGCAATTGTCCGAGCGCGTGCTCGAGCTCAAGCGCCAGATCGCCAAGAAGCAGCAGGCCAGCGCATAGCTGGGACTACCGGGCCGGCCGCTTCTCGGATGGGGGATCGAGAAAGGTCGCGGACGCGCGCGACCAGGCGTCGGGCCGGCGCGGCGGTGGCCTCCGCTCGGGTAGGGCGTTCTCGTCGAACAGCTCGGCGAGCTTCTCGGTCATGGCGCCGCCCAGCTCCTCGGCATCCACGATAGTGACCGCGCGGCGATAGTAGCGCGTCACGTCGTGGCCGATCCCGATCGCCAGGAGCTCGACCGGCGAGCGCAGCTCGATATCCTCGATGACCCAGCGTAGATGGCGCTCGAGGTAGTTGCCGGGGTTGACCGACAGCGTGGAATCGTCGACCGGCGCGCCATCGGAGATCATCATGAGGATGCGCCGCTGCTCGGGACGTGCGAGCAGCCGCTTGTGGGCCCAGTCGAGCGCCTCGCCGTCGATGTTCTCCTTGAGCAGGCCTTCGCGCATCATCAGCCCGAGATTCTTGCGCGCACGCCGCCAGGGACTGTCGGCCGCCTTGTAGATGATGTGGCGCAGGTCGTTGAGGCGTCCCGGATTTGCGGGCTTGCCGGCCGCAAGCCAGGCCTCGCGCGACTGGCCGCCCTTCCAGGCGCGGGTCGTGAATCCGAGAATCTCCACCTTCACGCCGCAGCGCTCGAGCGTGCGCGCCAGGATGTCGGCGCAGGTTGCCGCCACGGTGATCGGGCGCCCGCGCATGGAGCCCGAATTGTCGAGGAGCAGCGTCACCACGGTGTCGCGGAAGCTCGTCTCCTTCTCGACCTTGAACGAGAGCGGATGCAGCGGATCGACCACCACCCGCGACAGCCGCGCCGGGTCGAGCAGGCCCTCTTCGAGGTCGAAGTCCCAGGCCCGGTTCTGCTGCGCCATCAGGCGCCGCTGCAGCCGGTTGGCAAGCCGCGCGACCACGCCCTGCAGATGCGAGAGCTGCTTGTCGAGATAGCCGCGCAGCCGCTCGAGCTCCTCCGGCTCGCACAGGTCCTCGGCCGCCACCACCTCGTCGAACTTGGACACGAACGGCCGGTAGTCGGGGCCGCGCGGCTCGTTCACGCCATGCCGGCGCGGGCGGCGCGGCTCCCCCGGCGCCTCGGAATCCGCCATGTCGGCGTCATCGGACATCTCCGCCGACATGGCCTCGGCGGCCTCGGCGGCCGCGTCGGACACCTCCTCGCCCGATACCTCGGCCTCGTCGATCTTGGCCTGGGTGTCCTCCGACTGGGCGCCTTCGCCCTCCTTGCCGGATTGCTCCTTCTGCCGCTCCTGATTGCCCTGATCGGATTCGTCCTCATCGGCCTCCGATGAGCGGTCCTCGCCCATGTCGAGGGCATCGAGGAGATCGTGGATGGCGTCGCCGAAGCGTGCCTGGTTCTCGATCAGGCGCTCCAGCCGGTCGAGATCGCGCCCGGCCCGGCTCTCGATCAGCGGGCGCCACAGGTCGACCAGGCGGGCGGCGGCGGGCGGCGGGCTCATCCCGGTCAGGCGCTCGCGCACGATGAGTGCAATCGCCTCCTCGATCGGCGCATCGGCCCGGTCGGTGACATCGTCGAACTTGCCGCGATGGAAGCGGTCATCCAGCATGGCGGCGAGGTTGTGCGCGACCCCGGACATGCGCCGCGCCCCGATCGCCTCGACGCGCGCCTGCTCGACCGCATCGAACACCGCGCGCGCCTGCTGCCCTCCGGGCACGAGCTTGCGATGCACTTTGGGATCGTGGCACGCGACCTTGAGCGCAATCGAGTCGGCATGGCCGCGCACGATCGCCGCATCGCCGGCAGTGAGCTTGCGCGGCGGCTCCGGCAGGCGGATCTTGCCGCCGGTCAGCCCGGGCCGCTCGGCCGCGTAGGCGATCTCGAGCTCGCGGTTGCGCGCGATGGCCTTGAGGCAGCCGGCGACCGCCCGCTTGAAGGGCTCGGAGGGGCTCTCCCGCGCCGGCGTCTTGGATTTGTTGTTGCTGGCCATCACAGTGCCTTGGTCAGAAAGCTCCGATAGTGCCCAACGCCTTTGAGCCTCCCGAACTCGCGATAACCGAGCTTGCGATAGAACCCGGGCGCCTGAAAGCTGAAGGTGTCCAAGTAGACATTCGTCACGCCGCGCCGTTTGGCCTCCTTCTCGGCCGCCTTTATCATCTTCGATCCGAATCCCTTGCCGCGAAACTTCTCCTCGATCCAGAAGCCTGCGACGAACATCCACCCGGCATATGTGTGCCCGACGAGACCGCCCACGATCTCGCCCCGGTGACGGACCGTGATCGCCAGCGAGCGGCCATCGACCTTGCCGAGGGCCTTCGCATTAAAGGCTCTCAGGCCCTTGAACACCGCCCGCTGGGCCGGGCCAAGGACCCGCTCGACCTTGACCTCGGCCATCGCAATCCATTCAGCTCAGCGCCACGTTGACCGCGCTCTCCGGCAGCTCGACCCCGAAGCAGCGTTGATAGAACTCCGCCACGATCGGTCGCTCGAGCTCGTCGCATTTGTTGAGGAAGGTGACCCGGAACGCAAAGCCGATGTCGCGGAAAATTTCCGCGTTCTCGGCCCAGATGATCACGGTGCGCGGGCTCATGACGGTGGAGATGTCGCCGTTCATGAAGGCGTTGCGGGTCAGGTCGGCGACCCGCACCATCTTGTTGACGATCTCGCGCCCCTGATCGTTGCGGTAGTGCCTTGCCTTGGCGAGCACGATCTCGACCTCGTTGTCGTGCGGCAGGTAGTTGAGCGTGGTGACGATCGACCAGCGGTCCATCTGGCCCTGGTTGATCTGCTGGGTGCCGTGATAGAGGCCGGAGGTGTCGCCCAGCCCCACCGTGTTGGCGGTGGCGAACAGGCGGAACGAGGGGTGCGGCTTGATCACCTTGTTCTGGTCAAGCAGCGTGAGCTTGCCGGACACTTCGAGCACGCGCTGGATGACGAACATCACGTCGGGCCGCCCGGCGTCGTACTCGTCGAAGCAGAG
>Ga0126381_100008986_pt1 | contig 11199 bp, 10 predicted proteins | sample PanSoiMetPlot_28_FD_96465 | JGI IMG/M metagenome (GOLD analysis project Ga0126381, IMG submission 96465) | Tropical forest soil microbial communities from Panama - MetaG Plot_28 | ecosystem: Environmental > Terrestrial > Soil > Tropical forest > Bulk soil | place: Panama | collected 2016-02-17 | reverse complement strand
TCCATTCTCAAGGAGCGCCTCTTCGGGCTCGGCGGCAATGAAGGCAATCATGGAGAAGACGTCAAGGAGTCATATTTCTATCTGGACAACACCCCTACGCACTCCTACATGAAATATCTCTACAAATACCCGCAGAGCACCTTCCCCTATGAGCGCCTGCGCGCCGAGAACCGTCGCCGCAGTCGCAATGATCCCGCTTTCAATCTCGACCACACCGGCATCTTCGCCGGCGACCGCTACTTCGATATCTTCATCGAATACGCCAAGTCCGCACCCGACGATATCCTCATCCGCATCACCGCTTGGAACCGCGGTCCCGCGCCCGCGCCTCTGCATATCCTCCCCACCATCTGGTTCCGCAATACCTGGTCCTGGAGCAAGCCGCCTGATCCGAAGCCGCAGTTGGAACTCTCTAATGGCCAAATCGTTCTCACTGAGCCCTACTACGGGCATCGCTACCTCTTGGCAGCAGGCTCCCCCGAGTGGCTCTTCACCGAAAACGAAAGCGACAGCGTCACCCTATGGAATTCGCCCAACGCGTCGCCCTATACGAAAGACGGCATCGGCCGTTGTCTGCTTCATTCCGACTGCGCCGCCGTAAATCCCGCCGCGCGCGGCACCAAAGCCTCTGCCCACTACTTCGTCACGCTTGATCCCGGCGCCTCCGCCACTTTTCAATTGCGCCTGTCGGATACGCCTCCGGCTGACTCTTTTGGCCCGGCTTTCGACCAGATCTTTGCAGACCGCATTCGTGAAGCCGATGCCTTTTACGCTTCGCTCGCTCCGCCCGATCTCTCCGATGACGCCCGCGCCGTCATGCGCCAGGCGCTTGCCGGCGTGCTCTGGTCCAAGCAGTTCTACCACTATGTCGTTCGTGACTGGCTACGTGGCGACCCTGCCTTCCCGCCGCCGCCCGCCCAGCGCCTCACGGGCCGCAATCGTGAGTGGACCCACCTTTACAACTCCGACGTCATCTCCATGCCGGACAAGTGGGAATATCCGTGGTACGCGTCCTGGGACCTCGCATTCCACACGCTCCCGCTGGCACTCGTCGATTCCGAATACGCCAAGAGCCAGCTCATCCTCATGCTGCGCGAATGGTATTTGCACCCCAACGGGCAGCTGCCTGCCTACGAGTGGAACTTCTCCGACGTCAATCCGCCGGTCCACGCCTGGGCCGCGTGGCGTGTCTACAAAATTGAAGCCAAACGCCGCGGCATGCCCGACCGCGCCTTCCTGGAACGCGTCTTTCACAAGCTTCTGCTCAACTTTACGTGGTGGGTAAACCGAAAAGATGCCGAGGGCATGAACGTGTTCCAGGGCGGATTCCTCGGCCTCGACAACATCGGCATCTTCAACCGCAGCGAACCGCTGCCCAGCGGCGAATTCATGGAGCAGGCTGACGGCACCGGCTGGATGGCTATGTACAGCCTCAACCTGATGGCGATTGCACTGGAGCTTGCGCGGCAGGACTCCGCGTACGAAGATGTTGCCAGCAAATTCTGGGAACATTTCCTCTATATCGCGAATGCCATGCTGCACCTTGGTGACGATGGCGCGAGCATGTGGGATCACGAAGACAACTTCTTCTACGACGTGCTCCACCTTCCTGACGGCAGTCATGTGCCGCTGCGCATCCGTTCGGCGGTCGGTTTGATTCCGCTGTTCGCCGTCGAAACGCTGGAACCCCGAGTGCTCGAACGACTACCTGGTTTTCGCCGCCGCATGGACTGGTTCATCGAAAACCGCCCCGACCTCACCCGCAACGTCGCGTCGATGAAGATCCCCGGCCGCGGCGAGCGCAAGCTGCTTTCCATTGTCGATCCCGAACAGCTCCGTCTCATCCTTAAGCGCATGCTCGATGAAGACGAGTTCCTGTCGCCGTTCGGTATCCGCAGTCTGTCGCGCGCGCACGCCGGGCAGCCGTTCGTGCTTGCCGCCGATGGCGCCGTGCATTCCGTCGATTACGAACCCGGCGAATCGACCACAGGCCTATTTGGCGGCAACTCTAACTGGCGCGGCCCGGTGTGGTTCCCGCTGAACTACCTCCTGATTGAGTCCCTGCAGAAGTTCCACCACTATCTGGGCGACGACTTCAAGGTGGAGTGCCCCACCGGCTCTGGCGGCCTGATGAATCTCTGGGACGTCGCTGCCGAGTTATCCCGCCGCCTGTCCCGCCTGTTCCTGAAAGACGAGAACGGCCGCCGCGCCGCTAACGGCAGCGATGACCGCTTCCGCACCGACCCCTGGTGGAGGGACTTAATCCTCTTCTATGAGTATTTTCACGGCGATAACGGCGCAGGTCTCGGAGCATCCCACCAGACCGGCTGGACCGCTCTCGTCGCCAAGCTCTTACAACAGAGTGGCGAGTAACGCCGACAATCTTGCCTCCGGCCAGGTTAGTACGTTGCGCCCAGAGCCTGCGCCATGGGAATGTCCAGTACCTCGCGTACCTTACTTGCCAGTATCCTCATCGTGAATGGCCGCCGCAAAAAATGCAGGCCTCGTTTTTGCGCCACGTTCCGCGTCAGCCGCTCGTATCCGTCGTCCGAAAGGAACAGCACACGAAGCTGCGGATTCTCGCGCGTGAGCATTTGCGCCAGCTCATGCCCGTTCACCTTCGACATCAGCGTCTCGACAAAAAGCATATCGATGCTGCCGCGTTCTGCCGAATAGACTTTAGCAGCGTCCATGGCATTGCGCGCTTCCAGAATCCGGTAACCCAGCCTGGAGAGCATAAATGCCGCGAGCGCCCGTGTTTCGGGATCCGGCTCGACAATCAGAATAGTCTCCGTCCCACGCGGTACTCCACTGCTTCCAGCTCTGCTTACGTTAAGTGCCATAGTGGAAGAATGTTACAGGCGGACGCGCCGGTATGCAATCGGACATCCGTCGTAGAGGGTACATCTCCGCACAGGCTCACTGGGAACGAGTGTTATTCCATACAGGAATCATCGCTTCAGTACTTTGACCCATTGTGTGAGTCATGTCGGCTGGTTAAGCTGGGTTTGAGCGAAGGCGAGTCGCTCGCAACTTCCTAGTCGATCTTCCGACGCACCGTTCGCGCAACGAAAAAACAAGGAGTATTGTCCGATGACTGACTCGATGCACGAAGGATTTGTGTCTGCTTTGTTGGTCGGCGAATATGAAAACGACCGCATGCTGGTGCACGATGTTTTCCGGCGGGCCGGCTGGCGGTTATTCGAAGCTCGCGACCGCCGCCACGCACTGGAATGCCTCGACCGCCATGCTGTTCAAGTCGTGCTGGCCGAAAGCGAAACGCCACGATGGAACTGGAAACGTATTCTTGGTGAGCTTCGGCAGCGCACTCATCCACCGCAACTGATCGTCGCTTCCCGCACTGCTGACGACTCCCTCTGGGCCGAAGTTCTCAATATCGGCGGCTTTGATGTGCTGGCTCGCCCGTTCCGGGCCGATGAGGTGGAGCGTGTAATCGCATCCGCCCGCCGCCACTACGACCGGCCAGTGCACGGCCGCCCCATCGCCGCGGTCGGGGTCGCTTAACAATCCATCCTGCCTTTTGCATGACCCTGCGACGCCCATTGTGCGCGGCGCCACGTCGTGATACCTTCATTTCGGACCAAAATGTCCTGAAAGAGAGGGCATCACGAATGACCAGCAATACTAGGAGCTTCTGCATTTTTGGACTAGCGCTTGCCGGGTTGGCCGGATGCGCCACGCCGCAACCCAAACAAGCCAGTAAGCCTCTGGACAAGATTCAGGGTAAGGCGCAGGTCCTGGTGGAGTCGGGCGGCGCCACCGACGCAGCCTTGAACGCCGGTGGGCCTTCCATCTATCTCTGGGTGGGAGAACGGCGCTATCGCTTGTTCCTGAAGACGCATGTCGAAATCGTTCATGGCGATCAGTACGTAGCCGAGGGCGTGGATGCGCAGAAGGCGATTGAGGAAATTGGCGATCCGGACCAGGGAAAGAACGGCTATCCGCTCGAGGCTAGCTGCCAGCGAGTCGTCAATCGGGCGTGGACCAATCTGTCGTTCGACGATACTGACGCTACCGTTTCGCTGGTGCGCGCCCGGGTGAAACGTTACCCGGCGCGGCTATTGTTTCTGGTGACGCGCATTCGCCCGGCCACGGCCGCCGAGATCAGCGCGTTATCCGCGGAATCAGCAAAGGACACCGCGGCTGAGGGTGAAGGCACGCCCGAAATCTCGGTACCTGCCGGGAAGCAGCGCGCCTCGCTGATCGATGGCCCCGCCGTCCTCACCGCGCCCCTTTGGCAGCCGACCGGTGGGACGGTTCAGTGCAAAGTAGTGATCGACACGGCCGGAAAGATCGCAAGCCTCGAAACCGGCGCACAGCTTTGCGAGTATGTGCATTGGTCAGAATTCCGGTTTAAGCCCGCTATCAGAGCTGGCCATCCCGCGCGTGTCGACACAGAGGTGGAAGTAAAGTTCGAGCCGCGCAAATAAGATCGGCGCCGCCCTCCTGTGTCACGACGCCAGCAGGTGCCGGTACTCCTCCGGATCCAGCCCGAACCGTTCCATCTGACGTGGCAGATCCTCACGTAGCGTCTCGGGGGTCGACCGCACCCACGCGGCGATCACCGTTTCGACGCCAATCCGGTTTCTGCCGTCCTCTTCGGCAACCGCCTCGGCGCGTTGGCGCAGTTCGGTTTCGGTAGCCTCTCGGACGGGCCGCGGCGTCTGCGCGACGATCTGGTTCAGCAGGTCCTCGGCGGCATCGTTCCAGTTCATTGGCCCAGGATAGCCGATGTACAATGTCGATTGCGCTCCGAAATTCTGTTTTTCCTTCCGCTTCTCGTTTCCAATTGTTACGCGCAGCAGGATGATTCCACCGCTCCGCCCGCGCGGCACGAAGCCATCGTCGTCACAGGTACCTACGAGCCGGTTGCACTGGAGCAGATAGACCGCTCGCTTACGCTGCTGCCGGTGCGCAGCGAAGGATTGGTCCTGAACACTCTGATCGATCTGCTGCGACTCGATCCCTCTCTCGATCTGCAGGAGCGGGCGCCCGGTGGCGTGCAGGCGGACGTTTCGATCCGCGGTGCCACCTTCGGACAGACGCTCGTGCTTTTGAACGGGCTGCGGCTGAACGATGTCCAGACCGGTCATCACGACATGGACATTCCGGTGCCGCTGGATTCAGTGGCCCGGATTGAGGTGCTGCGCGGGTCGGGATCGACACTCTATGGCTCGGATGCGGTGGGCGGTGTCATTAACATCATTACGGAGCCTTCGGAGGCGTTGGAGATCCGGTTGCGCGCGGCGGGCGGCAGTTTCGGAACGAATCAGCAGCGCATCTCGATTGCGGATTCGTTCGGCCGACTCTCCGAGCAGTTAACTGCCTCGCGCGATTTTTCGTCGGGCTTCATGCCCGATCGCGACTACCGCAATCTGCAACTGGCTTCCAGCACTCATTTGATGACGGGCTGGGGCGCAAGCGACCTGACGCTGGCGTACATGGACCATCCCTTCGGCGCGGACCAGTTCTACGGCCCTTACCCGTCATGGGAGAACACGAAGTCATGGTTCGCGGGTTTTCGGCAGCAGATCGGACGGAAGACCGAGGTCAGCTTCGGTTATCGCCGCCATAGCGATCTCTTCGTGCTGTTTCGCGATGCGCCGCAGATCTACACGAACCACCACGCCGACGAAAGCTATCAGGCGGCCGTGCGGCGGAACGAAAATGTCGCCGCCAATGTCAGTCTGCACTATGGAGCCGGGGTGCTGCACGAATCCATCGTCAGCAATAACCTCGGAAATCACGCGCGCAGCCGCGCCGCCGCATACGCCGCATTGGAAATGCGCGCGCTGCGGCGCTTCTCGCTCACGCTGGCCGCGCGCGAGGAGGTGTACCGCATGTTCACGGCGGAATTCAGTCCCACCGTCTCCGGCGGCGTCTGGCTGTCGCCGAAGTTGAAGCTGCGGGCGTCCGCCAGCCGCGCTTTTCGCGTGCCCAGTTACACCGACCTCTATTATTCGGACCCAAACAACTTCGGCAATCCCGCGCTGCGCCCCGAGCGCGCCTGGACCTACGAGGGCGGTTCCGATTGGAACCCCTCGCCGCGCTGGCATGCCGAAGCGACGGTATTCCAGCGGCGTGTGCGCGATGGCATCGACTACTACGGAACTTCTTCCAACGGTCCATGGTACGCATTGAACATCGACAACCTGCAGTTCACGGGCATTGAGCCAGCTGTCCGCTTTAGTCCCGCGCGAGGACAGAGCATTGACGTTCGATATACATGGCTGTTGGGCACGCAGGACACGGTGCCAAACATCTACACCAAGTACACGTTCAATTACCCCACCGATGCTGGCGTCGTCTCATGGCAGGCAAACCTGCGGAGCAAGGTGCTGCTGCGGTCGCGCGTAGGCGCGCTGAATCGCCGCGGGCGCGATCCGTACGTACTTTGGGACATTTACGCGGGCTACGGCGGAGGACGGGTGCACCCGTTTGTGCAGGTCTCGAACGTGACATCGACGTCCTACGAGGAAGTGCTGGGCGTGCGTATGCCGGGGCGGAGCGTGATTGGCGGGCTCGAGTGGTTGCTGAAATGATCTGTGGCCCATAACAATTGTTATGGCCAGTGGCCAGTACGTTACTATCGAGAGGAATTGTTGAATTCGGGCGATGATAGTAGCGTGACAATGATCCTTGGCCCCGCGCTGTTCGCGCTGTTTTTCCTCATGATGTCGTCCTCGTTCCGAGAGATGACCGGCAATGCCATCGGAACGGTGTCTCACTTGATCAATGTTTACCAGCCGCTCTCGTATATCGTTCTGGCCGGCTTCGCCGCGACAGCATTTGTTGCATATTTGCTGATGGCCCGCTGGCCGCAGCGGCCCGAAGCCGATAATCCGATGATCGAATACCAGCGCCAGAATCCGGATGTGGAATAACTGGCACGCTCTCCGCAGGTGCCCGCGCTGCAATTACGCTAAACTGGTCTTATTCCAGGACCGAACCGTTTGCAGCAACTTGTCTTACCGTCCGTTTTGGCGGCGATTTTCGTGGCGATGCCCGCCGCTCAGGCTCAGCAGCCATCCTTAGGCCAACTGGACGCCAGCCCGGCGCTCTTCACTGTACTGGCGGCAATCAACGCCGCTGGTTATGACGCCGGAATGGATTCGCCCAGCAATCATCCGCTGCGCAAGGCCATCCGCGACGAATTGGCGAAGAGGAACATACCTTCGCTCGCCGCGCTGAAGCAGTTCTATGCCAAGCACCGGATGCGCACCGACACCGCCGAGCTCGGGCAATACATCTCCTTCGCGCTGAGCTGTGCCGGGCCGCCCGATTTCCAGATCAAGAAGCGTGAGGTGGAAGTTCCGCCCGATGCTATGGCGCTCCAGGAACTCTCACCGCTGTTGGAGGCGTTCTACAAGGAAGCCAACATCCCCGACCTGTGGAAGCGCTCGCAACCCGCCGTCAACCAATACCTCGCGCTGTATCACAAGCCGGTGCTGGAGTCGGTTCAGCAGGTGAACGCTTATCTGCGGCAGATCAATTACGGCTACAAGAACATGCAGTTCCGCGTACTGGTGGAGCTGCTGGCCGCGCCCGGGCAGGCACAAATGCGCAGCTACGGGGGCGAGTTCACGCTCGTGGTCACGCCCTCGGCCGAGCTGCGGAGCTTTGAGGTGCGGCACGCGTATCTGGTCTTCCTGATCGATCCGCTAGCGACGCGCTACCAGGAGATTCTGCGCCGCAAAGAGGGGCTGCGTGACCATGCGATGCGGGCGCGGGCACTGCCCGATGTGGCGCGCGAGGATTTTCTGGTGCTGACCACCGAATCGCTGGTAAAGGCTGTGGAATCGCGGCTCGATCACAAGCCGGAGATGGTGGACCAGGCGCTGCACGAAGGTTACATTCTGACGCCTTACTTCGCCGAGCATCTGGCGCTCTATGAGAAGCAGGAATCGGCCATGCAGGTGTACTATCCCGAGTTGGTGGGGGCCATCGACCTGGCGAAGGAAGACGCCCGCCTCGCGAAGGTGGATTTCAGCGCTGAAGCGGCGGTGAAGACCGTGAAGGTGGCAGCTCCTCCGCCCCCGCCGTTGACCGGAGCCGCGAAGGCGCTGGATGATGCCGAGCAGGCGTATAAGGCGCGCGATCTCGACCGCGCCAAGAGCATGTTCCTGGATCTACTGCAGAAATCTGATGTGAAATCGGTTCACGCCAAGGCGTATTATGGGCTGGCGAGGATCGCGACTCTGCAAAAGGACCCTGAAACGGCCGAGCGGCTGTTCAAGAAAACGCTCGAGCTCGATCCTGAGCCCCAGGACAGAGCATGGACGCTCATCTATTTGGGCAAACTTTCGCTCGCCGCCGGCGCAGGTGCGCAGCAGCAGGGCGACCCCGTGCAGGCGGATAAAGACCGCGCGCAGGCGATGCAGTACTTTGAACAGGCTCTCAAGGTGCCGGGCGCGTCGGAAGCCGCGATCGGTGAAGCGAAGAAGAGTCTGCAGACGATTTCTAAACCGTAACAGGAGTTTTTTGATGAAAACAACGATTCTTATCGGCATTCTGGCCGTGGCTGCCGGTTGTGGCGCGCTCATGGCGCAGCCGGCACAGGTGCAGCAGAGCCAGCCCGCTCAGGCCGGTCCCAAAGTCAAGTCTAAGCCCGAAGCCGATGCTGTGCAGGCCCTCTTTGCCGCTCGTACTTCCGGTCCGGATGCGATTATCAAGGCCGCCGACGATCTGCTGACCAAGTTCGCCGATACCGAATTCAAAGAAGTGGCTTTGACATTCCAGGCGCAGGCATATCAGCAGAAGGGCGATTACACCAAGTCGGAGATTCTGGACGAAGATATCCTGAAGATCAATCCGAAGAACTCGGATGCGTCACTGCAACTGGGGGAGCTGATCGCCACCCACACCGGCGAAAACGACCTCGACAAGGAAGAGAAGCTCACCAAAGCAGTGAACCTGCTCAACCAGACGATTGACACTGTAAAGGCTGCTCCCAAGCCAAATCCGCAGATCACCGACGCACAGTGGGAGGGATACAAGAAGGGTACAATCTCCCAGGCACAGGCCGACCTCGGCCGTGCGGCCATGTTACGCAAGAAGTACGATGACGCGATCGCCGCGTACAAATCGGCCAACGAGACCGAACCACAGGCCGCCTTCCAGGCATACCTGGCGCAGGCCTATCAGAAGGCTGGAAAGAACGATGAGGCCCTGGCGCTCTGCGACAAGATCCTGAGCGACCCGCAATTGAACCCGCAGATCAAACAGTACGTGGCGAACGTCCAGCGGGCGGCTACTGCGGCGAAGGGTGCCAAATAGCGGCCGGCATGCCCGAGGAGCTGTCATCGCTCGAGCACAAGCTCGATCACCGCTTCTCCGACCCCTCGCTGCTCAGGCGCGCCCTGACTCATAGCTCGCTTGCCAATGAAACGCGCGCGGCCTCCGGGCTGCCGGCGGCCGACAATGAAGAGCTGGAGTTTTTGGGCGATTCGGTGCTGGGCTTCCTGACCGCGGAGGCGCTGGTGCGCCGCTTTCCGGACTTCAAGGAAGGCGAGCTGTCGCGCGTGAAGGCCCACCTGGTAAGCGCCGCGCATCTGCACGGTGTAGCGCGGCGGCTCGATCTGGGAACCTACCTCGATCTGGGACGCAGCGAAGAGATGAGCGGCGGACGACTGAAGAAGACGCTGCTGGTGGACGCACTGGAAGCGGTGATCGCGGCGCTCTATCTGGACGGCGGCATGGACGCGGCGCGCGCGTTCGTCGCCACCAACGTGCTTGACGCGCCGATGTTCGCCGACGAAGACGCCGGCACCGATATTCAACCGGCCATCACGAATTTCAAAAGTGCCCTGCAGGAGCTGGCGCAATCGCGTAAGCTGCCGCAGCCGCGCTATGCGATCGTGCGCGAGCGAGGTCCGGAGCACTCGAAGATATTCACCGTGGAGGTGCGTGTCGGGCGCGAATGCACTGGTCAGGCGGAGGGACGCACGAAAAAGATCGCGGCGCAGCGCGCGGCGCGCGCGGTCTACGAGCGGCTGCTGGGAGGCGCCCCTGTTGCGGCCGCGACCGACGCACTCGCAGAAGATGCGGAGGCACCCGAAGCGCCCCCGGCCGAACCGCCCGGGGCGGTGACCGGGCAGTGATCGGCCCGCGATGCCCGGGTTTCCAGGCGAGCGGCGGGATGAATCCGGCTGAGTTCGCCAACATCGCGCGATGGGAACGCGAATTCTGGTGGTACCGAGGGCAGCGCGAAATCCTCTTCCGTCTGCTGGACCCTTTCCTTGCAGGCCGCCGAATCGCACGGGCACTGGAAGCCGGCTGCGGCACCGGCTATTTCTCGCATCTGATGCAACAGGAGCGTGGGTGGCCCGTCGTGCCGTTGGACATCAGCGCGGAAGGGCTGAAGTACGCGTGCGCTATCGGAGTTGAGCGGCCGGTCCAGGGCGATCTGTCGAGCTTGCCGTTTCCCGCGGGTACTTTCGATATGGTGATGTCCATCGACGTGCTGCCGCATCTGCCGCGAGGAGCGGAAGCTGGCGCAGTGCGCGAACTGGCGCGCGTGCTGGCGCCGGGAGGTGTGCTGGTCGTACGCGCGGCGGCGCTCGACATCTTGCGCAGCCGCCATTCCCAATTCGCCTTTGAGCGCCAGCGCTTCACACGCAGACAGATGGAGGGTCTGTTCCAGCAGTGCGGCGTGCGTATGCTGCGGGTGACATACGCCAACTCGCTGTTGCTACCCGTGGCTCTGATCAAGTTCCGCGTTTGGGAAGCGCTGCTGAAGCGGCCCGCGGCGAGCGGTATCGCGCCTGTGCCTCAGTGGCTCGATAGTTTGCTTTACCAGACGCTGGCAGCCGAGGCGTCATGGCTGGGAGCGGGCTGCAACTTCCCGGTTGGGCAGTCGTTGATCGCGATTGGAGAGAAGTGCTGAAGTGGACGCAACGTTCCCTTCGCTCACCGTTTTCTTTCCGGCTTATAACGATGCGCCGTCACTGCCCTGGCTGATCGAAAGTGCGTTTGCCGTCCTGGAGCAGTATGTCTCCGACTATGAAGTCATCGTGGTGAACGATGGCAGCTACGACGATACAGCCGGGGTGCTGGAGCAACTTGCGGAGCGCTATCTCCCATGTCTGCGGGTGGTCACACATGAGCAGAATCGCGGTTACGGTGGCGCGCTGCGGAGTGGATTCGCGGCTGCGCGCAAAGACTTCGTCTTCTATACCG
>Ga0126381_100008985_pt1 | contig 11199 bp, 10 predicted proteins | sample PanSoiMetPlot_28_FD_96465 | JGI IMG/M metagenome (GOLD analysis project Ga0126381, IMG submission 96465) | Tropical forest soil microbial communities from Panama - MetaG Plot_28 | ecosystem: Environmental > Terrestrial > Soil > Tropical forest > Bulk soil | place: Panama | collected 2016-02-17 | reverse complement strand
GAACTCAGCGGAGAGCTATCCACCAAATGGGCCTGTGGCGCAGCTGGGAGCGCGCTTCCATGGCATGGAAGAGGTCGTCGGTTCGATCCCGACCAGGTCCACCAATTCCCTCAGCAATTTAGACTGGGCGGGTGCTCACAGGGTGGGCTTTTGTGTCATGGTTTGTGTCATAACCCGCCGACTTGGTGCTCACGGCGAGGACTTCTAGGGCTGTCCGATTGGCTTCCATCCTCACAGGACTGTACCGCTCCAACATGCGACGGCTCACGTGCCCAGCAATCTTGATGGTTGAATCGGATGCCCCGTTCTCGGCCAGCTGCGTGATGGCACAGTGCCGCAGATCGTGGAATCGGAAGCCTGGTAAGCCTGCGAACGGGTCGTCCGCGATCGCGCGCGGCAAAATGTGAAACCGCGAATTACTCATTTTGCCTAAAATTCGAACGTGGGCTCCGCTTTTCCCATATATTGACGGGCCGACGGTTTCGTCTAGCGTCTTTTCCTACCTAAAACGGATCTTGGCTTTTTTCTAGAGGTCAGGCGGAGAGCTTCACCTGTGCAACCGCGCGATCACCCTCGGTCGCCGTGAACATCGACGCAGAGGAGAATCCAAGCATTCCTGCAAACAAGTTTCGCGGGAACGTTGTTTGCGCCGTGTTGTACTTCATCACCTCATCATTGTAGAACTGGCGCGCGAAGGCGATGCGGTTCTCGATAGAAGTGAGTTGCTCCTGCAGCAACTGAGTGCTCTCCACCGCTTGCAGTTGGGGATAGTTTTCGACTCGCGCAAACAACCCGGTCAGTGCGGCCGTCAGGGCGGACTCGGCCACCGAGCGCTCGAGAACGTTGTTGCCTGCGGCGACGGCGCCGAAGCGGGCTTGAGTCACCGTTTCCAGCACTGAGCGCTCGTGCTCCATGTATCCGCGCACGGTCTCGACGAGGCTGGGGACCAGATCGTGGCGCCGCTTAAGTTGCACATCGATTTCCGCCCAGCCGTTTTGGACGCGATTGCGCAATGCAACCAGGCGATTGAACGTGGCGACGACCCACACCAGCACTAGCGCTACAACTCCAATCACAATTAGCCCAGTTGACATCCTGCCGATCTCCGAGTGCGAGATTGTTTCATACTCACCCTGCTACCTCATGCGTGTCCGAGGAGTTTAAACGCCTCGTGAATAAAAGCCAGCCACACGACCAGAAATGTGAGGCTGGCCAGAGTCATGATCGAGATGAGAAACAAGAGGCCTCCGGCGATCAACAGGCCGAACGGGGCAAAGATCGCATAAATCACCGCAGCAACCATTGTTCCCTTGCGGTCGGATGGTTCCAGATTCGGGTGCGCACCCATGCGTGCCAGTCTCTTCAGCCGCCGCTTCATCGAGGAATGGAATCCGACCAGGCTCATCGTCGAAGAGCTGGAAGTATCGGTGTTCGCTGCCTCCGGCTGCGCCTGAGGTTGGGGCGCTGGTTTCTTTTCAGAGGCTCGCAGGCGCAACCTGGCCGACATGTCGCCCCGACGAGCCGCGAACAAGTCATCGGGGTTGGGGAACTGCGCAGCCAAGGCGGGATCAGCAGCAGCAACGTTCTGGTAGAGTGTCCGCAGGCGATCCATGGCTTGCACATCTCCGGCGAAAGCGGCGCGCATCGTAGCCGTCAGTTGCTCTTGCATCGCCTGAAAAGCGATTGGAGCTATCGGCGATGCCGCGGCCCCGGCGTGAGGTTCGGAGGCAGCCCAGGCTCGCGCAATCGTCTGCTTCTGACGCAAGTCTGGAGTTGGTGCTCGGCCGCTCGGTTTGGGGTTCACGATGAATAGGTGCGCAGCCCAGTCGCCGCCCGGGATTTCTCCTGGCTCTTCTTTCAATTTCTCCAAGGCTGAAGCGAGTCCGTCGGGGTTGCGGGTCAACTGCACCGCCGAAGCATCGGCAAGATACTGCCGGGTATGCCAGAGCAGCGCCAGGGAAGGACTGAGCAGCACGTTTGAGAAGAACCAGAGCGAGAGCTTGATGGCGAAATTGGTGAGGATGATCGGGAAGAAAACAAAGGTCAGAAAGGACCGAAAACGCGACCTCTTCTCGAAAAATCGATCGATGTCGTCGCCATCCATGCCAGTGCTCCGCGAAAGCATATCGGCGATGGCGGCGGCTTCTTGCTTGGCGGCGTCGGCAGACGACCGCCACAGGCTATAGCGCAAGATTCGCCAAAGCACTCGGCGAGACTGCGGGCCGAACGGCGAGTTGATGAGGGCGACCAGCAACCCGCAGGTTTCAAACAAAGCCGTAATCCGGAAGGCAATCCGCAAGTCGCCATTTCCGACGGACGCGATCAAATGGGCCAGCACTCCCTCGAGTTCGTCGCGATCTAAATCATCGAGCAGGCGGCGGGACACAATAATGCGCGCATCGTCAGCGGAGGTCCCAATGGCTGCGGCGTTGGCGCCGGGCGCATCGACCAGCATGATGCGGGGAGCAGGCAGGCCGGCGGCGATGGCCATTTCCTGAACCACATCCGCGAGCTGCAGTTCCTTGAGCTCGGCCTGATTCGGCTCCCGCGCCTTGAGCGCAAGAAGCGCACCGCCCACGCCGCTGCGCCGAAAAAGCGCGACGATCGCGATCCACAACACGACCGAAAGCAAAATGCCGGGCAGTATCATCACGGCGATTCCTAGCGCCAGTACGGTGGGATCGACGTGCCTGCGATGACTCTCCAGCAGCCAGTTCAGCGCAACAAATCCGAAGTGGGCGATCTCGCCGGAGAATTGCCAAAAAGATGCGGGCAGTTTCCAGAAATAGTTGGTGATGTCCGCGGCGACAAGAATAACTGCATAGATCAGCGGCGTGACGACCAAAGTGAGCGGGATACCCATCACCACGGCAGCCAGCGTGCACAACGCGGACAGCCGCCACGTGGCGCGGCGATTGCGCTGTTGGGCATCGAGGAAGCTTTCACGGACCGCCGGCGAGTAGCGTTGACCAGCGGGCGATATGTTGACGGAGTTTAGCGTAGCCATGGCGTCTGGTCATCAACCCGGTCTGGAATCTGCGAACTATACATCGAAAGCGTACCTTTGGCGAGCGTCGAAATGGGCCGTTGCGCGTGAAGTTGCCGAATTCACTAATTGATTGACTCTGTAATCGAGGCTGCTTAGCATTGCACAACTGAACGGCGTGTTACCGTGTGAATCAGCCCCGTCCAAAGACGGCACGTATTGGGTGTTCGATCATCGCCGGCCCCGTCGTTTTCGGCGCGATTTTTTACATTATTTTCTTCTGGCCGGGCTATATCGACAAACACGGAACTGCGGCGGCGGGCGTCATCTCGGACAAGTATGAGAGCATCCGCATCGTGGGCGGCGATTGGACCCGTCGCTTCCAGGTGATCGCCACATACTCCATCCCCGGCCGGATCGTGCGGAACCGCGCTATTTGTGACGTGGACGAGAAGACCTACGATTCGCTTCATCCAGGAAGCAGCACAACTGTGCATTATTTCGCCGCTCTTCTGCAGCAGCCCTTCCTTCCGGCCACAAATATTGCGCCGTGTTCCTCAACCGCGTTTCTCGTCCTGCATTCGAAATTCTTCCCGGTCCTGGCCATCACTGCTGCATCGCTGCTGATCATTCTCTTCTTGTGGAAGGTCTTCCGAGTCAAGATGTTCACATGGCTTCTCTTCGTATGGCTGGCTTTTGCATTTTTTTACTTCGTGATTCCGCACGTTGAGCCTCAGCCCGCGCATCCGGTTGCCACCACCGCAACCATTGACCTTCTTGTAAACATCAAGAATTTGGGCGGCATAAATTCGAGCAGAAGTATTCGACTGCAGCATCCGTATCAGATCGTGGTGCTCCAATTCATACCGCCTGGCAAGGACACGGCGGTAAGGGCCGTTGACAAAATTGACATGGGCAGCGTGCCAAGCCTGCAGGCAGGACAGAACGTGAATATCGCCTACGATGCCAGAAATCCGCGCGTTGCACGGCTGCAAGAGGGCACTCGCCTGTTCCCAGGGCAAGCTCTGACAACCGTGACGCTGGTTGGTTGCGTTTTTGTTCTGCTCGTGGCAATTGGGATAGCCATCCTCAGGTTCCTCCGCCATCTCGGGCAGAGGTCTGTGAAAGCAGCACAAGAGGGCCTTGCTCAAGGTCAAAAGTTTGAGCAGAACTAAAAGGCCCGGCCAGAGAAGCCACTCGTAGCTTAAGAAAAATCGCGATTTCAGTAATCCTGCAAAATGCCGCGCGCCCGTTCATACTTCGCTCGTAGCCTGACCACCTCCTGATCGAGCTGGCTTAGTCTTCTCTCGTCCCCGTTATCCCTGTTGTCCGCCAGATTCACCAGCCGGGCCACAGCGTGAGCGGCCGCACGCCGAACGCATCCTCGTACTCCTCCCCGGAACGTCTGGTGAGTGCATCAAACACCTCAAGAACCGCCATGCACAGATTTAGTGCAATGCACCGGCTGACTCATGGATTGCAGGCGGAGGAAGCGGAACGGGTCGAGAGACTTCGTCATCGACCTACCCTATCACCGGATCATTGTCGGTGCACAGCCCAGTCGGCGATAACTTATTCGGAAGCTCGAAAGGCTACGAAGTTCACACTGAACGCCTAATTTCCTTCCTCAAGCAGTCAGGACAAATGCCATGATTGAACTCCGCGTCGCTATGTTTGCGAACGTAGTTGTCAACCTCCATCCATGTCTCAGGATTGGTCTCAATCTTCTTACAGTAGGAACAGATCAGCAGCGTGCCACGAAGCGTTTTGATTTCGTCCTTGGCAGTTTGGAGCCTCTGGTTTGTCGTGACAAGACTTTCCATCGCTTGACGACGCTTGCGGTCCAGGACGGCAACCATTGTCGAAAGCGAGATGAACACGGCGACTCTTATTCCATTCCCGACGGTCAGGTCAAAAACGCCCGGTGTCTGGTCAAAATAAAAGTCGAAGGCGAGCACGGAGAGAACTGCAGCGCAGAGCCCGGCAGTAGACCCTTCGTACCGGCTAACCAGAATGACGGCTGCAACAAACAGTAAGTCTCGACTGTGGAACATTCTAGGCGCAAGTGGAAATGTAAGAAGCGTGGCAAGGCCAACCATGGCCACTACCACGGCCACCTTGTGAAAAAGATTCCTGGCAACACTAGTATGGGGCATTAGAGAAAACCCCTTCCCGTCACTGTAGTTTTCTTGGTAGAAACTACAAATAGTATCCAAGGCCGCAGAATATTGCCCTGAACGAACTACCTTGGATGTCAACAACTTCGACCCAACGACCCTCCTAAGTGTCCCCTTCCAAAATGATATCTGTTTGGCCATCCGCGTTAGCGTCGGCCACTGGAGACCATGGCGTTGCTGTGTTTTTATCAGCAGTAGTGTTTTGGCATGGGACCTGGCGAACGAGGGACACCCGAGAATTCTGGCCGACGATTGCAAGCACTTGACACAATGTCATGTCGGATCCTTCGAGGTGATCGTAGTACGCCTCCACCAGCGGCCAGTTCAACCCAAATCGGCTGCCACATATTAAAGTAGATTTGTCCCTTTGGCTTGGTGGGTAGACCAAGACCCCGCAATTTGCCGATAACGACATCGCGCAATTCAGAAGCGAGCTCACCCCGCTATTTACAACACTTCACGCCTTCAGCCCATTCGCAGTTGTAGCTCGCCAGAACCCTGAAATTCGGGTGCTCTGTCGGTGGGCGAATCTCACAGCCGTCAGCAGGTCCGTAGCCTTTAAGGCGGCGACAGTGGTGAGTTCTCACAAATGATGCCACCTTGGTGCATTGGGCACTGATGCAAGCTGGACGGTGCCGATCCTTCTCAGACTGGTTACCCTCCGGCCCGACACGAAAGCGGGACGCAAGTGATACGCAGAGGGACACCTGGAGTGCGAGGATCAGCGGCGACACAACAGAGTTGGTCTAAGACCGCTTAGCACGGTTGTCAATACAGGGGATACCGCAGGACATTCCCCAAGCGGTTGCATTTTCTACGCTTAGCACACAAGAGTCGGCAGCTTAGGTTTGAGTGTCATACCTCAGCGGCATCGATCCGCACGCAACCAGCGTAATTCATTTTCCGATTCCGGCGATAACTTGGCTCGGATGGTGCGTGTGTTTGTACGCCATTCAGTTGCAAGCAACGTGCGACCCACTGGGTTCCTTGACAGCGATGACGCGGTTGATTATCCTCACCCTCAAGTAGGGCTCCTTGTGGTAACGCGTACCGGATGGACGTTTGTACTTTCCCTTCTCACAGCAGTCATCTTGGCCTGTATAGTGCCTGTTGCCGACCAGCCAGGAACGTCTTTCAACGAAGCCGATACTCCGGTCAATCAGGCTGCGGTCATTGCCCCCACAAGAATTGCTCGCCCGGGTGAAATGACCACCCTACTGCCGGCATTCAGAGTCACAAGCAATCAAGGCATGAAGCGATTGTTGGTGGAGCCGAAGTCTCTGCCGATGTGCGGTGATTCGCCCCCCCTGCGTTCTCTCCTCTGCACGTTCCTTATCTGAAAACTACTCACGCATAGGGTCATGGTTCACCGTGATCCCCACGGTGCCGTCCCCATTTTAGGGCGATTTATTGGCCCTGCGCTTTTCCGGCGCGCATCGATCCCGGGAAACCCGGGCAAACGAACCGCGTTGCACAGGGAAAAGGTCAGGGTGAGTTGTTTCTAAAATAATTTTCATGGAGGAGATTTCATGCACAGTGCTGACGATATTTTGTGGAAGCAGAACTTGCGCGACGTGCTATTAGAGTTAGACCCGGTAGTCTTTCCGGAAAAGGTAGATGTAGCGACAAATGCAATTAAGCGGAGGCTGTCGGCGCTAGAGTCGACTTCGAATCCGGATCGCATCGAAATGTCGGAGCTAAAGGAAGGTCTATACGCCGTTCTGGCACTTGGATTCCTGACCCGGCGAGCAAAAGGTCAATAAGTTGAGCGTATTGGGGAGGTTCGAGTTGCAGAGTTTTTCCTAGGCCCCGATCACTTCGAAATCAGGGGATGGTCGAGAAGCACGCGTCGCACAAACAGAGAAACATCGTCGCGGGAATGAGAGGGAGAATTCTCGAGACGAATAGTGCGGTACGGAACTTTCCGGCAACTCTTCAGTTTTTCCGAGGGCCACTGCTGCGTTCTAGACGAAAGGAGTGTTGGATCTGCCGCCGCTCGATCGGTAGCACGTCGTCCACTCTCGCAACACATGGTTTGTTGCTACAGCTTTAAGACGATAGCTCTCGATGAAGATTCTGCGAACAATTGCCGCAGCCCTTACGCCGAACGCCAGAAGAGCGATTGGTGGCCCGATTCGGGCTCATCCTACCTTCCGATTGGGGCTTGCCGTTCTGTTAAGCGGGTTGAGTGTCTGGCTGTCGGTGCTCCTCGGAGGCAGTCTCGGTCCCGGTGTTTTCCCCTTTCTCTTTCCAATTTGCGTTGTTTCGGCATGGTTTGGAGGAATTCTCTCAGGAATTGTTGTCACCATCTTATTAGCGTTGGGAGCTGCCTACTATCATTTGCCTCCGCAAGGCTGGTATATAAACAAAGCCGCTGATGTGATCGGCCTCTCCGCCTTTGTCCTCTCCGGGTTCCTGGTCAGTTGGATTGTCGACTCTCTGCAGCGAAGTCAAAGCCTGATTCGTGCGGTGCTCATCAGTATTGGTGATGCCGTGGTTAGTACCGATAACCACCTTTGTGTTCAGTTCATGAATCCACAGGCTGAAATATTGACTGGCTGGCTCAAAGGAGATGCCGAGGCAAGACCACTGGCAGAGGTACTTAGAGTTGCCGGTGTGCAGGGAGAGGATGTCGATGTACAGAAACTCCTGTTTCAAGCCATGCGGGAGTGTCGATCAGTATCGATGCCTTCACAATCTTTCCTAGCCCACAAATCGGGATATGCTCTCCCCATTGTTGATTCAATTGCTCCGATTCGTGACCACAACGGCAAGGTATGTGGCGTGGTCGTCGTATTCCGTGACGATACGAATCGCAGGCGAAGTGAGGAAGCGTTGAAGAAGGCGGAAGCGCGCTACCGAGAAATATTCGAAAATGCAGTTGTGGGAATGTTTCAGAGTACACCGCAGGGGCGCTACCTCAGGGTAAATCGGGCTATGGCATCAATGCATGGCTACGATTCGCCCGAACAAATGGTGGACGTGGTTTCTGACATCTGGAGTCAAGAGTTTACCGATCCGAACCAGCGTCAGAGTTTTGAGCGTCTTCTTAAGGAACACAGAGCGGTCCACTCGTTTCCTACTGAGACGATACGCCGAGACGGCGGTCGATTATCCAGCCTTGTAAATGCTCGGTTGGTGTGCGACAGCCAGGGTAACGCGCTCTACTATGAAGGGACGCAGGAAGACGTCAGTGATCGAAAGCGACTTGAGGAGCAGTTGGGGCACGCACAAAGGCTGGAAGCTGTCGGACGTCTTGCAGGTGGCATTGCCCACGATTTCAACAACATTCTTGGCGTCATCTACGGGTGTTGCTCGCTCGCGCAGCAACAGGTGACAGCCGACAATCCGATTGCAAAACTCATCGTGCAAGTCCAAGAGGCCGGAGATAGAGGTGCTGCTCTGGTCCGACAACTTTTAGCCTTCAGCAGAAAACAGACAGTCCAACCAACCGTCCTCGATCTCAATCGGGTCATAGTCAAATCGTCTTCCATGCTGGAACACGTAGTTGGTGAAGGCATCAAGATTACGGTCAACCTTGAAGAAAACCTTGGATTGGTCATTGCGGACTTTGGGCAACTTGAACAGGTCCTAATGAATTTCGCCGTAAATGCACGAGATGCCATGCCCCATGGTGGCAGCATCAGGATTGAAACACGCAACGTTCAAATTGATAACGAATATTCGCAACAACACTCCGGCGTATTGCCTGGGGCTCACGTCATGTTCTCGTTCTCGGACAGCGGACAGGGTATCGATAGGGATATCCTGCCGCACATCTTCGAGCCATTCTTCACGACCAAGGACCCCGGCAAGGGGACCGGACTAGGACTAGCGACGGTTTACGGTATCGTGAAGCAACACAAGGGTAATATTTGGGTCTACAGCGAAGCCAGCCGAGGCACAACTTTCAAGATCTATTTACCCCGAACCGGCGCAATTGAACCCAGCATACCTGGCAGCTCTGAGATTTCGGATCGGCTCGGAACAGAATCAATTCTGATCGTCGAGGATGAAGTGTCTTTCCTTGAAGTGGTTGCCACAATGCTTGAGTCCAGTGGCTACAGGATTCAAAAGGCCACGAGTGGGGCTATGGGTCTTCGACTTATTGAACAAAATGCTGAAAAAGTGGATCTGCTCCTGACCGACGTCATTTTGAAAGACACCAGCGGTCCTGAGTTGGCAGCAAAAATACAGTTAATACAGCCTGCAATTAAAGTCATTTACATGTCTGGATATACCGGTGACAAACTCCGTGATTGCGGCCCCTTTGAGGTTCTCGAAAAACCGTTCACAAAGAATCGGCTGGTTGCGCGAGTGAGGTTGGCCCTTGAAAGCAAGTGAGTTGATTCGCGAAGCCGTCACTCGCAGCAACGTGCAGCATCCGCTGGATGCACCCGTTCTTTTGGCGGTACATCCCGAAAGGCTGCCTGCAGGCCGCACCGAACGTTCAGGCTGTTGAGATATTTCCCATGGCAAGTGCGACTCGCTGAAAAGACTTAGCTTCCAAAGAAGAAACCCCAGCAGACGAGTCATGAGTCTGAGCTTTGGATCCAGAGCGCGGACGATTGTATATCAACTCCCAGTCGCAAGTCGGCAGTCAGTCCGTGGCGTAAGGGTGATTTTCAGGCAAAATCCCGAATTAAGGCGCGTTTCCGGGATAAACTTTTCTAGATGGAAACGGAGAAAATCATCGAGATTCGGCTTCTGGAAGAAAGCGATCCACCGTGCATCGCGTCCGCCTTCAAGGTCATAGGATGGAACAAGCCTGAGGCCCAGTACCGGCGCTACTTGCAAGAGCAGGTAGCGGGAAGCCGCACGTGCTTCGTCGCTGTCGTTAATGGACATTTCGGCGGATACGTGACGGTAAACTGGCGACCTATCTATGTCGGCTTCTCCAAAATGAACATTCCTGAGATTCAAGACCTCAATGTGCTCACAACGTATCGCAGAAGAGGTATCGCAAGCCGTTTGCTTGACCGGGCAGAAACTGAAGCAGGCAGCCGTTCGAGCGTTGTAGGCATCGCGGTCGGCCTGCATCCGGGGTATAACGCTGCGCAGCGGCTGTATGCGAAGCGAGGCTACATCCCGGATGGTCGCGGCGTGACCTACCGAAATTGCTTTGTGGAAGAGGGATCACGGCTAGTCATGGATGATGATCTCGTACTGCATTTCGTGAAGCAATTATCAGTAGGAGCCGCGCCTGAAGCTTTGCAGGCTGCACGCGGAGACGCACCAGGCGTTATCAGCTAGAGGGCCACGAGTTATCACAGACCATGGTATTGTCGCGTCCAGCCAGGTTTTGGCTTCGCAGCCCGGAGCGGAAATTCGGTTGCGGGGCAGCTGCGCTATCGACACTGCGATCCGCCGGGCTTTAGGAACAGGGAAAGGTGGTCCAGTAAAACATATGGCTTACCACAAAGGGAAACAGGACGGTGGATCTCGCGACCGCGAACTGGGCATGCACCGCAACATCAGCCGGCGAGATTTCCTGAACGGCATTGCCGTAGGGACGGTTGGCTTGTTAGCTAGTCCATGGGTGCAAGGACTGGGTGCATCGCAAATAGCTTCGGCTCAAGATCGGCCAGGTTACTATCCGCCAACCCTCACTGGAATGAGGGGCAGTCATCCGGGAGCTTTTGAGGTCGCCCATGCGTTGCGTGATGGGACCTTCTGGGAACAAACAGGCAAGCCAGTTGAGACCGGTGAGGAATTTGATCTGATTGTCGTTGGCGGTGGCATCAGCGGCCTGGCGGCGGCGTACTTCTATCGCAAACAGGCGGGGCCAACGGCTCGCATTTTGATTCTCGACAATCACGACGACTTTGGTGGACACGCCAAGAGAAACGAGTTCCACCTCAATGGTCGAATGCGTCTGACGAATGGCGGAACGCTCGCGATCGAATCTCCGTTCCCATACAGCAAAGAAGCGCGCGGGCTAATCAGCGAACTTGGCATCGATCCTCCGGCATTTCAGAAAAAGTACGCGGGCAATCACGTATACGACGGTCTTGGATTGGGTTATTTCTTCGACAG
>Ga0126381_100008984_pt1 | contig 11200 bp, 11 predicted proteins | sample PanSoiMetPlot_28_FD_96465 | JGI IMG/M metagenome (GOLD analysis project Ga0126381, IMG submission 96465) | Tropical forest soil microbial communities from Panama - MetaG Plot_28 | ecosystem: Environmental > Terrestrial > Soil > Tropical forest > Bulk soil | place: Panama | collected 2016-02-17 | reverse complement strand
GCGAGGAACCGCCGCCATCCCTGCTCGCTCATGGCCACCTCCAATCGCGAAATCGTAGCCAGGCTTGCGCGATGGCGCTGGACGGGCGCCGGTGGCGCGACCTATGCCGATCCTCGGCGGTGGCCGCAAGAGGAAGGCTCTGCTTAGCCCGCCCCGCAACCGTCGCTTCACATCCGGGCGGTAATGATTGGCCATACCCGATGACCCGAAACTCACGGCGGTGCGTGCGCACTAGGATCACGGCGCCGAGCTGGGGCGGCTGGCCGAGTCATTCGGGCAGCAGGCGGCTGGCGGTAACCCGCGCATCCAGACCGCGGTAGCTGACGTCCGCCAGCTGGACCTGGCGTGCGAAAGCGCCGACGCCGTGCTGCTGCTCGGCCCGCTGTGTCACCTCGCGTCCACCGCGATCGTCACTGAGTTACTCACCTCGCCTCAGATCCTTGACGGCCTCGGCGAGCGCCAGCAGCGCCGGAACCTGGGCAGCGGCTATCCGCTCCATCGCATCAGTTGAGTACGGGACTTCGGTTTGGCCCTGCCTGCCCAGAAGCAAGTGCTCAGCCTCGCCTATGTAATTCATGAGCTCGTACTCCGGAGTAGTAGGCGTTCAACTTCATGAGCTGCGTGAACAGGATTACGGACCGCTGCTCGGACCACTATCTCGTGGACGATGCGCTGGCGCGCGGTCCCGCTTCGAGCGTTCGCATGTTCCTGGCGTGCCATACCGGCCAGACCGTGGATGGTTGGCGGGATGCAGCTTCCTGTCCCGCTGATTAACTACCCGTGCCGGATGGAGGGGCGGCCACTGGCCGCCCCTCCTTGTGCCGCAAATACCGGTGACCGGGGACTACTCCTTTCAGGGGATCAAGGTCACCGAGAGGTTATTTGTTTGGTCGGTAAGTGTGACCCCGGTGAATTGGACAGTCATCGGCGGGCTGCATTCTGGGCTGAATGTGGCCGTCGCCGTGAGTGTGTAATCGGCCATGCCGTTCTGTACCGGCTCCGTGCTCGAAGTCGAGAACGAGGTCTTGTTGGCGGCCTTCGGCTTATTGCTGCCCGGGTTGATGCACGAGGCAGTACCGGAGAGCACGGCCACGATCTGGGCCTCGCCCCCAAGGCCGGCTTCCTTCGCCTGGACCGTCAGAGTGTTCCCCGAGACCGTGACGGTCGGGGAGCTCACAAAGTGCGGGCTGCCCGCCGATGCTGGGAGCGCGAGAGCCAGCGTGGCGAACAGCGTGCTCAGGAGTGCTCCGGTAATTGTTAGAAGTCGACGCATGACACCCCCATGTGTCTGGGTCCCCGTCAGGGATCCCCTAGTCCCCGCACGTCACATCGTCAGACAGGCCTCTATACCGATACGCCCCGCGCAGTCTCGCAATAACGCCTACAATGGCAGCCTTCGCATCACGGCGTCAGATAGGCGCGACGAAGCTGAGCAGGCAAGCGCCAATGTGACGTGACCGATGTTGCCACCGGGCCAGAGCCCCTCGAGTCCCGATAAATCCCTCTTGCCCGGCGGGCCAATACAGCTCCCTCCTGGCCAGACTCAGACAAAACGCTACTCCGCCGAGAGGTCCGTGTCGAGACCACTATGTGCTGCGACCCTGGTCGGCAGGCTCATCAGCCTGTCTGCGAGTGGCCGGTCACGATCCCCGACCAGCCACCTGATCGGGCACGACCCACAGATCTGTAGCGAGTGGCGATGCGGTCGCTGAAGGTCTTTGTGCTGCCGGTGAAGGTTATAGCGGTCGGCCCAGGAGCGGCAGAGGGCGCTCTGGTTACTGCACTGGACCGCTGCACGACGTGGGCGACCCCAGCCTTAGCTCCATCGACTTCATGTCGAAAGCGGATATGTATGGCCGGGCGCACCTAGTACAGTTCGCCGCGCGCGGCACCTCGGCTGCCGTGGTCCTGTTGGCCGCCGTCGTGCCGCAGCTTCAGGTGTCGGTTGTCGCTAACGTGTGCCCAGGGGACACCGGGGCGGCGGCGGGACAGGAGCGCGAGCGACGTCCTCAACCCTGCCTGATGCCGGGTGTAAACATCTGCCCCGGCCACCTCGCCGTGACGTCGTGGTTGCAAAATGCGGGCAGGCTGTGGCGTATCGTGGCTGACCCGGCAATGTCCGGCTCTCGGGGTAAGGGCGAGCAGCCGTTTGTCGGCGCTTGTTGTGGTCAGATTCGCGGTCAGGCTACTTCTTCAGCAGGTCGGCGACTGGTTCCCTAGCGCGGGGGGATGACGAAGTCGTTCAGGGCTGCCCGCATGTTGTCCGCCAGCGTCCGGTGACGTTCGGCACGAGGATGCGTTGGGGCAAAACTTGGCGCTCTTGTTTGCAGGCGCCGGTCATCTGTCGCGTTCACGACCCGTTAGTACCTGTCGAGCTGGCAGCAGACGGAGGCTGTCCTTGGTCCCCGGTCGCAGGGCCAGCCTCCGCCTGGTCTCCGGCGCCCTGCGCAGGCGGCGCCTGGTCCCCGGCGCCCGGTGTGGGCTGTCCTTGATCCCCGGCTGACGGCGAAGGCTGTCCGTGATTTCCGCCGGCCGGGCTACCAGTCGGAGGGCCGGCAAGATTCGCCGCGGTATTGGATATGGACTTAATGCCGAAGTAGGCGGTGGTCATAGTGCCAATAGCTGTGAAGCCGCTGCTTAGGATGGCTGCGATCTGGGCCGCTGGTGCTGATCCCCTGGCCACGTAGACGATACCTAATATCGCCGCAACGGCGATAGCGACGTCACCGGCCACCACCGCGAGAAGGCCAGTCACTGCACGTGTTCGCTCGACCCCGGGATCTGAACGACCTAACGTCCGGGCCACAGGCCCTTGAATAGCCATTCGGCGCCCTCCTTGCCATTGCCAGCTAGCCGCCGATGACAGGCTGACCAATTATGGCGTACGGGTCTCTAGATGTCCATGCTCGGCCTACAGCCGGATCGTTACGGCTACGGGAAAGGATTGCCCGGATCCAGGTCTAATGTGCCATTCATGGCTGATGTGGGAAGGCGAAACAGACCACCGGGCGGAAGTTCCTGTCCTGCCCACGAGTGATTGCTCCGCGAGCTCACCCTTGACCAGGCCGCGACTAGCAGCGTGCCGGCCAGCCTCCCGGCCCGAACCGAAAGCACCCCGAACCTAAGAAGGGTTCGGAGTGTCCGGGATCAGTTGAGAGATCACGTGGTGGAGCCAAGGGCCGTCTGGCTTCGACTTAGTCGGCGGCGGCGTGACCGGTGTGATGTCAGGTAGGACGATTAGGGATGGAACAGGTGCCCAGCGGCGTAGGTAATCGTCATCGACAGAACGCCGATAGCTGCCGTGCGTACGATCGGACGTACGGGGGGGACGTCCGAGATCTGCGCCGAGATCCAGCCTGTCAGCGCCAGTGCCAGCAGCACGATCACGAAGGTTACCGCCGCTCTCGGCGGCCCTGGTATCAATATGATGGCCAGCCAGGGGAGGACGGCGCCCGCCGCGAAAGCTACGCCGACAGCTAGCGCATCGCCTAGCGGAGAAGCCAGCGAGGCGGGCTCGATGTCATACTCGGCCTCGGCATGCGCGGCCAGCGCATCGTGCGCAGTGAGCTCGATGGCGACCTGCCGGGCCAGGCGGCGGGAAAGACCGCGGGACTCATAGAGCCGGGTGAGCTCATCGAGTTCGGCATCGGGTACAGCCGCGAGCTGGACTCGTTCGCTGGTCAGCTGGGCTACCTGGTGGTCACGCTCGGCACCTGTTTTGGAGTACTCGACGGCGCCCGCGGCGAGTGTTCCGGCCACAAGCCCAGCGAACCCTGCGAAGATGAGCACCTTCGTGCCCACGCCCGCGCCCGCGAATCCCTCACATATCCCGGCCGATGTAAGGATTCCGTCGCTGCCCTCGGGCACGTGCGGGCGGACCCACCCGGTGATCCTTCCCGCCACGCCGTTCATCATTAAGTCGCCTTTGGATTAGTGAATTCGCCCTGCTGACTTGCCCAGCTTCCATTCTGAGCTGTTGCCTCATCGTTGCTCAATCCTTGTCGACCGGCCGCCAGGTCAGCAGCCGATGTCGCAGCGCGCACGGCCGGAACCTAGTGTGCTGTCAAGCGTTCGTGACGGCTGGCTGCTGGTCGTTGCTGTTGCTGTCAGCTGGTGATGCGATGTGCCGCCACCCACCGCCGCCGGTGACGACCTTCCCCCTCCTGGCCTGGCGGGCGTGTCCTGGACCGGGTCGGGCGATCCGGTGGGTTAACGGTTGTAGGTGAGCGGGTTGGGCCCGCTGGCCTGGGTGGGGGCTGCCGAGGTAGAGCTGGCTGGCGGCAGCGGGCGCGGCGCTGATGTCCAGGGTGAAGGTGATCGAGCTCGCGGCCGCGGGGGTGGCGAACTTGAACCCGTTCGGCTGCCCGCTGTTGGTGATGCTGAAGGTGATGGTGTTGCCGCTGGCCTTGGCGGTTCCCCTCCCTATCGACAGCGGGGCGAGCTGAGTGAAGTTGCCGTGGTTGATGGTGATGGTGCCGGTGAACTTGACCGTGCCGGGCCCGGGCTGGGTGACCAGCAGCTGCCAGGTGCTGGTGGCGCCGCCCAGGTAGCTACTCGTGACGCCCAGGTAGTAGCCCTCGGCCGCGCCGGAGGCGGGCTGGTAGATGCTGGACAGTACGGCGGGCCAGGCCTCCCGCACGGTCACCGTCGAGCGGTTGGAGGCGACGGTCCCGCCGCCCAGTGGCGGTGTCCCGGTGGCGGTGGCGCTGTCGGTCACCTTCCCGGCCGTCACCGTCTGCCTTGCTCTGCTCGTCCGCTTGTACCGATCAACCTGATCAAGGTCTGCAACTTGATAACTCAGTCGCGTGAATCTGGGCTGGACGGCCGCATCCGGTCGCCCTGGCAAGTGAATTTGCGGCGGGGTGATCTTCCCCGGCGGATTGCCTCATCTGGGCGTGGCGATCATCTCGCCTACCGGGCCTGAAGGCTGGTGATCTTGCGCGACGCCCGAGGGCTACCGGACACTCCGGGCATCTGTGAGACTGGCGGTGGCAGGTAACGGCACGGCATGCGCCAAGGGAGGCATAGACCATGGGAAAAATCGCGGTCGGGCGGGAGAACTCCGACGACATCGAGATCTACTACGAAGACCATGGTGATGGCCCGCCCGTCGTGCTCATTCACGGTTACCCGCTCAGCGGCCGCGCCTGGGATAAGCAAGTCCCGGTGCTGCTCGGGGCCGGGTGCCGCGTGATCACCTACGACCGGCGCGGGTTCGGCAACTCCAGCCAGCCCACCACCGGGTACGACTACGACACGTTCGCCGCCGACCTGCACGCCGTCATGTCGTACCTGGACCTGCGCGACGCCGTCATCGTCGGCCACTCCATGGGGACCGGGGAGGTCACCCGCTACCTCGGCTCTTACGGTTCGGCGCGGGTCGCCAAGGGCGTGCTGATATCCCCCATCCCGCCGTTCCTGCTGCAGACGCCCGACAATCCCGAGGGCCTGCCGCAGAGCCTGTTCGACGGGTTCATGCAGTCTGCGCAGGCCGACCCCCCGGCTTGGATGAAAGGCTTCCTGGACAACTTCTACAACTACGACACCCTCGGCGGCACCCTGGTCAGCGAGCAGGCCTTCCAGGCCAGCTTCAACATCGCTGTGTCCGCGTCAGCCACCGCGACGGTGGCCTGCATCCCGACCTGGCTGACCGACTTCCGCGCCGACCTGTCCAACATCGAGGTCCCGGTACTAGTCATCCAGGGCAACGCGGACCGGGTGCTGCCGTACGACAAGACCGGGGCGCGGCTGCCCGGCATGATCAAGGACATGCGGCTCGTGACCATCGAGGGCGGCCCGCACGCGATCGCATGGACCCATGCCGACCAGGTCAACCGGGCCCTGCTCGACTTCCTGACCTGACCGGCCAGCAACGTCACCCAACGCTCGCCGTCGCTAAGAGCGGCCTCCGTCGGTGGATCATCAGATCCGTGGACAGTGCTGCATGTAGCGCCGACCTGGGCACCTGGCGGCCGGCCTGCCAGGATTGCTCTCATTGGCTCGCGTTGTCTTTCCTTATTGCTCAACGTCGTAAGGCCAAAATCAGGCCACCCGAGCGTAGGCCGACTGGCTTTAGGATTCCTCGACTGTGTTCAAGGCGGCCCCGTGCTTCGGGCCTCGACTCGTCCCAACCGCACAGTGGCGGCGTGGTCACCGGTGCCGCCATGCTTGTCGAAGGTGACCAGCAGCGTCGTGTTGAAACAGTTGGAGCCGCTCGCGAAGGCCCCCCTTGATCCGCTCGATGCGAACTGCGGGCGACCAGGGTCGCACGAGTCGATCCGGCAAGTAGGACGTTCATACCAGTCGTGATCGGTACGGTCCCTGGTGCGGTTGCACTTTGGCGCCGGACTCCAATGGCGAGGCGCCTGCGTGCCAACCGGTTCAGGCTCACGGCTTCGGAGGCAGTTGGCTGCCGCCCCTTCTAGCTGGCGCGATGACTAACCATCGGGATCTCTGGAGCACAAGTGGTCCGCAGGCTGCATCATCGGCTGCCCTTACTTCCGCGGAAAGTAGCGACCCGCTTCGGCCGGGTTTTTGATCATGGTTTGAGGCCGGTGGTCGGGTACCGGGCGGACCTTCGCCCCTACCGGCGGCTGCGGGCTCCGCGGCACGTTGTTGACTGACTCCGTGTGATCAGAGGAGGTGAGCGTGATGCGCACCGGAATGGCTCTGCAAGACGCCCGCGATGATTTTGACCGCGCCCGACGGCGGGCGAACTGGGCCAAGCTGGCTGGCTGGCTGCTCGGCCGTCCAGCCAGCCGCAACCGCCTGGCAGTGCTGGGTGAAGGGACGAGCGCCCCCGGCGCGGCGCGGCCCGGCGAGCGGCGGCTGGAGTACGAACAGGTCGGCCGCCTCGGGTCAGCTGCTGAAGTGTTGGTGCCGATCGGCCAGATTGCCGGCACGGTAGAGCCGACGAAGTGCTTTGACCGCCGGTTCCGGCCGACCTCCGATCACGTGCGGGCACGGTTTCAGCGAGTCGCCGCCGAGGTCCGGTCCGGCCGCGGGATGGACCCCGTCGAGCTCTACCAATGCGGCGGCTCCTACTACGTGCTGGACGGGCACCATCGCATCGCCGTGGCCCGGGCGCTCGGCCAGCGCTCGGTCTGGGCGCTGGTCACCGAGGTCCGGCTGAACAGCCCGGCCCCGCTCGCCGGGCACCAACGCTAACCCGGATCCAGACGCGGGCCCTTTCTTCAAATCGTCGCATCGATAGAAATCGTTCCTGGCGAACGGCAACCCGGACTTGAACCACGGACTTCTTCCTATCAGGAAAGCTCGCGTGCCTTAGACCTGCTCCGGTTGGCGCTCCAGCTGCCTCTGCGATCCACTGGCGTCCACCATCGTTCGCTGGCGGTTGCTAGGCCGGTCCATGGCGGTCGCTGGGGCAGGTCAGCGATCTGCAGCAGTCCGGCGCGGCCGCTCGCAGCCTTGGCGTTGCTGTTCTGGGCGCTGTTGGCTTCCCGCCTCGCCGCTGAGGCATGCGGCTCGGGCCCAGTGATCCAGCACGCTCGCCAAATCGGCTCCGTCGCCGCCGACGTGCCCCGCACCGCCAGCCGGGAGATCCACCGCTACGAGGCCTACGCGACACAGCGTTCCCGCAGCACACATCCACGGCCATCATGAACTCATGCAACCCAAACTGGCCCGCATTCCCGCCGACGGCGACACCCGCGCGGAGCAGATCATCCACCGGGCCCGGGCTGCGGTCACCAGCCAGCTCCTTGAGGCCCTGACCGACCGCGACCTGCTCGCCCTGGGCCGATACGGAGCACGCCAGCCAACCCTCGCCCTGCGCCAGGGCTCCCCTGCGCTTCTGCGCGATGCGCTCCTGGCCACCGCCATCAGCCAGCTCGGCCGCCCGCGCGGTCCGCGCGACCTGATGACCGGTCTGGCCATTCACCACCTCGTCGCCCAGCAGATCGGCCACGACCCGGCCACGTTGTTCGATGAGGTTGCCACCCATCTGCCCCACGGATCCGTGGCCACCCTGCTACGCGACTTCGGAACCCGCCACGACATCACCCCGAGGCATTCGGATGGCAGCTCACCGAAAGCCAGAGGGACCAGACTTCATACCAGCATTTGCCAGGGGACTGGAGCGAGCGAGACTCTGGTCGTGGAGCCGCTGAGGAGCTATGTCATCTGCTGTGTCCAACGAACCGGAAGCTGGCTGCTGGCACACACGCTGGCCGATACCGGGTAAGCCGGCCGGCCCTCTGACTACTTCGACGATGCGGGGCGAGAGAACCACAACCGCGAGTGGAGCCTGCCGCCCGGCGACGGCTGATCCGCGCCTCCGGACCGTCGCTTTCGGCACGTACTCGATTGCTGGGTCAGGCGATCCGCGATGGACGCGGTCTCGCGGTGCGGGTCAGTAGGGGTCGCCACCCCAGTCCTCCCGCTCCTGCACCCGCTGCTCGCCGCCAGGCGTGGCCCGGACGTCCGTGCGCGTGGTGACACGTCGCCGCGAGCCCATAATGAGCAGGACCAGGCTCAGGATGGCGAGCAGGATCCCCACCACGAGCAAGATGTCGCCAACCTTGTGAATGTTGAACCCACTGGTCGTAACGGTTACCGCGAATCGCATGATGGCGCCAATGACGACCAGCGCAACCGCGAGCCCCATCAGTCCGCCACCTGTACTTCTGCTGTACATGGGCAGGAAGGCTGCCCGCTAAAACCGAGCCGAAACACACGGCTCGGCGCTTCACGCCCTCGCCGATCTACTGCAGCACAGCCGAGCGACTCTTCGGCTGGTACTGCCGGGGTGCGCGAGCCCGTGCAGTGTTGTTCGGTGACAGCGCTGCGACGGTCACGGGCACGAACACCGTTCACACCAGAGCCCGGACCGCCATGCTCGCTGCCTATGCCGAGGTGCCCGACGCCAGCACTAGGGAGGCGCTGCGGCGGCTGGGAGAGAGCCTGGCGTGACAGCCGCGTGAGCCAGCGGGTATGCCCGCTGCACCGGAACGGCGGCCTGCCGTTGACGCCCGGCTCGCGCGGGCGCGGCAGCAATTCCGCGAAACCACCACGCCATGACCGCCCGGCGGCGAGCATGGAGGATGTACCCAGGAGGGTTCGCAGTCCTGTTTCAGACGGGAGCTTCAGGTGTCATTCTCGCTTCGCACCGGGCTCGCGCTGGCCGCGGCATCCGCGTTCTCCCTCACCGTTGCCGGCTGCGGCGGCGGATCAGGGGACCCGCTGGCCGGCATGTCCGCGAAGCAGGTGCTGACCAGGGCGGTCAGCGACCTGAAGTCCGCATCCACGTTCCGCGTCTCCGGAACGGTGAACGAGGACGGCGGGCTCAGCCTGCTGCTCACCTACAAGCACGGGACGGGCTGCGGCGGGACGCTCGGCATCGGCTCCAGGGGCAGTCTGTCCCTGCTGGTCATCGGCGACGTCGCGTGGATGAAGCCCGACGACAAGTTCTGGAAGACGTACGCGGGCAGATCGGCGTCGAGGGTGATCGCGCTCATGGGCGGCAGATACCTGAAGGGCCCCGCCCACAGCAGCCGGCTATCCGGGCTGACCCGTGTCTGCGACGTGAACTCGCTCGCCTCCTCCCTCGCCTCGCCGCAAGACATCGCCAAGGGCCCGGTCACCACGGTCGACGGCCAGCAGGCGCTGGAACTGAAGGACAACAGCAAGTCAGCCACCATGTACGTGACCGACACCAGCAGCCCGCAGATCCTCCAGGTGATCAGCACGCGGCCCGGCAACGGCAACAGCGGCAAGGCCTACTTCACCGGCTACGGCAAGCCGGTCACGCTCACGCCACCGCCCGCCAGCCAGACGATCAACGGGGCGCCGTTCGGGTTCTGACATCCCCGAATTGGCCCAGCACCCGGTGAAGAGCTTGTCACCCGAGATAGACAGACTAGGGGCAACCCGAGCAATTGGGATGCCAAGAAATCTGGAGCTCCGACTCACAGATCCGTAGGCTTGGGCAAGTCGTCCAGGACTGTCCAGGAGTGGCTGTCTCCTGGGCCGATATTCCAGGCCTGTCGTTCCACGTCGATAGCTGACCACGGGCATGGCAGCAGTTTTGGCAGCGGTCGGGTGCCACTCGATTCTCGATCCGACTAGCTCGCTGGCCCGAACCTAGTGGGCGGCAACGAACTCCGCGAGCGCCTCTCGGGACGGGTGCCCCCAACCGATGCAAAACGGATGCCCGGCCGGGTCCGCATACACCTGGTGGCCCTCGGCGGCACCGAAATCAGGAGCCGGCCGGAGCAGCCGGGCACCGAGGGCGATGGCCTCTTCGTGCGCGGCTCGCGGGTCGTCGACATGGAGGTCGAGATGCACTTGCTGGGGAGTCCCATACGGCCAGTCGGGCGGAACATGGTCCGGCGCCAGCTGCACGCCGATCCGCCACTCTCCAGCGGCGTCGATGACGCTGTGCCAATCGTTGTCTTTGAAGACGCGCCCGCCGAGAATGCCTGCCCAGAACGCACTCTCGGCATGTAGGTCGGCCGCATCGAACACGATCACCTCACGCACCATGTTCATGACACGCACACTACGGGAGCGAGTGCTAACTGGACCATCAGCTTGGGAAGTCCGTGTCGTTGCCGATCCGCCACCTGCACATTCGCTGACGTGCGGGCCTTTTGAGGCACTGCCCGCGAGTGACCGTGGTTACCCGCTGCTGCTCATCCCGTCGGGCACGTAGCGGGCGTGCGCCGGGCGGGCCTCGGGAAAGGCTGAGCCCGGCGCTGAGGCCGGGCCAGCGGCGCCGCAGGCGCTGCTCTTGATCCATACGTGGAGCAATTCGGCAGTGCAGCGCGTAGGCGGCGTATCCTCCGTCGGCTGATGCGCGAGACTCGTCCGCCAACTGATCTGCGGCAGTCCAAAGCGCGGATCGCAGGTATGTCAGTACCTCCCGTGCAGGCTGCGGCCGAACGTGCGCTACACAAGGCGTTCACGACCGCGGTAGCTCGGCGAGCGCTATCGCGTTGCCGTCCGGATCCGGGACCTTCACGTGGCGGACACCGTTCGAGTAAGTCTCGACTGGTTCATGTTCGATACCTTCGGTAGCCAGGCGCTCCAGAAGCGCGTCGAGTCCGGCAACGGCGAGAGTGACCCGGCCCGCGCCCGCCCGCGCTGCGTCCGGCTCAATGAAGAGTGTGGCGTGCTCGTCGATGTCCCAGAGGATCTCTTCGCCCGCGCGCAGGTCCGGCGGTCGCCCGAAGAGCCGTGT
>Ga0126381_100008982_pt1 | contig 11200 bp, 10 predicted proteins | sample PanSoiMetPlot_28_FD_96465 | JGI IMG/M metagenome (GOLD analysis project Ga0126381, IMG submission 96465) | Tropical forest soil microbial communities from Panama - MetaG Plot_28 | ecosystem: Environmental > Terrestrial > Soil > Tropical forest > Bulk soil | place: Panama | collected 2016-02-17 | reverse complement strand
ACGAATCGTTAACGTAGTCGTAGTGCTCGTGCTGGTGCGATATCGAGCGGTGTACAGAGAAGTCCAGAGTCTCGCCAGGCTTGCTGAACTTGTGACCGAAGCGCAGCTTGGCATCGTAGTCGTCTTCAGGGTCGTGGCCGCTGGTGAGCCGGCGGGTGGAGCTCGTTACCGCACCGGACTCGAGGGTACTGACATCATACTGGGTGTAAGTGCGGAGTCCCCCATGCGATAACCAGTTTCCCGATAGCGCGAGCGCCTGTCGGTCGTTCGGGTCGTACTCACTCGAAAAACCAACGCTCGGTATGTTGCGGCGTATAACCTGGTCGGCACGGCTTTCGCTCGCGAGCACCTGACCGGTGGTGGGGTCGGGCCCGATGACCACCGATTGGATCGTGCGTTCCCGGTAGTCCTCGCGAAATCCCGCAGTCACCGACGCCGTGAATTTCTTACTACCGTAGCTGCCATTACCGCCGACTAGCCAGCGCCCGCCGCTGCCAAGGCTTCCTGTCAGCGAAGCGGATGCCGATTCCCTTTCGGCCCGCTTGCGCGTAATGATGTTGATGACGCCAGCTGCGCCTTCCGCTTTGAACTGTGCAGGCGGGGTCGTCAGGATCTCGATGCGCTCGATTTCGCTCGCGGGAATCGACTGCAGCACGTCGCCCGCATTCGCCCCCTGGAGCTGGGTCGCGGGCTTGCCGTCAATCAAGACGAGGACGTTGGAGTCTCCGCGCAACGAGACGTTGCCGTCGGGATCCACGTCGACGGATGGGATCACATTCAAAATATCGCTCAGTGTTCCGAGTGTGCTTTGCGCATCCTGCGGTACGCTATAGATCTTGCGATCGATTTTGGTCTCGACGTTAAGCTTCTGACCCTGGACGACCACAGTCTCAATGGGCGTCGAGGAATTATCCGCCGCTGCGAATGTCGCGATCGAAAGCAAGGTCGAAACGGCGCTAAAACCGGCAATCTTCGGTATGAAACCCCGCACTCTGGCTCCAGGGCGTTCGATCGTTCACGAGAGTTCGCAGTCACAACGCGATTTGTCAGTCTCGTGATACTTGTACAACGCGATCCTTAAGATGCACTGAAGTTCTTCTCGGACGCCTGGGTGACAGCCTCGCTGTTTGCCTCAGGAAGCTTTGATGCTCATTGCGGGTGCCGGCTGAAACTTGCCAGCGGGCAATCGAACCCGGAATAGGGTCCCGATGCCGGGGGTGCTTTCGACCTCGATCTCGCCACCGTGAGCTCGAGCAATCCAACGGCCAATGGCGAGCCCGAGGCCAGCACCGCCAGAAGCGCGTGCGCGAGCCTTGTCTACACGGTAGAACCGCTCGAATAGGTTTGGCAAGTCGGCCTCACTGATCCCGATGCCCGTATCGCGCACCGCGACGATCACAGAGTCGGTAGTACTCTGACTCGATAAGGCGATTTCACCCTCGTGTGGTGTGAATTTTACTGCGTTGTCGATGAGTATCAGGAACAATCTCTCGAGGAAGTCGGCGTCACCTTCAACCTGCACGCTCGGCGCCGCGAGCACAGCTTTGAAGCGCACACCCTTTGCTGCGGCTAAAGTCGCACCCTGCTCACACACGCTTCCGAGTATGAGATCCAGTTGCACAGGATCCCTTTGCAGGATCTGATCGCCAGAGTCGGCCCGGGCGAGCAACATGAGACGCTCGACCAGATCGGAGGTCCTTTCCAGCCCCTGCAGCTGACGCTCGAGGACCTCACGGTACTCGCCTTCGGATCGGGGCTTGCGCAGGACCAACTCCGCCCGAGTTCGCAGAACCGCCAGCGGGGTTCGCAGCTCGTGTGAAGCATCCGCGGTGAATTGCGCTACTCGATTGAATGCCAGCTCGATTCGCGCCAGCATCTCGTTCAAGGTCTCAGTGAGCCTCTGCAACTCATCGCCGGTGGCGAGTACTGCGAGGCGGCTGGAGAGATTCGCGGCGTCGATGTTGTCGGCCGCATTGATGACCTTGTCAACTGGCGAGAGCGCCCGCCGACTCATGAAATACCCGCCAGCAGTCGCAACCAGCAACAAGAAGGGCACGGTTAGGAGAAGCAACCAGCGAAATTGCTCGATGGCTTCCTGAAAGTCTTGCATTGGGGCCGCGACCTGGATGGAAAACCACTGGTCCTCGATCAAGACTCGCTCGCTTCGCACGCGCAGCAGAAGTCCGCCGAACCATCCCGTGTACACGGTCGGATTCGGCGTTCGCGGTGGTGGAATCGGATGCTCGTCCAGGGCGCGCGAGCGATATAACCAGTGACCCTCTGCATCTGCGACCTGCATCAGGTCGTTGGTGGAACTCAGTCCGCTGTGCTCGTGGAGTTCATCTGTCAGCTCCTCTGCTGGCCTTGATCGAACCGCTACCCGCTCGATCAGGTTACGTATCGCCCTTGCGCGGTCCTCTAGCCCGGTATCCACTGCGCCGGCGATGCTGCGGTTCATCCCGTAAAACCCCACAACACTCAGCGAGAGAAAGCTGAGCGCGACGACGGCAAAATACCACGCAGTAAGCCGGGCGCGCAGCGATAGAGGCTTCATCACATCGAAGTGCGTATCGAATAGCCGAACCCGCGAATGGTGTGCAGTAGTTTCGGTCGAAAACTTCGATCTATTTTGCTGCGCAAGAGAGAGATAAAGGCCTCTACGGTGTTCGGCTCAATGTCTTCATCAAATCCCCAAACGGCCTCTGCAATGGCGGCACGCGACACTACACGCCCAGAGCGGCGAATCAGAAACTCCAGTAGACGGAATTCAGTAGCCGTGAGGTGAATGGGCTTTCCGCTCCGGAATACTTGTCGGGCACCGGGATCTAGGCGCAAGTCGGCGATGCGGAGCATGTTGTCGGCCTCTTGCGTCACTCGCCGCGTGATGCTGCGCAGGCGGGCGAGCAGTTCGACGAATGAAAAAGGCTTCGTCAAGTAATCGTCCGCTCCGTCGTCGAGTCCTTTGGCGATGTCGCGCACGGCATCGCGAGCCGTCAACATCAGAATAGGCGTTTGTCGCTCGCTCTTGCGCAGCGAGCGGGTGACGGCGTATCCATCCATGACGGGAAGCATCACGTCGAGCACTATGGCGTCGAAGTCATAGGTTCTGGCCAGCTCTAGGGCCTCACGGCCGTCGGCTGCCAAAACCACGCGGTGATTCTCCTCCTCAAGACCCTTCCTGAGGAGTTCGGCCATTTCAGGCTCATCTTCCACTAGGAGCAGACGCATGGAAACCGTGTCCCCGAGTTAGCGTACAACGAGTACCTGAAGGTCTCCTGAAGAGCAAGTTGCGGCGAGAGGCGAGGCGCACTTCTCCGATAACTCAAGACAAAGGGCGGAGCACCCAGACCGATGCGGGTTCCGATCCTTTGGCGCGGGCGGCTACCACGAGCCGGTCGATTTCGGGGACGAATAGGCCAGTTCGTGCACCCGGGAGCGTCGCGATGCGGCCTAGACTCACATAGCTCTCATCATGCGCCGCGAATACCTCCACATAGCCTTCCCCGCAAATCACATAGACGAGACTGCGTTTTGCGTCCACGAACAGATCATCCGAGTCGCCGCATGTCTGCACAGTTGCGATCCGCTTTCCGTCTTGAGCCCGGAAAACTCCAAGCGTTGCGGGGTGGCGAAACACTGCCAGTACCCTCTCGTGAATTTCATCCAGCGCCAGCGGGAAATTTGCACTTAGCTCGCCGGTGGGCCAAGCGCCTATTTGTCTGCGTGTGGCTTGGTCAACGATCGCGATTTCATGCGCACGAGGCACATTGACATAGATATGGCGACCTTTCGCCTCAATGCGAAAGCTCTCCGGGTGAGCCTTCAAGGGAATATCTGCGATCTTGGTGTGTGTGACTGCATCGAGAATGGCCAACGCCCCGTCACCGCAGCCCACAAGCACTTGTTGCGCGGCATCGCTGACGCGGACGTTGTCGGCATCATCGCCCAGATCGATTCGCTCGGCTGCTTTTAGATCGGGACCTCGGAACAGTCTCACCGAACCGTCGGAGGAGTTGGCCACGTACACAGTGTCGGTCGATGCCACGTAGCCAATACCCTGCGGTTCTTTAAGGCCTGTGAGAGTCCGGATCAACTTCCGTTCTCTCAGATCGACCACGCCGACAGTGTCGTTACCTAGTTCCGCGACATACAGCCGCTGCCGGCTCTCGTCCACGGCAAGGTGATCGATTCGACCACGAACATCCCCCAGGGAAATCTTGGACTCCACGGCGAGCGGTGCGGTGGCCTGCGCTCCGGACGCACCTGATGCGACAAGCAGCCAAACGCTGAGCATCATCGAACTCGAACCGCTCACCACCTAACTTCCCTCAGTCCGGGTGTGGGTGATCTCCACTTCAAGGTATTGGTGCGCATCTCAATCCGACGGAAGCTAAACAACCCAGCCGTACAGCGATCACTCGAGTGGCTCTGACACGGATTTGGAGCTCGTCCCCTTTACTAGGGTGACGACCGCAACGGCGCGGCCACCACTTACTCTTGGCGTGACGCTTACCGCTCGATAACCGGTGGACGCCTGCTCTGCCTGATCAATAGCGGACTGTAATGATTTCTTAGACTTGGCGCAGGCCTCTATTTGTTTCTTCGCGTCCGCCAGATCGTCACCTTCGGTGATCGCCTCGGTTTTCGCGATTTTTCCGGTGTTGTGATCGATGAGAACTTCCGAGAACTTGCCACTCTCAGCGGTGTACACGGAGAGCTGGAAGTGTCCATCCTCGACCTCGTATTTCCCCGAGATCGGCTTTCCCTGAGATTCAGCTGCAGTGAGGCCTTGCTGCAAAGTCACCTTCGCCGTGGGTAAATTCTTCGCGACCGCTGCGGTTTCGTGTTCGTCCGACCAGGCAAGCGAGCCTGTCGCCGCGATCACGCCAATGGACAAGACTGTTGCGAGCCTCTTGTTCGACATGACAAATACCTCCTCGTGAGAAGGCAAGTACCAGAGTTAGGACATTGCCTGTTTTAGTACTACTTCACCATCACCCAAGCGGGATGCAGCAACGGATACGCGATGAGCCCGGCGGCAGCCGTGACCGCCATCAGCAGCGGGTTGCTCACCTTCCAGCGAAACAAAGCCACGAGTGCCGCCACCGCGATAAGAATCGTGAACCAATCCCCGATGGCAATGCGCCCGAGCAGTACACACGCCCCGAGGATCGTGCCGATAGCGGCCGCGTAGGCTCCCTTCACGAAACCCTGCACGTTGCGGTTAGCGCGATGACGCCCCAGGAGGGGCGCCACGACGAGCACGAGAATGAACGACGGAACAAAGATTCCAATGGTTGCCGCGAGCGAGCCCCAGAAGCCCGCGACCAGGTAGCCGACGAAGGTGGCCGTGATCACCACCGGACCCGGACTGATCATCCCGACGGCGACGGCGATGAGAAAGTCCCGCTCACCGAGCCAGCCGTATTGCTGCACCACCCCCTGCTGCAGGAAGGGCACGATCACCAATCCGCTGCCGAAGGTGAGGGCGCCTGCCTTGAGAAAAAACAGCAGGAGTTTGGTGAGGGTGGAAGCGCTCGCGACCGGTGTCAGCGGCACGACGGGTGCCAGAGGCGCCGCTGCGAGCAGTGGCGTCGCCGAGGACGCGCGATGCCAAAAGGTACCGTAGTAGAGGATCCCCACAATTCCGGCGCCGATGAAGAGCAGCGCGACTTCTGCGTGCAGGACGACGGTCACTCCAAAACAGACGGCCGCCAGCCCCCACTGCAGCCAATCCTCCATACCGAGTTTTGCGAGCCGGTAACAGGAATGCACGATGAGCGCGATTACCGCGGGACTGACGCCGTAGAAGATGCCGGTGACCGGCTGCAAACCGCCGAAATGAACGTACAGAGCGCCGAGCGCCGCCACGATCAGGAAGTTGGGAAGGATGAACGCCCAGCCGCCTGCCCAGGCACCCCAGAAGCCACCACGCAGATACGAGATGTAGATCCCGACCTGAATTGCGAGCGGTCCGGGCATCGACTGGCACACCGCAATGGCCTCGCGCATCTGCTCCTTGCTCAGCCAGGCGCGCTCGGTGACGAGCTCGCGTTCCATCTGGCCGACGAGCGCCACGGGACCACCAAAGCCGAGAAGCCCCAAGCGCAGGAAGTACTGGATTAGCTCCCTGATCGGCCGGGCGGTGGCGGGCAACTGATTCATGGGAGGCCGCCGCGGGCCAGTGCCTCGATCAATGCGTCGACGTGACGGACGATCGCTTCGCGGCCGCGGGTGTAGTCGGTCAGGACCCCGGGCAGATCGTCCCACTTCAGGTATCGCGTCCTGCCGGCCACTGTCTTCGTGATGTCATCATCAAACGATACGACCAGCGCGACATCATCGACATCCGTTGCTCTCAACAAGTGGGGCACGAAGCCGGAAACATCGAACCCGTCCGTGTCGAGTCCTTCCCGAACTGGTGCCGGCACTGTGGGCTCAGGTGCAGTGCCGCGTGCCACGGCCCGATAGGGGAGGCCGCGTTCCTGGGCCTTACGGTTGAAATGCTCCATGGCGACGAGGCTCTTGACGGAACCGTGCTCGCAGACGAACAGGACCCCGGTCGGCTGACGCCGATGCGTGGCGGTAGCGCTCTGGGCAGTCGCCTGCATCGAGCAGGCAGTGGCAAGGCTGAACAGTACGAGCGAAATGTAGATCGAGCGCATGAGACGTCCGGACTGTGCGGTCAAGACCCGGGCTTCAGATTGGCCAGATCGAGCGCGCCGCGCAGCGCTCGGGCGAGCTGCTGCGCATCGTCATTCGCCCAGAAGTGCATGAAGAAGAGGTGGGGCGAGTCATCGATCATGTGGCTATGTAATGCCGTCACTTCGATGCCGCGCTCGCGCAACGTCTTCAGGATCGGATTGACTTCACTCCCCAAGAGGACGAAGTCACCTGTGATCGCCGCCTTGCCGCCGCCCGTGGGCTGGAAGTTCAGCGCAGTGGCAGTGCCCATCGACGGCGGGACGTTCATGCCGCCTTGGGAAATGACTTCCGCGCGCTGAATGCCGACCTGGTAAACCCCACTGTTTACGGCGCCCTTGTAGCCAAGCACCTTTTCGATCGCGGCCGTATCCAACTCGAGCGGTGCCGGCGTCGGCGCTGCAGACGCCTGGGTGAATGGTGTCTTGCTCAAGGCAAGGCCCGCATGCAAGGCCTCCGCCAGCTTCACCGGATCGCCGTGACCGCCGACATGCATGTAGAAGACGGGGACGGAGGTTCGCAGCAGGTGATTATGGACGGCAGTTATCTCGACGCCGCCCTCGATCAGCCGTTGCATCACCGGGCTGATCTCGGTGTCGGTCAGCACCAGGTCGCCCATGAACATCGCACCGTCGGCTGTCGGCTGAAAGGCGATCCACGAACCGAGCGCCAGCGCCGGTTTGATGGCCACCCCGTCGACGCTTACGTTCAGATCCGAGCGCGGCAGGCCATACTTATGCACGCCGCCGGGCTGATCCGAACCCTTCTTGCCCATCACTTGATCGACCTTCGACCAGTCGATATCGGCGGCTGAGGCCGAGGCGCACATCGCCAAAGCGAGAAGGCATGCCATCCATGTCGTGATCCGGTTCATCTCGATTCCTTCCCACGGGTGTGAGTCAATTCACGAAGCGCGGCGGCGAGCCGATCGACCTCGGCCGTCCGCGTATAGAGGTAACAGGACGCCCGCGCCGCAGCGCTCACTCCGAAGCGCTTCAAGAGCGGCAGGGCGGCGAGATCGCCGGCGCGGATGGCGATCCCAAGTGCGTCCAGGTATTCGAGGATTTCAGCGGGCGAGTGACTTGCCAGCACGAATGAGAAGACGGGCAGCCGCTGCGCCGCCGAGCGCGGCCCGAGTAGCCGCAAGCCCGGAATGTCGGTCAGCTGCTCGAGCGCATATTGCGTCAGCACCGCCTCTTGGCGTTCGAACAGGCTCCGGTCACGGCCACGCAGATACCGGACGGCAGCCGCGAGGCCGACTGGTCCCGAGACGTTCGGCGTGCCGGCGCCGAACTTGCGTGCCCCGTGCTCGAATTCCTGGGTCGCGAAATCGACTTCATGTGCCATGTTCGATCCGGCCTGATAGGGGGCCATGTCTTCGAGCAGCTCATGCCGGGCCCAGAGGACCCCGACCCCCATGGGACCCAGCATTTTGTGGCCGGAGAACACCAGGAAGTCGCAGCCCATGCTCGACACGTCAAGCGGAACGTGCGGAGCGGATTGCGCGGCATCAACGAGCACTAGGGCGCCAGCACGGCGGGCCCGCGCGCAGATGTCCGCGGCCGGATTGATATAGCCCGCGACGTTCGAGACATGACTGAAACTGACGAGGCGTGTCCGCTCCGAGAGCTTCCGATCGAGGTCATCGACCTGCACGCGGCCCTCGTCGTCCACATCGACATAGCGCACCGTGGCGCCTGTCTCCTTGGCCACCAGGCGCCACGGCAAGATGTTCGAAGCGTGCTCGGCCACGGTCAGGAGCAGCTCGTCCCCCGGGCGAAGGCGCGGGCGTGCCCAGGCGCTGGCGACGAGATTGATACCCTCGGTGGTTCCTCTCACCCACACCAGTTCATCGGGATCTGGTGCGTTGATGAAGGCGGCCAGCGTGCGGCGTGCTCCTTCATACCGCTCGTATGCTCGTCGCGCGAGGGAGTGAAGCGTGGCACCTGGGTTGGCGTTGTCGTGCCGGTAGTAGTCGAGCAGCGCCCCGAGCACCGCCGCGGGACGCTGCGTCGTAGCGGCACTGTCAAGGTACGCGAGCGGATGGCCGCGCACGGTCTGATCGAGTGCCGGGAAGTCGGCGCGCCAGCGAGTCACGTCGTCAAGCCCTGGCAGACCGGAGGATGCCGACCACGCTTCCTGGGGCGTGCTGATACTCAGTACGGCCCCGAGCGCTGCCTGCCCCAGCTCGCGCCGGCTGATTTCGCACCTGCCGGAAGATGGGGCAAGTCTCATCGGCGCATCTCGTTCAGAATCGTCTGCGGATGCCAACCGTGACGCTCACCGCCCAATGACCGGCACCAGGTATACAGCGCGTCGTACAAAGGCAGGGCAGTTCTGAGCAGCTCCTGGTCATCGCCGATGTTGGCGCCCAACCCGAGCGAAATCGCGAGCAGCCCCGCGGCCTGCGCCGATCGATCGAGCGTGTCCGTGTCCGCGGCCCGCACAATTTCGGCGAGCCGCGCGAGCGCGGGTTCCTCGAGGTGATATCTCTGGAGAAACGCATCGAAGCTGCACAAGGGACCCGAGTGAGTCAGCTCGACACCCGGCACATCGAAGGGAATCGCACCTTCGCTCTCGGCGACCGCCAGCACCTGTGCCGCCGGTACGTAGTGAATCTCGGCCTCTGCGTCGATGAATCGTCGGATCAGCCACGGACAAGCCAGGCGATCGATCTTGGGACGTTCACGGGTAACCCATTTCATTGGGCGCCTCCGGGAAACGGTCTGGAAGTGTACTCGTTAAGGTCATAACGATAAGGTAGTATTCTCTACAATGCCACCCCCGGCTCCAGCCTGGCTGCTCCTCGTCACCAATCTTCCGGGTCACAATCCCACCCTTCGTATGCGCCTGTGGCGCGCGCTGAAGGCCGCCGGTGCTGGGCTTCTGCGCGATGGTGCCTATCTCCTTCCGAACGGGGAACGGTCCCGCCAGGTACTCGAGGAGCAAGGCGCCGAGATCAAGGCTGCGGGCGGGCTCGTGCAGTTATTGTCTTTCGATGCCGAATCGACCGAGCAGAACGTGGAGCTCGTGGCGCTGTTTGATCGAACCGAGGAATATTCGGAGGGTATTCTCCGTCTCGATGCGCTGAAGAAGGAGATTGGAAAGCTCGGCGAGCCCGAAGCGCGGCAACGCCTCGCGGTCGTCGCGCGCGAAGTGGCGGCGGTCGTCGCGCGGGACTTCTTTCCCGGCGAGCCTCGCAAGCAGATGGAGGGAGCGCTCGCGGACGCCGAGGCGGCACTCAACGCGCGCTTTGCACCGGAAGAGCCACACGCCGCACACCGCAAGATCCGTCGGCGAGAGCGCAAGAACTACCGCGGACGCATATGGGCGACCCGTGAACGCCTGTGGATCGATCGGGTCGCTTCAGCGTGGCTGATCCGTCGCTTCATCGATCCGAAGGCGAAGTTTCTCTGGCTCAGGCGCGTAAAGGATTGTCCGAAGAGTGCGCTCGGGTTTGACTTCGACGGCGCCGAGTTCACGCATGTTGATTCCAAGGTGACCTTCGAGGTGCTCGTGGCGAGCTTCAATCTGGAGCAGGACGCGGGGCTCGCGCGGCTCGGCGCACTGGTCCATCATCTGGATGTCGGCGGCATTCCCATTGCGGAGGGGCCGGGTTTTGCGAGCATCATGGCGGGCGCCCGCTCACTTCAGCAGGACGATGACGCCTTGTTGAAAGCGATGACTCCCGTGCTCGACAGCCTCTATGCCACTTATTCCGGTGCGGATCGCAAGGATTGACAGAGCGCTACCCGCGGGCTTAAGCGCGGACGGCGCTGCCTATGACTGGAGGGCGGGAAGGATGCTGACGGCCACTCAGAATTCCCCATAGTGACCCTTGGCCGAATCAAGCAACTTTTGACTGTCGTATCCGACGCCGTCCTTGAAGACGATTTCCACGTTCTCGATATCCGATATGTGCGTGGCCGGATCACCCTTGATGACCACGAGATCAGCGTTTTTGCCGAGCGAAATCGAACCGATCTGACCCTGGCGGCCTAGAAAGATCGCACCATTCAAAGTCGCAATTTGAATGGCCTGCACCGGCATAAATCCCGCCTCCACCAGCAGCTCAATCTGTCGGTGATCGGCGAACCCCGGGACTGATCCAAACAGGCCGACCGGGTCGGATCCCGCCATCAGGAGTCCACCGCGAGCGACGAAGGTGCGCTCGAGTTCCATGTCGCGGCGCAGCAGCTTGGCCAGATCGCGGCCTCGGGCCTGCTCCCGTTTGAGGTCGATGAAATACGCTTCCCGTGCTCCCGTAGACATGGCTGCCAATGCGGCGGCGCTCAGCGGGGGTTTGCCTGGCTGGCCCTGATTGAGGCTTGGCACGGAAAACGCAGTACTTGGCAGGGTGGAGGTGATCGCGACGTGATGCTTGATGAGGGTTGTGAGAAGGTGATCTGCTTGCTGCGCGCTCATGTGCTCGAGGGTGTAATCGCCGCGGCTATCGCTGCATTTGTCAGGCTCCTTCCCGGGATCGAGCTGCGTATTT
>Ga0126381_100008980_pt1 | contig 11201 bp, 9 predicted proteins | sample PanSoiMetPlot_28_FD_96465 | JGI IMG/M metagenome (GOLD analysis project Ga0126381, IMG submission 96465) | Tropical forest soil microbial communities from Panama - MetaG Plot_28 | ecosystem: Environmental > Terrestrial > Soil > Tropical forest > Bulk soil | place: Panama | collected 2016-02-17 | reverse complement strand
CTGACTTCGGTCAGCTGATTCAGAAATGTAAGGAATTGGCCGTAGAGTCAGAAGGCAGCATAGTCAACTTGTCCCGTAATGGCAGTCTAATGCCGCTTGATTGGTTTCAGTTCCCATTTATCGGGGACAGCGGAAACTTCTCCAAAGCTGACAAGGCAGCATTCGTGCAGCGGCACCTAAATGTATTCAAGCAGCACGCAGCGGCGGATCGAGACATCTTTGGGCGTCTTGTTGCAACAAAGGAGCCGAACTTTCTATCGGGTATGAACCTAAAGAAGACGTTCATTGATGCAGGTGGTGTATATGAGCCAGCAAACCATGTATACCCGCGGGAGTTATTTCTCATCGTTGCGCTTCAATTGTGCCATCCCATGATTGCTACGGCGTTGGGTAGATCGTTGCTTAAGTACTCATTGTGTACACAATGGACAACCTTTGGGAGTATGATGGCGGCCCTATCGTCAAAGAGGCATGATACGCTGGGTTACATGAGCAAGGTCAAAAAATTTGGTAAGGGCAAGGTCCTGTCTGTGGCACAGGAAGACTTACTGGACTAAAGAACAAGAGGACAAAACATGAAGTTCATTGAAGAGGTAAAGGCAAGCCAGGGTGTAAGGGTGGCGGAGAGGCTGATATCGCTGCATCCATACGTAAAACTGCCAAGTTATGCAGCTGACAAAGAAGAGGATTCTAAGTCACCGAAGTACGTGCATTGGCCTCATAACAGCAAGTCTCGTGACGACAAGGCTGATAATGGCAAGCGACATAACGGCAACGGCTCAATCGACGGCCTGCTTGATTCTGTCCAGTCCCAAGGCAATCGGATCGAGCCGCTGTTTTTGGAGTATCCTAAACTCGTTCCTGCGATCACCGTCAAGTATCCGAGTCGAACCATCTCGCTGCTAGAAGTTCCAAATCGGGCTGCAGACCCGGCGGTACGATACCTCTTCGAGACTGAATTGACTGCACTGGCTGCTGGTGACCCCCTGCCTTTGGCAAAGAAGAATCCGACGGCCTTTATCTTCGGCTTGTACGACTCCAGGGCAACAATGATTAATATCCCGAGGGCCGTCGCCGCAGACGTCACTGTGAGAAACGCTGCTTTTCGTCCTGTTGCCGCGTCACTGACGACACCGTTTTCTGTTGATGAACGTGCGGATCTAACCGAAACGTTCACGCAGATCGACCTGAAGCTGTCTCAAGCCGGTATTGACCAGGTGCCTGTTTACAACGAGCGCGGAGCAGTCGATGTGGACGGTGCAACTATTGAACGAGTTGTGGTGTTGTCAACGGGTATGCTGGAGAGGTACCGCAAAGACGTAGTTCTGTACGATTACCTCTTTTCTCTCGCCATCATCGCAACACTGGCACCAACGAATAGTGTGCTCCGCAGTGGCACTACCCTAGTAAGAGAAAAGCGTGAAGTCGAGGTTTTTCGAGATCTTCAGTCTGCCGTTCTCGGTGAGCCTGACTTTGGTGAGGTCGTGCAATACGCAGAGAAAGCAGCAAAGCATTTTGCCGACACGTATGGATTTGCATCGAAGGAGGAACTGGTGGTTAGCACCGACTCTATTCTTTCCGACGCAAAACGCTTTAGCGAGGGCAAGGCAGCGAAAAAGCAGAAGAAGGGCAGCTCTAAGAAGTAAGAAATAACGCAACCCTCCTTACATTCCGTGTAGTTCAGCGAGTTGCGTCTTGTTAGAAGGGCTGAAGGAGTTGCAAACTGTCCGGCTTTTTGCCAGGGCTGAATTGAGGATCACATGATCATCAAGGTCGATATTCTCTATGCCTTGAATAAGGCATACGGCGAGGAATTTCCGCTTGCTCCTGCCACCTTGTTCCAAGCAATCGTAAATTACAACCACCATCGGTTGGAGCAGGCCGCGCCCACCCTCGAAATACTAGAGCGTGGCAAGTGCGTTCGCATTGTAAACAGGAAGCCGCTCGCTAGGATCAGGTGGTGGGATGCAGTTCCCCGCATGCCTGAAGTCTCAGAAATAGCAAAGTTTGACCTGGACAGGCCGGAAGACAAACTGCTTATTCAGCGCACGATGTTCCCACTGACGGATAACTCGCCGGTATCCTACTACTTCGAAACAGAGCGGATTGACCCAGAACAGTTGCAGATATTGTCGGCGTTTCAAGTTGGACGTGGCAAAAGCGTTTGCTTCTCACGAGCGTCAATTGTCGAGCGGCTAGAGATCATCGAGAGCGGTAACGCCATTGAAGTCTGGGAGCCGACATCAGATTACGGGCGGCGAATGGCGGTGCCGTACTCCGGCTTTCTGCATAACCTGCGACTTTACTATGGTTGTAACAAGCGAAGTTCAGAGGTTGAGCGGGTGTACATGGGATACTCGACGCATGCACCCAGACAACGGCGGACATTGTACAAGTTATACGATGATCGAGGTGAAGTGTTGGGACTCCCAGGACATAGAGTGAACGAGGTAGCGGGTATGATGCGATGTGCTGTCGTGAAGAGAGTTGGCCCCGGCCTTCAGGCATACGTCAGCGGTCACGGCGACCAGCACATCGGTTATGTGCCACTGCCGACGGTAGGTCCATACAGCGACGGCCGGATCAGGAGAGCCGTCATAATCGAGCCCGTGGACGTGCCTCCTTTGCCTGCAAGCATTGCTGAACTGCCGCTCGTAAATCATGCGGGTACAAGGGTTGCGACGGCCGTGAAAGAAACGGAGAGTGACGGCGTGTTTGATCGGTACCTGGGTGCAAGCAAGAGATGGGTATCTGTTACGCCAGTCATTTGGTCTGGATACGACGACCATTCCAAGAACAAACGCCTACGGCTAATGGCGAAAATGTTCACTCAGGCAGGGCTGCCTCAACCCGTGAGTGTAAGCGAGTGGGCCGACGGTGGAGAATTTGTGGTTAATACCCGTCATGGCCACGAACGATTCCCCCGCAGTATGATGACCGTAGAATTTGCAGAACAGGAGCGGGGCGTCGTGGGAATTGGGACGGGAAGGAACTACGGAATGGGCGTTTTCGCAAACCTTTGAGGTTTGACAGCAGCCTAATGGTTTGCGTCTTTCCAGGTATAGATGCTCAATACGATTTCTTTTATGCAAGTTGTCGAGCGGTTGCAATCCTACCGTAACGGTAAGCTGAATTGAAGGGTGTATTGCAGCGTGAAGTTGTATGCGGTATTGATGTTACACTCCCCGTTTCGCACGGGGCTGAATTGAAGGAAGTAATTGTTAGTCGTGTTGATCCCTGCATTGTTGTTACACTCCCCGTTTCACACGGGGCTGAATTGAAGGGTCGTGAAGTAGTCGCTGGTGATACGGCCGATGCGATCGTTACACTCCCCGCTTTGCGCGGGGCTGAATTGAAGGGTGCAGTTTGTGACTACCGCGTCACAAAAAGTCACGTTACACTCCCCGTTTCACACGGGGCTGAATTGAAGGATTGTGTATGCGATGGCCGTATCCGCGTCTTTGTAGTTCCACTCCCCGTTTCACACGGGGCTGAATTGAAGGTTCCACGGACAGGATATGCCGAACGTCGCCCTATGGTTGCACTCCCCGTATCACGCGGGGCTGAATTGAAGGATGTAAAGGTATTGGTAGTGGCGCATGATTTGTTGGCGTTACACTCCCCGTTTCACGCGGGGCTGAATTGAAGGACGAGAGAGTTGAATACCAAGATGTTGTTGCCAATGTTGCACTCCCTCTTTCACACGGGGCTGAATTGAAGGTGAACCGGGATCTGCAGGCCGATATTTCTAGGGCATCCGTTTAGGAATCTGGGGCTAGACCACTACCCGTTCCGTTGTCGGGCGCAGAGTTTCCGTAACACAGAAATAAACCTGCCGAATGCGCCCGAATCTGCATCCCTTCGAGGATCGAGCGCATCAAATCAGTAGGACGTAAGCAAAGGCTATCACCAGTTCAACCCCTGAGTGCCTGATGACCACTTAGGGGTTTTCTTTTGCCCTGTTTTCAGCAAGTTACCGCCTCCGTCTAATCCTCCGCTATGCCGTGTAAATCCTTCCGCATGAGCAACCTATCGATGCCCTGCTGCCAGCATAACTTACTGAGCCACAAGGAGTTAACTGAATCCTTTTGCGATTTGAAGCATCCATATAGGTAAGGGTTGTGTGGGCGTCATCAGAAATAGTCCCCACTGCCTGAAATTTACTACTGGTGAATAAGCCATGTTAATCACGTCAGAACACTCCTGCCCAGAATGCCATATCGGGCGCATCAAAGAACGCAAGAACACTCAAACCGGACAAGTCTTCTACGGGTGCAGTCGTTACTACCAGGGCTGCAAGTTTGCCTGCCGTGCCGATAGGCTGCAAGAACGGCTCGCACAGGCCCACAGCACGACTCCGGCACCGTTAACCCCACAATCATCCACGACACCGACTGCCGTTGCGCCAGCAGGTACACCGTTCGGATTCATCTCCCTGCCCGTCAGCAGCGGTTCGACCGTGCTTATCCGCGTGTCCGCGATCCAGTGGGTCGAGGAAACGGGTCTAGGTGCCAAGGTTCAGTTAGCAGGCGAGCATGCATTCGACACAGACAAAACCCTGGCCGAAGTCGAGTCCATGATTGCAGCGTCGGAGGTGAGCCATGTCGCGTAAGAAGAAATCACCTCCTAAGCCCCGTGGCGGAATGACGATGAAACAGGCCCTAGCACAGGAAGCCTCTAAACCCGTCCTGTCTGTGATCGACACCAGCATACCGGAATCTTCCTGTAGGCCGGTCGATGTCATCAAGGAACTTCAGAAAGTAGCTGACAACGAAGCGGGCGAACCCACAACTCCTGATGAAGTCGGTATTGACGGTTATCTCTACACCGATCACGGAAACGCGAAACAATTCGCCTACAAGTACGCAGCCCTGGTGAAGTACGATCACACTCGTAGTAAGTGGTTCATCTGGAAACAGAACTGGTGGATCGAAGATGAAACCGGAGAAGTCTACCGGCTGACTCAGATACTTGCCGAAGCCCGTTACAGTGCTGCCTACCGAGTCGATATAGCTAAACGCGAGAAGGCGGTGAGATGGGCGCTCCGAAGCGATAGTGCCGCTGGAATACAGAACACAATCACAGTAGCTAAAACTATTCGGCCCATCGCAGACAGCGGTAAGAACTGGGATCGTGATGCTTGGCTGTTAGGCGTATCCAACGGCGTAGTGGATCTCCGTACTGGTGAACTACGTCGCGGCAAACCCGATGACCGTATCACTAAGCATAGCCCGATCAAGTACGACCCCGATGCTAAGTGTCCTCGGTGGGAACAAGCAATGCAGGAAATCTTCTGCGGCGACCAAGCTCTCATCGACTACGTTCAATGTGCTCTGGGTTACTGTCTCACTGGAGACTCAAGCGAAGATTGCTTCTTCATTTGCTGGGGCGACGGCGCGAACGGTAAGACGACTTTCATCGAAGCGGTGATGGACATCTTCGGCCCGGACTACTCGTGGAAGATGCCGTTCGACTCGTTGCTTCAGAAGAAGGATCACGGCATACCTCACGACATTGCCGACCTTGAAGGACGCCGGTTCGTAACTGCGGTCGAATCTAACGAAGGCGCGAAGTTCGACATGGCGCGGCTTAAAGAGTTCACAGGTGGCGACAAGCGGAACTGCCGTAGACTCTTTCGGGAAGCACGCAACTATGACCCGACCGACAAAATATGGCTGGCCACGAACAATCGGCCAGAGATAACCGAGACGACCGATGCAGCATGGCGTAGACCTCGACTCATTCCGTTTCTAGCTAAGTTCGCTGCCGACGATCCCAAGTGCGACAAGAACCTACCCGACAAGCTCCGTGCCGAATATCCCGGCATCCTGGCGTGGATCGTGCAAGGCTGTCTCAAGTGGCAGAAGGATGGGCTTGGGATGCCGCCCGCCGTTAAGAAAGCGACAGACGAGTATCGGCAAGAGTGCGACCATCTTGGGAAGTTCTTCGAGGAATGCTGCGACTTCAGTGACACGGAAGCATTTACCGTAAGCAGTGATTTGAGGAACGCCTACAGCAAATGGCTGGGCAACAATCCTGAGGCCCCGTCTTATGCGTACTGGTTGCCAATCGGCTGAAAAAGCTCAGAGCAAAACCGGACAGAATCGAACACGGCACGATCCGTGGTTGGCGCGGCGTAAAGCTCCAAAGTCCTGCGGAATCTGAGGCTTGACCCCAAAAGGGTGACGCGGGTGACACTAGGGTGACACCATTTTGGTATAAGTGCTCTCATGAAGGGAAATATAGGGGACTTATATCAAAGTGGCGTCACCCAGACGTCACCCCTGTCACCCCAACAATGGCCATATTCCCGCTAAGTCCAATCGGCTCTTCGTCTTACCACATGCTGGCTGGCAAGATTCCCACTCTCGGCGCAACGGCAGCATGCGACGTGTTCTCCTACCCCCTGTCGGCCCTGCGTCTACGATGCCGCGTGCTCGGCCCTGATTCGCGCCTAACCTCAGTGTTGCTAATATGTTAAATATGCCGCCCGATGAATTTTACTAGGTTGCCAACAGGCAGGAAACCGTCTGCTCGGGGAAGATAGGGCCGGGAAATGCTATATCGGCGCTCTCTGGCAGGCCGATTTTAAGTTGGGATTCTGCTCCATATTTGCTCCATATTCGTGCCCGAACTATGCACAAAACCGGCACCTAAGAGCACGCTATGCCGCTCTAAACCGCTGAAAACACAACACCAATAGGGAAACGAGGCCGTTTATGAGACCGTCGCTCTAACCACCTGAGCTACACCGCCAACGGTCGGAAGTGACTGATAACACTGAGCCTAGCAGCTATCAGTGGGTGCTCTGGAAGCTCCTTTAGTACACGTTAGGTACACAATGCTGTATCCTGCTAGGACTGGAGAGCAGCATGGGCAGGTTACAGAAAGGCCGAATCTTTGAGCGTTCTGGTGCATTTTATGTGCAATACCGCGTTAGCGAAATTGTAAACGGGAAGCCGAAGCGCGTGCAACGTTCGCACCGGCCTCTGCAACAAGGACGACAAATACTACTCGAAAAACGCGAAATCTGTGAAGCTGTTGCGCGACCAATTCATGGTGACGATAAATACGCAACAGGCGAATCGGTCCAGCATGGTTAGGCAGGACATGAGCATTGCTCTCTTCTGGCACGAGAAGTTCCTTCCGTACTGCCAAGAGATCGTTTACGTCGGAGATCGTGCCGGTCAGCCGCGACGCAAACCATCTACCATGAAGGGTTATAGGCAAATCTGGCGTCAGCATCTCAGTTCGCACTTCGGGGACAGGACGCTTCAGGAGTACAACAATCCGCAGGTCGGCAACCAGTTTCTCCGCAGCCTCACGAGTACTCAGAATCGCAATACACTGAAGCACATCAAGGCGCTTGGCACTGCAATATTCAGCCACGCCGTAGCAGACGGTTTTCTCACGATCAACCTAAGCAAGGCGAATCTGCGCATACCGGAACGTGAGTCGCTGTCATTACGTGACCGAAGCCGCACTTTTCCTTCGCTCTTTATCACTAGTGCCCGATAGCCATCCAGTTTGATCTCGTAGAGCCAGTCAGCGCTTTTCGGCAGCTTTTTCCGTCCGCAGTAACAGCATCGGCTCGATGAATCTCGCTTTCGTCTTCGGCATGAGAGGTTTGTAGCACCAGCATTTAATCTACGTTAAGGCAGAGGGCAAATTCAGGACGGTCCGCCGAGCAAAAAAAGGAAGATGCTGTATTGAGTGTGTGTCTTCACGCCGTGAGTCCGCTGTGGCAAATTTTGAATCCAAAAACTGCAAATTGCTGCAACTCGAATCGTAGTTAGAGGACATAATAGCTTTAAATTCAATGGATTAATTTGGAAGCCCACGTGCATGACGTAGGCTACTACGCCCTCGTATCTCAGGGAACTAAGGGTTCATTCAAACCACCCGGCCAGCCCCGTGGTAGAACCTCTCACTGCCGTCTCATGCTCCACCTGCGGGAAACCTGTACGTCTTGAAGAGTGCAAGACGACCGATCTCGGAGAACCCGCGCACGAATCCTGTCTCGTTGAGCAACTATTAGAAGACATAAAGAAATGGAAGGGACTAGCGCTGCCCAAACATAGAGGCAATTCCTGAGGCACTGGAGGGTGGTAGCAGAGCATGACACTGTATGGCGCTGGTCGTACGCTTCTCTGGCTGGTTCAATTGAATTACAAACTTTACTAAGTGGCGTTATGTCTGAAGAGGTTGAGAACGCGGGAGTCATCTGCCGAATATGTGGTCTTCCCGTGATTCCTGAATTGTCCCCCACGGACCAAGACGGACACCCAGTACACGAACGCTGCTACGCGAGCGTAACCGTTTCTGAAATCCTGGTTGAGCCTGCAGAGCCTGAGAAGTAGGTCACGGCGCGTCTCCCTGACGGAGTCCATGATTACGCATCCACAAAGGGCCGCAGGATGGCTACCCTTCTGCCTTAGCTGATGCCTCTGCCATCGCTGTCGCCTAATTTCCGGAGCCTGAGGAGCGCAACTATCCCGGTGCCCAAGAATGTGAGACAGCAAGGCTCCTGTATCGTCGATGTCGTCGGCGTCAGAGACAGGCCAGTGTTTTGCAGTCCGCCACCCGGACCCAAAGAAAGACTGAGCGTATCTCCGGCTGCCAACGTGAGCGAGGTATTGAAGGGCACAAGTTGCGCAACGGCAGTGACACGATGACATCCATCAACTGACCCTTAGCCATGAAGAAAACCGACAATCCAAAGTCGAATGCAATTAGGGCAGTCCAAAAATGCTACCCAATGCAGTTTTATCAGGTAAAAAATTTCACTGCACAACGAAAAAACGTCCGTGACCTCACAGAATCGCGTGGGCGGCGGCTCAAGTAACTACCATTGGTTTCAATCGGGATGCGAGAATTTTGCGGCCTAGCTGCTTCTGGTAAATCGATTGCTCATCTGCGCAAAGTATCACCCCATAACTAAGCAACAGAACGAACCTTAAATGCAAGTAGTAGTGTCCTGAGCAGAGGCTGAAGGGACCAGACATCTCAGCCGTCGACCTTCAGACTCCACTCGTGTTCGCACTGGAGCCTTTCCCCGGGAAATCGACCTTGGTTCGTTATTGAGGTTGCAGAACGTTGGCAACGAGGAGCTAATCTGTGCTCAAATCCAAACTGTATTTGTTGGTGTTTTTATGGTATTTGTTTATCTCTTCTAAATTGCTTTCCGCCCAAGTCTTACTGGGGGATCAAAACGTCGAAGCAACCCTCGACTCTCACAACATAGGACGTGCGGAAGCCTTTCAGGTCACCCCAGTTACCACTGCAGCCCTAAACAGTCTTGTTCTATATGTAGACCAGCAGTCCAGCGCCAGCCAGATTTCAGTTGGACTATATGACGACGCAGGTGGTCAGCCATCAACACTTCTGACGCAAGCAACGTTTACGCCTCAGGCAAACGCCTGGAACATGGTAAACGTACCAACGGTGCTGGTGAATCAAGGTAGCAATTACTGGCTCGCCGTGCTCGGACTGGGCAGCGGACGGGTTTATTTCCGCACTACCGGCAACAACTGTAATAGCGTTGGTAGTTCCCCTAACCTGACAACTCTACCGAACATGTGGTCCACACAGCGCACTTATGGCGGCTGTTTGTTGTCGGCTTACGGAACTGGAGCGATCTCCGTCAGTTCGGTTTCCATCTCCCCGAATTCTATTACTTTACCCGTCAATGCGACGCAGCAATTCACGGCAACCGTAACAGGTATCACCAATCCGGCAGTTTCGTGGTCAGCGACGGGCGGAAGCATATCAATGACGGGACTGTACACCGCAGCGGCCACGGCCGGAACTTACACTGTGACTGCAACCAGCATGGCCGATCCCACCCAGTTCAGTACCGCGAGTGTTACGGTCACGCCTCCTGTGCAGTATTCTGTCACCCTGACTTGGAATTACAGCACGACCCCAACCGTTGTTGGTTACAACGTGTATCGAGCAAGTCAGCAGAACGGGCCGTATTCGATAATCAATACGGCGTTAATAGCAAGCGCGGCCTACGACGACCTGAACGTCCAGTCCGGGCAAACATACTATTACGTGGCGACCGCAGTAGATAACAATGGCGTGGAGAGCACCTACTCTAATGAAGCGGTAGCGGTGGTGCCGTAAATGACGAGCGGCAAGGCGTCGGCAATATCTCAACTGCTAGAGATCAGCACGTACAGAATATTCAGCCGAACAGCGGTATTGAGTACGCGATATGAGCCTCCCGGAAGCATTCTCTCCGAACGGGGTGCCGGGGAGTCCGCCGGGTATGCTGTACAAAAGTAAGTCTCGCTAGGGAGAAACCCGAACCTGAAAAAGTTTAGACCCGCCAGCCGACGATTAGCTTCGACCAGTCATCAAAGGCTTTAGTTCAGCGTCCATTCTGTGAGCTTAGCGAGAATGACGCTCTCCCGGGTTTTGGCTTTCCGCAAACGCTTGCGCGATTCCTTGTCGTACGGATTTCGTTCGACGGCCTTCTGAAGCAAATCAATCTGGAGGCGGGTAGTCTTCAACAGTGCTCTGAAACTGGAAATCTCGGTCTTACTTACCATGAAACAACCATACACCCATGGTCCAATGAAAAGCCCCGCCAACCGTTCGATGCGCTTTCTTCGTTCGGCCATGAGCCACAGGAGCGCAAGCGAGAGGCGGGGTCTTCGTTCTCGGGCTAGGAACTAAAGCCCAAACCCGAATAGGGTACATCACCTTTTGAGAAATTATCCGTGATCTGAGTCACATTCAGAGCGCCAAAAACCGTCACTGCTTAGCAGATTCTCCGCTAACCGGCAGAGAACGGCCCATTGCCGGTCCCCAATCATTAATGAACCGTCGGCTCAATAACCGGAAATTCGGAAAGAACCTCTTCCACGGCTCGATCAATTGCCTCTTGAACTTTTAGAACAAGAGTCTCCGGGCAAGCTACCAAGGAAACCAAGATTGCAGAGTTTCGTGGTGAACCACTGAACGATTGTGAAAGGTGCAAGGTTCCGCCCTGATCTGCTGTATCGATCACCAGCTTAGTGGCGTCATCGATATACTGTTGGAGTTCGAGATCGTATTCGAAAGTAAACTCATGGCTCGGACGAAGAGACACAGCAATTGTTACCTCCGCAATGTGCAGTGGCAGAAACCTGATTACATTTAGCGGTGCAGAAAGGGCGAGTACAGGAGAATTTTGTTTTCGCTTGATACGAAGT
>Ga0126381_100008979_pt1 | contig 11206 bp, 10 predicted proteins | sample PanSoiMetPlot_28_FD_96465 | JGI IMG/M metagenome (GOLD analysis project Ga0126381, IMG submission 96465) | Tropical forest soil microbial communities from Panama - MetaG Plot_28 | ecosystem: Environmental > Terrestrial > Soil > Tropical forest > Bulk soil | place: Panama | collected 2016-02-17 | reverse complement strand
TCTCGGTGGTGGAGGCTTTAGAGGAGTATTTCGCCGCCGCGAAGACCGCGCCGGCTGGAGCCAAACGAGCATGAGTTTTCCCACGCATCGGCCCCGGCGCTTACGGCGCACCGAAGCCCTGCGCAGCATGGTCCGCGAGACACGCCTGACCACCGCCGGTTTGATCTATCCGATGTTTGTTTGCCCCGGCAAAAGTATCCGCCAGGAAGTCGGTTCGATGCCGAACATTTTTCAGCAATCCGCCGACCAGATCGTGGAGGAGTCGAGGGAAGTGGAATCGCTAGGGATTCCGGCGGTGATTCTCTTTGGCTTGCCGGAAACGAAGGACCCGCGCGGCGCGAGTTCGCTTGACTCGCAGGGGGTGGTGCAGCGGGCCATCGAGGGCATTCGAAAGGCCAATCTGAAATTGCTGGTAATTACTGACGTGTGCCTCTGCGAATACACCGATCACGGCCATTGCGGCGTCATCGAGCACGGAGAAGTAGCCAATGACCCGACACTCGAGATTCTGGCGCAGCAGGCGCTCTCGCACGCGCGCGCGGGTGCGGACATTGTCGCGCCCTCGGACATGATGGACGGCCGCGTCGGCGCGATTCGAAAAATGCTCGACGAAAATAAACTGGAGAACATCGCCATTCTTTCCTACGCCGCAAAATACTGCTCCGGATTTTACGGGCCATTTCGCGAAGCCGCGCAGTCCGCGCCGCAATTCGGCGACCGGCGCAGCTACCAGATGGATCCCGCGAACGCGCGCGAGGCGCTGAAAGAAGTGCGGCTGGACTTGGAAGAAGGCGCGGACATGGTGATGGTCAAGCCCGCGCTGCCGTATCTCGACGTGATCTGGCGCGTGCGCGAAGCATTTGACGTCCCTGTGGGCGCGTACAACGTCAGCGGCGAATACGCGATGGTAAAAGCCGCGGCGCAAAACGGCTGGCTCGACGAAAAGCGCGTGGTTCTCGAAATCTTGACGGGCATTCAGCGCGCCGGCGCGGACCACATCTTGACCTACCACGCCAAGGACGTGGCGCGCTGGCTGAAGGCGTGCTAGCCGAAGGAAGAGTCTAAATCGACGGGATGAGCAAAGCGCAAACCATACGGAATACCGAGCGGCAGCGGTCGCGGGAGATTTTCGAGCGCGCCGAAAGAGTGTTGGTCGGCGGGGTGAACAGCCCAGTTCGGGCGTTTCGCTCCGTGGGCGGGGAGCCGCTGGTAATCGACCGCGCCAGCGGACCATTCCTCTACGACGCGGACGGTAACGAGCTGCTCGACTACGTTTGCTCCTGGGGCGCGATCATTCTCGGGCATTCGAATCGGGCAGTCGCGGATGCCATCGCCGACCAGGCCCAACGCGGGACGAGCTTTGGCGTGACCACGGAACTCGAGCTGGAGCTCGCCACGCTCATCACTCGCGCTATCCCTTTCCTCGAGAAAATTCGCTTTGTTTCGAGCGGCACGGAAGCCACCATGAGCGCGGTCCGGCTGGCCCGCGGCGTCACGAAGCGCGATTTCATCGTGAAATTTGAAGGCTGTTACCACGGGCACGCGGACAGTTTTCTTTCGCAAGCAGGTTCGGGCCTGGCGACGCTGGGCATTGCGGAGTGTCCCGGCGTGCCGCAAGCGCTGGCTGGATTGACGTTGAATGTGCCGTACAACGATCTGCAAGCTGTTGAGAAGGTTTTTGCAACGCACAAAGGAAAAATTGCCGCGGTCATTGTGGAGCCCATCGCGGCAAACATGGGAGTTGTTCCCCCGGAAAGCGGCTTCCTCGAAGGCTTGCGGGAAATCGCACATCGCGACGCGGCGCTGCTCATCGTCGATGAAGTCATCACCGGGTTTCGCCTGCGCAATGGCTCCGCGCAAGAACTTCTTGGCATCGAAGGAGATCTAACGACACTCGGCAAAATCATCGGCGGAGGAGTTCCCGTTGCTGCGTATGGTGGCCGGGCGGAGTTGATGAATCACGTTGCGCCGCTCGGCCCGGTCTATCAGGCTGGGACGCTGGCGGGAAATCCGCTGGCGATGCGGGCGGGAATCGCAGCGCTCGGAGAACTCACAAAACCTGGATTGTACGAGGAGATGGCCCGGCTGGCGGAGCGCCTGGTGCGCGGTTTGCGCGCCGAATTGGAGAGCGCGGAAATTCCCGCTCAGATCAACGCGATTGGCTCGCTAGCAACAGTCTTTTTCACTGAGGGGCCGGTAAGAAACTACGCCGGCGCGAAGCGCTCGGATACAAGACGCTATGCACGGTTTTTCCGGGAGATGCTGGCGCGGGGAGTGTTCTTCGCGCCGTCGCAGTTCGAAGCGGCGTTTCTTTCCGCGGCACACACTTCCGGAAACATTGACCGCACCTTGGCTGCGGCCCAGGAAGCTTTACAGGTCATGGCTGCCGAGCCTGCGGTCTGATTCCGATTCAACCACAGGAGCAAACACGCATGCCTGAAGGCATCGAACTTCCCGAAGGACACCACGAAGGCGAGGACCACCCGTTGGTTCTGCCCGTATCGATCACCATTTCGATCATGGCCGTGTTGGTTGCCGGTGTGACCCTGCTGGGGCATCGGGCGCACACGGAGGAACTGCTACGTCAAAGTCAGGCAGCCGACAAATGGGCGCAATATCAGGCAAAAAGCGTCCGCCTTCACGAAACGCAGGGTTTTTCTGACGTTGTCAACCTGGTTGCTTCCATGGATCAGGGAAAAGGTGAAGCCCTTCGAGAAAAGTACATAAAGGAAGTGGAACACTATCAAAGCGACAAAGAGGATATCAGCAAGGAGGCCAAGGACCTGGAAGCCGAGCGGGACTTTGTCGGCCGTAAGGCCGACCGGTTCGACGGAGGGGAGGCCTTTCTGGAAATCGGCCTGGTCATCTGCTCCATTACCCTACTCACCAAGCGCAAAGGCTTTTGGCTGGCAGGCGTAGTTTTGGGCGCGGGCGGTATTGTGCTCACCGCCAGTGGTCTGCTGCTCCGCTAATTACGCGCGCGCCGACCCGCGGAGCAGCGCGATTTCCTGCGCCAGGCTCTCCATCTTGCCGAGCAATTCCTGGTGTCGCACTTCCTCTGCGGGAGGTTTCTTGCCCAGGAACGTGAGCGTTCCGCCGGGCTCGAGAACGCATTGGCTGACTTCGGAGAGCGAGCTGAAGCCCTGCTTGCGCGCAGCAGCTTCCAGTTGCGGCATGGTGATCAGTTCGGTCTTGAGGTGTTGCGTCCGGACTTTGCCGTTTTCGATCAGCACCTCCGCGCGGCCCTCCACCAACTGGTCGAGCTTGCGGTGCCCGTAGAGAAAGCGCACCACCAGGAAGTTGGTGGCGAGCAGGGAAGTGGCGCCGATGATTCCGCCTAGGACGGAGTTGTCGTCGCCGATGATGGCGTTTTGCACGGTGTTGGATAACGTCAGCAGGACGACCAGGTCAAAGGGATTGAGCTGGACCAGCTCCCGCTTTCCGGCCAGCCGCAAGCTGACTACCAGAAACGCGTAGACCACGATGGGACGCAGAATTTTTTCGAGCAGAGGAATCCCCACTACGAACATGTCTTTCCAAATTTCATGCATTGCGCGTTAGCCTCCCGAGAAACATCACCAGACAAATATCGCAGAAATGAGACAAGAACAGCACAGCCGGTCCCTAGAAGTGCCGCCTTTAAGCGTTGCGCGATGGCAAAATCTTGCGCTGCTGCCCCTGCGGTCATTCATTGGTGACACGGCCCAAATCATCGCCTACGCGCTTGCTGGCCGCGCCCTTTGGCCGCGCCGCACTGCTACGTGCTGTCCACGAACTTCTGAACGAAACTGAACTTAGTGGATTTTAGGGTGCCGCCTGTGCCAATCGGTGTGCTGCTGGAACGTTCGCGCGGCTTGAATCGCGGCGATGTCGTCTCCCGCGCCGGCTACGAACACAAGTCCAACCGGCAGATTCTTTTCGGTGAAACCGCAGGGAACGGAAAGCGCCGGCAACCCGCAAAGGTTGCCAATGGCGCCCAGCGGGTCAGCAAAGGCCAGGTCGGTTTCCAGATTGAGCGTGAGCGGGGTAGCAGGAACCGGCTGCGAGGGAGCCACCAGCACATCGCTGCTTTCAAAAATCGCATCCATTTTCTTTTGGAGAATCTCGCGCACTTTGAGGGCTTGTCCATAGTCTGCGGCGGAATATTGCTCGTTCAAATACCCGGAGATTTGCCCCAGTGGATCGGTCAGTTCGCTGATTTTTCCCGAGCGAATCAGCGAGCGGAAAGAAGCGGCCGACTCCACCTGTACGATGAGGGAGGCAGCCTCTTCCCACGGGCCAACCGGCAGGGAAACCTCCTTCATGCCGCCGAATATTTTTTTCAACGCCGATTTTGCTGCCGCCACCGGCCTTGCGCTTCCGTCATCCAAAGATTTCCAGGCGCCGTAAAGCCAGCCGACGCGGAGTTTGCGCATTTCGACCGAAGGTGAGTACGTGAAAGCGGCCTTGTCGATGGCGATCGTGCCACGGTCTTTTGGATCGTGCCCGGCAATGGCGGCAAAGATGCGCGCGCAATCTTCGGCGCTGCGGGCCATAGGCCCGATCTTGTCCATCGATGGGGCGAGAGCCATCGCGCCATAGCGGCTGACCCGGCCGTAGGTAGGCCGCAGTCCGCTGACTCCGCAAAACGCCGAAGGGCAAATGATGGAGCCCCAGGTTTCTGTCCCGATGGCAAAACCGGCGAGGCCCGCAGCAACGATAGCTCCGGAACCGGAGGAAGAGCCGCAAGTCCAGGACGCGGAATCCCAGGGATTTTTGGCTTCCCCTTGCAAAGACGCGGATGCGAACCGGTAGCCCAGGCCTCCGGCAAGCTCGATCATCGCGGCTTTGCCGATCATCACCGCGCCGACGTTTTTTAGGTGATCGATGATGGTGGCGTTGTATTCGAAAACTTGATTGGCGAAAGGTTTTGCGCCCCAGGTCGTGGGCACGCCTTTCACGGCCAGGAGATCTTTTGCGGCATAGGGTATGCCGTGGAGCGGGCCGCGGTAGTGGCCGCGCTGGATATCCTTTTCGGCAGCTTTGGCCTGCTCACGCGCGATTTCCGGAGTAAGTGTCGCGTAAGCGTTGAAGCGGGGCGCAAACTTTTGGCTGCGCTCGAGGTAAAGCTCGGTCAATTCCACCGGAGAAAGCTTCTTGGATTCGATGCGTTTGGCGAGTTCGCTGACTGAGAGGAAAAAAATCTCGTCGCCGGGCATTGGCGGGCTCCTCAGGACTTTTTCGGCGCGCCGGCTGGCTTGCTCGAGGCAGGCAGCGGCGAACCTTTTTTCTCGCGCTCGATCAAAGGTTTCAAATAGAGGGCGGGGCCGTCGCTATTATCCGTGGGATAAGCGCGAAGACGGTCCAGCGCGGCTTGGCCCTCCGCCGCAAGCCTGTGCAGGTCTGACTTTTGGGCGTCATTGAGTCGCGAGCCGTATTGAGCGAAAACCGCCTGTAGGCGCGACTCCATTTCAGCTTGGCTTTCCGGGGAGAGCTTTGGCCCAGGGGGCGTTTGCAAAGGCGGCTTCGCCGCGACCGAGGGTTTTGAGGTCAGAAGCTCGGCAGACGAGAGGGAAGCAGCGGCGGAAACGAAGGCGGCGCTGCGGGCAAATTCACGTCGCGAAATCACCGAGCCTTTCTTCGAGCCCATTCGAGGGTCCCCCCGATGAAAGATGGCCGCAAGAAAACTCGCAATTGAGGCTACAGAATCGGGGTTCGAGCGTCAACCTGGCGGCGAAAAGAGTTTTCCAAGCAACCACGACGCTTTCGGCTGAGAAATCCGCCGAGAGCCTAAAGCTTTAGCGTGGCATCGCGGGCAGAAGGGCGAGCCGGGATCGACTTTAGGGCGGCGTCGAAGCGGCGCAGAAGCTACTCGTTGCGCAGCGCCATCATCGGGTCATGGCGTGCCGCACGTTCGGCGGGGAGCAGGCTGGCCAGCCCTGCCACGAATGAGAGGCTCAAGAGCGCCGTTCCTAGCGTGACCGGATCGCTAGGCTTCAGCCCAAAGAGCATCGCGGTGGCGGCGCGTCCCCCGGCAAGAGCCACTGCCGTACCGATCAAGGAACCCGCGAGCAGCAATGTGCCCGACTCGCGCATCACCAGCTTAACAATGCTTGCCGGTTCCGCTCCGAGCGCCATGCGGATGGCAATTTCGTTGCGCCGTTGCGCCACCATGTAGGACATCACCCCGTACAGGCCGATCACCGCCAGTAGCAAGGCCAGTGCGGCAAAGAAGCCTGACAGCCTGGCCATCAGGCGGTCGCGCAGTAAGCCGTCCTCGATGGTGGTGCGCAAGGTGGAGAAGGCAATGTCCATATTCGGGTTCACTTCTGTGGCGGTATTTCTTATCGCTGCGGTGATCCCCATCAGGCCGTCGCGCGAGCGGACCAGCATCTGCGCATCAGTGCCGGGCTTGTCGTACTGTGCCTTCGCGGTGTACACGATGGGCTGGAAGTCCTCACGCAGGTCAGAGTATTTCGTGTTTCGCACCAGCCCGATAATCTCGTAGGGCCAAGTCGTTTGCTGCCGGCGCACGCGAAATTTCATTCCCAAGGGGTTCACGCCCTCGGCAAACTGCTTCGCAAATGCCTCGTTCACAATGGCGACGTCCGGCGAACCGGCTTTGTCGTGATCATCGAAATCACGGCCAGCCAAGATTTTCGTCTGCAGCGTATCGAAGTAACCCGGGCTGACGATATTAAACGCCGCCACCGGGGCGTCTCCCGTTGGTTCACCGGTCTCTCCCCACAAGATATCGTGACCGATGCCGTCGCCGCTCAACGGCACGATCGAGGCCAGCGCCGCGGCCTCAACTCCGGGAATCGCCCGCATGCGTTGCAAGAGATTGTCGGCGAAAGCCGTTCGTGCTTCCTTTGGAAGATTCAGGGGAGTGAAATCAATATACGCCACCAGAATGCAGTTTTGCCGAAAGCCTGCGTCCAGCCCGGCTAGATTGTTCAAGCTCCGGGCGAAAAGCAGCGCTCCCACGAGCAGCGCCAGGGAAAGCGCGATCTGGGACACGACTAAGATGCGTCTGAGCCCGAAGCGCGAGCGTCCCGCGGTCGTGCCGCGTGTGCCTTCCTTCAGCACGACTCCAGGGGACACCCGAGCGGTGCGTAGTGCCGGCGCTAGACCAAACAGAATGCATGTCAGCACCGCGAGCCCGATGGTGAACCCGAGCATCTGCCAATCCGTTCCGAAATCCACGAACAGCGGATCGCGTTGCGTACTTAGAGACGCCACCAGGACCTGGCTCAGGTTCCGAGCCAGCACCGCTCCGAGCGCCGCGCCCATAAGCGCGAGCAGCAGGCTTTCCGCCATCAGTTGGCGGATGAGCCTTCCGCGTCCTGCTCCCAGGGCCAAGCGCACGCCAATCTCTCTTTCTCGCGTACTTGCCCGCGCCAGCATCAAGTTCGCCAGATTCGCGGAGGCAATCAACAGCACCAGCCCGGCGAGGCCAAGCAGCAGCCACAACGGCTTTTCGTAATCCCTTCGCAGGTAGGAAATGCCGGAGTCCGCCGGAAAGGCGCCCAGCTTGTATTGCAGAAAGTGTTTTGCGTTGGAAGGGTTGAACTCCGGCGGCAACGCGGCCTCGAACAGTCCCGGCGAAATCGCCCGCAACTGCGCAGAGGCTCGCTCGATGGTCCAGCCGGGTTTCAGGCGTCCCATCACCGAAAGCCACCATCCCGAGCGGCTTTTCAGCAGGCTGTATTCTTGGTCGGCCGAAGGCTCGCTGCACACCGGGGCGGCAACATCGAAGGACCTGCCGACTTCTACACCCGTGAAATCAGGCGGCGTTACCCCGATGATGCGAAACGGCCGGCGGTTAATAGTCAACGTCTGGTCCACGACGGAGCGCTCTCCGCCGAATTCGTGCTGCCAAAAAGGATAGCTTATGGCTACGACCGCCGAGCCGCATCCGGGCTGGTCGTCGGCGGGGTTCAGTAATCGACCGAGGGCCGGCTCGACGCCGAGAGTCTCGAAAAATTCGCCGCTGACCCACAATCCCTGGACGTTGTGCACTTCGCCGCCCGGGGCGATATTGAAATCGTTTGGTCCCCACGCAAAGACTTCCGAGAAACCTTGCTGCTGCGCTCGAATCTGCTCCCACATCGCGAACGTCAGGTCGGGATAGCGTGAACTAAAATTTCCGCTTGCTCCGCCGCGATGATCGATAGCAACTTTGGCGATTTCTTGCGGATTCCTTACCGGCAGCGTCCGCAGCCGCACCGCATCGATCAATTGAAAAATGGCGGTATTCGCGCCGATGCCCAACGCGAGGGAAAGCAGCGCCGCCGCGGTGAACAGCGGGTTCGCACGAAGTTGCCGAGTGGAATAGCGCAGGTCCTGCCACAGTGTCTCGACCAGACACTCCCAGCCTGCTGTGCGAACTTCTTCCTTTGTGATTTCGAGACTGCCCCGCTCCAGTCGCACTTCGCGAAGGGCATCTTTGCGGCTCACGCCTTGGTTGATTTTTTCTTCGGCCGCCATCTCAAGAAAGCCGTGGAGTTCTTCGTCCAACTCTTGGCCAACCCGTTGCTTTCGAAACAGGGAACGGAGCCCGCTGGTTATGCTTCGCAGCATGGACATTGCTTCTCCTAGGATGCTTCCAAGATTCTCGCGATGGCTGCCACTTGCCTTCCCCATTGCTCTGTTTCACGGTTAAGCCTTTTTCGGCCTCGCTCGGTCAGAGCGTAATATTTTGCTCGCCGGCTGTTCTCGGTGGCTTTCCATTCCCCCTTGATTAGCCCGGCCCGCTCGAGCCGCTGAAACGCGACAAAGAGCGAACCGGCATTGACGCGGAAAACTCCTTGGCTCATCTGTTCCAGCCGGATGGCGATGCCGTAACCGTGCATCGGTTCGAGCGCCAGGGTTTTCAAAATGAGCATGTCCAGAGTGCCCTGTACGAGATCACTCGCCTTGTCGACCATGGAAAGGCCTTCCTCCTGACGATCAAGAGGAAGGATACTCTTCTCCTCTTGAGTGTCAAGAGGAGGAGGGCAAGGGAGGCGAACCGGCTGCCGAGAGGCGCCGTCCGAGAAACAGCAGCCGCGCGCAATTGCGCTGTTGCCATGCGGTGGCCGAGCGCGGTTCGCCTCTGCCGTCAGAAGCACGCGGAGCAGGACAGGCGAGAAGGCCGGGCCGTACAGGCGCAAAAATGCCGATAAGCTGCCGGCGCTAGAAAAGAAGGGGATAAATCCCGCCTCTACGAAGAGGCCTTCGGCAAGTCAGTAGGTGCTCCGGGAATCAGGATGATTCCGCTTGTGTGAGAGCCTGGATCTGAGTTTCAAGCGCCTGGTTATACTGGCGTTCGATTTGAAGCTCGGTCTGCAGCTTCTTGATGAGCATCTCCAGCCTGGCGATCTCCACGCGCAGTTTTTGCAGCTCGGACGCGGAGGGCGCCTGGCGGAAAGTCGTGGCCGCGGATGCTTGGGCATCGGCTGGCGCTGCTGCCGGTGGGCGCGGTGCGAAGGCTTGGGCGAGGGCGCGGGGCCATGCGAGTTCCTGCGCGGTGGGCGGCGCGGGCGGTGGCGCGATGGTTCGAGGAATGGCCGGCATAGGCGCGAAAAAACTGGTCAGCGCGCTCGTGGCCGTACCTTGGGGTGGAGCAGGCGCCGGCGCCGCGGTTTTCGGCTCCAGAAGAACTTTCACCCGGTTGATCAACTCCTGCGGCTGAAAGGGTTTGCGAATCAGTTCGTCGGCTTTGACGGAGACGGCTTTGTCGGCGACGCTTTTGTTAACCACGCCGGACATGAGCAGAACCGGAACGCCAGAGAGATCGGGATGTTCTTTAATCTGGCTGCAAACGGAGTAGCCGTCCTGGTCCGGCATGATCACATCGGTGATAACCACGTCCGGACGGGTTTGTTCGAATTGCGCGAGAGCGGAGGCCGCGTCGGCGCAGGTAATCACACGAATGTTTTCGCGGCGGAACGCGATCTTGATGACTTCGCGCATGGTGGCGCTGTCATCGATGAAGTAAACCGTCGGCACACGCTTCGGCGCTCCTTCGAGGGCAGGAATGGTCATTGCATCGCTCATTGCACTTCCTTATCCGCCATATCGCGCGAACTTTCATCGACTTCGCGCATGGCATCGAGCATTAGATCGGTGGCCGAGCGCAGCACGGTGCGCTGCGTCGAGGTGGTGCCGTAAACAAACTTGTAGACGCCGTGGTTGAAGTTGACGCAGTTCTTTAGAATGTAAATTACTGCTTCGTCGCCGAATAGCGTGCCGCATTCCGCGTGCGAAATCTCCCCGCCTTCGTAAAAGAGAACCGCGTCCGTTTCTCCGGCATTGATGTACAGCGCGCCGGTCTGGTGGGCATGCCCAAGCATTTGCATCACGCCCGTCAGGTCGTGGTGCGTCAGGTTGCCGCTCAAGCTCGTGTCGGATTGCGTCAGCAGCTGCGTCGGCTGGAAGCCTTCCATTTTGCTGACGATAAGCTGCTTTACATGCGAGGCGATGCCGGCGGGCTGACGGCTGCGGTCGATGTAGTCGTCGCATCCGGCCTGAAATGCTTCGATCAGGGCCCGCTGGCTGCCGTCGCCCAACGCAACGATAGGAAGATTGGCGTTCTTCGAGTCCGCGCGGATGATGCGCGCAATCTCGAGCGCACCCATCTCGCGCATATTGGTAGCGCAGAGGATCGCTCCGGGGGCGTCATATTCGAGAGCGGTTAGCGCGTAGGCCGATTGCGTGCTGGTAGTTACTTCAAAACCTTCGCGCTTCAATGCATCGCTCAGGCGCTTGGCAAAATACACATTGCTGTCGATCAACAGAACCTTGATGGGACGCGGCGCTGGGATCACGGTCGCGCCTCCGCTACGCTGCCGCGAACCGCCCGGGAGCCAGGTTGGCTTGGAGCGACATAGCCTCCGGGCAAATCCTCAAGGCCCGGCGTCAAGGCCTCCAGATTCAGCACTTCAATGACGTCCCCACCGTGCGAGAGCCATCCGGCGACGTGGGGTTCGTCGGATGCGCTCGCGGCGGTCAACTCCGCGTTGATCAATGCGCACTCGCCGGTAACGGGAATAGCCACCCACTCGGTCCTTTGCCCGTAGCGGCGCAGCGCGATGAGATAAAAGCGCCGTGTCGTAAGGCCTGTTCCGATCAGCTTCTCGGCTACGTCGCACACCGGAACAATTCTTCCACGCCGCAAAATCACACCCTCAATCCCGGGAGTCCTGTGAGGGAAACTGAAAATGCGGCTCGGCGAGACCAACTC
>Ga0126381_100008978_pt1 | contig 11207 bp, 12 predicted proteins | sample PanSoiMetPlot_28_FD_96465 | JGI IMG/M metagenome (GOLD analysis project Ga0126381, IMG submission 96465) | Tropical forest soil microbial communities from Panama - MetaG Plot_28 | ecosystem: Environmental > Terrestrial > Soil > Tropical forest > Bulk soil | place: Panama | collected 2016-02-17 | reverse complement strand
GGCTTGCAGGAGTGGTGGGCTCCCGAAGGCTTCGAAACCCGGGTGAGCGAGATCGAGCTCAGGCCAGGCGGTCAGCTGCGGTACACAATGACCGCGACCGCGCCGGAACAGGTCGCGTTCATGCGGGACACCGGCAATCGGCTCACCGTCGAATTGCGCAAGACGTTCACCGAAGTCGCACGGCCGACTCGTCTCGCCTACCTGACACTGATCGACTTCGTGCCAGACCAGGAGCCCTATGAGCACCTGACCGCCATTGACATCGAGCCCGCCGGTGACCACACGAACGTGGTCATGACCGTTGAGCCGCTCCACGACGAAGCCTGGACGCAGGAATACCGCGCCCATCGCGGCAACGAACTCGACAACCTCAAGGCGGCGATCAAGCGTCGCACAATGTGAGGCTTGCGCCGCAGTCGTTCCGGGGAGACGCTGCTCATCTGGCACGCGAAAGGAGAATTCCGATGGCCCAGGAAGCGGTGTCTCCCCTGGGAGGCTCCCAGGTCGTCCGCGCGGCCCGCCGCGGCGAGGCTGCCCTGCTCGGCGAGGTGCTGGCCGACGCCTTTGCCGAGGACCCGGTATTCGCCTGGCTGATCCCGCCGCAGCTGCCTGCCCGGGACAACCGCCTGCGCACGTTCTTCACCAGCATGAGCCGCGGCTACCTACGACAAGGCAAGCCGTGTTACCTCACCAGCGATGCCTCGGCTGCCGCGCTCTGGGCCGCGCCAGGGAGTTGGGCGATGCCGCTCAGCCAAGTCGTCCTGGAGGCGGCACCCAACGGGATGGCTTTCCGCCTCAACCTGCTCCGCGCACTGCGGACTCAACTGCAGATCGAGCGCATGCATGCCGCACAGTCCCGGCCGCACTGGTACCTCGGCTACCTCGGCACTCGCACCGACCGGCAAGGCGAGGGGCTAGGCACCCAGATGCTGCGGGAGGTCCTAGCCGGATCGGACACCAATAGCGTGCCGGCCTACCTCGAATCCTCCAACGAGCGCAACCTTCCGCTGTACGAACGCAACGGCTTTCGCGTCCTCGGCGAACTACAGGCCCTGGGCAACGGACCCACGATCTGGCGGATGTGGCGCGAACCCCTAGCCGATCAGTAATTCTGGTCAGCCAAAGGCCGCTGGTCAGTCGGTGTGAGAAGGTCGGCAGCGTGCTGCTTCGGTTGCTGGCGTTCGTGCTCCCGCTGGGCGTGGATTCGTTCGCCGTCGCTGCGGCGCTCGGCGCCGCCGGGCTCACTGGCGCACGTGAACGGCTGCGGGTGTCAGCGATCTTCGTCGTATTCGAGGCCGGGATGCCGCTGGTCGGCCTGGCGGCCGGCGGCGGCCTGGCCCGGGTCATCGGGAACGTGGCCGACTACGTCGCGGCCGCTGCCGTTATCGGCCTCGGCGTCTTCATACTCCTGCACCGCGACGAGGAGGCCGAAGAGCAAACGGCCCGCCAGCTGCGAGCGACCCGCGGATTCGCAGTTATCGCGCTCGGCATCAGCATCAGCCTGGATGAGTTCGCCATCGGATTCAGCCTGGGCCTTGTGCGGCTGGCCGTTGTCCCCGTCGTCGTTGCGATCGCCATTGTTGCCCTCATCGCGAGCCAGGCCGGTCTGGCGCTAGGCAGCCGCATCAGCGAGCGGTTCAGGGAACGCGCCGAGCAGCTCGCCGCGATCGCGCTCATACTCCTCGGCGCATACCTCGTAGCAGAACGCGCGATCGCCCACTAGCAAGGCCCTGGCTCACCGGTGCCGGCCATGCCTTCGCGTGAGGACAGTGACATTCCAGGCCGGGTGCACTTCGGCCCAGTTGGCGACGCGCTTGCCCGGGTAGATCAGGTCGTGCAGGGCGTTAGTGTCCCAGACGTAGGGTCCGGTGATCTTGATGCGCTGCCCTGGCTTGGGCGCCTTCGGTGTCACGAAGCCTGCGCGGGTGGCGCTGTTGTCCGGGAAAGGAAGGTCACCTTTTTGCGGGATGATCTCAACGAGCAGGTGCGGGCCGGGGTGACCCGGGCATCGCTGGAAGGCGTTGGCGTGCGTCAGCAGGTGCCGGTAATGGCGGCTCAGCTGCACCTCGATATGGACGTCGCCGTCGGGCTCTCGGTGCACGCAGTCGACCCGGCCGGTGACGGTGACGCACCGTTTCTTCACGATGAGCCGGTGTGGCAGGTAGACCCCGTCGAGAGGATCGCCCGGACGGCACTGCCCGGACCTGAACCTGTGCAGCCGCTGGTGAGCGCTGCCGGACGGGAACAGGTGCGCGCAGCCGCCCGCCGCGAGCGCGAGCATGATCGCTACCGATGCGGTGAAAGCCCTTGCGACGAGCACCGCCGTCATCTTCCCCGATTGGACCGGAACTAACGAAGACGGCAACGGGCCGGGAAGGGCTCGCACAGAAAGCCTCTGACCTGCGGAAATGCGCGGAGTATAGCCCGGTGGACCTGGCCCTGTTGTGCTCTTGGGGCTTGACGGACCGTTTTTCCTGTCCGACGATAACTGGTGCGTGTCGGCCATAGGCACAATCTACTGACAACTATCGCGATGCTGCGGCTGACACGGTTGCACTGTCTGGCCGGGTGAGTCCGTTTCTTGGCATGCTGACGGCATGCAGGCTGATGAGGTGATCGCCGCGTTCGCGGCCGCATGGAACACCGTCGATGACGTCGAGCGGCGGCAGCTCCTCACCGCGTGCTGCCGACCCGATGCGGTGTTCGCCGCGCCGCAGGGCCAGGTCACCGGGATCGACGCGCTAGGCGCCAGCATCGGGGAGTTCCGGCGGGCATTCCCGGCCGCGCAGGTCGCGTTCGGCGTGCCGGATGGATACGGTGGCTTCGCCCGCGCGTCCTGGGTCACGCGCTGGCAGGACGGAAGGCCGGACCTAGCCGGGGAGGACTTCGCTCAGCTAGCTGAGGACGGCCGGATCCAGCTGCTGGTCTCCTTCGATGGGGCCCCAGCCGAGCCCAGCGAATGACATAAATAACGCCCGTTACCTCTCGAACCGGGCACCGCAACGGGGGCCTCGTGACCGGTCAGGCTGAGCGCGGGGACGGCACGCTTACCCGCGCCGGGATCAGCACATCCCGGCCGCGGCAGCTCAGCATCACGCCGGCGCGGGTCACGGCCGTCCGGTGGCAGCGCACGGTGCTCAGGGCTCCCTGGCTGCCGCCGAAGTTAGCCGAGTAAGCCCGGCTGTCCTCGGTTACCCGACACGGTTTCGTGCCCGGTTCGACCGTGAAGACGTAACTGGTTCCGGTGTCGACGCCCATTTCGGTCACGCCGAGGCTGCCAGACCGGCATTCCCTGGCGGCCCTGACGAAGCAGGCCGGCGCGCCAGGATCGGCGGCCAGAAACTGGGTGCGGCCGGTGAGGAAATGGGTCTGGGCTGAGCCGCAACTCGGGCGCGCCAGCGCGGCCGGGTGATGGCTGTGCGGCCAGGCCGCTGCCGCCGCGCCGACGGCGGCAGCAATGATTGCGCAGATAATTATGGCCGCCCGGGCTATCCGGGTCCGCTGACCGGGGTTACGTCGCAATTGGCCACCGCCTCACTTGAACGCCAGTCCTTTGACGAGCCGATCCGCACCCGGGTTCCATCTACCCGCCGAATTCTGCGCAGCGGGTCCGATGGTCCGTGCCGCTTGAGCAGGGCCGCACCGTGCTCGCTCCTGGCACGGGGCAGCGTCGCGCACGACAGCCCATCGGACGGCTGGACGACGTCGCCACCATCGCTACCCGGCTCGGCTCAGCCACCGATCCACGACCTTGATCCAAGGCCGACGGTGGTGACCAGCAGGCCTACTGAGCTGGGGACCAGCGGAATCTGCTAGCTGCCGAGCGTGATCGCCGGACACCGGGCGGTTTGGCTTCCCGCGGCTGGGAGAGGGAGATGGCTGCGGACACGACAACGTTCGCTCATCCACATCATCCAACGTGAGGAGTTCAGCGTGCTTACGCTCACGGACCAGGCGGTGGCTGCTATCCGCGACCTGACCAACCGGCCCGGGCTTCCGGCGCAGACGGGGCTGCGTATCGAACCGCGAAGCGCCGACGGCGACAGCGGGCTGGCGCTGTCTCTATCTGATGGCCCGCAGGCCGGCGACCAGGTCATCGAGGAAGCCGACGTACACGTGTTCGTGCAGGAACACGCCGCGTCAGTTCTGGCCGACAAGGCGCTGGACGCTCAGGTCAACGACGAGGGCGAGGTGTCCTTCCTGCTCCAGGAGCAAGCCTGAGCAGAGCGACGCGCACAATCGGGCCAGCGGAGCAGCAAACGAACATAGAGGCAATTCAACCTGGTTTCACCTAGTACGGGATCTAGCTCGACATCCCGGACAACGATCAGCCTCGACTCCGGCAGGTTTCCTGAGCCCGATTGAGGACAGACGAGGCGGCGAGCGTGTCGTCGAAGGGAGTCGTGATGAGCGCGCCGAATCCTCCGCCTGACCGATCGCCGCCCGCCGCGGTCGCAGTGAACGCTGGCCGGCAACCTGCGAACTCCCCTGTCTCGACCATGGAGTGCCCGGATCCGAAGACCAAGGAGGGCGCGGACGCTCGGTCGAGGGCCTTCGATGCCCTAGTCCCCCTGCTGTTCATGGCGTCGGGCGCCGCCGGGCTGATCTACCAGGTCGTCTGGACGCAGGATCTTGTTCTCGTCTTCGGAGACACGACGCAAGCTATTGTCACCACGGTTACGGCATTCCTGTGCGGTCTGGGCGTTGGCTCGCTTCTCGGCGCCGCGATCGGAGCAAGGCTGCGGCGGGCAATCGCCGCTTACGGGCTGCTCGAGGTCGCCGTCGCTTGTGTCGCCCTGGTCATGCCGCTGGTCTTCGACACCATTGCGACGGTCTTCCGCAGCGCCTACCTCTCGCTCCCCGCAGGTGAGGTGGCGCTGATCCGGTTCGCCCTGGCCTTCGGCGCGCTGATGCCTGTGACCGCGATGATGGGGATGACCCTGCCGATACTGACTCGCCATCTCGTGCGTGCCGATTCGCATGTCGGCGAAAGGGTGGCCAGACTTTACGGGCTGAATACGCTTGGGGCTGTGATGGGCGCCGTGGCGAGCGGCTATCTCCTGATCGAAATTCTCGGCCTCAGGGTAACGACTTTGGTCGCGGTCGGGCTCAATCTCGGGGCCGGCCTTGGCGCTCTCATTATCTCCGTGCTGCTCCCGAAGGCGGAACGGATTCGGCCTCCGACAGCAGGAAGCCAGCGACGAATTTACGGCCGACAGCGGCTTCTGCTGGGGGTCACGTTCGCCTCCGGCTTAGTCAGTCTTGCACTGGAGATGCTGTGGACCCGCCTGCTGATGCAAGGGACCGGCTCTCCTGTTTACGTTTTCGTCGCCATTCTCGCTGTATACCTCGTCGGGATCAGCGGCGGAAGCTTGGCTTACGAGCGCAGGAAGCACCGAACGCCACGAATGGGAACGCTCGGCCTTTGCCTGGCCAGCGCGGCGGTCCTCACGCTGATTCCGCTGATTGTCAGCGACATCAAAGGCCCGCCCCTGCTGTCGATCACCATCGTCCTCATCTTGCCGGTCACAGCTTTGCTCGGCTATGCGTTCCCCCTCACCGTGCATCTCTATGTCGATAGCGCGGTCCACGCCAGTCGCGGAGTGGGGTTCGTGTACGCAGCTAACACGGCAGGCTGCGTCGTCGGCACCGTAACCGCAGGTTTCGTCCTTATCCCGGGCCTCGGTACCAACACCGCGATCATGGTTGTCTGCCTTATCGACGCGGCGATCGGAAGCGGGCTGGCAATCGCCTTCGCCCGCGGGCCTGGTCGGCGGCTCACTGTGGCGTTCGTGTTCTTCGTGACCGCCATCCTCGTGACGATGAACTTCGCTCCCGTGGCAACGCTCACTTATCAGCAACGATACCTCGCCTTGAGTAAGCATCCACATTCGCATTTCGAGGATAACGTCGCCCAAATCGACGTCGTCGGCGGCAAGCCGCGAGCACGCAGGCTCTTTATCAACGGCACTCCGATCACACGCCTGACTATTAACACCAAACTGCTGGCCTACATTCCTAAGGCGCTCAGGCCCAACGCGTCATCAATGCTTAACATCTGCTTCGGCATGGGATCGACATTCCGGTCGTCGATCATTCTAGGCATGCATACAGACGCGGTGGAACTGGATCCGACCGTTCCATCGCTAATGTCCCGGTTCTACTCGCGCGCGGGCCGATACCTGCACGGCAGACTCGGGCGCGTCATAATCAGCGATGGTCGAAACTACGTTCGCCTCTCGAACAAGCATTACGACCTGATCACGATTGATCCTCCGCCGCCCATATGGAGCGCGGAAGCAGTTGTCCTGATGACGCAGGAGTTCTATCAGGAAGCACGCCAACGCCTCAACCCAGACGGTGTGCTCGCTTCTTACATCACCTGGAGTAGACCCGAAACGCGGAAGCTGCTGCTCAGGGCTTTTGCGGCTTCTTTCCCCTACGTGACCGTGCTGCAAGGTGGTCGGGTGGGCGCCGGCCATAATCGCGATGCCGCGCTCTTTTCCGGCCTGTACCTGCTCGGCTCCGACGCTCCGATGGACTTCCGCGCGAGCACGATCATGAAGGTGTTCGGTTCCCGGGCGGCTCAGACGGACCTCGCCGGAGCGGACAATTTCCGGACCGTCCCCGTCACGTCGTGGCCCTCAATCATCGACCAACGAGTCTGGCTGACTGACCGGCAGGTCGACACCTACGCAGGAGCTGGGCCGCCGCTCACCGACGACCACCCGCTTACCGAGTACTTCATGGTCCATGACTTCGATCTCCAGTGGAGCGCGTTCGAGCGGGTTGCTCTCGAGCTGGCGTTCACCGTCACGTGCCTGCTCGTTCTCCTCATACTCGGCGTTACGCTCGGGACCGGGCGTGCCAAGTCCTGACTGAGATGGGATCAGCCGCCCCCTTGACGGATCCGCGTAAGCGCGTTGGTGGCGGTGCGGACCGTTCCGGCGTTCGTGTTCATCCAGTATCCGGCGACCAGCTTGTTGGTCGCCTTCCAGCAGGCGAAGATCTGGGCAGCAGATCCTCCCCGGTCACTAGTCAGGCCGGCCAGCAGAACAAGATGCTGGTTGGCGGCCAGCGCCTTGCGCCGAGCCGACGTGAGGAAGCGGGCGTAGCCTGAGGTGCTCGGCTGGTCGGCCTGAGCTTGGATCTCGTAGATGTCGGCATAGCGGGCATCTTGCGGTATATGGCACGCCAGATAGGCCTGATCCGTTGTCTGTCCCGGCTGCCGGGTGCACTCACCGCCGGGAACGGCCATCAGGTCGCGGGCGGGTGCCTCGATCACCTTGAGACCATGCTGGTGAGCGAGATGCGCGAACTTGCGCATGTATGTCGCCGGGTGGCGCTGCTCGCGGACGGGGGTAAAGGACCAGTGCTCGTTGTCGTACAGCACCCATTGCCCGCGATGCAGATGACCGACTGCCTTGCCGAACGCCGCGTACGATCTGAAACCGGCAACGGGAACTGCGGCGTAGCCCGTCACCGCGTGGCCGAGAACAAAGGATCTGCTCGAACCGAAGAAATGACGGGCATCACGGCGGCTGATCGCGGCGATCTCGGTCACCGAACGACTTTCAGCTAGCCATCGCCCCGCGCTGGGACTGGCCTGAGCGGCGAGGCGAGCAAGCCTCGCCGATAGGGTCGGCGCCGCGAGGCCACGGACCGGCATCGCAAGGCCGATGACGGCGGCAAGAGTAACGGCCGCGACACAGGCCCAGCCCGGTATGGAGCGCGTCCCAATCACCACGGGAATCCTACATTGAGCCGAGTGACCTCAGAGCGATCCGGCCGAGCGAATCGCCGCTCGGCGTTCCCGCCCTGTTCAGCGCATCGGCAACGCCTGGAAGGGTAAGCCAGGGTTGGATCGGAGCCTGATTGCTGGCGGAACATGGGTGCCCAGGGAGAGCCGTCATGGCGCTGCACGTACAGGTAGATGAGCCCGACCGCGACGCCGAGCTGGAAGTCAACCCGGTGTACTACCGGGACATGAGCGGTGAGATTCCGCGGTACCGGCTGCCGGATCATGGCGTGCTCGCGCGCACGGCGCTGCAGGTGGTCAGGGACGAGCTGATTCTCGACGGTAACGCGCGTCTGAACCTGGCCACGTTCGTCACGACCTGGATGGAGCCGGAGGCCGAGCTGCTGATGGCCGAATGCCAGGCCAAGAACATGATCGACAAGGACGAGTACCCGCAGACAGCGGAGCTTGAGCGGCGCTGCGTCAACATCCTGGCCAGCCTGTGGAACGCGCCTGCTGGAAGTCAGGCGCCGGGTTGTTCGACTACCGGGTCAAGTGAGGCGTGCATGCTCGGTGGCATGGCTCTGCTGTGGCGCTGGCGCGCCAGGCAGGCCGCGGCGGGGCTTGATGGGGCCAGGCCGAACTTGGTAATGGGATCCAACGTGCAGGTCTGCTGGGAGAAGTTCTGCCGCTACTGGCAGGTCGAGCCGCGGTACGTGCCCATGGTTCCCGGGCGACTGCACCTGCGCGGTGCCGAAGCGGCAGCGAGGTGCGATCACAACACGATTGGCGTGGTTGCGATCTTGGGCTCCACCATGGACGGCAGCTACGAGCCGGTACTGGAGATCAGCCAGGAGCTTGACCGCGTCCAGGCTGCACAAGGCTCGGATGTCCCGGTCCATGTGGACGCCGCGTCGGGAGGATTCGTGGCCCCGTTCCTGCAGCCGAACCTGGCGTGGGACTTCCGGGTACCGCGGGTGGCGTCTATCAACTCCTCAGGACACAAATACGGCCTGGTATATCCCGGGGTCGGCTGGGTGGTCTGGCGAGACCCGGACGCGCTGCCTGACGATCTCATCTTCCGGGTCAACTACCTGGGCGGTCAGATGCCTACGTTCGCGCTGAACTTCTCCCGGCCCGGGGCTCAGGTTGCCGCCCAGTACTACAACTTCATCAGGCTCGGGTTCGAAGGTTACCGGGATGTTCAGCAGACCTGCCAGGACGTAGCGCTCCACCTCTCCGGCGCAATCGCCGGCATGGGCCCGTTCGAGCTGCTCACCGAGGGCAGGGACCTTCCGGTCTTCGCGTTCAGGCTGCGCGATGCGATCACGGCCTACTCGGTGTTCGATCTGTCTGAGCGTCTCCGTCAACGTGGCTGGCAGGTGCCGGCGTACACCCTGCCAGCCGACATGACAGATACCGCGGTGATGAGGATCGTGGTCAGGAACGGCTTCAGCATGGACCTAGCCGGCTTGCTGCTCGACGACCTCCGGCGGCATGTGCGGGTCCTGGAGCACCACCCGCAGACGCAACCCCCGCCGCCGATGCAGCGCCGGCGTCAGTCCTTCGCGCACTGATCCCCGCAGCGCGGTGTTCTGGGGAATGCGACCGACCTTGCCGTCGTTGGCCCGCGATGTGCGTCGAGATGCAAGGGGAGGGTCCGATGGCTGACGGCGAGTTCCCGGCTCCGCGGAGCGGGTTCGTGGTGACCCATTTCCTGGTGGTCTCCGATCAGGACCGGTCCCGCGAGTTCTACCGGTCGGTGTTCGACGCGACGGTAGTGCAAGAGCGCGACCCCGTCATCCTGCAGCTTGCGAACAGCTGGCTGATACTCAACGTCGGCGGCGGCCCGACCGACGACAAACCGTCGGTCACGCTAGCACCGCCGGCCGAGCCTGACCTCACCAGCGCGTTCTTGAACATCAGGGTTGCGGACATGGCTGCGGCCTATGCCGAGTGGTCGGCCAGGGGCGCACAATTCCTGACCGAGCCCATGGACCATGCCCGCGAGTTCCGCGCGTATATCCGCGATCCTGATGGTCACCTGATCGAAGTCGGCCAGTCCAAGGCATGGCCTGGCACGCCCTAAAGCGGGCGTCGCTGTACCAATCGCGTGAGGTCTGGCAAGGTCAGCTAGATGAAGCCCAATAGGTCGGTCCCGCCGGCGACCGTCGTGCCCGTCCTGTCCTACCCCGACGTGCGGGCAGCGGTCGCATGGCTGAGCGCGGCGTTCGGCTTTGTTGAGCGTACGCGGATAGGCGAGAGTCACCGGGCCCAAATGAGCATCGGCGCTGATGGAGCCGTGATCGTCGCTGAACGCCGGGACGAAGAGCGAGCAGAGGGCGGCGGGGCAACGCACCTTATCCGTGTCAGAGTCGAGGACGTCGCTGCCCAGTTCGAGCTTGCCCGTACGCGCGGAGCACGCGTGCTCGAACCGCCCACAGACCGCGAGTACGGCGAGCGGGACTGCACCCTGGAAGACCTCGCGGGCCATCGATGGCAGTTCGCAGAGACCGTGCGGGATGTAGCCCCCGAGGATTTCGGCTGCAAGACCGTCGCGCCCTGGCCGTAACTGCCGGTGCCCTCGATTCTGACCAGGCAGACCGTGCCGAAATCCTGCATCCAGCCCGATAATGGCGGTATGACGAGCGCAGCCGAGCCGAAGGCGCGGGGTGGTTTCGTGCCGCTGCCGGATGGCTTCTTGTTCACGAATTCTTGGCCCGCTGCACCGGCGGTTACCATTCCGACGCCGTTCGGGTCGGTCGGGATTGGCAATGCGGCGAATGGCTTGTGCGGCGGCATGGTGTACGCGGCGCTTGATTACTGGACCGCGGAGCGGGTCCCGCCGCAGGCACGGCCAGCGCCTGGGACGCCGCTCTACGAGTTCATCGTGCACAGGTTGATCGACTCCTGGCATGTTCCAGCGGGTGTCGCGGAGTATTTCCAGTGGATGAACCTGCCGGACGGCGACGTGAGCGCCAGCGTCCTCGGCACGTCAGTTGTGGTCCAGCGCGGCGTTTCCTGGCGGACTATCGAGCAGCAGTGGCCTCTGGTCAAGGCCAGCATCGACGCCGGCGTCCCTGCACCGCTCGGCGTGGTCACGGTGAAGTCGACGAACGTGGCCGACCTCGGCAAGAACCATCAGGTCGGCGCGTACTCGTACTCCGTGTCAGGGGCAGAGGTCACGGTGAAGGTCTACGACCCGAATTCGGGCCAGAACGACGGCGTCTGGATCAAGTTCGACAACTCCGCGCCGCAACGGGCGACGACCTTCTCCAGCAACATCGCCATTGATCTGCCGGTCCGGGGCTTCTTCAAGACCGCGTTCACCCCTGTCAGCCCGCCCTAGCGCGCTAAGCGGCTCATCCGCGCCTCACGAGCACGGCGTCCCTAGCGGCGATCGCGGACCCCCGTGCGCCGGCCATATCCAGATCGGGGACAAGCGCGATCGACTCGATCTCGGCCTGCT
>Ga0126381_100008977_pt1 | contig 11207 bp, 11 predicted proteins | sample PanSoiMetPlot_28_FD_96465 | JGI IMG/M metagenome (GOLD analysis project Ga0126381, IMG submission 96465) | Tropical forest soil microbial communities from Panama - MetaG Plot_28 | ecosystem: Environmental > Terrestrial > Soil > Tropical forest > Bulk soil | place: Panama | collected 2016-02-17 | reverse complement strand
TCGAGACATGGTGCTCAAACAGATGCAAAACCGGCCTATGGATGTTTCCAAAAAGGCCAGAGATGAGTGGACTGAATTTCAACAAGCACTGTCGAATCTTCGTACTAACATCGACAATTGGGTCGCTAATACTATTGGCGAATCTAGTCAATTTAAGACACTGCGTGAACACATTGAAAAACTGAACAAGTGGATTACAGAACACACACTAACTGAGAACCTTTGGAAAGGTTTTCAAGACGCTTCACGTAAGACTAGGGACGATGCCCATAAAGAAATTATGGAGTTGATGGAATACATCAGCTCTAAGTTTAAGGAGTATGTGTCTGGTCCATTATCTACGTTTAAGACACTAATGGACGACTTGATCGCTAGAGTTGGTGAAGTAATGATTTCATTTAAAGATTCTATTATGAATGTTGTTGACTGGTTGTGGAAGAAGGTGTTGGCACTGTTCGGTGGTGGTGGTGATAGGGAAGTAGGCACGGCAGGTGGGACTAATGATGATTATCTTGCTGGTGCTTCAGCAGCGGCTGGAGCAGGAGCTGCTACATCAGGGCCATATACTCCAACGGCTCCTTCAACACCCCTCACAACATCTCCAACCCCATTACAGAATTGGAAGGGTGGCCCAGGTGCTTCGGCAGTCCCACATCTTGGCCTTCCAGGTATGCCAGGGTTGAAGGGATCTGGTGGTCTCCTTCCTCCTGGCCCAACTCTGCAAGGAGTACCAAGTATACCGAGTATGTTTGGTCAGGCAGGATCAACCAATAAGTATGCAGTGAATAACCGGAACCATTTGTGGGCGATGGCTGCGAATAACGCGACGCCCCCACGCTCTAGCCGGGGTGGTGGGATGGCTCTCTCAACACAACTTGCGAGCGCAGATGATACCCCGGCTAAACGAGCGAGGCGTGCTCCTCTTGATATTCGCAATTGGCAGGTGAATCGAGTGGCAAGTCTCACAGTCAATAATGTACCTGGGAGTAATGTGTTCTTAACTGCTAACTCGATGGCAGGATAATGCCTCCTTCCAATACACAAATCGAGTTACAGTATCAGGTTAATCCTATTGTTTTGACTGGTGGGTCGGCGTCGCAAGTCCCAGGCGCTATGCTCCCTATTATGAGTTTATTTGGTGGAGGCAATGGGCTTGGTCTTCCATATAATCCGAATGATTTGGATAGTGCGTTTGGTGCTTTCAATGTCTTGCCGGGTGGTACACTTGTTCAGCAAACGATTGCTAAGTATCCGTTTGCTAATCAGTTTGTTGCTGCCAATGCAACGGTGCGTGAGCCGTTAACGATTTCTGTTATTATGGATGCCCCTATGCGGGGACCCAAAGCGTTCGTAAATAAGCAGGCCGTCTTCAGTGCTTTGAAGGCTACCCTTGACAATCATAACAATGCCGGTGGAACCTATACGGTCGTAACTCCAGCGTATATGTACACTGACTTGATATTGGTGTCATTAACAGATAACTCTCGTGGCAATAACTCATTGCCACAAAACGCATGGAGGTTTGATTTTGAGAAGCCGTTAGTTGCCCTGGCTGATCTACAAGGGGCGCAGAATTTGTTGATGTCGAAAATATCCAATGGGCTCCCTACTGGTCCGGCCCAGACAGGCCCTCAGGTTGGTTCTACAACAGGGCAATCTGGTCTTGCTACTGCCCCGCTGTCTTCTGGCCCAGGAACCGCTACACTCGGTCCTTCTAATACCCCAGCACTCCCGTTTGCCGGTGCCTCATCAACAAATTATCCTGCCTTACCTAGTCCAGCTAACAACCCATTCAGTGGCATTTCGTAATGGCAACAGTTATTCCGTTTATTCCATCGAACATAATATTGCCTTCATTCGTTGCTACATTAGATGGTGACGATTACACGGTAAAGGTGACCTGGAATATTTCAGCACAGCGGTTCTATATTAACCTCTATGCACAGGATGGATCGTGGGTTACTACTGTGCCATTGATTCAGTCGCCGCCAGCTCGTCAAGTGTTGTCTGCTGACTGGGATATTCTACAGGGCATTCTCACTGTGGTTATGGTAGATCCTTCGTTGTGGCCTGTTCCATTGTCTACTGAAGGTACTGCAACGAAGCCAGGGACCATACAGAATTTTACACTGGAGAATTTCGTACCGAACAATTATAATGGGACATTCAGGGGACTGATGTTGAATCCTACTACATTTACGATCCCTATGATAACTGACCCAGGGACAGCAACGATATTGGGTTCAGTGTCGCGCTATCTGAATATGGCCGCGGGTATCTTTCAGTCTACGCTTATATATAGGAACGGTTGTTTTGAGGTTAATCCATGAGCCGGTATGATTCACATAAACATCCATTTGGATGGCGAATGAATCAATGGGCTGTGAAGCGGCATACGAGCCAGCAAGAACAGCTCACTAAATCTATTCCGTGCCATGTCACTAAAGTTGATAAAGACTTTATTGAGGTGGCATTCGAGACGACCAATAGCATCTTTACGATGCCTACGGTCAAGATCCCGCAGTCAATGTCCCAATACCAACGGGAGCCGACCCAGGTAGGGGATAAGGGGTATGCTGTTCCTTCTGACTACTATCTCGGCGGCAGCACTGGCGACGCCGGTGGTCGCACTAATTTCTTTCCCCGTGGAAACCTTACAGCTATATCTTTTCAGCCAGTTAGCCATACTCAAAATCCTGACCGTGACTACGATACTCTTACACATATGGGAGGACCCAACGGATGGAGCGTAGGGGCATTCCAAAAGCAGAAGCAGGACCAGCAGCAACAGCAACAGTCCAGTCAGAACGGTGGCCCTACCTCCCCATCACCTACGATGGCGCGGCAGGTTCAGGCCGTCAGAACCGGCAACCGTCTTGCAGCTTTGAGTCAGCCGTGGCGCCGGTCGTCCGTTGCCGTGCCGCAAGCATTGGATGGGTCAACTACTACGAATGGTGGCTCACAACAAGGTCAGCAACAGGATCAGCAGCAGGACCCGACAAGCTTTAGTTTTGATAAGAATGGTAAGTGTCAGATAGTCAGTAAGGACAATAATCATGTCATTACTGTGGACCAACAAAATAAGAAGATCACTATCAACGTTCCTACTAATCATACTGTTTATGTGGGTGGGGATGGTAGCTCTGGGAAGTATGCTCCCCTTACCACGACAAAAGGTCCCGTTGTTAATGCTCAGGGGCGTATCGGCTAATGCGTACCTACGGACGCACACGCGATGTCCTGACTGGCAAGAAGACATGGTGGGTCGTTACGACTGATGCTGGTGGTTTTAATGATTCTGTTTATCTGACTACGTTGGCTCAGGTCTGTAAGCTAAACCTTGGTGAAAGCCCTTTCTTTGGTAACTATGGAATACCAGCACATCCATCCGTAATTACTCAGATATATCCCAGCTTCTATATGATTCGTACACAACAGCAGTTCGCTTCATTCTTTGCATCATTGTTACTGGTTGAAGCTGATGTACCGCAAGGTGATCCAACTGATGATGGTAGGCCGATTCCGGCTTATAATATCCAGTGCTTGACCAACTATGGCTCGGTAATCGGTGTTACGACAGCACCTGATTATCCTCAACAGCAACCAATCTGATGGCAGTTCTTCCACTTATAATGACACCACAAGGTCTGCAACCGGCCGCTCCGGCTGATTTGCGGGCGCAGTTGATCACTCTTGTTGCAGCGTCGAACCCAGACTACACAGCCAATCTGCCGGGGTCGTTAATTGAAGATATATCTAGCACTGATACTTACGCTCTCGTTGTTAGCGACAGCTTTCTGGTTGATCTTGTCAATTCACTCACTCCATTTGGCGCAAACCTTTTTCTACTCAACCAGCTCGGCACCATTTATGGCATAGATCAACAATCTATCACCAATACATCTGTCTACGTGCAATTTACAGGAACACCCGGCTATGTCGTTAATCAAGGCTTTATTGTTGGCGATGGGACATATCAGTATGTATGTCAGTCTGGTGGTATTTGTGGTGCGGATGGTAATACTCTTCAGATTTATGCACTGGCGACTGTACCTGGGACTTGGGACGTTGCGCCGAATACAGTAGTGCAGATGCTCACATCTGTGCCAGCTAATGTCCCGTTGGCGGTCACGAATCCCGTTGCGGGTATACCGAGTACTTCTGGTGAACCAGCGTCCGTATTTCGAGAGAGATGCTGGACGGCGGGGTTGGCAGCATCTACCGGCATGGGTCGATATCTTAAGACCCTACTCAGCAACATACCGGGAGTTCAAAATCGACTGGTTAGTGTTGTTCAAAACACAGATGGGACCTATACGGTTCTTTGTGGTGGCGGTGATCCTTTCCAGATTGCTTATGCTATTTGGGAAGCCGACTTTTATGTTCCTGGTCTTTCTGGTGCTACGATCGAAATTGCTGGTATATCTAATACCAACCCAATCGTGGTGACCACGGCCAACAATCACAACCTCGCTACTGGTGATGTTGAGGTTATAAGTGGAAACGTTGGCGTCCCACTCATCAACAATATTCCGTACCCTGTTACGGTGATTAGTCCAAACAAATTCTCTATACCAGTTGATGGGACTATGTGGGGTACATATCAGTATGGTGGAACAGTTAGCCCGAACCCCATCAACCAGTACATCACGGTTAATGACTACCCGGACAAGTTCCTCATTCCTTATGTAATCCCAGCCCAAGAACCTGTGGATATCGTGGTAACGTGGATTACTGACTCGCCCAATTATGTGAGTGAAACAGGAATGGCTCAGGCCGCAGTTCCTGCTATTATCGACTATATCAACAGTTTGCCGGCTGGTGTGACCCCGATTAATTTCAATATGCTCACCAAACTATTTCTTGATGCCGTGTCAAGCATATTGCCGGGTGAAGCGATTATTGATCTTACATTTTCTGTGTCGGTCAATGGAATTGGTACGTTCCCGGCCCCAGGCACGCAAGTCATCTTTGGTGATCCTTATAGCTACTTCTACACAGACTCTGCTTCAGTGCAAGTCATTAAGGGTTCGTGATGGCGTCCCTTAATATCCTAGTTCCTGGGCTTGTTACTGTCGTTGCGAACTCTGGAGTTTCTGTCCAGATTGCCAATACTACTATGGGATTGAACGGTGGGTTTATTCAGAATCCACTGACACCGATAGATGAAGGTTTGCCAGTTGCTGAAGCACTATATGTCAATCTAATAGGTCCTGCTGGTACTGCTGAAGGTACCCCCACTGGAACAGTTGGCATCCAACCCGGTCAGAGCTTTATAGTTCCTCCGAGTTCAAATGTCTGGGTCAATGCTATATCTCCTGGGCATCGGTTCACAGCTTACTTTGCATCTCCATATTCTGTGCCGTATCCGCCGGGCTTGGTGCCGGGTATGCCGGGATCGCAAAGCCTTGGGTTCCCAGTCTTCCCACCTCCTGGCGTAACCGGGCTGACAAAAGTTATCCCATCGTACCTATACCAAGAATACAGTGATGATGACGACCTCCAGGGTTTCGTGGCTGCACAGAATGCTAAGCAACAAGATTATGTTGATACTTTCAATGCTCTTAATCTTCCCATTTACCCAGGTCCAGTTGTCAGTGGTGCTCTTCTTGATTGGGTTGCTCAGGGTCTTTATGGGGTACCACGGCCCGCGCTCTCTAGTGGTATTGTCATACGTGAGGGCCCACTCAATACGTGGGGACCTAATTTTCTCATTCCGACCGAAAACGCTAACATCAATGGACTTGGACAAACCACTGATGAAAGTGTAGTCGTAACAGATGACGATACTTACCGCCGAGTTATCACATGGCATTTCTATAAAGGTGATGGGAAATATTTTAGCACTCGGTGGCTCAAACGCAGGATCTGGCGGTTCTTGTACGGTACAAACGGACTTGACCCCGGCCCCTACGCTCCCGGCTACACTGACGACGACTCATACATTGCAGACACAGAACAGATCAGCATTTCGTTTGGCCCCAATCGAGAATGCACAATCAGGATTGTTCTTGGTAATAGAACCGTAACCGGCGGAGCAATGCTGAATCGCTTTGGCCCTAACGGATTCGGGCCACTGACTACTCCGCACATTGATAACTTCAAACCAATACCATTGAACGACATCGAGTCTACGTATCAACCGTTACCAGCGCTTCCATATATGTACATCTTTCAAGAGGCTATCAACTCAGGAGTGCTGGAGCTACCGTATCAGTTCCAGTTTAAGGTTGTCATCGGGTAGAGGATTTCGCAATGGCTATCTTGTGGAGCAACAATGCTTCGACCACGGTGGCAGGCAGCATTACGCCGACCTCGACAACCGTGAATCTGGCGGCTGGTTCAGGGGCAGAGTTTCCCAACCCAACGGGTGGTGACTATTTTTGTGCCACCTTCTATGACCAAGCCACAAAGACTATTACTGAGATTGTCCATGTTACAGCTCGCTCGGGAGATACTCTTACAATTGTTCGAGCACAAGAAGGTACGGTTGCTGGGACGTGGAATGCTGGAGATATTATTGCTAATCTTGTCACTGCTGGTACTCTTAGGGCGTTTGTTCAAGCTGGCACTGGACCAGCTAATACTTCACTAGTTTATGTTGGAACAGATACTTCTGCAACGCCTAACCTAATTGTCGCAACCACTAATCCGGTTCCTGCTTCCTTAGCAACAGGGATGCTTTTCAATATCTTGGTTGCAAATTCGAATACCGGCGCCACGAATGTCCAACTTAATGGTGGTGCATCTATTCCACTAACTCGTGGTAACGGCGGTCCAATGCTGGGCGGCGAGGTCACTGCCGGGTGTGAAGTGACCTTCGTCTATAATGGTACGAACTTCAACTCTATGTACCCCAACATTCAGACCCATCCTCCGCAAACCACCTTCTATGTTAATCCTATTGGGAATGACAATAACGACGGGACTGCGAATACCGCGGCCCACGCATTCGCAACAATTTATGGTGCGATCAATGCTATTAGATCGCGTTATACTTCGGCTGATGCTATCACTATTCGTGTGGCTGATGGGAACTATGTTGGTGGATTTGCAGTCACGGGTGGGTACATCGGCAGTTGGATTGTCATAGGCAACGTTGCTAATCCTGGCAATGTCACAGTTGATGCATCGTCACTTTCACCACCAGCAGGAGCCGCGGCTGGTAGTGCCGCGGTCTGCGGCAATAGCGGCATTATGACTGTGTCTGGTATGACCCTGAAGGGTTATTATGACGCAGCAATATCTGGGGAAGGTGCCACACTACTCATTCATGACTGCCACTTCCAGGGCTCTGTTTCTGGTCTCGGTGGGGCTATTGCGAGTTTTGAGAATTCAGTTGCGGAAGTTTGGGGAAACTGTACGTTTGATCCGGCAGGGCACAATTCCGCAGGTATCTTCATTGCTGCATCTGGTGGGTTTGTTGTCGTTGGATACCACGATGCTTACAACAACTATCCACTAACATGGAATTTCACCGGTGCTGTTCCTACTATGGGCAATGGAGTGGCTGTTGCGAGCAACGGTGGATTAATTCAATTTGATATGACCAATATCACATGGGCGGGTAATACTCCTGTCGGCTACAAATACAACGCATCAACGTGCGGTGGCGTGACCGCAATGTCAGGTAGCATCAGCAACATTCCAGGCACTGTTGCGGGAATAGTCACGGCTCCTGGGTACTCGTCATAAGAGGTTAGATCATGGCAACGACACCCGTCGCAGGACCTGCTTCACAGACACCCGGTACTCCTGGCACGTCGATCGTAGCCATCGACGCCAATCAGTCTGGTGGCTATATCACAAACCCATTTTCAGCGACAGACCAGGGTCTTACAACAGCAGAAGTGCTGTATGTGAACCAGGTCACATTGGCTTCGACTAACGCCAATGGGACTACACTCGCCCTTCAACCGGGGCAGACATACTCGATAATTCCGAACACCACGACCCCGGTTAATGTGTCGAGTATGAGTGCGAACCATAAATTCACATCGGTTGAATGGCCATGACCGGACCTAGTGGCTCGAGCGTTATAGGAGTAGGGTCACAGGGCGGCCCACTCCCTGCACCATCGCCCTGGACATCCTGGCCTGGGTATCTGACCTATCCTGGAGGCATTGTTCTTGGTACAGCAACAGGAGGGAATAAGGGCGTTGGCACAATCAACGTTCAAGACCTATTCATTAACGGCAATCCATTTGATTTTGGCACTGTTCTTGCTCTAACGGGTGGTACGCTCACAGGGCCGTTAATTCTTAATGCCAATCCAACCAACGTGCTCGGTGCTGCCACGAAACAATACGTGGACAGTGCGGTTGCATCAGCCGGGTCTGGCACATTCTTGCCGCTATCAGGCGGTACACTGACAGGTGCGCTTACACTGAATGCGAACCCCACAGTCGCACTCCAAGCTGCGACTAAGGGTTATGTGGACAGTGCGATTTCTGGCGTAGGGAGTGGCGTATATCTCCCCCTCGCTGGCGGGACCATGACCGGGCAGATTACACTCCCGGCTAATCCGACCGTTGCTCTCCAAGCCACGACCAAACAATATGTGGATGGGCGTACGCCGATTACGGCTGATGCGCCTGCGGACGGCAACCACTATGACCGGGTGAATAATGCCTGGGTCGTAGCACAGACCTTCACTGGAGTCTTTGTTCCAATAGCCGGTGGGGTGACCATGACAGGTCTCCTCACATTATCGGGGGCGCCAAGTGCAGCGAACGGAGCAGCAACCAAAGGCTACGTGGACGGACGTACTCCAATTACTGCTGATGCACCTAATGATGGTCAGTATTATACTCGACATAATCTGGCCTGGGTCGTGGCCCCAGGTGGACTTACTGATGCTCCCTCGGATGGTTCTACATATGGCCGTTTGAACGGCGCATGGTCTAATGTTCTTGATGCAGGAACATTCTAATGGCGACTAACGTCTTAAAGATACTGCGCTCCCTAACCGCGGGCAATCGGCCGTCTGGTCGCACCTATGGTGAACCATATGTCAATCTAGCGGATGGGCAGCTTGGTATTGTCAACAACTCTGGTGGCGCACAAGACCTCCTTGGCGTTCCAATATTTTCGGCCACTGCAAATTACCCGGCTAATTCCACAGTTAATTACGGAGGCCTGCTTTATACGAACCCATCGTCTGTGACTGCTGGTGCATTTAATCCTTCCCAGTGGAATGCGTATTCTCAGAATCCCCCAAGCTTGACTGGTGCTCAAAATATCCTGATAAACTCTGATCATAATATTAGTCAATTTTCGTCTGGGTATTCTGGCGGTATCACTGGAGGGACATATAGATACTATTCAGATCAATGGTATATAGCCGCGAACAATAACGCACAAGTTGGAGGGCAAGTTACTGGTACACCACCGAACTCTGGCTATGGTGGGTGTCTGCTTGTACAGAATGAAAGAGCTATTGCATCTCCGGCAGCCGCCGATCTAGTTTATACTGGTCAGCCACTTGAGTATGGACAGACACTGCATCTGAATTGGGGGAACCAATCTCAAGGCTCATTTCCAGGTCCACAACCCTGTGTTCTGTGCTTCTGGGCCAATTGCTCGGTTACCGGGACGTTTGCAATTTCGATTAACAACTTTCAGAATTCTTCTTCAATTGTGTTTGAATTTACAGTCACTACTGCGAATATATGGCAGTTCTTTGCTTTCAATGTTCCTCCTGACACTGGTGTAGCTTGGAATGTGGGTTTTGGTGCTCGCCAAGCGAGTGTAACAATTGGATTAGGTGGTGGCTCTAATTTCAAATGTACAGCGCCACAAGTAGGACAGTGGGTTGCTGGGCAGAGTAGGTATCTTGGGCCAAATGCGACTAATACATTCATTGGTACGCTCAATGCATCGTTCTATTTTACTGGTGTAATGCTGATTCCTGGTAACCAGATTCCTAATCAAAGTCAATTGCATCAATTCCTACGCCCTGTATATGATGAACAGGCTCGATGTTTCCGGTGGGCGTGTTGGGCTGATGGTGGGATATACATTGCTGGAGCTACGTCTAGCACGACTTGGGGGTCTACTGTTAATTTCCCTACCACCATGCGAGCTGCTCCAACTGTAGGCTTCAGTGCTTTTAATGCAACAAGTGGATTTGGTGGTACTCCCTCAGGCGTCTATGCTACTCCATATGGGATGATCGCGGTAGCAGTCACAAATACAACAGGTTCACTTGCATTCAGCGCTCGGTTCATTATTAACGCGCGAATGTAGCCATGTCGAATGGCAATCAACAACCACCTATTCGTTCTTATCCAGATTGGCCGGCGCCAACACCTCCGGCTGTTAACTTTGGAGGAACATGGTACGGAATAATCCCTCCTGATAACCCTCAGCTTGGCTGGTTTTGGTTTAATACGAACACACTTGGATTATATATTTGTGATGAAGACAGCACTTGGGTTCAGGTAGGGACCAACTGGTGAGATATGAGCTATGCTGATTATACTCCTAGCGGCCCTTGGTCAGACGGACAGTCTGTCACCAGAAACATTGATGGTGTGCTGTTCTCTTATTCTGCAGCGTGGAATGCTCTATCTATAGTTCCTAATACTGCTGGTATTGCGAAGAATGCCAACGGGTTCTTAGTCACAAACCTCCCCACACCAGTCAACCCAGGAGATGCCGCGAATAAAGCATATGTAGATGCACATTCCGGAGGTGGTGGTGGAGGCATACCAGATGCCCCATCTGATGGAACTACCTACGGTCGCAACAATGCCGCATGGGTGAATGCTGTCGCAAGGGCCGGTGATACTATGACCGGCCTTTTGATTTTGTCTGCCGCCCCGACCGCCACTCTTGGGGCAGCAACGAAAGGATACGTAGATGCTCTTTCGATTCCCACCCCTTCCAGCGCTATCCCTGGTATGGATGGCACAGGATCGGCCGGTGTTGCAGTCACCTATTCACGAGGCGATCACGTCCACCCAACAGACACTAGCCGAGCTCCATTGGCTTCCCCTGCTTTCACTGGGAGCCCAACTGCTCCAACTCCTGCTACTGCTGATAATAGCACATCGCTTGCGACAACTGCTTTCGTAAAGATCCAAGGGTATCTGGTCGGAAACCAAACGATCACACTGTCTGGTGATATAGCCGGGTCTGGCGCTACAGCTATCACCACCACTCTTCCCACCATCAACACTAGCGTTGGAACCTTTCAAGGTATT
>Ga0126381_100008976_pt1 | contig 11208 bp, 5 predicted proteins | sample PanSoiMetPlot_28_FD_96465 | JGI IMG/M metagenome (GOLD analysis project Ga0126381, IMG submission 96465) | Tropical forest soil microbial communities from Panama - MetaG Plot_28 | ecosystem: Environmental > Terrestrial > Soil > Tropical forest > Bulk soil | place: Panama | collected 2016-02-17 | reverse complement strand
CTGCCCGTTCTGTTCTGCGGAAAGGGCGAAGACTTTGCCCATGTTCTCTCCCGAAGGGGGACCGCCGGCCCAGGTGCGGCGAATGAATCCCTCGGGAGTCTTCTCACGAATGATCACGCGAAGTGTTCCGCGAGAAGGCGCACCGACCGCAGTCTCAATCGATCCTTTCCCTGTGGGATGGAACGCTGCCGTGATCGGTGCGATAGCTCGCGGGATCAATACGTCATCCTGAATTCCGAGGTCGTATTTCGCCGCAGCGTAGTCGCCGAACCCGATCATTGCCATCTGGCCCGGACCGAGCGTGATCTCGTTGCCGACGAGCTTCGGAACAAAACCGGCGTCGCGAAACTGAACGCGCCCCGCGCCCAGTGGTTCCTGATTGAAGGCAAGGCGGGGAAGCTTGATCGTAGCCTGACTCTGCGCCGGATTGACGACCACGTAGACTGCTCCTCGCGTGGTTACGCCGCCAAATCCGTATGGCTCGATGTCGCCGGGAATGCCGCCGAATGTGTGAATGCGTCCAAGGCCCTCGAGTTCGAAGAAGAGAGACTGCACACGGGCCATCCACTCCGCATCTTTACCCTGAATCAGCTCGAGGTTGCCGTGGACCGTGTTCACCCACCCGCCGCGGGCCATCATCAGCAAGTACGCGCCCTTCCATGCGTGCATGCCGCGGTAGTAGATGGTTCCGGTCTTGCCAACCATGAAGCCGGTAGAATCGATCCGTTCGAGCGGAAACCCCAGTTGCTCGAAGCGGCGCACCATGTGGTCGCTATAGATGTCCATCGACCGCCAGAAGTTCGCTTCGGGAACATCAGAAGGGCGCGGATCGCCCGTGTACTGCATTTGAAAAACACTAAGCCAACGCAGGTCGGTTGAATCGTGAAACGGCAGCCGTGTAACCGTGTTGTCGAGGTCGCCGCCAAATCCATTGAATGCGATCAGAACTGCCTCTGGATTCTTCAGACGGAATGCAAGAAGGGCTTCGCGAAAAGCTTCCGCGTTGCGCTCCTTAATCTCCGCCTTGCCGAGTTTTGCGGCTGTCGCTGGAGTAGCGGCGCTCAGGTCCACGAAGTCGAACTTGAACATGCGGATGCCATGGTCGTACCAATACTGCAGTCCATTCATAAAGTCCGGCAGAAATCCGCCCTCGGAGAACGACATGGCCGTGCCGTCCTTGTTGAGCGAACCCTTCCAGGCGGGCGCAGCTTGGATCTTCACTAATGTGTTGGTGCTGAACCACAGACCGGGCTTCACGCCGTTGGCCCGACACTTCGCGATCCAGGCATCGGGACCCTTGGGCCAGTTGGGCGTGCGCCAGGTGCGATAGCCTCCATCGGGCGCAAACCAGAACGCGTCCATCATGTAATAGTCGAAGCGGACGCCAGAGTGCTTGAGTCGCAGGAGTTCGTCAAGTTCGCGCATGGCCAGCGTCTCGGTGAGCGGAATATTGTCGGAAAGCTCATCGTAGGAGGACCAGTTGTTATAAACAGAAATCGGCGCCTCGAGCGCTGGCGGTGGAGGCTCATTCTGTCCAAAGGCACTAGCCGGAGCTATAGCCGAGACAACTAAGAGAGCTGCTGCTGCCAACGTCGATGGGGAAACACTGCTGACTGCACTGCGGATCATTGTTTTTCCTCGTGAGGCAGGAACACCTGCACATGCGCGTACTGCGGCGCTCCTAGCCGCGCACGAACTGCTCCGCCTAGCGTTGCCGCATTTTGAAATCCTTGCCACTCCTGCAATGAAATCCCTGACGAAGTCAGCATTCGTATGATTCCTGCCCGAAAGTTGGCGGAGGCGTGGTGATCAAATTGAAGAACACCCGGATACACATCTTCAAGGTCACGAAGCGCATTGGTCTCCGATCCCGTTTCGCTCTTGCTCCGGAGGTGAATCAGGATCTTTAGTCGCTCAGGCCCGTACTGTCCCGCCAGATCACGTAAGACTACGAGCTGCGCTCGCGTGCCGGGCGCAAGTAAGCCATCCGAATCGAGATCGAGATCGGTTTCGATGCGCAGGCTTGTTGCAGGCGGACCGAACGATCGTGTCTGTGAGACTTTGCTTCCCAGCTCTTTTCCCGCTGCCTGTAGAGCAGTGAGTGACACATCGTGAAGAGCGCCAAGCGTGAAAAGCGGAGCGCCGGCTATATCGTAGGTATTCTCGGAGGCGGCAAACTGCGCGTTGCTGCGATAAACGCGGGGCGCAGTCGATATAACGTGATTGTGTCTGAAAGAGATCGGGGAATCCGGTATGAGTGCGTCATTTACAAGGGCTGGAGCATCGGGGACAGGAGGATTCCACCAGATCGTGTTGTTCTCGACCGCAAGTCCCTTGATGGGTCCGTCGTTCCATGTATGGAGATAGACGGCTCCCTGCAACGCTGCCAGACGAGGACTCAGCCCGTTATCGATGCACAGGTTGTCGCGCACGACGCTCTCACTCGTGGTGTACCCCGCCGCAAAGACCGCCACGCAGTAGCCCTGCGTGTCGTGTGCATAGTTGCGCTGCACTGTGTTGCGCGTGTTATCCCAATCGATGTCATATGCTCCGCCGTCAACACCGGGGCTATCCGTGAGATAAGCTTCGTTGTCTTCCACGATGCAATCGGTACAAGTCCACGTCCAGATGGCGTTCGGCGTGCCCACGTCTTGCGTCGGCTGCATGCCGGTTTGCCACGCCGCACTGGTCTTGATCCAACCTTCCTGGTCTCGAAACAGGATGATCCCGTCACCATACACGTCGTGTACGGTCGAATTGCGGACCACGATCTGACGGTTGAGAGGCGCATCCGGCGCATAAGCAAAATTGCCACCGCCGATCAGGATACCGGCCCACTGGTTGGTGTGAGCCGCGTCGACTCCATCGAGAAGTACGTCGTTAAACACAGCCGCCGCGCTGCTGGGTCCCACGATGACGAGACCGTTGTCCTTGTTCTTCAGCGGCCCGCCATTCACATCGTGGACATAAAGATTTTTCAGATAGATGTGGTGCATTGGCCCCTTATCGCCGCTCACGAAGACGCCGTATTTGCTTGCACCGGAGATATCAAGCGAGTCGACCTGCCAGTATTCCTGATTGAAAAGAAACAGCGCCTGGCGTTCGGTTGCGGGAGCAATGATGCGTGGGCGCGGGCCCGTTCCGTAGGCCGTGAGGCGAATCGGCCTGCTTTCAGTCCCGGAGCCCTGCGGCGCAAATCCGCCTCGGCACTCGGCTCCGCGCCGGAGAGCTATCAAGTCGCCTGGCTGGAAAACATGAGCCTGCGCAGCAGCCAGCGTATTCCACGGGTGTGCGCTTGAGCCATTACCTTGCGGGGCGGAGGAACAGTCGATGAAGTACGAGTGTTGAGAAGGCTGTGCGAATGCGCTGCCGAACGATGAAACCAGGACAATCAATGCAAGAAGCTTAGCCTGGCCCATAGCGCAGCGCGTCGAACCAGGAAAAAGACGAATCATTCAACCAATCCTTCAGCAGCTAAGAACCAAAATCAACCTATAGAGAATTGCCGAAGCGACAACCGTTTGAACGGTCACCGCTCCGGCAGTTAGAAACGAGATTCTTGCCACTTAGAAGATGATCTTGGCGGCAAGTTGCGCCCGGCGTTGGTCCCCCATGGTACTGAGGATCGAGCCGAACGTTCCGGACTGGAAGTCCCCATCGGGATTGTTGTAGTGTACGGAATTCATGCCGTTGAAGGCTTCGGCCCGAACCTGCAACCTGTAACGGCTCTCGAGTGCGAACTCCTTCGAAAGTGACGCATCCACATTGATGAAGCCTGGCCCCGTGATCAGGTTGCGGCCCGCATCGCCGTAGGCGTAGGAAGAGCCTTGAGGAGCAGCAGGCGCGCATGGGGGAACATTGGGGTCGCAGAAGGCGGCAGTGTTGAAGTACTCAAGGACGGTACGGTTGCCGCGCGACAAATTGGGGTCGCCAGAAACATTCGGACGGAGCCCGGCAAGCGCTGATTTGGGATCGTCGCCAAGGATCACGTTCACCGGAGTGCCCGTGCGCATTGTGAGGATGCCACCGAATTTCCAACCGCCGATGATCGCATCTGCAATCGACCCCCAGTTCGAGCCGAGAATCTGGCCCTTGCCGAAGGGAAGGTTGTAGTCGCCGCTGAAGACGAAGTTGTGCCGGACATCCGCATCGGAGCTGGCATATTCAGCCTTCAGGTTGTACGGGTTCTGCGGCAGGTTACCGCTGTTCAGATCAAAGGGAGCTGGGCCGTTATCCAGGCTGTGCCCATAGGTATAGCTCGCGAGGAAGGTCGTGTTGCGGGACATCTGGCGCGTCAGCTTGACCTGCAGAGAGTTGTACTTTCCGAGGCCCGTGTCGGTCAGGTACTGGATCTTGCCAAGGTACTTGGTGATGAGGTTGTCGTAGTCCGTATGTCCGCTCGGATCGCTTCCCAGAGCTGGATTGGCATTGATATCGCCGATGCCGTATGAGAGGTGCCTGGAAATGGAGCCCACGTAGGCGACATCCAACGACATTGTGCGGCTCAACTGTCGCTCTAGAGCAAGGTTGAAGGAGCCCGTCGTTCCCGTTTTAATTCTGGGATTGATGGAGTAGGTAGTTGCTGTGGTGCCATCAGCCAAATTTGCGGGCTGAATGAAACCGGCATTGGGTATGTTGATGGCCGTATTGCGAACCACACCAGTATCTGCCTGGTACGGCCAGACCTGCGGGTTTGATGGAGCAACGTTAAATTCCCAGTTGCTGTAAGTGTTTTGTTCCGCAAACGGAGGGTTCTTGGTCAGGTAGTCTTCCCGCCCATCGTTTTCAGGCGAGTAGAAGATCGCGCCACCGGCACGAACGACGGTCTTGGGATCGATGGTATAGGCGAAGCCAAAACGGGGCGAAAAGTCGTTCTTGCGTGGATTGATAATGCCACTCGATACTCCGTTGCGTCCAGCGATGACGATGTTTCCGCTGGCAACGTCGAAGTTGGCCATGTTGTTATTGGCTTCGGTCCAGGGATTCTGGAACTCATAGCGCAGGCCATAGTTGAGCGTCAGTTTTGGAGTGACCTTGTAGGAGTCCTGCACGTAGAAGTCCAGGTTGTAGCTCTTGGTGTGCGGGTTCGTCAACTGCAGGCCCATGTAGGTGTCCAGGGGCAGTCCGAGGAGAAGATCGGCGATATCTGAGCCGCCGAGCCAGTTATAGGCATTGTCGACCTGCCACGGAGTCGAGTCAGGGTTGTAGTAGTATCCCCACCATGCCTGAGCCGCGGTTTCCGAGTTGCCGAAACTTCCGTAGTATTGCCATCCCGTGGGGAAGAAAGAGAAGTTCGGGCGTGAATTCAACAGGCGGAGGTCTGCGCCGAATTTGAACTCGTGCTTCGGTACTCCGCTCCAAGTAAAGGAGTCGCCAAACTGGTAGTTGTTGTCCTGCACCTGGTACGGCTTATAGGAAGAACCGCCGGCCAGATAGCCGTCCGCCATGTAGATGGTTGGCATACCGATCGTAGCGGCATACCCAGGGACGGCTACGCCGCCGAAGCCGTACTTGGTGGAGTAGTCGGTTCCATTCAACAAACTGTACTGATGCTGGTGATAGTACAAGTAGCCGAAGCGGAACTCATTCAGCGCATTGGCGCTAAAGATATGGTCGTGGGTCAGCGAAATCGACTGAGAACCGTAATCTTCCTTGTTTGCTTGGTCGGCATCGCCTGCACCCGGCACGACTGTATGGCCGTAGTACTGGTCTTCATCGAGGATGTTATCCCCCTGCCAGTGATAGACGGCATACAAGCGGTCTTTCGAGGTAATGACCTGGTCAAAGCGAGCATCGACCTTATTACTAGTTTCGCTGGTCGGGGCCCAGGCCTGATAGTTGCGGAACCAGCCGTTGTCGATGCCAGGTAGATTCGGCTTGGGGTAGAAGTTCAACAAGGTATTAAGGCCCGCCTGGCTTATACGGGATTTCGGAATTACGTTGCCGGGGAACTGGGAAGCCCACCAGCCATAATTCGCGACGGCCACATTTGGATCGAAGATCCTATCGATTGTTCCGGCCGCTGGATAGGGATTTCCGTCCTTGCCCAAGCCCAGCTTCCCCGCATATGGGTCCACCAGATTGGAGAAATCCGCATTCCCGCTAGACAAATCGAAGAGTCCGAAGGGAATGGTGGATGCAAGGTCGGAGAAGGCATCGTGTTGGCGCATGCCTTCATAAGCCACAAAGAAGAACGAGCGGTCCTTCTTGATGGGGCCGCCGAATGTGCCGCCGAAGTTGTGCCGCTTGAGAGTCGAGGCGGGTTGGGGAGTGTTTACACCCGGGATCGTCTGTTTGGCAGCCATGAAGTTGGGGCGGAAGAACTCATAGGCATCGCCATGGAAAGCATCGCCGCCAGCCTTGGTCTGAATGGCGATGACACCCCCCGCGGCATTGCCGAACTCGGCATTGTAGGCAGCAGTAACCACCTTGAACTGATCGACAGAGTCCACATTGGGCAAGACCGTCACATCCTGAGTGCGGTTGGTCGTGGACTCGATGCCATCCATTTGAACTGAGTTGGAGTACGCGCGTTGGCCGCTTACCGAGAGGTTGAGTGCGTTAATACCACTACTGCCCACGCTTACCCCGGGGACCAGCATGGTGAGTGCATAGAAATTGCGGCCTTCCAGTGGCAGGTCGGTAATGGCGTCGCCGCCAATCACCGTGCCCACTTCGGCGCTGCTTGATTGCAGCACTGGCGGCGCTTCGCTAACCTCGATTGAGGCGGAGGTCCCACCAACCTTAAGGCTGAAGTTTAGATTCATGTGCTGATCGATCGCCAGCACGGCGTGAGTGTACTCGGCGGGCGCGAAGCCCGGCGCGGTGACCGTAACGGAATACATTCCCGGCGGGAGGTTGAGCAGCGTGTAGTTGCCAACTGCGTCGGTGATCGCGTTGAACGTGACGCCTTTTGCCTCGTCCCTCGCGGTGATGGTTGCTCCCCGGATTACCGCTCCAGTGGAATCCGTTGCAGCACCGAGAATGGATCCCGTCGTCGCCTGCCCCATCGCTATGTGGCAGATAGCCGTTAACAAGATCACAAGAAGCGAGGGCCCCCGGAATCCTCTCTTCAATCCATGCGTCATAACGCCTCCTAAAACTCCCGACATTGGCCTCTGTTTTCCTTGTCCCTTTGCGCCCCTAGCCCAGTGCGCTTTCGCTTGTTGAATGTTTCCCGAACCACGATATTTGACATACGTACGAACAACCCCTTGCCGGTGTCCTGCCGGACAATTTGCGTCTATCTCCCCTGCTCCGGGGAAGCGTTAGCGGCTGGCACCAACCGGATGTCGACCACCCCCATTGAACCGGGAGTCACATTCACCCCGTAGGCATCCTCATGTGCGCCCTTGATCTTTTCGTTCGCCGTGTAGAAGAGCGTGAACAACCCGTTGCCCTCGTCCACAAGGCCTAAAGGCGTTCTTACCTCAGTCGCCCAGATTCCCTTTCCTTGTTGCACAACCAGGTGCTGCCCCGGCCCCCAGTGGACACCATCAGAAGAAAAGGAATAGCCAATCTCATTTGGTTGGTGGTTGTCGTAAACAGCCACATAACTGCCATTTGCAAGGTGAGTTACGATCGGATTCTCAATGAACCTCGGTTCCACCTTGAGCGGATTCAACTGTGTGCAGCGCCTCCAGGGACCGCCCAGATCATCGGCCTCAGCCAGCCCCACCTGCCAAAGCGAGAGGGGCAGGTGCTCGGTACGCGCGCTTCCGTAGAAGGCATACCAGCGATCTCCCGCAAGATATGGAAAGAAGGAATCAGTGCCTTGCAACCCCTCCCAGGAATCCGAGTCCGTGCCCCGCTGCATCACGACGCCCGCATCACGATAAGGCCCGTCGATCCCTTCCGTTCCGGGCGAATCCGAAACAGCGCGCCAGATCCGGCCCTCATGATTCGTCAGCCACTCACGATCCGTGTCCGGCGCGGCCTGGTAGGCAACATAGAAAAGGTTCCACCGATTTTCGTGGGGGTTGAAGACAGGCATCGGAGACCAAAGCGCAGCCTTTCGGTCCTTTCCGGTGAAATCGCCGCTTGATTCGCGCACGGTGGCCACCCGCCGCCAGTGCTCGCGATCGCGGCTAGTCCAATGCGCCAACTTCATCTTGACCCAATGGGGATCCCCAACCATCTCGGAGGTGAATAAATGATAGGTGCCGTTGAGCTTAATGACCCGCCCCCCCTCGAAGCCGTACTTATTCGCTTCGGCCCCCCCGGAACGGATGGTCAGGACCGGGTGGTCGAGCTGGCGTATCACAACCAACTGTGGCTCGAGCGCAGCAACCGTGGCTGCAAACGGCGGGAACAACAGAAAAGCTATAAGGATGCGTCTATTTACCCAAGCTAACATGGAAGTCCAATCGTCTCCAAACCTCAGTGCCGAACATGGCTGACGTCTACGACGACTCCATAAGTTGTGAACGGCAATCTCATCCCTTGTAGGCCTGCGATGAAACGTCTATCAAGGTAAACGCCGTTATGCATCTGGTTAACCGCGTCGGATTCGCTTCCGGCCGGACGGAAAGGGGAAATTTGCACACTCTTCGTGGCACGTCTCGCGGATCGAGCGGCAAGGACCATGACTTTCTCAATCGCTCGAACTAGGCCCTCCGCCACAAAAGCCCGGCAAACGAGAATTCCAAGCCGGGAGAAGGCTGGCTCGAACACTCGCAATAACAGCAATTAACGTGGGAAATAACCGTTATCAGGGCTATAAACTTGGGAGACCGACCAAATTGACAGGCCTGACTCATGAGAATTACGGTGTTTGGGAGCCAGGAAATGCACGTTTTGGCAGGTGAGGCGCTCAACGAAGTCGGTGGGGCGCCCGGAGTGATTATTGGCTGCGAAGCAAAACCTGGAGGATGAGTTCTCACTTTTTGAGAAGCGTGAAGAGCTTCGCCGCGTTCTCGAGAGCAAATACTTCGCAGGTTCGCCGAAGAAAGTCCGCTTCCTCGAGTTTGTCGCAGAGCAAACTTTTAGAGGAAACCGGGACAAACTGAACGAATATCTGATCGGCGCGGAAGTGTACGATCGGGGTCCCGAATTCGACCAGCAGAAAGACCCAATTGTCCGAGTACAGGCTCACGAGATTCGTCGGCTGTTGAGGAAGTACTACGAATCGGAAGGCAAGAACAGCCTTATTAGGGTGGATCTTCCCTCGGGCCGATACGTTCCCGTATTCGCACGGAATGCGACGTCGGAGGCTGTGGAAGCTCCGCCTCCTCCCGAGCCGCCCATTCCGCAAACAGAACCGCCGGTCGTGTTGGGCAATCGTCTCCACCTGGCGTTGACCGTCGCTTTGGCGATCACATGCCTTGTGCTCGCGATTCTCCTGAGTGCACGAGCAAGGCAGGGGTCGAATCTGTCTCATTCGGAAGCTTATACAATGCCGGCCAACCTCGATTGGTTCTGGCATCCATTTCTTCCGCCCGTTGAGCCTCCGCTGATCGTTATTCCAAACCACCCATTATTGCGAGCTGCGCACGACGGCGACAGCGCGCAAACGCTTGCCAGTGGACATGAGATTCCGAAATCCAGTCTTCCTGAATTCCGCGACACGATTCACTTCCGAGAGCTGAAGCGCTTCGTCTTTGTCCCCTCTCTTACAGATTTCACTGCCGTGGGAGAGACTCTCGGTGTAGTGCGGCTTTGTGAGATGTTCTTCAGAGCCGGCGATCCATGCAAGGTGCAGCCTTCGCGTCTTGTCAATTTCGAGGAGATCAAGAATGGCAATGCGATTCTGCTCGGTGGAAGCCAGTCATGGAGCGGTCGAGTTTTTCTCGAAGAGCAAGGATTTCAACTGCAAAGCGGCGTAATTCTAAACCGCAAACCGCAGCCGGGCGAAAAGCCGACCTACCGGCCGGAATTCGATCCGGTGACGAACCAACTCACCCGTGATTATGCGCTCATCTTAATGTTGCCGAATGAGCGCAAGGACCGCCGCGTTCTCTTGATCTATGGCATCTACACCCAGGGTTCCCAGGCCGCAATTGAGTTTCTTACTAACCCCGAACGAATGGCGGAACTCCGCCAGGCTGTTCTCGCTGCCTCTCCCGATCACAAAGTGCTGCCGCCATATTTTCAAGTGCTGCTCACAACAACGGTGGAAAACGCCGTGCCCGGAAATACGTCGATCGTTGCTGTTCGAACGATTTCGCAATAGCTTCAGATGTGCTCCGAACGATGAAGATGCGGGCGGCCCCAATACGGTCTCATCCGTTAAGGCTCCATACATAAATCCTTATCTGCTTATATGGATCAATATATAGGACCTTATCAGGCGGTAAATTAGGGCTGTCGTGTGCCGGTGTCGCCACGCACTCGAGCCTCGAGGATGGGGGTTATCCTGGCCTAAAGCTTAAAATCGGCAGGTGAGTTGCCGGAAGGGACGCCCTTGCTCAACAGTTTCCGTGCTGTCATTACGGGTTCCTCATCGGGGATCGGCCTCGGGATAGCCGAGGCGTTTGCCGCCGCGGGCTGCGGCCTTGTCATCAATGGAATCGCCACGCCTTCAGAAGTCCGGTCACTATCAGAGCGCCTTCGGCTGAAGGGAGCGGAGAAAGTCGTTTTCCACCCGGCTGATGTTGCCGAGCCCGAACAGTGCGTTTCGCTCATCCGAGATGCCGAAGCCGAGCTCGGAGCCATCGACATTCTCGTCAACAACGCAGGTATCCAGTACGTTGCTCCCACAGAGCAATTCCCTGTCGATCGCTGGGATGCCATTCTCGCGACCAATCTCTCGGCCGCCTTCCATACCATCCGCGCCGCACTGCCGGGGATGCAAGGGCGCAGCTCCGGACGAATCATCAACATCGCTTCTGTGCATGGCCTTGTCGCCTCCATCCACAAGTCCGCCTACGTAGCCGCCAAGCATGGCCTCGTTGGCCTCACAAAGGTTGTTGCACTGGAAAATGCTTTAAACGGCATTACCTGCAACGCTATCTGTCCTGGATGGGTGCTCACGCAACTACTCCAGAAGCAGATCGACAACCTCGCCGTAGAGGGCCATATCTCGAGCGACGCCGCGGCGAGGCAAATGTTGAGGGAAAAGCAGCCTTCCGGCCAATTCACCACGGTTGAAGATGTGGCCGCGCTCGCACTCTTCCTTTGCTCGCCGGCAGCTTCGAACATTACGGGCGCGTCCTTTACGCTCGACGGCGGCTGGACAGCACAGTGACATCTCGCTCGTGATGTTTGTCG
>Ga0126381_100008975_pt1 | contig 11208 bp, 10 predicted proteins | sample PanSoiMetPlot_28_FD_96465 | JGI IMG/M metagenome (GOLD analysis project Ga0126381, IMG submission 96465) | Tropical forest soil microbial communities from Panama - MetaG Plot_28 | ecosystem: Environmental > Terrestrial > Soil > Tropical forest > Bulk soil | place: Panama | collected 2016-02-17 | reverse complement strand
CGACGCCAACTTCCGCACCATGATCGAAGTGGCGGTGGAGAACCAGAAGCCGGTGCGCATCGGGGTGAACTGGGGATCGCTCGACCAGGCGCTGCTGACGAAGATGATGGACGAGAATTCGCGTCTCGCCGAACCGAAAGACGCCCGCGACGTGACCATGGAAGCCATGGTGGTAAGCGCATTGAATTCGGCGGCGCTGGCGGAGAAATGCGGCTTGCGGGCGGACCAGATCATTCTCAGCGCGAAGGTCAGCGGGGTGCAGGACCTGATTGATGTTTATCGGTCGCTGGCGGCGCGCTGCACCTATCCCGTCCATCTCGGCCTTACCGAGGCCGGTATGGGAGCCAAGGGCATTGTGGCTTCGACCGCAGCCCTGGGCGTGGTGCTCGAGGAAGGCATCGGAGACACAATTCGTGTCTCGCTCACTCCGGCTCCGGGCGGCGATCGTACCGAAGAGGTGCGTGTCGCGCAGCAGATTCTGCAGTCGATGGGGATCCGCAGCTTTACCCCGCAGGTCACGGCCTGTCCCGGATGCGGGCGCACCACCAGCACGTTTTTCCAGGAGATGGCGGAGCAGATACAGACTTACCTGCGGGAGCAGATGCCGGTGTGGAAGGGGCGCTACGTGGGCGTCGAAGACATGAAGGTGGCGGTGATGGGCTGCGTGGTCAACGGCCCCGGCGAGTCAAAGCACGCGAGTCTTGGCATTTCCCTGCCCGGAACATTCGAGGAGCCAAAGGCGCCGGTTTACGTCGATGGACGCCTGTTCACCACGCTCAAGGGCGACAAGATTGTCGCCGAGTTCATTGCGATTCTCGACGAGTACGTCGAGTCGCACTACGCCGCGAAGGAAGAGGCGGCGGCCAAGGCGTAAGAGCTGTCGAGCCGCGCCCGGCACAAATTTGCGTTGTCAGCGATGCCGTAAGTCAGTTTCTGGATGCCCCACCCAGCGTGTGGGGAAACCTTGTCTTTCGCCCCGCTGGGGCTCCGTCATTTCTCGGTGCGACCACGGCTTGCGCCATGGGCTTTATTCTTCTGCCGCTCCGCGACTGGAAACCTTTCGCAACCGAAAGACAGGGGAGGTCGAGAAGACCGAGCGGAGCCTTATCTCTCGAGGATCACTCCGTTGACCTTCGCTCGAACTGGACAGCCGCGGCGGCAGTCCCCACCCGAGCTTTTTCCTACACGAGCCTTCATTTGTGCTGTGCTACGCCCATCTGGGCGAAGGTTACCATGTGGCCGCCGGGATCTCTGTAGCCGATTTCCTTCGCGCCATAGAAGGTCGTGCGTACCGGCATGACGACTTCCGCGCCTTTCATCGCCGCCATGGTGTCGTCGAGGCTGGCCACTTCGACATAGAGAAACGTGGGGCCTTTGTGGGCCAGTAGCGGGTTGGAGCCAAAGTCCTTTTCGACGCTCGAATAGCTCTGGTACATCACTTCCAGGTTACCCTTCTGCAGGATCACAAAACCCAGCTTGTTGCCTTCAGGTACTTCCACGGTTTTGACGAAGCCCAGGCGCTCCCAGAACTCGACGCAGGGCTCGACCTCTTCCACCAACAACACGGGCGTCAGTTTGTTCACGCTCATCGCCGCCACCTTTTCTTGTGCCGGGCTGGCCGCGGTCATGCTCAGAGCCAGCAGCACCAAAATTGTCACTCGCATGGTTTGTTTCCCCCTTGCCAACGTTGCTAGTCTTGATTAGACTAGTTCCTGTTGTCAAGGAGATTCTGCTACGCCGCGAAAAAAAAATTCCTCCCGGGAGCTTACGACTCCCGACATGGTTGTGTTGAGCCTGCTGGCGGAGCGTCCCATGCACGGCTACGAGGCCAACCAGGAACTGTTGCGGCGGGAGATCCAGGACTGGGCTGGCGTTTCCCGTCCCCAGGTGTATTACTCGCTGGAGAAGCTGGCGGAGTTCGACTTCGTGAAGGCGACAGAGAGCGAGGGGCCTCAGGCAGGTCCGGAACGACGTGTGTTTGCCACGACCACCCGGGGCCGGGCGGCGCTGGCCAATGCGCTCGAGCGGGCAGAATGGACCGAACAGCGCGAGCGGCCTCCCTTTCTCACCTGGATCGCGCTTTCATGGCAGGCGCGTCCTGGAGTGTTTGAGCAACAGTTGCGCCGCCGCCGGGACTACCTGGAGAAGGAGTTGGCCCGGGAAGAGGAGACGCTAGGTGAGATCCGCAGAGAGGTCGGTCACCGCTTTCACGAGGCAGTGTGGATGGTGAGCTTGATGATCGAGCAGTTCCGCACCGAACTGCGCTGGCTGCGCAAGCTCGAACGGGAGTCGCCGCGGCGGGCACGGGCGCGGAACCCGGTCCTCAGTCATCAGTCTTCGCTAGTCGGCCGCCAATCATCAGCCGGACATGCTCCGAGAGCACAAGTTGACGAAGACCAATGATTGACATCGGAGATCAGGAGGCCAGCTGCATCAGCGCGTAGGCACCGGCCAGCCAGAGTGCGAATCCGGTCAGGTTCAGCATGATGCGCCATCCCGTGCTGTCAATCAGGAAATTGAATTTCGCGTCCATAAACCACCTTCCTGTTGCTTAGACGGCCCACTCCCACGATTGTTAGTGAGCGCCCGAGCTATAGGAGGAATACGCAATGCGGGAGGGGGAAGTTCCGCAGTCATTGAAAATCTTGAACCGCAGAGAACGCGAAGATCGCGAAGAAAATCCTCAAAGCCCTTCGGAAAACGGTGGGAAGACAGCGGAGAAAAGGCTTATGCGAGCAGCACCAGCCCCGGTGCGGCGTCGGGCACGGGTCGGCAATCGATTTCAGTTCGGGATAGTGCTGCAACAGGTTTCAGGGGCTTTTACTCGCTGCCCTGTCAGCATGTGTTTCAGCTGCAGGCCGTTGGCTCCGGCTTTGGCTCTTGCTGCAGCTCCAGGCTCTTTAGGCGTAGTTCGTCGCGCCACAGTATGGAAATGGCAAGGGCCAATTCTTCTTCGTTATCCGAACCAACCAGAAAACCATTCGATCCACGTTGGATGATCTCCGCGATCTCCTGCCCTCGGCAGCCAATGACAGGCTTTCCCGTCGACCTTGCCTCGAGGTAAACGCATTCCAGTCTTTCGTTACGACTTGGAAGTGCAAAGATAGCGCACCGACGCATCGCCTCTCCGGTCTCACGACGGGAACGCCGCCCTAAGAAGCGAACGCCCACCGGTTGTACACGACCGAAGTCCGGCAATTCCTGCCAATCCCGCCCAACACCAGTTCGCGGACCTCTCCACTAACGCAGATGACGCGTCGCGAAGCGATATAGGTGCGTTGCGAAATCCGGCGGCAACACTCCCCGGAACGGCCTTTCACCTGCACACTGGAATAGGCGTCGAGTCCATGGATAGAAACAACGAAAGGAATCCCTGGGGTATGGAGAGGCGGTTACTTTCAGCCTTTCCACCGCGATAAAAAGGGCTGTGCAGCGAAGTGGTGTTGCTAATGCCGAGCTTGGAAGTCCGAATCAGGGGCTCGTAAACAAAGCAGCGGCAGCATCATCTGTATTGGTCGGATAATACGGGGTCAGCGTCAGAACGTGGAGCGGGCGCGACGGGCCGGGTCTACAAGCCGTGGGCAAAACCACCAGCTGGTCGTTCACGGCATTCGGGACGCAGCGATTTCAAGATAGGCGTTCTGCCATTGCTGGCCCACAACGTCCCAATTGAAGCGCTCGACGTGCTTCCGCGCAGCCTGTCCCATGTGCTGTCGCAGAGGCGCATCGCTGATGAGCCTGTCGAGCGCCTGCATCATCTCCTCGTTTGTTTTCACCTGGAAGCCGGTAACTCTATCCACCACCGACGGCGTTTCATAGTCCCGAAACACGATCGAAGGTAGTCCAGTAGCCGCGGCTTCTAGAGACACCTTCGGGATTCCTTCCAGACGGGACGGCAACAGAAAGATGTCGCTGGCGCGCATGATGTCGACCAATTCCAGCTGACTCCTGGGACCGTCGAGCTTTACATTCGACAACCCGGACGCCGCAATTCTTCCCCGCAAGACCTCGCCAAACCCCTCTCGCGCGGCGCCGACAAGACGAAAGTCCGCGTGCGGAAAACGCCCTGCAGCGTCCAGCACTAGCTGTGGGCCTTTCCGCTCAATGATCGTTCCTGCGAACAGAACGACAGGTTTGGGATTGCTTCGCTCCGCCGGCGGGGTAAACAAATCGATGTCCACTCCGACATGCAAAAGATGGCTTGTTTTTTTTCCAATGTGGCTTTGCACGTCGCGCGCGACAAACTCTGTAATCCCCGTGTAAACGTCGCAACGCGGAAAGGTTCCATCATAGAGAAAGCGGAAAGTTCGGGGCGGGTTCACCACTTGCGCGCTTGGAGCTTCGGCATGGCAAACGGCCTTCGCTGGTCCCCGTAAAAATCGTGGTAGATGCAAGAAAGCGTAACTGGCGGGGCTGTAATCCATGTATGCAATGATGTCGTAGCCCGCCGTCATTTCCTTCAGGATGCGCAGCGTCCGTCTACGCGCTGGAAGTCTCTCCAGCCGAATCGCAGGACAGTTCAACAAACGTGGATCCGGTTGGCTTTCATACCAGAGAGTGATCTCAAATCGCTCCGGGTCCAGTCGAAGGGCGATCTCCCGAGTGTTCAGGCTTTGCGCATTCACGTTGCCCGCGTCGACCATGGGCAGGAACAGCACACGAACCTTATCCATGGTCGGCAATCTCGAAAGGACCCTGGATCTGCGCCGTATCACCGTTCGCACCCGCAAGGCTCAATCGCAGTCGAATGTCTCGGAACCTTGCCCGCAGCATCAAGTTTGGATCACGGCGCTCTCTCGATTCCCGCAGATGGGAGCCCGCGATTCGCCACAGCCGCATACGCTTATCTTTCTCAACATCTGCATTCAATGCTTGTCTCTCAAGCGGATCATCCTTCACACAATAGAGAGCTTCGGCCTGATCTCTGAACCGAATAACGAGCTTATAGTCCGTTTCGCGCACTGCCATCAGCCGGGGTCGAACCCTGTCGGCCACTTGCCACGGGTTGTTACACCCCTCGGTACATTCAACGATTGCGGGATTGTCTGGCAATTGTCCGCAAACAACCTGATCCCAACATCCATTTCCCTGAAACGAACTCGGAACGGTTACTCCCACCGCTTGCAATAAAGTGGGTGACAGATGAATCTGGCTGAAGATCTTGTTGAGAGTTTTCCCGCTGGAAATTTCGGGTGTGCGTATAAGCAACGGAACACGGATGATCTGCTCCGAAAGACTCACCGGAGAGTGATAGCGATTTCCGTGTTCGAGAAATTCTTCGCCGTGATCAGCTGTCACTGCAAAGACCGTTTCACTCCAGCGGTGCCGCTTCTGCAAACCGTCGACCAAACGCGACAACTGTTGGTCGACCCAGCGCACTCCGGCATCAAAAAGAGTAACGATCTCTTCCCTGTGGCGATCGAGCCTGCGAGCATCAATATCAAACCGGTTCCAGAACGAATTCAGATACAGAGCTCGTTGCGGAGAAACGGACGACGACACACCCAAGGACGAAAGCGCATCCAGTGGCGGGTAGTAAGGATGATGCGGATCCATCAGGTGGACCCACAGGAAGAAGGGCTGATCCTGCAAAGCCTCGATCCATTCGATGGCTTGGCTAACTAGAACGTCGGCGGACGGGTAACGACGGAGTTGGTCCATCGAGACAACGCCACGGCACGACTGCCGTTGGCAGTATTGGAAATAGAGTTCATCGTAGATGGTGGCGGTGACTTTTGTCTTGCGCGAGAAACGCTCGATGTGGCGATTCAAGTCCGACCAGACGCGGCTTCCGTTCGCCGTGCCACTGACGTTTTTGCAGCTCGATGTCGAATGCATGAAGTCTTCGAATCGCGCGAAGCCTTGGTCATAGCCGAAGCGAGCAGTGAGATAGGGATTTCCTGCGACAAAGGCTGCTGTCTCATAGCCTGAATCTTGCAAGACGCTCGCGATTGTAGGCTCGCCGGGAGCAACGCCCAAGACCTCACGTCCCAAACCCAACGGGTAGCGCGAGGCCATGATGGCTGGAAAAGAGAAATAGGTCGGAGCCCCAGCAACAATCGCTTGAGGGAAGACCATGCCGGTCTTTGCCAGGGAATCCAGGAATGGTGTGACCGGACGAGAGTATCCCAGGAAGCCCACATGGTCAGCGCGTAGACAATCTACTGTGACTACGACAAGAGAGCGTTTCTTCATAGCCGGGTCGGAGAAGCGGCGAATAAACACAAACCCGAGATTCAGCTCAGATATACCCGAGATCCCTGAGTCGCTGTTGAACCATCTATTCTTCTTGTTGGTCGAACTCTGCTCCCTCGTCCTTGGTCGCTTCCCTAAGTGCGAAGGTGATCAAGGGCCTCCAGGCTTTCGAATCGTACGTTCAGCAGCGACTCCGCCTCCTTGCACAATTCCTCCGGAAGCCGAATTGTCACGGATTGTTCTGCCAAACGCCTCATTACCCTTGCAAGTGGCCCCGTACCCGGGCCACGCGCTCGCCGCAATCATCCGGTCATCCTCATCCAGAGCGAACAATAGGCCAATCCCGGTGAAGACTATGAATGCGAGCGCCACCGCGGCAAGGATCCCGATCCACGGCCGGACTGTGACACCCATCCAAAACCACCGATGCCGCTGAAAGCATTGCGGGAATCAGCAACGCAAAATAACTTCGATTGTAAGGGAAAATCAAGCGCTTCGGAAAACGGTGGGAAGACAGCGGAGAAAAGGCTTATGCGAGCAGCGGCAGCTCCGGCGCGGCGTCGGGCAGAGGATCGGCAATCGATTTCAGTTCCGGATAGTGCTGCAACAGGGTTTCGGGGGCTTTTACCCGCTGCCCTGTCAACAGGTATTTCAGCTGCAGGCCGTTGGCTCCGGCTTTGGCTTCGAAGTGGTTGTTGGTAATGACGTAGGTGACTTCGGCGCGTTCGGCGATGCGTGCGATTTTGTCTTTCCAGCCCGCGAGCTCGCTCGCGCTGTAGAGATAGTTGTAGCGGTCGCTGCGGTTATCGGCGTCGAACCACTGATCGTAGTTGCGGCCGTGCAGGCGTACATAACCGAGGGGAGAGGTCACGTGTTCGGTCGGTTCAAGCGAGCGCCCGATGAGCGGCTGATCGACATTGCAGAAGGCCACGTTTTTCTGTTCGAACTCGGCCAGGGTTTCGGGGTTGTCCCAGCTCGCATGCCGCACCTCGACCACGCGCGGATACTCGATGAACTGGCGCAGCAGGGTTTCCACATATTCGCGGTTTAAACCGGTATTCTTGAAGGAGAACGGAAACTGGATCAGCAACGCTCCCAGCTTCCCTTCCGAGGCGAGAGCCTCCAATCCTTCGCGGGCGAGCTTTTCGTCTTCATCGTTGGGACGAATGGTAGCGGCGGAAGTGGGTCCGACCACGGCCACTGGAGAATGGGTGAAGGACCGGTGCAGCTTGGCGGTGAACAAGAAGTCGGGATTCACAGCGGCGGCGCGGCGTACCCACAGCTTGGCCAGCTCGGGCTTGATGTGTCCGTAGAACGAAGTATTGATTTCGACCACGTCGAAGCAGCGCGCCACGTATTCGAGGGGATGCTCTTTGCGGTGGCGCATGGCGTGCGGATAAAACACGCCATCCCAATCTTTATACGACCAGCCCGCAGTGCCCACGCGGATGTGTGCGGAATCTCCCATGAAAAGCCAGACCGGTTCGAGGGTAGCACAAGGAAGCGACAGCCTGGCGGTGCCCCGGGGAACCACACTGGGTGGGGATCTGGGGAAAACTGCGCGCGGTACAGCCTTAGTACAACAGCAGGACCATCCAGTAGACGCCGTTGGGATAGGCGCGGGTGCGGGCGTAGCAGGAGCCGACAGAGTACGCGCGCAGAGTGGAGTCGGCAACGGCGCGGCCGGCGCTCGTTGGAAGCGTGTCGGGTTGCATGGTGGTGTAGCGAATCACGTAATGCGCTCGCGGTGGCGCGAGGTCGAGCGATTCGGCTTTGGCCATGGCGCACGCCCGGGACTGGGCTTCGCTCGAATCAAGCCGCTGCATGCTGGCGAATCCGTACTGCTCGCGCAGCCGATTCAAGCTCGCAGCCGCCCGATCGGCGGAGGCCTCGGCCGAATACGACGGCAATCCGTGGGCGAAGTCCTGTGTCACATAAAGCGTCTCGCCCATGCGCACCACGCCGATTCCGGCCACGTTGTAGTCGGCGTTCAGCAGGTTCGCGCGATGGGGAGGCGAGGCCATCAACACTGCCTGCACCCGGTCGACTGTGGCAGAGTACGCCACGTTTTCCCCCGCACGATCCAGGTGCAGGTTGGTGTTGATGGCCAGCCGTTCGGCCAGGGAGGGCTCGCCGGAAAACTGGTGGGAGAGCTGTTGGGCGCTGGCCATGGCTTGCGCGTGCAGAAGCGCGGCCTGGGTGAGCGCTGCGTCTTCCTCGAACGCGGCCACGCCGGCCTGCTGGCGAGCCTGGTTGGCCAAGTCGAGAAGCTGCTGCTCGGCATCACGATCTTCGAAGAGGGTGGGGGAGGGCGGTGTCGAGAGCGTCGCCCGCCGCACCCGCGCCTCGGGCGGAGTGCCCTTGGCCGGTGCGTTGCCGCTGGCCAGAAACAGCGCGAACGAAGCGATGAGGGCCCTGACCATAAAGAGTTGAATCTTTATCGCCAACGCAAAGCGAAAAGTTCCGCTTTGCTTCCCTCCACGCTAGACTCTAGAATTCCATTCAACCACTTACTATGGGTACATTCCTTTTGGGCGTATTGGTTGCGGGCAACGTGATACTTCTGTGCCTCGCGCTAGGGATATTTTGGCGCTTGAAAAATTCCTCGCAAGCTTCTGAAATCAAGGATCTTCGAGAGCAGTACACGAAGGTTCACGAGTCTCTGTCGCAGAGGTTCAACGCGGCCACCGGCGATATGGCGAGGCGGCTGGAGCAAACGAAGGGCGACCTGCGGCAAGAAGTAACCGACCGGCTGGGCGAAGGCTTCCAGAAAGTCGGGCGCGCTGTGGAAGGCCAGCTTTCGAGCGGACGCCAGGAGCAGGCGCAAGACATGCGCGCGGCGCGGGCGGAGCTGACGAACTCTCTCGCGCTGACGACGGCGCAGCTAAAGCAGGAATTCGACGGACTCAATCAGACGACGGCGCAGAGCCTGGAAGGGATCCGCCAGCAGGTGGATCAGAAACTGATGGCGATTACCGATCAGGTGCAGCAGAAGCTCGACCAGAACATCAAGGAGGGCTTCGCCCAGTTTGAAAAAGTACAGCAGCACCTGAAGGCCGCCGAAGAGCAGTTGCGGGAAGTGGGAGCATTGGGAGACTCCATCAACGACCTGAACAACCTGCTGAAGCTACCGCACCTGCGCGGGCGTTTTGGCGAGGCGAGCCTGGAACGGTTGCTGGCCGATTTTCTTCCCGCGCACATGTTCGAGATGCAGGCGCAGCTTCCGGAAGGCGGAGGACGTCCGGATGCGCTCATCCAGTTCCCCGATCGGCGGCTGCCGATTGACGCCAAGTTTCCCCGCGAGCAGGTGTTGCCCCTGTTCGAGAGCAACGACGCTGCGGAAATCGAAGCGGCGCGAGTGGAGTTCGTGCGCGTGATGAAAGCGGAAGCCAAGCGGGTGAAGGCCTACATTCAGCCCGAGCACGGCACGACCGACATAGCGCTGATGTATCTGCCGAGCGAGACGCTTTATATGGAAGCGGTGCGCAATCGCGACCTGGCAGACTGGCTCAATGAGCAGCATGTATTCACCGTTTCTCCCAACACGCTGCTGATGAGCCTGCAGACGATCGCCCTCGTGCACAAGTGGTACGAAGTGGCGGGCCGCTTCGAGAAGAGCCGGCTGGAGCTGGCCAAAGCGCAAAAGTCATTCGACTACTTCCAGGCGCAGTTTGAAAATATCGGAAAGAGCCTGGGCAAGGCGCAGGAGGCGTTCGATAAGGCCTCTACCCACCTGAAGACGTATCGCGGACGCGTCACTGCGCTCAGCGGCCAGGAGCAACTGGAACTGGAGACAAAGAACGGCGCTGACAATCATCTGCCGGCGCTCGACAAGGCGAGCGCGTAAGGCCGGCCCAGGCACCGAAACCCGAGCCTCACGACCCAAGCCTATATTCACTATCCCGCCGCATGCCTCCGGCCCGAAAGACTCTTGACAACTCCCGGCTGCGAGCCCGAGAATCCGCCGAACCCCCCGGGTCTTGCGGCCTGATCGGCGCTGCGATCGGGCGACCGTGACCGATCTTCATAGCGACCGAAGGTCCAACTCTGCGTTCTGGAGGAGATCCTCATGACCCACCAAGCCTTTTGTCGGCAGCGGAATTTCGTCGGCCTGTGCCTGATTCTGATTCTGACGGGCGTCGCGCTCGCCCAGGTCAACGCCGTCTATGTGGAGAGCAACGTTGGACAGGTGAAGAACAAGAACTCGATCTACGCCTATAGCAACGACGGCACGGGTGTACTGACGCCCATTACGGGGTCTCCTTATCTCACACGTGGAAGCGGCGTTTTTGAATTCAACTCGGTGTTCTCGCCGGGGTTCCAGGCGGATCAGGAGATCGTGATCAACTCGGCGGGCACGCTGCTGTTCGCGGTGAATGGCGACTCCGATACCATCACCAGTTTCGCCATCAACTCCAGTGGCAGCCTGTCCTTCCTGGCTACAGCCGGATCGAACGGGCAGGATCCGGTCAGCATCGGCCTCGATGAAACCAGCCCCGCCGGCCCGCAGATCACGGTGGTGAACCAGGCCGACGATCCACTGCAGACGGGAGGAATTCCCAACATCACCAGCTTCCTGGTCAATCTGACTACGGGTATTTTGACGCCGGTTGCCAACTCGACCATCATGTACGCTACGGGCACTCTGCCCAGCCAAGCGCTCGTGAACCCCACCGGCAATTTTGTGTTTGTGCTGGGCGGTAACGCACTCTACTCCTACAGCGTGGGCAGCGACGGACTGCTGACGTTGGTAAACAGCGAAAAGACGGTTCGTGGTCCCATCTTTCTTGGGGAAACCGTACATCCCAAGCAGCGCGCTATTTATACCGGCTTGCCGGCCGTGAACCAGATGGGCGTGTACACGTACAATACAGCGGGCGCGCTGGCGTTTGCCAAGGACCTTGTCGACCCTGGATCGCTGCTCTGCTGGCTGACCACCGATCCCGCGGGCACACACCTTTACACGGTGGAGTCCGCCACCAACACCGTCACGCTGTGGAACATCGCCGGAGG
>Ga0126381_100008974_pt1 | contig 11208 bp, 14 predicted proteins | sample PanSoiMetPlot_28_FD_96465 | JGI IMG/M metagenome (GOLD analysis project Ga0126381, IMG submission 96465) | Tropical forest soil microbial communities from Panama - MetaG Plot_28 | ecosystem: Environmental > Terrestrial > Soil > Tropical forest > Bulk soil | place: Panama | collected 2016-02-17 | reverse complement strand
GGTTCTCTCTACCAGTCGGCCGGGATCATTGTCGGTAGCAAGTACGACTTTCAGACGCCGGGTATCGCTAAGCGGTTTCGGAATATAGAAGCTGTTCACAACAAGCCGTTGGCCAGCGGGGAGATGATAACCGTTCAAATGTTCGTGGACCTTGATCCAGTGGAGTACAATTCCGGGCTCACACCTACCGCGACCATCACCAATAACACCGTTGGTTCGACTGTGACAACCGTCGTGGCGGGGGCTGATACGATCGGACGTACCCTCTATCCGGTCGTCAAGCTAGGCGGAACCGGTAGCAGTACCCCTAGCGTCAACCGACTGTCAGTAGAGGTGGGCGGAAGCTGGGTTTGGGAGTTCTATTTGGATTGCACCAATACTCGCAGACTCCTACAGCAGCAAACCGAAGACATGCAAGGGGTCACCGGCAAGGACCTCTACTACCTGCTCAGGAATGCCTACGAGAACGGAACCAACCTCACCCTCTACTTGGCCGAAGGTGTGAGCTACGCGGTTGCTATCGAGAGTGTGGAAGCCGATACGCCGGCCTATTCCGACCACTTGCAGAGCGCTGTTCGCGCCGACCAGGAATGGTTGGTACACGTGATCCTGAAGCAAACCACTCTCTAAGGAGGTAGACCGTTATTGCCGAGTTCGACTTAGGAAGCGACCCAAGGTTACTGTATAAGCAGTTGAAGGACCTTCAGCAAAGGGTCACAGCGTTAGAGGCCAGCTCAGTTGCCTACGGATCGCAGCAGATCGGGCCGATACCAGGGGCCACCAGAGCGATTACGATCAACGATCCCCAGCAGGCCGGCAGCATGTGGATGAATTTTACCAATGCTGGTCCCGGGCTCGGTCCTTACTCGGCAGTCACCGATACCAGCGGTACCGTTAGAGCAGAGTGGGGGAATTTAGCCGCTAACGGTAACTCGCCAGCGCAGTACGGCTTCCGAGCTAACGCCGCCAACGGGGTTCCGATCTTCGATTCGTTGGGTCTGATTGCCGTAATGTCGGTCCTTGGCAGCTTCACCGACGACAACTCAGATACGATCAATTCGCTGACACCGGTTGTGCTCGGCGGCGTTGTGTCGACTACGTTCACGGTTTCACGAAACGTAACCATCTTGGCGATGGTGTGGTCAACCGGCAAGTTCACCACGACAACCGCTGGCAACTTCTGTTCCGGGTTCATTTTCCGCGATGGTGTATCGGCAGGGCCTGAGCACCTTTGGGATAGGGCTAATACTGGCTACATCCAAACCAGCTCGGCCCAATTCATCCAGATATCGGCAGGTACCCACACAATCGATTTTCGGATGCAAGTGGATAACGTCGGCCTGGTCTGGACCAATTTCCAGACCGTGCTTGATGTCTTCCTGTTGGGTGGCTAGCCGATATGGCAGATCGCGTCGTGCGCAGGCATGGGTGCTTCCTGTTTGCCAGCGAGAGTGGCAGGAAGCTGGAAGCCGCCGAGAGCCAAATAGCCAAGGTACACGATCGGCAGTAGAATCATTAGAGCAGCGATGGGTAGAAGTCGCTTCATAGGCTTAGCAGCATAGCAAACTAAGGGTAGGAGGTCAATATTCCAAGTACACCCCAAAGCCTAACTACCGAGGTGGTGTTCGACTACATCTACGATACCTCGGGCAAGGCGGTAGCTGGAGCCAAGGTAACCAGCACCCTGAACTTTTCCGGGGCCTCGGATACTAGCCCGATTGTCAATATCGGTCCGCTCCAGCAAACTACCTTGACCGATTCCAATGGCTACTGGCAGTTCAACCTAGTTCCCAACCCAGCTCTTACGCCGACCGGAACCAGCTACACCATTGCGACGCCTTACAACAGCTATTCGATCTCGGTCCCCAACTCAGCGGGACCGTTCCAGAGCAGCTCGATTTTAGTTAACGTTCCCAGTGTATTATCGCCTGCGGTGACTGGACTGACTGGTCCGATTACCGTCACTGGGAACGAAACTGTAACAGGCAATCTCACGGTATCCGGTACAACCACTCTAGCTGGCGTGAATACGGGTTCCCTCGCTGCTACCGGGAATTCGAGCGTATCAGGGAACTTGAGCATCGGCGGCAATGTGAGTGTCGGCGGTAGTACCAGTGCGTTGACCGTCGGTGGAGACCTCACCATAGCTTCTGCGTTTCGACTGCTGTTTGGAGCTTCCATATCGAAGCTGGTCGGAGGAGCGACGTCATTCAGCATACGGAACAATGCGGACACGCAGGACAACCTGCTGATTACGAATGCTGGTCTGGTTACGCTCAGGAATACGCTGACGGTACCGAGCGCAGGAATCATCCTTGGCTTGGGAGCGACAGTGGGACCGCCAACGACCGGGACTTTCAGCGCTGGCCAGTATTATACCGACCCCAACGGCGCTACATTCGTCTGCGTTGCGGGTGGTACTCCGGGTACCTGGGTGGTAATCAATTCCGGTAGGTATCACGCGGAGGTATTCCAGGGTACCAATCAGAGCGGGTTAACAGCCGGCAACGCGAACGTCATCAACTACGACACGATCCTTTCCGATCCTATGAGCGGATACACCACCGGTCAGTATAAGGTACCGATCGCCGGTCGCTGGCGAGTTACCTTTACGATCTCTGTCGGCAGTGTCGGTAGCGGAGTAGCGAGCTTTGCATCTGTGTACCGAAACGGTGCCGAGTATGCGCGGGTATCCGACTTTGGTTCAGGCAACACCGGCAACAAGAGTCAGGGCGGATCAGCCATCGTCAGATGCACTTCAACTACCGATATTCTACAGCTTATCTGGTTCCCAGGTTCCGGTGGTCCTTTTACCTTAACCGGTGGTTCCACACTCAACTGGGCTACGTTCGAATATGTCGGACCTAATTAAGATCCTGCTCGGTTGCTTGTTTGTAGGCATGAGCTGTTCAACAGGAGGTACTATGCCGATCGCCAATCCTAGTCCAACGCTTTCTGCTCCGATACCAGGAGCTGCCCATCCAGGGGTAAAGAGCGAATATCCGGTCCCGAGCGCCGGTAGACCGCCAACGCCTACCGCGCCTACCACCGGTTCCGACCATTAGACACAATTGGGAAGGCTACGTTCCTCCGAACCCGACCGGGTCGTGCCTCTGTGGGTGCGGCCAACCAACAAACATCGCTACGGAAAACTATGTGTCCAAGGGCGTCTGAAGCAATTGGAGGAAGCGAGGAGCTAAAGAGTGGTTATTCCAGACATTAGCCAGTTTCAAGGTCCCGTTAATTGGGACTCGATTCAGAGGGCATACGATTCGGACGCCATTGGCGGTGTAATCATTCGCGCCGGCTGGGGTGTCGGCGGTAGAGACACGCAATTTCAGCGCAACTGGGCTGAAGCCAAGAGTCGTAATATACGTCGCTGGGCGTATTGGTTTTGCTATCCCAGCTACAATTCAGCTCAAGCAGAGGCCAATGACTTCAACTCGGTGGTCGGTCCTCTCCAGCCTGGAGAAGGTATGGCCGGTGATTTCGAGAACGATCCTGGAGCCCTCGGTTGGCCCTCTAACGGCCTTGATTGGGCCAGAGAGTTCCTGACCGTTACCGGAGGGCCGAACTACATTCCGGGCTTCTACGGCTCTCCCAGCTTCCTACAGGCCCATAATCTGGCTTCCCTGGCCGACACCTGGTGGATGTGGATCGCAGACTGGTTTGCATCGACTCCGAACACTCTGGGTAAGAAAGCTTCTCTTTGGCAGTATACCGATTGCGGTAGCGTGCCCGGTATCAACGGCTGCGTCGACTGCTCCTACCCCTTAGTCCCGGTTGGCCTACTGGTGGTTCAAGGATCGACTTCCGCGCCGCCGGCTAAAACCTGGAACCCATCCTTGCCAGGTTGGATGGTCCCATATGTGACAGGGTCGGATATGGTCGTTCACCTGGGCAACTACTGCACAGCGCAGGTATACAAGAATGCGGGCACCTGGTTTAGGGACACTACACCGATCGGTACACCGCAGATTGGTCAGTATGCTATGTGGAAGCTGTCTAATCGGGTCGGTGGAGTCTGGTACGACATGGATGAATCGGGTGGACCTAGCGGTAGTCCCTCTGGGTTTCTCGCCCCCGATCAAGCCTTTTGGATTACCGACGATTCGATCGATACGACCGCTTGCGGCGGTGCTGACCCGATAGCTGTGGCTAAGGCTCAGAAAGCTACCGTTTACACCTTGAGCTGAGGAGGAGGAGTGCTAGCTAAGTTTCTTACCCCGACTACCCTTGGAGCTGTGGCCTGTGTAGGGATAGCCCTTGCTGATATCTGGTTTTTCCATGATCTGGGTACCGCCGCGAACTCCCTACTCTACATCGGCCTCGGTGGGCTTTTGGGCTACAGCCTGCCGAACGTTCAGGCGGGAGTACAGGCCATGCGGCAGAAGACTCCTCCCCCAAACGGAGGTGCTTCCTAGCATGGCTACAACCAACTTTAGGGTCGTCAACCAATCGATTGTCATCGATGGACTAGTCAACGGTCGAGGTATCAGCTTTGTCGTGGATACGGGAGATGCGATCGGTCCAACCTTCAATTCGGCCGATGCTGAGGCTTTGAAGCTTCCTAGCCTTGGGCCTCTTGACGTTTCTGGAGCAGGAGGATCGGTTCAGATTCAGAGGACGGAAGCTGATATCACTATCGGAGGATCTTCCTACCTCAAGGAACCGGGAGCGATCGACCCTGACCTTCAGGGACCGTCTCTTCTGGGCCTACCCTTCTTTCTCCGGAAGGGAGGAGTACTAAGCTTCAACTTCGATACAGGGCAATTAACCTTCGGTCATGCCGGCCGTAAGGGGTTCTTGGCCGCTATTCGGCAGTTTTTCGGTGAGGGCAACTAGCCCGAGGGTAACCAACCGGTGGTGGTTGGGGCAAAGAATGACCACGTTTACCGGATCGTATCCAAGGTTCGGGTTCAACCGGTGTCTATCGCAAGGGCCTTTATTCCAGCCGCATATGCTACAGGTTGAATTGTCTATCAGTCGGAGTTCGTGCCAGCAGGATCTAGATCCGGTCTTTAATCGATGATGCGGACCACACCATCGATCGTATCTCTTACGGTCTTTATACCAACCCTTATTACGACCCAACCGATTACAACCAGGATATTCACATGTTCTTCGTATCTCTAACCTCCGTTAACCATTTTATATACCTCTACCCATCTAAATACCTTCGTTTAAGGGGGTGAGTAAGCCGGTAGAAGTGAGGCAAGAGGAAAGCCCTCCTTTATCCTCCCGTAAGCCGATTGAGCGATTTCGGCTGGCGAGAGGATAAAGGGAGCAAGCCGTATATCGTTCGGCTGTAGCTCTCTGGCCCTCGGGAAGCAGATTCCCGCCGCTTTCCCGGTTATGAGCAGGCACCGGGAGGCGTCCTTGCCGGTAGCTTAGAACCGGCCCTAAACGGGTGTCAAGCCCCTGCTGCAACCGATTTTGGATACCCCCTTGCGGTTGCAGCAGGGGCCTGTTATGCTTTCGGTAGGCCGATTCCGGCGGATGACCCGGAGCGAAAGTAGGGTGATCGGGGACCGGCTGAAGGTAGGCCCATTCGGTTCTGGGCCGCGCGGCAGTTTCTCCCCCAGCCGATTACGGTTGTCCAACCTAGGGCAAAAGCATGGCCGGCGGACCAGTGTAAAACGGCGGTTCTTGGTTGTTTGAGGGGGTTGGTTGAGTATAGATAATGCCTACTTGATGGCCTGTTGTTGTCCGTGCGGGGATCATACCTATTGCAAGATTGGCCACGGAGATCCACCGAGGCGGCGGAAGGATTTGCAAATCGGCTGTCCGCTTTCTTTGCGGTTGGAATGCGAGATAGAGTCGTTTGATGCTCGGCAGATGGAAACGGCGCTGCATAGCCATTTTAAGCTAGAGAAGACCGAGGGGGCGTGGTCTTCATGGGGAGTGGTTCGACTTTGGCCGGGAGAATCCGAAGGTAATTGTTCGAGCAGCGTTGGAGAGTGGTCGGGTGGGGGTTAGGAGGAGATTCCTGCGGTTTAAGACTGCGCCTTGAAGCTTCCTGGATCACGTTGGTTTTGGTAAAGGAGGAATAGTAGTTGGGTGCATTTTCCGATCTGCTGGAGCGGTCTACGTCGGGTGGCCAGCAGACCGATGACAAGTACTTCCGGATGCCCACGCCGGAATGGACCCCTAGGGGTGGGCAGAGCGTTCAGTCGGTGGTTCGGATTCTTGATGAGAGGCCGGTTAAGGTCTATAGGCATTGGTTTCAGAACGCGGAGGGTAGGAATGTTCCGCTGAACTGCCCTGGTCGTAAGGATTGTCCGGCTTGTTCGGCCCGGAACAGGGCTTATCGGGAAGGTGATCCGAGCTGGAAGGATCTCTATCGGTCGGACACCAAGTACCTGTTCAACGTTGCTACCGAGGTCGATGGCAAGCTCCAGGTCCGGATCTGGAGCATCGGTCGCAAGCAGTTGGGGGATGTCGACTTTTGGACGGCTCGAAAGGGATACGAGAACGTTCGAGCGTACGACTTCGAAGTGTCCAAGAACCGGACTGGGCCGGCTCAGATGAACATCGAGTACAAATTCTTTGCTTCGCCTCCGACCGGCTTCACTGAGGAATACGAGGCCCTATTGGACCTGCGCTTCGACCTTGCCGAAGAGATCGCTCCTGCTTCTATCGAGGATATCAATCGGGCGATGGCTGAGCAGGTTGGCTTGCAGGTCGGTCCGACCAACGGGTTCATGAAGGGTGCTACGTTGGAGCAGATTGCTGAGCTGACAGCTCTGGCTGAGGCGCAGGAACATACGCTGGAGACTCTTGGCGTGAACGTGGGTACGCTGACCTACGACCAGGCTGTCAAGTTCCTGGACGATCTGAAGAGCTAATGAAGCCGACCGTTGGACGAATTGTCCACTACGTTAGCTATGGTACTCCTGGCGGGGAGTTCGGTTCGGAGTGCCGGGCGGCCATCATCGCTGGGGTGAAGAACGACCAGAAGCATTTGGACGTTGTCGATCTTGTCGTTTTCAATCCGCAGGGCATCTTCTTCAATCGCGTGCCCTACAACGCTGGTGCCGAGGTTGTTGGTGATCCGGAGTGCCCGCTACAGGGACAGCATGGGAACCCGTTTCGTTACTGCTCCTGTGGTTGGACTGAGGCTTGGCACCCCGGCGGTACCTGGCACTGGCCTGAGCGCGAGAACGAAGCACCGTAGGCCCTGGCGCACCCTTGGCAATCGGTTGAAGCTACGTTCGAAGGTAAAGGGTCGGACCCCTTGGAAGTACTACCTGTCGATGTCGGAGTGGGTAAGGAGGCGATATGGCGCAGTACCAGACGATGAAGCGGGTTAGAAGCGGCTCGGATTCGGGCTCCCTGGCCCTGGCGGCGTTCGGCGGCTGTGTTCTTAGTGCGCTTCTGGTTGCGTATTCGGTACTCACCAGCGGTTGGGTCCTGACCGTTTACTGGGATTGGTTCATACAGCCGACCTTCCACCTGCCGGCGATCTCTCTACCGGTAGCGGTCGGCATTGGTGCGGTGGCTCGGCTGCTGACCTATACCGATACTTCCAACCTTCAGACCAAGGAATCAGACATTGGCGATAAGTGGGGGCGAGTGGTCGGTAACTTGCTGTCGCCGTGGGTTGTCCTGTTCTTCGGCTGGATTGTTCATCTGTCTGTGTAGGAGGGTTTGATATCGCTGAGCTAATTGAGACCCATTATTCGATTGACATTGAGGCCGATGGGCCGGCACCGGGGTTGAATAGTATGCTCAGTCTTGGCATTGCGGTGTACGAACAGGGCACGTTGACCGGAACCTTTAGCAGGAATCTAGAGCTGCTGCCAGGTGCTGTGCAGGACCCAGAAACGATGGAGTGGTGGAAGAAGCAGCCGGAAGCCTGGGAAATCTGTCGACAGGATCAGCAGGACCCGGCTCGGGTGATGAAGGAGTGTGCGGAGTGGATCGAATGCATTCCAGCCGAGAATCGAATTGCGGTTGGTTGGCCGATAGCATTCGACTTCGCCTTTGTCAACTGGTATTTCTGGCGGTTCGTAGGCCGTAATCCCCTAGGCTTTTCCGGTTTGGACCTGAGGAGCTACATGGCAGGATTGAACAAGCATCCGGCCTATCTGAAGCTGCCCGAGTCGGAGATCAATCAGATGGTTCAGCGTCGGCCGTATCTGAAGCCGCACGTAGCGGTCGATGACGCAGTTCAACAGGGCGATCTATTGATGGCCGCTCTGGAGTTTGCTCAGAAGGAGGGTAGGTATGTCCATCAGTAGTCGGAAGGTTTCGGAGTTCCTGGACGCTGTTAAGGAGCGAGATAGAGAAACGACAGGAGATTGGGAATACGCCCCGACGGCATTCTATAACGACATCCGGAATGCGTCCAAGGATTGGGCTCCTGCTTGGGTTGAAGCGATGAGGCGCGCAGAGCAGGAGTTGTCGGGTATCCGGTTGTATGCTCGGAAGGGTGGCTTGCCTAGTGACGTAGTTAAGCGCAGTTTCGTTGAGCTGGCCAGATGCGTTGCTATTGGTGGTGTTCTGTGGGAGGAGGCGCAGCAGTTGGCTATGGGCATGGAGGGGGCGGATACCTAAGACGGCACGGTTGGTACGGTGTGGCAAGGCAAGGCTGGGTACGGTCCGGTTCGGCACGGCAAGGCAGGGTTAGGCAAGGAACGGTTGGTGCGGTCTGGCATGGTTCGGTTGGGCGTGGCGTGGCAAGGAAAGGCAAGGACTTTTTTAGTACAAAGGAGGTGCAATGAAGCAGGTTGAAGTAGGCATTACAGGCGTTACTCCGCTGCTTGTCAATCGGTTCCATGAAGAGGCTCAGGAAAGCGCGACCAGTGGGATTCGTACAAGGAAGGAGCACTTGGGTCCGAAGGAAGATGCGGAACTGAAGCTGTACCGGAATGAACACAGCGAGCCCTATTTCCCGTCCGAGAACCTGAGACAATCGATGATTAGCGCTGCCGCTAGGAGCAAGATCGGTAGACGCTCCGCGCAGTCCGATGCTGCGGCAGCTCTGTACTTGGAGCCGTATTGCCTTCCGATCCTCGGAGAGTGGGAAGTGGATGCTCGTCCGGTCGTGATCAGGGCTACGGGAGGTAGGATCGTTCGGTACCGCCCGATCTTCAAGGATTGGTCCTTGCGTGTCCGTGTGAATGTCGATACCGATTTGCTGCCGTTGGGTTTAGCTCGGAAGATTCTTGACGACGCCGGCAATTACGTGGGGATCGGAGATTTCCGGCCCCAGAGAAAGGGGCCTTATGGTCGCTTCCGTGTGGACGGCTGGAATGAGCTGGATGAGGTCGGCTTCTAGGATCTATCCGGCCAGCATTCTAGATATTCAACCGGTCCTCTACGAGTCGCTCGATCGCCGGGGACGTGACAAATTGAGAGCGGTGATCCTACTGGAGCAGGGTGGGTTGTGTCCCATTTGCTGGCATCTGTGTGGTGATCCCAACCTAGATCACGATCATACCTTAGGCATTGAATATGTGCGGGGGGTGTTGTGTAGGAACCACAATCTGGGAGCCGGCATGTTTCCGACGATCGCTGAGGCGGATGCGTTGGCTGCGTATTACAGACATCACCTAGATAGGTTTAGTAAGGAGCGGCACGGTGAGGCAGGGTCAGGGGCGGTTCGGCAAGGCAAGGCAAGGTTGTGTCTTTAGTGGCGATCAACTGGGCAGAGTCCCTGGAGGTTAGTGGTTGGATCTAACTAGCGCATCGACCGAGCGCAGCGTGCTTAGCTGCCTTTTCCGCTCAAGAGATGCTTGGATTACTGTTAGTGATATTCTCAGCGAAGAGGACTTCAGCTTCCCGCTTCATAGGCAGCTCTACCATGCGGTCTGTATCGGGCATGAGAAGCGCCTTACCCTAGACCCGGTTGTTCTCTCGGACAAGCTAGGGGAGCACGCTCAGAAGGAGCTGGAGAACGTTGGCGGCTGGGCCTATCTGAAGGATCTGTTCGACCATCCGATCAGCCCGTCCAACGTGGGCGAGCTGGTGCGGGAACTGCGCGAGCTAACCTTGCGCCGGAAGACGGCGGCTGCCGGCGTGGAGATTCAGAAGCTGGCGAGCAACGAGCGGGACATCGATCAAATGCTCGGGAAGGCCCAGGTCGCCGTTGATCAGATCAGCGCCCAGGCGGATGAGGGCGTGGTTCGGATCGGTTCCGATCTGGCTTGGAACGTGCAGCAGAAGATCGAGCACGCGACCCTAGTTCCTGGTCTGCCGACTGGCTTCAGAGCGCTTGATCTGTATCTACAGGGATTCCAGTCGGGTGAGCTGTATGTGCTCGGGGCGCGGAAGAAGACCGGGAAGTCGGTAACTCTATTGACGATGGCGCGGAATCTGGCGCTGAAGAATCAAACGCCGATTCTCTACATCAGCACCGAGCATCATCACAAGCTTGATCAGCTTCGGCTTCTGAGTATGGAAGCGGAGGTCTCTTTTAACCTGCTGAACTCCGGCATGGTGAAGGATCAGCCGGCGATGATGGATCGGGTTACTGAAGCGGTGGGCAGGATTGAGGATGCTCCCTTCCACTTCAAGTACCTACCCAGCTTCGGGCTCGACAAGATCAAACGGATGGCGCGGAAGTACATCAGGTTGGAAGGGGTGAAGGTCGTCTTCTTTGACCTGATCAAGATGCCGCAAGGGCAGAACCAGGCCAAGGAATGGCAGGAGCTTGGGGTTCTTGCCTACGGTTTGAAGGAGCTGGCGGGTGAAGAGGGTATTCCGGTCATCTCGGCTGTGCAGGTAAACAGGGAGGGTGCGAATGCGCAGCGGCTGCAAGAGGATTTGGATTCGGACTACTTTGCAGGGTCGGATCGGATCGGCCAGGCCATGACTGTCGGTTTTACCCTGCGCAGACCTTATACCAACGAGTTGCAGGATTTGGGTTTTACAGAGGAGGGAGTTCGTATACTACAGGTCACCGACAACCGTTTGGGGCCAGCAGGATACAAGGGCATTCTCCAGTTCGAGGCGAGCACCCTGAACCTACGGGAGCTTCAGCGGCTTGCTTAGAAAGGTAGCGATAGCTTCGGTGCTGATGCTCGCTAGTTGTTCGTCGGTGAATTCGGGAACAGTGATCGGCAAACGTTATACGGCCGCTTACTGGTACTGGAGTTCGCAGTGTATGTCCTATGCCAAGAACGGAGGCTGCGTGGTCAGTGTTCCGGTGCAGGAGAATGTGCCGGCTGAATACGACCTGTGCTTGCGCGACGATTCGGAAAG
>Ga0126381_100008973_pt1 | contig 11209 bp, 9 predicted proteins | sample PanSoiMetPlot_28_FD_96465 | JGI IMG/M metagenome (GOLD analysis project Ga0126381, IMG submission 96465) | Tropical forest soil microbial communities from Panama - MetaG Plot_28 | ecosystem: Environmental > Terrestrial > Soil > Tropical forest > Bulk soil | place: Panama | collected 2016-02-17 | reverse complement strand
GTTCCGGCCGGGTCACGCTCACCCGGTACAGGCTGGCCAGGGCGATCGCGGTCGCGCATTCGATCGCGGCCGAGGAGGACAGCCCTGCGCCCTGCGGCAGGTCGGAATCGATCACCAGGCTGGCCCCGCCGACGGCGAGGCCGGCCTCCCGCAGGGCCCAGGCAACGCCGGCCGGGTAGGCGGCCCAGCCGGTCACGCTGCCGGCCCGGAGCGTGGCGAGCGGCACGGTGACCGGCCGGTCGGCCTGGTGCGACCGGATGTCCAGCACGTCGTCGTCGCGCCGCGCGGCGGCCACCAGCACTCCACGGTCCAGCGCGAACGGCAGCACCCACCCCTCGTTGTAGTCGGTGTGTTCCCCCATAAGGTTCGCCCTGCCCGGCGCGTGCCACACGCCTTGCGGTTCCGCGCCGTGCCAGGCCCGGAATTGGCCTGCGGCCCGTTCCGCGACGGCCGCGCCGCGCGCTTCATTTGCCTCCCTCGCGGGCGCTTCGCTTGGTCGTGCCGGAGGCGCGCCAGATTGCGGTGCGGGAGGCTTGTCCTCGCCGCCGGGACACCGCAACGGCGCCCGGGGCGCCTCAAGCGGCGTTCGGCCCGGCGGCTGCGGCGTGCCACTGCCTGCGGCTGACAAGGGTGTCGCACCACTCGCCGAGCTAGGTGGGCTGTGGCTGTCGGCGGGGTGGCCGAGGGCGGGCCGCTCCAGGGTGAACTGCCAGGCGTCCGCGACCATCTGGGCCAGGCCCCGTTCGGCACGCCAGCCGAGGTCGGCATGGATGCGGTCGGAGGATGCCACCAGTACCGCCGGGTCGCCGGGCCGCCGGGGGGCGAGCTGGCACGGGATATCCCGGCCGGTCACCTCGCGGCAGGCGCCGAGCACTTCGAGGTTGGAAAACCCGGCGCCGCTGCCGAGGTTGTAGACCCGGTGCTCGCCGGGCACGCACGCCTCCAGGGCGAGCATGTGCGCCCGGGCCAGGTCGGTGACGTGGATGTAGTCGCGGATGCAGGTGCCGTCGGGGGCCGGGTAGTCATCGCCCAACAGCCGCACCACACAGCTCCCGTCCCCGCCGGTACCGTTGCCCGCGTTCCCGCCGTCGGCACCGGTGCCGCTCGCGCCGCCATCGTTGCCGCTCCCGCCCAGGGCTACCGCCAGGATGCTGGGGATCAGGTGGGTTTCCGGGTTGTGGCGCTCACCCAGCCATTTCCCGCCCGGGCCGGCCTGGGCGCCCGCCACGTTGAAGTAGCGCAGGCTTATCGCGCCGATCTTGTGCATTCTGGCGTGCTCGTCAAGCGCGGTGTCCACGGCCAGCTTGGACGCCCCGTACGGGTTGGCCGGCCGGGTCGGGGCCGCCTCGTCGATGGGCGTGTGCTCGGGCTCCCCGTAGACCGCCGCGGTGGAGGAGAACACGATCCTGCTGACCCCGGTCACCCGCATCGCTTCGAGCAGCGCGAGCGTCCCGCCCAGGTTGTTCTTCCAGTACAGCGCCGGCTTGGCCACCGACTCGGGGACCAGCGACTTCGCGGCGAGATGCAGCACTGCGTCGACGCCGTCGGCGAGCACGGTCTGGGCCTGGTACCGGACGCTGCCCTCGACGAAGGCCGCGCCTGCCGGGACCGCGTCGGCGTGCCCCGTGGACAGGTCGTCGAGGACGGCCACCTGGTGCCCCTCGCGCAGCGCCATCGCAGCGACCACGCTGCCGATGTAGCCAGCACCGCCGGTCACCAGCAGTTTCATCCCGCCTCCCGGAGCCTGCGCGCAGCATCTTCTGGCAGCACGTCGTTGATCCAGACTCCCATGCCCGATTCGCTGCCCGCGAGATACTTGAGCTTGCCCGGCGCCCGCCGGATCGAGAGCACCTGCAGGTGCAGCGCGAACTCCTGGCGCGCAACGGGCTCACCGCCCGGTGCCTGGTGCCACGCCGCGATATACGGCAGCGGCACGCCGAACAGTGCGTCAAGGCGGCGGAGCACGTCCAGGTAGAGAGGGCCGAACGCCGCGCGGGCGTCCTCTCCGAGCTCCGGGAGGCTGGCCACGCGCTCGGCCGGGAAGAGCAGTACCTCGTAGGGCCACCGTGCGGCGGCGGGCACGAAGGCGGTCCAGTGCTCGTTGCGGCTGACGATCCTGGTGCCCGCGGCCAGTTCCCCGGCGAGAAGCTCGTCGAACAGGTTCGCCCGGCCCGCGGCGGCGTGCGCCCTGGCCTGGCTGAGCATCCGCTCGGTGCGCGGGGTGATGAACGGGTAGGCGTAGATCTGGCCGTGCGGGTGGCTGAGCGTGACGCCGATCTCCTCGCCCCGGTTCTCGAAGCAGTACACCTGCTTGACGCCCGGCATGTCCTGCAGCACCGTGGTCCGGTCGGCCCACACCTCCAGCACGGTGCGGACCCGGCGCGGGGACAGGCTCGCGAACGAGGCGTCGTGGTCGGAGGTGAAGCACACCACCTCGCACCGGCCGGTGGCGGGGCGCCCGGGGACGCCCACGGTTTCGAGCGGGCCCCCGGGTATCGGCGTGGCCGCAAGCAGCCCCGCGGCGGACGCGGGCTCGCCGGCGCCGCGCAGCGACGGGAACCGGTTCTCGAAGACCACCACGTCGTAGTCGTCGGCGGGGATCTCGGTCAGCCGCCCCTCTCGGGACGGGTCCAGCGGGCACTCCTCGGGCGGCGGGAGGAATGTGCGGTCCTGGCGCTGGGCCGCGATGATCACCCATTCCCCGGCCAGCGCGTCCCAGCGCAGCCCGGAGGGGGACAGGTTCGCGCCCGGGGCGTCGGCCCCGGCGGCGCCCGCCGCCTCGCCGGACCCGGCCGGCCGGTAGACGAGCGGCCGCAGGTCCGGCGCCTTGGCCCGGCCGAGCCCCGGTGACTCGTCGTAGTAGATGATCTCGCGCCCGTCCGCCAGCCGGGCGCTGTCTTTCCAGAACAGGTCTGCTCCCACGGGATACATACGCTAGCCGGACCCTCGCCGTGGCCCGCGCATCAGGCCCACCGGATGCCGCCGCTGAGTCGGGCGCCGCCCGCCCCGCGGCTGGACTGCTTAAACTGTGCACACGCCCGTGCGTGGGGCGGCCGTTTCGCCGGGCCCTCGACGGGCAGTGGCCCGGGGAGACTCACCCCGGCGCAGGCGGTCAGGGTGAACTTCGGAGGTCGGGACTAGGCCGTGAACGAGGTCGTCTGGGACGTCATCGTCGTTCTGGTCATTTTGCTCATCGGCGGGTTCTTCTCCGGCGCGGAGATGGCCCTCGTGTCGCTGCGCGAGGGTCAGGTCCGGTCGCTGGCACAGCGGGGGAAGCGGGGCCAGCGGGCGGCGAAGCTCGCCCAGGACCCCAACCGCTTCCTGTCCGCGGTCCAGGTCGGCGTGACCGTGGCCACGCTGGTGTCCGGCGCGTTCGGCGCGGCGACACTGGCCGCCGCCATGAGGTCCGCGCTGATCAAGGACGGGGTCAGCGCCGGCTGGGCGTCGGTGCTTTCGTTCGTCACGGTGACCGTGGCCATCTCCTACCTCAGCCTGGTGCTCCAGGAACTCGCCCCCAAGCGGCTGGCGCTGCAGCGGCCCGAATCGGTGGCGCTGGTCGCGGCTCCGCTGCTCGACCGGGTCTCCGTGCTGGCCAGGCCGCTGGTCTGGCTGCTTTCGCAGTCCACCAACCTGGTGGTGCGGCTGCTCGGCGGGGACCCGTCGCTCGGCCGCGACGTGATGACCACGGAGGAACTGCAAGATCTGGTCGTCGAGCACCAGGCGCTGCCGGCCGACGAGCGGCGCATCGTGGCCGACGTGTTCGACGCGGGAAAGCGCCAGCTTCGTGAGGTCCTGCTGCCGCGGACCGAGGTGGAGTTCATCGCCGCCGACACCCCGCTGGCGGTGGCCGCCGCGAGCGCCTCGAAGGCGTCGCACTCCCGGTTCCCGGTGTACCAGGAGTCCTATGACGACGTGATCGGCTTCGTGCACCTTCGTGACCTGCTGGACCCGGACATGGCGGGCAAGGCACTCGTGGTCGGCGAGGTGGTCCGGCCGGTTGAGCGGCTGCCGATCAGCAAGCGGGTGCTGCCGGCGCTCTCGGAGATGCGCCGCGACCGGGCCCACCTGGCGATCGTGGTGGACGAGTACGGCGGCACCGCGGGCATCGTGACGCTGGAAGACCTGGTGGAAGAGCTGGTCGGGGACATCAGGGACGAGTACGACGAAGAGGACAGCGCCCGCAAGCTGGTCGGCGGCCAGGTGGAGGTGGACGGCCTGCTGAACCTGGACGAGTTCGCCGAGCAGACCGGGGTAGGCCTGCCGGAGGGCCCGTACGAGACGGTGGCCGGGTACGTGCTCGCAGTGCTCGGCCAGTTGCCGGTCGTCGGGGACGCCGTCGAGGTGGACGGGCACCGGCTGACCGTGACCGAGATGGACGCCCGCCGCATCGCGCGGGTACGGGTCGGCCCGGCGGCACCGGGCGCGGGCGCCGACCCCGGCACCGGTCCCGCCCAGGAGACTGGGCGCGCCACACCGCCTGCGTAACGCGGTGTTAGCCGGGGGAGCGACCCCACTGGAAACTCCCCGGTGGCCTAAGGCCCCGTTCCTTCGTCACGGTGCCTTGGCCGGGTTGGCCTGGGGGAGCGACCCCCCTGGAACCCCCCGGCGGCCTCATGGCCGCGCGACGGAGTCGCGCGGCCACGGGCCCTGGTGGCTGGCGGCCCGCTGGTGCAGGCCGGGGTGCGCGCGCCTCGCGCGTGGCAGCCGGGTGTGCGCCCTAGACTGGCGCTGTCCTGGCCGCGCCTCCCAGCAGGGCTGGGATGCGCGGCTTGCCTCGCGGAAGGTGGCCTTGTGCATCCTGCGCCCAAGCACGACACGGTCCTGGTCGTCGACTTCGGCGCCCAGTATGCGCAGCTGATCGCGCGGCGGGTCAGGGAATGCCAGGTGCACTCGGAGATCGTGCCGGCCACCATGCCCGCGGCGCAGATTCTGGCCCGTAACCCTAAGGCGGTCATCCTGTCCGGCGGCCCCGCCTCGGTGTACGCCGAGGGGGCCCCGCCCGCGCCGGCCGGCCTGCTCGGCGCCGGGGTCCCGGTCCTGGGCATCTGCTACGGGTTCCAGCTCATGGTGGCCGAACTCGGCGGCACGGTGGCCCGCACCGGGGTGGGCGAGTACGGCGGCACCGCGCTTGACCTGCTCTCCGAGCCCGGCGAGGCGGGCGCGCCGGCGGGGCCGGGCGCTGGCGGGACGTTGCTCGGCGGGCTGCCCTCCCCTCAGCAGGTGTGGATGTCCCACGGAGACACCTGTACCCTCGCGCCACCAGGGTTCGCGGTTACCGCGCGCACCGCTGCCTCGCCGGTGGCCGCGGTCGAGGACCGCCGGCGCGGGCTGTACGGGGTGCAGTTCCACCCGGAGGTGGCGCACACCCCGGTCGGCCTGGAGGTGCTGCGGCGGTTCCTGGTGACGGCCGGCTGCCGGCCGGACTGGACCATGCGGGGCATCATCGACGAGCAGGTTGCGCTGATCGCCGAGCAGGTCGGCGACGGGCGAGCCATCTGCGGGCTGTCCGGCGGAGTGGATTCCGCGGTCGCCGCGGCGCTGGTGCAGCGCGCCATCGGCAACAGGCTCACCTGCGTGTTCGTGGATCACGGGCTGCTGCGCCAGGGCGAGGCCGAGCAGGTGGAAAAGGACTTCGTCGCCGCGACCGGGGTGGACCTGCACATCGAGGACGCTTCGGGCGCGTTCCTCGGCGCCCTGGCGGGCGTGGCCGACCCGGAGGAAAAGCGCAAGATCATCGGGCGCGAGTTCATCCGCGCGTTCGAGCGGGCCACGGCGCAGATCACCGCGCAGGCGGGCGCGCACGGCCAGACGGTGGAGTTCCTGGTCCAGGGAACCCTGTACCCGGACGTGGTCGAGTCCGGCGGCGGCAGCGGCACGGCCAGCATCAAATCTCACCACAACGTCGGCGGTCTCCCCGCGGACCTGGGCTTCCGCCTGATAGAGCCGCTGCGTGACCTGTTCAAGGACGAGGTGCGCAAGGTGGGGTCGCAACTCGGGCTGCCGCCCGCGATCGTGTCGCGGCAGCCGTTCCCCGGGCCAGGCCTGGCCATCCGGATCGTGGGTGAGGTCACGCCGCAGCGGCTGCGGATCCTGCGGGCCGCGGATGCCATCGTCCGTGCGGAGCTGTCCGCGGCCGGGCTGGACGGCGTGATCTGGCAGTGCCCGGTGGTGCTGCTCGCCGAGGTGTATTCGGTCGGGGTGCAAGGCGACGGCCGCAGCTACGGGCACCCGGTAGTGCTCCGCCCGGTGACCAGCGAGGACGCCATGACTGCCGACTGGGCGAGGCTGCCGGACGCGGTGCTCACCACGATCGCGACCCGGATCACCAACGAGGTCCCCGAGATCAACCGGGTGGTTCTCGACGTGACCAGCAAGCCGCCCGGCACCATCGAGTGGGAGTAGCCTCCCCGGCCAGTCCTGAGACGCCTCCCGACCCCCGCCTGACCGCCGCGGGTGGTCCCGGTAACGCTGCGGCCGGGCTCGCTGAGGTCCTAAGGCCGAAGGCCGACCGGAGATAAGGCGTCTGCCTGATGCGCGGGGAAGGGCCTTACGACGATTCTCGACGGTGCCGGGCAAGTCCCCGTGCCTGGCACCGAGGAGGCAACCATGCACCCGTACAGCACGCAGGCCCTGGTCGCCGAGCGCGTTCGGGATCTGCGGGAGCAGGCCGCCGCGGCACGGCGCGCCAGGCTGGCCCGCCGCGCTCGGCGCGGCTACGAGCTGGCGGCGGGCTGGGCCCGCTCCCGGCGGCCCGGTGCGCCCAGCTGGGCCTGAGGCGGCCGCCATGGCGATCACCGAGGCCCGGTTTCTGCTGTCGGCGGCGGTCCCGCTGGCGTGTGGCACCAACCCCGACCTGTTCTTCGCCGAGTCGCCCGTAGACGTGGCCAGCGCGAAGGAACTGTGCGCCGAGTGCCCGGTGCGGGCCGAGTGCCTGGCCGAGGCCATCAAGCGCGCCGAGCCCTGGGGAGTATGGGGTGGCGAGTTGTTCCTTCGCGGTGCGATCGTGCCCACCAAGCGGGCCCGCGGCCGTCCGCGCAAGTCCAGCCTGGCCGCCTGAGTTCTGCCGGGCCGCCCGCCCGGGGAGCCTGAGCCCGGCCGCGTCGCCCGGTCACGCCCGCTGATGCCCGCCGGTCAGGTCACCCGGGCGGGTTCGGCGGGGAAACTCTCGTAGCCCTTGCTCACCAGGATCCGCTGGGTGGCTGCCACGGCGTCCCAGATGTCGGTGTACCGGGTGGTGATGGGCGTAGGGCCCAGCCGGAGCCGGTCCGGCGTGCGATAGTCACCGATCACCCCCTCGTGAATGAGCGCCTGGCCGATCCGCCACGCCTCCGGGTGGCGCAGGCAGACATGGGAACCCCGGCGGGCCGGATCGCGCGGCGAGGCGACCACGAAGCCCAGCGGGGCTAGCCGGGTGTCGGCGAGGGCGATCAGGTAGTCGGTCAGCCGCATCCCTTTCTCGCGCAGCCGCGCTATGCCCGCCTCGGCCAGCAGCCGGGTCCCCTCCTCCACCGCCGCCGTCCCGGCGATGTCCGGGGTCCCGGTCAGGAACCGGCCGATCCCGGGCTTCGGGTCATAGTCCGGTCCCATCTGGAACTGCGCGCGCTGCCCGAACCAGCCCTGGATGGGCTGGCGCAGCGCGTCGTGGAGGTGCCTGCTCACGTAGAGGAACGCGGGCGCGCCCGGCCCGGCGTTCAGGTACTTATAGGTGCAGCCGACCGCGAGATCGGCCCCGCAGACGTCGAGTTCGACCGGCACCGAGCCGGCCGAGTGGCACAGGTCCCAGAGCGTCAGGGCGCCCACATCGTGCACGATGCCGGTGATCTCCGCCATGGCCGCCAGCGCGCCGCTGCGGTAGGCCACGTGGGACAGGCTCACCAGCGCGGTCGATCTGTCAACGGCTGCGCGTACCGCGTCCGGGGTCACGCCGCCGTCGATGTCGGTGTGGATCATGCGCAGCTCGGCGCCGAGTTCGGCGGCGATCCCGGCCAGCACGTAGCGGTCGGTCGGGAAGTTGTCGTCGTCGGTCACGATGACCCGCCGGCCAGGGCGGGCGCTCAGCGCGGCGCGCGCCAGCTTGTACAGGTTGACCGTGGTGGAGTCGCAGACCAGCACCTGCCCCGGCGCGGCGCCGAGCAAAGAGCCGCCGAGCAGGTCCCCCGCCCGGCCGGGCAGCTCGATCCAGTGGGCCCAGGAGCGGACCAGGCCGGTACCCCACTCGCGCCGCACCACCTCGGCGATCCGGTCGGCGGTGGTAAGCGGCAGCATTCCCAGCGAGTTGCCGTCCAGGTAGATCAGCGACGGGTCGTCCACCACGAACCGCTCGCGGAAGCTGGCCAGGGGATCGGCTGCGTCGCACTGGAGCGCGAACGACCGGTCGGCGGGGAAGCTGCTCACCGCTCCACCCTAAGTTGCGCCCGCCCGGTCGCGGAGGTGCCGACGGTCGGCTCGTGCCACCCCGAGAATGCGCCCGGCCGGTCGCGGAGGTGCGGGCGGCCAGCTCGTGCCACCCCGAGACTGGCGCGGTGGCCACCGGCCCACCACCCGCGGGCCCGCCGCTGCGCCACTGGCACAGGCTAAGCCGCCCCCCTCCTCCTCTTCCTCTGTGCGTCGAAACGTCCGGAACGCCCGATCTGTTACATCGGCACGAGCTCGAAGATCTCCACGGCGAAGCGGCCCTTTCCCTCGGTCAGGAACGGGTGCCCGTCGGTGAACGCGCGCGCGGCTTCCAGCGAGTCGGCTTCGACGATCGAGTAACCGTTCTGTTCGCTGGCAGCGGGGCTCGTGCCGTTGTCGGCGACGGCGGCGCGGGCGCCGAACGGCGCGCCCTGGTCCACCAGGGCCGACCCGAGCTTGCTCATCCATGCGCCCCACGCCTGCAGCTGCTCGGCCGACTGCTCCGGCGTGAAGTCCGTCATGGGAGGGGCCGGGCCGCGGTACAGGAACATGAACTTGCTCACTTGTGACTCCCCTCATCGGTGCGCACGGGATGTGCGCCTACCTAGCCGACGAACGGGTGAGTGCGGAATCGACAGGGCCCCGCGAGAATCGGGCAGCCCGCGGAGCGACCCGGCAGCGGGTCAGCCGCGCCGGCGCCTGCCGCGGACGCCGGCGATCACCAGCAGCAGGAGGACGACCGCGCCGATGACCGGTAGCGCCCGCTTGAGCACCGGGAAGCCGGCCACGCTGAGCAGGTCGATGGCATCCTCATCCGGCGGCCGGGCGGCCCGCGGCGCGCCCGGCCCGCTCGGCTGGGTCGCGCCCGGCCCGCTCGGCTGGGTCGCGCCCGGCCCGCTCGGCTGGGTCGCGCCCGGCGCTCCGGCTCCGTTCGGAGCCGGAGCCGCCGCCGGGGCGCCGTTGGCTCCGGACGCCGCGGCGGCAGGCTGCGGCCGGGCCTCGGCCCCGTTGGGGCCCGCAGCAGCCGCGGCAGCGGCCGGGGCGCGCTGCTCCGCGAGGTGACGGCCGAGACCGGCCAGGCGCTGCTTGATCTCCCGGATGGATTGCGGGCCGAGATTCTCGATCGCGAGCAGCTCTGCCTCGGTGCGGGCCGAGAGGTCGTCCACGGTGTGGATGCCCACCCGCCGCAGGCTGTTATAGGCACGCACCGGGAGCTGGAGCTCCTCAAGCGGGACCGCGCCATCCGCCGCGGGCCCGGTCGCGGCGGGAGCGGCGGCCGCGCCGGAGGCGGCTGCCACCGGCGCCGCGCTGCTGTTGGCCGCCGCGCTGCTGTTGGCCGCCGCGCTGCTGGTGGCCGCCGTGCCGGCTTCTGGCGGGCCCTCGCCCGCCAGAAGCGCAGCGAGGTTGACCGCGAACCGCTCGATGATCCGCCCGCCCACCTCGGCCATGACGCCGCGGCCGAACTGCGCCGGGCGGCCGGTGACGCTCATCGTGGTGTGCACGATCACCCTGGTCTGGCCGCCGCCCTCGTCCTGCAGCGACGAGCGCACGGTGGCCGAGGCGGTGCCGCTGCCGCGCATCTCCTTCCCCGACGCCTCCAGCGTGACCGTCCGCGACTGGTCGTCCCGCTCGACGAAATGGGCCGTGCCGGAGTAGGTCAGCGACACCGGGCCGACCTTGACCTTGATCCGGCCCTTGACCACGTCGCCTTCGACGGAGTCCACGGTCGCGCCGGGCATGCACGGCGCGATCCGCTCCACATCGAGCAGCACCTGCCACGCCTGCTCCGGAGGTACCGGGACGGTGAACGAGTGCTCCAGCTCCATAGTTCAGGCTCCTGACGCCACCGCCAGGGCTCTGGCGGTCAGTACCCGCGCCAAGTGGCGCCGGTAATCGGCCGCGCCGTGCAGGTCTGCCGGCGGTTGGGTCCCCTCGTCCGCATGCTGCGCAGCCGATCGCAGGGCATCGGCGCTGGCGTCCGCGCCCGCCGCCGCCGCTTCGGCCGCCCGGGCACGGACCGGGACCGGGCCCATGTTGGCCATCCCGATCCTCGCCTCGGCGACCTGCCCGTTCGATCGCCGTGCGAGCGCGGCGATCCCCACGATCGCCCACGCTTGGGCGGTCCGGTGGAACTTCTCGTAACGATAGCCCCATCCCGGCCCGAGTTTGGGCACTCGGACCCCGGTAAGGATCTCATTGGCCGCCAGCGCCGTGGTCAGGTAGTCGGCGAAGAAGTCCTCCGCGGCTATCGCCCGCTCCCCGCCCGGGCCTTGGGCGATCATGGTCCCGCCCAGCGCCAGTACCACGGCTGGCATGTCGGCGGCCGGGTCGGCGTGGGCAAGCGCACCGCAGATGGTGGCGAGGTGGCGCACCGCCGGGTCGGCGACCCTGCCCGCTGCCTGCGCGATCAGCGCGCAGTGCGCGGCGATGAGCGGGTCGCGGATGGCGTCGTCGTGGGTGGTGAGCGCGCCGATCAACAGTGTCTCGCCCTCGTCCCAGACGCCACGCAGGTCGCCGAGCGAGCCCACGTCTACCAGGAGTTCCGGGTAGGCCAGCCGGAGCCGTAGCAGCGGCAGCAGGCTTTGCCCGCCGGCGATCACCTTGGCGTCCTCGCCGCCCTCGTCGAGCGCGCGGACCGCCTCGTCGAGCGAGGACGGCCGGACGTAGTCGAACTTGGCCGGAATCATGCCGCGCCTCCGTTCTCCCGCGCGTCTTGTATCGCCCGCCAGACCCGCTCCGGCGAGCACGGCATGGTGATGTCCCTGATGCCGAGGGGCCGCAGCGCGTCGATGATCGCGTTGACGACCGCGGGCGT
>Ga0126381_100008972_pt1 | contig 11210 bp, 11 predicted proteins | sample PanSoiMetPlot_28_FD_96465 | JGI IMG/M metagenome (GOLD analysis project Ga0126381, IMG submission 96465) | Tropical forest soil microbial communities from Panama - MetaG Plot_28 | ecosystem: Environmental > Terrestrial > Soil > Tropical forest > Bulk soil | place: Panama | collected 2016-02-17 | reverse complement strand
GAGGACCATGTCGGTGATGGCCATCAAGCGAGATCCTTCTTCCGCCGCCACCTTCCGATCGTATCCGGCCGGCTTTTGATAGGCCTCGAGATAGGCGTCGGTGTAGGTTTCGCCGGCTGCGACGAGCTCACAGAACTTTTCACGCTTTGCGGTTAAGGGATGGCTCATGGGTCTTCACCTGACCTTCCTGGGGGATGTGATCGCGCGGGTAGGGGAGGGCAACTGAAGGTCATGCGGCCTCCACCAAGAGCGCGATTGTGAAGCTAAGCGGCCGCTCTGTAGCTGCTCCCCTGTCTGACGAATCCCGTTGGGGACACCAATAGTTTTGCATGAGGACTCAGGTTTAAGGCAGAGCAATCACGTCTGAAAATCTTTCTTCCCCCCATTCTTATCTGCTACCACGCTGCTTGTATAGTGGTGACGCCGTCCATGACCGTGGTATAGCTCGGAGCAGACGGGATCCGGGAGAGGGTCGCCGGCCGCTGCTAGAGGCAACCTCGTTGTCCTCGTCTGGTAGAGTGGCGCCCTCGCCCGGTGTTCACAGCTCGTACGGTATCCTGAGGCCGCCTGACCGTCCTCGCATGCACAAGCGTGAGCATGAGCACCGGCTCCGAGGCTCCCGCATCCTCCCCGTCAGACAGGAGGGTTATGCGGTTTGTAGGGATTGATATTGGAGCTGAGCGGCATGTCGTGGCGATCGTAGGGGAGGATGGGGCCGTCCTGACGGCGGCGACACCCTTCCAGGAAGATGCCGAGGGCTATCGGCAACTGCGAGCCGTGATGGGGGCCCCCGCCGACACGCTGGTCGCGATGGAGGCGACCGAGCATGACTGGCAAAATCTCTTTGCGTATCTCGTCGCGGAAGGCTTTGCCGTGGCGCTGCTCAATCCGCTGCGGACCCATCGGTTTGCTGCCGAAGATCTGGTCCGGACGAAGACGGACCGCATCGATGCGGTGCTGATTGCCAGGTTTGCGGCGCAAACACGTCCGCCAGCCACCCCGGTCACGGAGCCGGTCCTCGCCGAACTCCGTGAACTGGTCCGGTTGCGGGATCGGTTGGTCCAGGAGGCGGGCGATCGTGTCCGACAGCTCCATCGGTGAGTGGATCTCGGCTTTCCGGAGTTCACGAGACAGATCCCGAATTTGAATACTCGCTTGGCCACCAGCGTGCTGGCGCAGTATCCCCATGCCGCCGCCTTCCGCCAGGTCTCACGCACTCGCCTGGCCACGCTGCGGTATGATGGGCGCCATCTCATCGGGCCGGAGCTCGCGCAGGCGCTCCTGGAGTCGGCTCGGCAGTCGGTGGGCCAGCACCAAGCCCCGGCCTATCAAGTCCAAGTGCGCTACGCCTGCGAGGATCTGGAGGTCCTCCGGCAACGGATCCAAGAGCTCGAGCGGGACATTGAGCGCCAGCTGCGCGACCATGACATTGGCACGCTGCTGACGACCATCGACGGCGTAGGCCCCCAGACCGCGGCGCGCCTGATCGCGGAATTGGGCAACCCCGGCGCATTCCGCAGTGCCGCCGCGCTGGCCGCCTATGTGGGCCTCGTCCCAGGCCTCAAGCAATCCGGCAAACATCGGCCCGTCCATGCGCCGCTGGTTCCCCTCGGCCATGCGCGCCTCCGAGCCGCGCTCTGGATGCCGACGCTGGTCGCGACCCGTTTTAATCCCTGGCTCCGGGCCTACTATGAGCAGCTCCGTGCACGTGGCAAGCACGCCAAAGTTGCACTCATTGCTGTCATGCGGAAACTGCTGACTGCCGTCTATAGTGTGGCCAAGTCCAAACGTCCCTTCGTCCCTCACACCAAGCCTCGGGAGGTCCCGGCATGAGAAGGAAGGGTCTTGACAAGCACAACGGTATCTACCAGGACAGGACAAACGAGCCCCATCTTCCGCCACGTCGGTCGTAGCCTGCCTTGTGGTTTCTTATGGGCTTAGGGTGTCTGAGGTTGGACTGGCGGAATTTCGTAAACCGCAGGTCGCTGGTTCGATTCCAGTCGCCGGCTCCAGTCTTTCAAGCACTTACGGAAGCAGTGTTTCAATCCGAAGAGGCAGGTGTTAATAGAGTGTTAGTTTCAAGGTAGGTGTTCAGCTTCTTCGCGGCGTTTTAGCAGGTCGAACACCGCTCATCGACAGTTGATCACTGCCTGGTGCAAATCAACAGAAGGAATTGAGGCCACCTTACAAAAAGCGACATATCGTTCTTCTATCTTTTCGCACACTTTGTCACGACTGGATTGGTCGGGATAGAAATAGATTAAAAATTGTCCAACACCTTCGTAGCATGCCGTCTTGTAATCATCTGTCAGTTCCTGGCAGAAATTCACACCTCGCTCAGGATTCGCGTGCGTGATGATGAAGTCATTGACGGCTCCCTTAAAGCAATAGGTCCGATACCGCAGAGTGCCCTGCATACATCCTTCAATTGTCTTCTCAGTCACTGTTAAGCTGGCACCGCTGATGTCTCGTCCCATGCTTTGATAGCAGAGCGGAATGAGATCCTCTGGTGCCTTATCGCATTCCTTGAAAGCGTCTGCGATATTCCAGCCGTTGAGGGTCAGAAATGCAGAGGATTGCAGAAAATAGCAGGCTCCTTGATACTTTCGAATGAGGGCATTGCAAGGATAATGAGGATCCCGTGGATTCAACATGGTGGCCTGTAGACTCGTTGAATCTTGGGAAGGATGCTCATGCCCCTCTGCGTGTTGAGCCCGATGTTGGTAGTGGATGATGTTTTCCATAAAAACGCCGCCATAACATGACTCACGGTCCAGTTGAGGGCCTAGCGCCTCGCAAAACGGGAGAGCCCTGAAGATGTCGTGGTTAAAATACATGGTCAGGCCGTGCCCTAAGCCATGCAGACACTGGAACTGTAGGAATCGCTGTCTCTGGGAGTCTGGCAGGCTTTTGCACAAATCTGCGATGTCCTCCTCCCGAATCACGTTCTTCTTGCTGTTAAGAAACTCTTCCAAGACTCCGTGATAACATCCCGAGGCGTACCGAGGTTCACACTGAGAAAAAGCCTTCGGAAAATTTGTGTAATATGCAAAGATTTGTCGGCCTAACCGATGTGCATAGGGATGGGCGTCGCGCATGACATCTGAATCGTGGATAGCCAAGTCATCGAGCGCCTGCAGCGCTTCCGATGGTCCTTGAACTCGGAGCACCGCATCTAACTCGTTCTGATAACACGACGCCTTGTCCGGCTTAGCATGACAATGTTCCGAAATGGGAACTTGACCATGGTCGGCAAAAGCCGTCTCTGACAGACCCAAAACAATGGTGAGGACGAAAACGATCAGGAAAGTCTTTGACATTGAAGTGTTTATGCTGGTTAGGAAAGCGGCGCGGGGCCAGCTCTTTATTCTCTGCGATGAGCTTCGCTTCTGCATACAAAGCACACCAGGCTCTGAGAGGACTGGGAGTCGGTCGTAAGGAAGTATAGCAGGCCACTAAACTGCGTCTGGTTCCTACTGATGGCACTACATTCGTTCAGGCTGGGTATCTCAGGGAGTGTGATGATTGGCTGGTGTAGGAGATGACCGTTTAGGTCCCCTTTCCACACTCGAAAACAGCGACTCGAAGACCACGGGCACGCAAAGCTCGAACAAGCTCGACTGTCACCGTTGTTTTGCCGACATTACTCGCTGGTCCTGCAATTATGACTCGTGGAATCATTGACGCCCCCTCTTCAAGCTGAAGGAAATTGGCACGCGGACCTTCACCCGCTGTGCGCCGAGGGGACGGTCCAGGGAAAGGTGGGAAACCTGTGTGATCAGTTTCACTGCCTCGTGATCCAGCGACCGATTGCCGGAGCTTTCAGCAACACTGACGTCGTCGATCCGACCGTCCTCTCGAATGCTCACGAGTATCACGACTCGACCTTCCCATTCATGTTGCACGGCATCCTTTGAATACTGCTTTATGCGATCGATACGCTCCCACAGCAAACGCGTGAGCCAAGAATAGTCTGGTCGGGTCGTTTTCGTGGACTGGGGTGGTGAATTGGCATTAACAGTGGGGGCCTGAGTTTCCACCGCATCTGCTAGGACGGCGCTTTGAGCTGGAACTGATGGCTGCGGCATGTCTAAGTCTGAGGCTCGATTTGTTATCACTGGGATTTCTTTGTCCTTCTCGTCATGACTGTCAATGGGAATACTTGAGGAGATAGTTGGTAGTTTGAGATCCGATTCCGCCCGTGTTTCGGCCTCATCTGGTGCGACTTCCGGTTGGGTGACGACGGACGATTGCGGAACGACTGAAGGCACACTGGAGGGCTGTTCCGGTTCAGTTGGCTGCAATTGTTCGACGACCGGAGCTACTGGCTCGGTGTTTACGCCCACTGGGTTTTCAGGGTTCTTGAGAATCGGCTGCTCCTGCAATTCTGGCTCAATGACCTTTGACTCGATCACAGGCTGGGGCGCTTGTACTCCTACAGGTCGATGAGCGAGGTCCCTCGGACCTTCCGTCGTCTGATTTGAAGAGTCTCGGTGTGTTGGAACATTTCCCACGATCGTCTCCACAACGGTGGGGACAGTCGCTGCTTGTTCGACGAGGACCAGTTCTAAACGAAATGGGTCTGTCGCATCGATCGTCAATTCTTGAGCTAGCCCGACGAACCCCAAAGTAAGCATGGTGTGCAGGGAGACCGAGACCAGCCATCCCAGGCGCTCAATGTGGGGAAGAGTAGTCGTAGAACCCGAGTACATGAGAACCCATTCACTCTAGAGCAGATCAACGATAACCCTGGCACGACCGAAAACCGATCGCGCTAGGGTTCCTAAGGACAAGAGTTCCTCATAGCGACGATCAAACAAGTTGTCGACGCGAAGGGAGCGTCCCACACCGTTCAGAAATACCCATCTCTAGACGAATTCGCCTTGGGCAAAAAGGCTGAAGAGCCGATAGTCTGAGGATCACTTTTGAGGACTCGAGAAACGCAATAAACTTGAAGTACCTGAAGAAGCTCTTCTTCAGGAAGAGATTGGATGGCGGAAGGAGAGAGGAATCGTCAACGGAACTGCGCACGCAAGCCTCCGGGACTTACAAGACCCAGAGGATTGCTCCCGCTTTCAGTCCTCAGCCTCCCTCACCCCACGAAGGAAGGTTGGTCTTCTCTCCGTGCAGATGTTCTGGCTTCTGGATCAATCTACTGACCGCGTCTTCCCATTCGCTTTGAGGCGAACAGTGACATTGGCGCGGCTTTCGTCCCCAGTTACAGCGGCGGGACCACGAGGGAGTTACACCCTCTTCCCTAGCAACGGAGATGCTATGTAGCCGGAACACTAGAATGGAATACGCGACACTGTCAAGATCGGCGTATTCACAACAACTCGCCGATAGAATATCTCGCTATCGACAGCCATCGTCCTCAGGCTTTAGAAGCCCTGGACGGCCGAAGGCTTGCCTGTGAAACGGATCAACGGATCAGTGGTTCAAGACCTGACACATGGGGCAACGGGCAGAACCCCCCCGTCCCGGAGCGCGTGGGGACTAACCCGCTGTGCTAATGAAATGGTCCCCGCCTTCTTCTCGTGCGTGCCTCACACGAGGCAAAATGGGGTGCGTTGAGCGCAACGCATCATCATCGTCAGCAAGAAGGGAGGAGCTGTCATGCACATCGCGACGTGAGGGATCGATGTGGCGAAGAATGTGTTTCAGTTGCACGGAGTGGATGACCGAGGCCGAGTGGTGCTCAGCCGACGTGTGAGGCGAAGTCAGTTATTGGAGGTCGTGGCGAGTTTGCCCCCCTGTGTGATTGGGATGGAGGCGTGCGCGAGTGCGCATCACTGGGGCCGGGCTTTTGAAAAGCTTGGACATACCGTGAAGCTGATGACCCCCAAGTATGTCAAACCCTATGTCAAGACGAACAAGAATGATTGTCGCGATGCGGAAGCGATCTGCGAAGCGGTGAGTCGGCCGACGATGCGCTTTGTGGCGATCAAGACCGTGGACCAGGCAGATCTGCAAGCCGTGCACCGCTCCCGGTCGCTCTTGATCAAAACCCGAACCGCCTTGATCAATCCGATTCGCGGACTGCTAGGGGAGTATGGATTGGTCATGGCTCGCTCGCCCGAGCGGGTACGACCGGCGTTGGTCGAGTTGTTGGAAGACGAGCGGACGGGGTTGACCCCCTTTGCTCGAGAAACCTTCACGGAGTTGTACGAGCAGCTGGTGGAGTTGGAGCAGCGCATTGCGAAGGTCACTCAGCGGCTGGATCGCGTGTTCCGAGCGCATCCGGTCTGTCGCAAGCTCGCCGCAGTGCCTGGGATTGGCCCGTTGACCGCGACCGCGCTCTTGGCCGCGGTGAGCCAGCCGCATGTGTTTCAGAACGGCCGACACCTCGCGGCCTGGTTGGGGCTCGTGCCCCGACAGTGTTCGAGTGGGGGCAAAGCCCGCCTCGGTGGGCTCTCGAAACGAGGCAATCGCTATGTGCGAACACTCCTGATTCATGGCGCGCGTGCGGTGGTGCAGCGCGCGGCCCACAGAACCGATGTGCAGGGGCGATGGATGTGGGATCTCAAACGCCGCAAAGGCACCAATGTCGCCGCGGTGGCCGTCGCCAACAAAAATGCGCGGGTGATCTGGGCCTTGTTGGCCCATGATGATGTCTATCGACGATCCGCGTAGGTTCAGGGACGGCCGAACCAGTTTCCGCGAGAAGAAACGAGCCATATCACACAAGGAGTCACCCCGAGGAGTGCAGCGTGGACCATCGTGATGACACCACAGGGACACCCGGCGCGTTCAGACCCTGGACAAATTGTCGGCCCAACTAGGCCGTTGTGCTAATGAGGAGAACGCGCGCGTATTTCATCGAGGCCCGGACACCGTTGTGTCCATAATAGAGGCCGGATATATAGACGCAGCCCTGCTCTGATGTTCATCGCGTGGCCCCCCCGCTGTAGCAACGAAGGCTGGGACCATATATTTAGCACAATCAAAGGAATTGGGGAGCGCATCGGATGGACCAACTCATTGAAAGATTTGGTGCGCCCGGCAGGACTTGAACCTGCAGCCTACGGGTTCGAAGGGGAACGGACATGACCACTCAAACCTAGTCATCCCAACGAAACCCAACAGATATAAGGTTCCAGTACACCCAGTTTTTGGTGTGAGTTGGGGTCTTTCCTCCCTAGTTCACGGACAAAACACGGACAGAGCACGGAAAGTGGGAGCGCACATAGGTGTCCCTTTCGACTCGGAACCCACTCAGTCTTCTCTTAGGCAGAGCCGCGACCGACTGGTCCAAAGGTCGAAGGTTCAAATCCTTCCCTGATTTCGTCAGCGGTCCAGTCTAACATTCGTCCTGGACCAAATTTGCCCGGGCAGGTCAGGGAAGGTGTCCGACACCTGTTGCTTAGCCGTATCTCGTGAAGCGTATCTTGTTCCTCGAGCGGGACTCGCGAGAGAAGCGAGACTGGCTGAACGTATCCTCTCTACGAGTCTCGCCAGTCGCGCTTGTCTCGCCTGTCGCACCGGGATTTTACGAACGACGTCCGGTTGTGCGGTTCACGCTTCACGGAAGGCGGGAGGCAAGGGACGGACGAGGCCGATTTCTCTCGTTTATCTGGTTTATCTCATTTTTTCAAGCACTTATCGGGCGAACCAAACCCGACAAAACAAACCAAAGAAACCAAAAGAACCAGACGACCAAGACAGACGCGCTGCTAGCGCATCCGCTTCGCGCGAAACTCGCCTTCGAGTTTCCAAGTGTGGCCATCCGGATTCAACGCCTCACCGATCCAATGGAATGAGTTCGGCGTGATTTCGGTGAACTTCCAACGGATCGGTGTCCCATCGGCATGGGTGCCCACCTGAACGATGTCTTGTCCGCTCGAACGGCCGATCAATTCGTCGCGGCTGCCGGTCAATGGATTAATCCACGTGACCCGCCAGGCCTGAATCGAGGGGTCCCACACGCGGAGGGTCGTGCCGTACATGTTGAGCGACCTGTCCGGGTTCGCAGTACGCTCCGAACGCCGCGGCATAATCCAGACATCCTGCACCGCGCGTCCTTCGAGTACCCATTCAAAGTGAACCTCACCTGTGATGTGGCGCGCGGACACGTCCACTACATAATGCCGGACATCCAGATCCCAGCTTCCGATCAGCCATCCGTAGACATCCGCCCATTCGGGAATTTCGGGCGAGCGGCCATGAGCCGCCAGCACGGAGTGAACCTCCGCTTTCTGTTTGCTTCCGATTGTCGTCATCGTCAGATCTCCCTGTTCACTGCTTGCGCGTGTACGTGATCTCCAGCATCTTCATTTCCTTACCGCCGCGGTGAGCCCCGTACATGTCGAACGTCTGGGTATTGTTATCGACGATCTTCCAGATCGCACGGTGCGTCATCTTTCCTCCGCCTGGCTCAGGATGTGACCCTTTCACCGTGATGGTTTTGCCGTCGGCGGTGGCTGTGCCTTCCATCATGAAGATCCCCGTGCCCATGGAATCGACCCAGGCGGTGACATATTTCTTGGTCATGTTGTCGTAGGCGTCGATCCCGATGCCAGAGAAGGGTTGGCCCATCATCTGGCCGTTGTATTCCTGGTAGAGAAAGCGACCGTCCAACAACATCTTCATTTCCGCGGTGCCCGTCGATTCTGTAGGGGGCTTGCCTGGCTCCATCCATTCCTTGGTTGTGGTCATCCAGCTGCCGGCTAGGCTCGCGAACAACTTGTGCGGCTCGCCGGGTGTGGCGAGCTTCTTCCAGACTTCCATCATCGCCTGCGGGTCCATCTGCTTGGATGCTTTCTTTTCTTTCGCCGCCACGAGAGATGCGGACATGACAAGACAGAGACTGGTGAGAACTATGAGTGTGCGTCGCATGGTTGCCTCCTTGTTGATATGTAGAGTCAATTTACTCTGGGTATGGCACCTTTGACCCTGGAGCGTTCGGTGCTTGATCGTCGAGCGACTGTCGATACCTCACACAGCCTTGAATGAATTGCGGCCAGTCCGGCACTACGGGAAGAGGATCGGTCTTCTCCGGCAACAGGCCCCACAGCGCCGGATGATGCCAGCAGTGTTCGTGCCCGCTACTATCTCGATGTTGACGGATACCTTGCCGCAGCTTCTTGACTTCTTCAATGAGTTGCTCGCGCGACATCTGTTCGAGGTCCGTGTCCATGATGCGTCTCCTTAGGCTTCATCGCGCTCACCGCGGACGACGAATCATCGGATAAAGAGGCGGCGAATCCCCAACCTGGATTGTTCCGATCACTTCGAATCCGTGTCGTTGATAGAGCGAGATGTTCGCTGGATTTGTCGAGTCCAGATAGGCAATTCGTCCCTCACGATCTATGTGCTCCAAAGCGTGGCCTAAGAGTGCCGACCCGTACCCACGTCCCTGCTTCTCGGGGTCGACGCCGATCAGCGGCAAATGCCAGTGGGACTCACTGGGATGATAGCCCCCCATTTTTTCCAGCATGGTGAATACGCCTTCGAGTCGATTGGGATCGATGCTGCCCTCCATCAGGGCAACCAGTGCCTTTTCGTCGGGCTGCACACCGGGAGGCAGCCACAGCGCACCACCCGAGAATTCAGCGACCGAATGAGCCGTGCCGTGATCGAACGCCTTCCCACCAAACACATTGGTGAACTCCGTGAAGTATGTGAGGTAAACATGCGGCTCTGGCCATGCCCACCGCGTGATCGGATCTTCTACAAAGGCGAGAACGATCGCACTGATCACCCGCTCCCGATCCTGTGTCTTAGCGGACATCACAGTTGGAGTACTCATGGGAATCCTTCCGAGATATGCCTGCGAAGTGTCGTCTGTTGTTTCGGCCTTCTAGCCCACGAGCTTCGCCGTCGGCTCAAATCGTCAACGGCAGTGTGCCCACCTCCCTCAGGGACGTCAGGCGTCGACCAGAACCTTGAACCCCCCGTAAGCCATGCGCTTGACGTCGAAGGGCGTGTCCTTCGGATCGCACATTTCCTGGATGCGTGGGTCCTTCATCAGCTTGGCGTTGACGCGATCGCGATGCGCTCGCGACTTGTACACGATATACGAGAACACCACGGTCTCGCCGGGCTTCACCTTTATCTGCCGCGGGAACGGGACTCCCATCTTCACTTTGAGGTCATCGCCCACGCACTCCTTGTAGTCGAGTGCGCCGAATTGACGCCAGATTTTCCCTGCCTTCTGAGCCATGCGGCGGTAGGCCGGCAGGTTTTTCTTCGGGACCGGCAATAGAAATCCATCAACGTAGCTCATACGCCCCTCCCTTCCTAGGACCTGATTTATTTCTCCGACTTTTCCCAGAGAGCCATGACGTTGCCCTCTGGATCTGCGAAGTCCGCCATAAAACCCCACTCTCCAATTGAGTGTTTTTCGGTGATGACCTTCCCCCCTGCCTTCTTTACTGCCTTGAGGGTCTTGTCAATGGAACCGGTTAGCACGCCAAACGACGGCTGGTCCCTTTTGGATTTGCGTTTATAGAAGCCCCCGTTGATGCCTCCGGGTTCGATCGGATTTTCATTTTTATCCACGGCTGTCGTGTACGCCATCGCCCCCTCGTCGCCCCATAGTTTGACCTTCCAGTCGAAGACCTTTTCATAAAATGCTTTTGCCTTTTTAAAATTCGAAGCCGGGATCTCAAAAAACACGACTCTGTTCTTCTCCATTTCTTTCCTCCTCTCAGCTTTCCGAAAGTTCATCAGGTCTATCACTTGGCTTTAACAGCCAACCGGTCGTCCACCGGAATAACGGTCACGGCGAACCGCGTTCCACTGTTTCCCACCAAAGGCAGGCCGCTAACGGGCTTGTTGCCACCGAGCATTGAATTCTCGTAGTGCGGTGCGTAGACCATCATGTGAGGATGCCACGCGCCCAATCCCAGCCCAAGATTCTGGTCCGCAGAGAACATGTACGCAAATGCTCCTGCCTCCATCTTCGGCAGCTCACCTTTGGCATACGCCGCCTGAACAGCCTCGGCGATCTGATCCGGTCCCTTGCCCTCCATGCCGAGCTTGGTCTGCAGTTCCTGAAGCGATAGCACAGTTCGTGATGCAACTGAGTCGAAGCAGTGGGGCGCGCGGAGTTGTGCATCATAGACCCGGTCACGTTCCGCCGCGGTGGTAGATATCGCCGCCGCCCAGCCGCGCAGGACCATGCGCACAAACCCGTTGTTACCTTAGGCAGCGACCTTGTATCCTGAGGCTGTGAGTATCTTGACGGTGGCATGCGCTGAGATCTTCTC
>Ga0126381_100008971_pt1 | contig 11210 bp, 14 predicted proteins | sample PanSoiMetPlot_28_FD_96465 | JGI IMG/M metagenome (GOLD analysis project Ga0126381, IMG submission 96465) | Tropical forest soil microbial communities from Panama - MetaG Plot_28 | ecosystem: Environmental > Terrestrial > Soil > Tropical forest > Bulk soil | place: Panama | collected 2016-02-17 | reverse complement strand
TGGCGCGAATTGGCGGAGGCCCTCGATGAGCGCAGCCCGTTTCATGATGATTCCTGGCGCACCGGTGCCGGTCGCGCCGTTTTCGCACGCCGTCGAAGTCGACGGCTGGGTGTTTCTCACTGGGCAGATGCCGACCGATCCGGACGACGATCGGGCGCCGCTCCCAGTCGGTATAGAAGCCCAGACCCGACGCGTGATGGACAACCTCAACCTAGTGCTGCACGGTGCGGGGCTTGGCCTCGAGCACGTCGTGACCGCGCGCGTCTTCCTTACCGACTTCAAGCGTGACTACGGTCCGATGAACGAGGTCTATCGTTCCTATTTCCCGTGGGATCGGCTGCCGGCAAGGACGTGCGTGGGCGTGAACGGACTCGCGCGCGATGCACTGGTCGAGATCGACTGCATCGCGCGAAGTGCTTAAGAAGCCTTGCCGCTCTCTGGTGTGGGGGGTCCTGCCTGCCTACGCCTTGAACCGCAAGCTCTTCCAAGGGCACGGTCAGATCCGTACCGCAGGATTGAGTGTGTACACTCCGGTAATCGACGCCTGCGCGATGGCGTGTCCCTTGATGGCGGCGACGGCCTCGGCGCCCGTGAAGTTGCCCTGCACCGCGAGACGGCCAACATCCAGCGCGTACAGCGTGAACACGTAGCGATGCCTGAGTTCGTCGTTCCATGGCGGGCACGGGCCATCGTAGCCGAAGTAGTTGCCGCCCATGTCCTTATCGCCAGCGAACCATCCGGTATAGTCATTCAGGCCATGGCGCGCGCCGCGAGGCGCGGCGGGACCCGGCTTGCCGCGTGCGCTGACGCCCCGCGAGAACTCCCCGCGTCCGATCGGTAGCGTGTTCGCAGGCAGGTCGACGAGCGCCCAGTGATAGAAGTCAACCCGAGCGAGGGAAGCCGGCACCGTGCGGCCTTCCTTGTTGACGTCGTCGCCGCGCGAAGGCACGTCCGGATCGCGGCAAATAAGCGCCAGGGACTTCGCCTCAGCAGGCAGATCGCTCCAGGCAAAATCGGGATTGAGATTGTCGGAGAGCCGCACATGCGTCTTCGGGTCGACGACGCAGAATGCGAACTCGCCGGGAATGCGTTGACCGTCGGCGAACGCGGTGGTCATCAGGCGCATGCGAACCTCCAGTGTCGGTGCGCTTAAGCTTGCTTCCAGTGCGGCGGTATGGTCTTGTCGAAAAACGGCAACGCCTCGATGCGCGCCTTCCAGGCACGAAGCTGCGGTGTGAGCATGCCGTCGGCATCGAGGTCGGACAGCTTCATCTTCTGGGTGCGATACAAGAACGCCACGAGCGGATAGAAAGTGAAATCGGCTGCGGACAGCGGTCCGGCGAGGTAGTCGCCACGCATCGCCTTGCTGAACGTCGCCAGCTCATCGACAGAGTTCTTGCGGCTCTCCGCGATCTTCTTGGGATCGCGTTCTTCGGGCTTTACAGAGAATGCCTGGTCGAGAATCGGATCGATCGCCTTGCCGTAGTAATTGTCGACCTCCTCGACAAACCGTCTGATGACGGCACGTGTCTTGGCGTCGCCCGGAAAGAGCGGCGAGCCGCGGCCGGGGTACGCTTCGTCGAGATACTCGACGATGGCGTTCGATTCCCATAGCACGAAGTCTCCGTCGACCAGCAACGGCACCTGATGGCGCGGGTTGAGAGCGATGAATTCGGGCTTGCGCGTGTCGCCTGCCGAAAAGGACAGGACCTTGAGCTCGTAGGGCAGCGCCTTGTGCTCGAGTGCGAGTTGCGCGCGCCACGCGTAGGGAGAGCCTGAGCCGTAATAAAGTGTCAGCGCCATTTATCGTTCCTCGGATCGGGGGCGTGGTTTTTTGGGATGTGCCGGCTCGGGCGCCGGCTTGGCCGCCGGCGGCGCCGCCGCGCCGCGCAGGGCCTCGAGCGACGCCCGCTGCAACTCGAGCGTCTTGATGCTCATCTGCATGAAGCTCAGGCTCATCGCAAGCCAGTTCTCGATGATTCTGAGTTCCCCGATCTTTTTGCTGATTTCGGCGGGGTCAAGCGTGGCGAACATCGCCGCGGGATTGGGGAATGGCGCAGCCGCCGGCGGCGCACCCGGCGCAGCCGGCGTGAATCCCGGGATCGCCATCCCGAACGGATTCCACATTCGCTGCATGAACTCGAGCGCCTGCTGTGGCGAAAACGGCAGCGATGGGTTGTCCGGGACGGTTTTACTCATCGAGCAGCAGTGACGAAGTGTCTGTTTTTTCCTATATTATGCCTTAATGCGTCACCCACCATTTCGACTAAAGGATGGCTGAATCCGCCGGTCCTCTGCTGCCGGCGCTCAAATCGATCGTCGGCGAAGCAAATATTCTCACCGCCGATGAGGACGTGGCACCCTTCTGCATCGACTGGCGCGAACGCTATCGCGGACGGGCACGCGCGGTAGTGCGTCCTGGCTCGACTGCCGAGGTCGCGGCGGTCGTGCGCTGCTGTGCCGAGCATTCAGTGCCAATTGTCCCGCAAGCGGGAAACACCAGTTTGTGCGGGGGAGCGACGCCGCATGCAGCCGGTGCCGAGGTGGTGATCTCACTCTCCAGGCTCAACCGCGTGCGCGCCGTCGACAAGGACAATGCGACCATGACGGTCGAATCCGGCATGCCGCTCGCAGCCGTTCAGGATGCTGCCGCCCAAGCAGGGCTCCTCTTTCCGTTGTCGCTCGCCGCGGAAGGCAGTTGCCTTATTGGCGGCAACCTTTCGACCAATGCGGGCGGCACGGCGGTGCTCCGTTATGGCAACGCCCGTGACCTGGTGTTGGGGTTGGAAGTCGTGCTCGCTGATGGACGCGTTTGGGAAAACCTCAAAGGATTGCGCAAGGACAACACCGGCTACGATCTGAAGCAGCTTTTTCTTGGAAGCGAAGGAACGCTGGGGATCATCACCGCCGCCGTGCTCAAGCTTTTTCCAAAGCCTCGGACATCCACGACTGCATGGGTCGCAGTCGCCGATGTCGCTGCCGCCGTCGCCTTGCTGGGGACAATGCGTGCAGCGCTGGGCGATCGGTTGACCGGATTCGAGTTGATGTCGGCCGACTGCGTCGCCCTCGCCTGTGCACAATTCCCGGCGATGACCGATCCGCTGCCGGGACATCCGTGGTACGTGCTGATCCAGGCCGACGACGCGGCGGCCAGCTCGCCCGTCACCGGCGAGGTCGAGAATGCGCTGGCCGACGCGATCGCCGGCGGACAAGCGCAAGACGCGACCATTGCGCAATCTGAGTCACAGGCAAACGCCTTGTGGTCCTTGCGTGAGCACATCCCTGATGCGCAGAGGCGCGAGGGCCCGAACATGAAGCACGACATCAGCGTGCCGGTTTCGCGCATCCCCGTCTTTCTCGATCGCGCCCGGGAAGCGCTGGACGCGACGTTCCCCGGCCTGCGCTACGTCGTCTTCGGCCATCTGGGCGACGGCAACCTGCACTACAACCTTTCGCCGCCGCCCGGGGTCGCCAACGCCACGTTCATCGCCGAAACGGCGCGCGCCAACCGCATCGTCTATGATCTCGTCGCCCAGAACGGAGGCAGCTTCAGTGCCGAGCATGGCATCGGTCAGATGAAGCGTGCCGACCTCGCGCATTACAAACCGGCGATCGACATCGAGCTCATGCGACGAATCAAACAGGCGCTCGATCCGCATTCCCTGCTTAATCCGGGGAAGGTGCTCCCATGAGCAAAATCATCGCCTGGTTGATCCTGATTTTCGTGGTGCTCTTCGCGCTACGCATGATCGCGCTGCGCAATGCACGCAAGCGCCGCGCCGAGACAACGACCAGCAATAAGGCGGGAGCGCCGATGGTGCGTTGCGCGCGTTGTGGCATATTCCTGCCTCAGGCCGAAGCCGCGAGCGTCAGCGGTGGCTACGCCTGCGCCGAATGCGCCAAGCGCTAGCGGGCTAGAGCATGGCCATACAGCCACATCCCGCGGTTCCGCCTTTCGAGCCGCCGCCGCTTCCAGCGCTCGTCAGCGAGTCAGGACGGCGCATCCTGTGGATCATCGGTGTCTATCGCGCCGTTTGCGGCACGCTCTTGGTCGGGGCGGCGCTTTTCCTCGATATGCGCGTTCCGGGCGGAGCGCCTGCGAACACCTTCCTAACCGCCGCGGGCATGTATTTCGTGTTCGGGCTCGCGACCTTCCTTTGGGTTCAGCGCGACACGCTGTCCATGCCGCTGCCGGCGATCCTGATGGTGCTGCTAGGCGGAGATATCCTCTTCATCGCTTTGCTGATGTACTCGGGCGGCAGCGCCAGCGGGCCTTTACCAATCCTGCTCTTTCCACAGCTTGCGGCGAGTGGCTGGTTGATGCGCTCACGCATCGCCTTTTTTCATGCCGCGCTCGCAAGCTCAGTGCTCATTGCAGTGGACAGCTGGCGCTTGATCGATGGCCTGATTCCCAGCCCGCAGATCCTTCAGACCGGACTCATCGGCTTCGGCTATTTTGCGACGGTGGGCGTCGCCATGGCGCTCGGCCGCTATGCCAAGGCGAGCGAGGACCTGGCCGCACAACGCGGCATCGATGTCGCCAACCTGGAGCAGGTGAACCGTTTGATCATCCAGGACATGCAGGACGGTGTTCTGGTCGTCGACTTGAACGGCGTCGTGCGCGGCCACAATGCGCAGGTCACGCGGCTGTTGGGCGGCTTCGGCAGAATGCGCGGCGGCATGCGGCTTTCCGAATTCAGCAAGACCTTGCACGACTACTGGCGTCGGTGGCAGGAGGATTTTGCCGAGCCCCTTCCCCCCTTCAAGGTCGAGGCGACGCAACGGCTGTTACGCGTGCGCCTGGTGCGCATCGGATCGGGCTTGAACGGCGGCACGCTTATTTATCTCGAGGATCTCGGACGCGCCCAGGGCGAGGCGCAGCAGATCAAGCTCGCGGCGATGGGCCGATTGACGGCGAGCATCGCCCACGAGGTGCGCAATCCGCTCTCGGCGATCAATCAGGCGGCGCAACTCCTCGAAGAAGATGGTTCGGTCGCCCCCGAGGGACAGCGCCTGCTGTCGATGATTCGCACCAATGCCAAGCGCATCGACCGCATCGTCGGCGAAGTGCTCCAGCTCAACCGCCGCGACCGGCAGCAGCCGGAAGTGATTCCCCTCGGCGAGTTCGTCAGCTCGCTGGTCGAGGAAATCGTGCAAGCGGAGCGCATTCCGGAGGGCGGCATCGCCATCGTGTGTCCCGAGGACCTGCTGGTCATCTTCGATCGCGGGCATCTGAACCAGATCGTCTGGAACCTCGTGCGCAACGCATGGCAGCATTGCCAGAAGAAACTGGGAAGCATTCGTATCCTCGCCCGTGCCGGCTACATGGGCGATGCCGTAATATGTGAAATGATCGACGACGGACCGGGAATTCCGGCTGAGCTGCGGGCGCAGATCTTCGAACCTTTCTTCACCACGCGGCCCGGAGGCACCGGGCTCGGGTTGTATATTGCGCGCGAGCTAGCCGACGCCAACGGCGCTGCTCTAGAGCTGCTTCCCAAGAGTCCTGGCGCGCACTTCCGCCTGACCTTGAGACGGGCGGCGACCGGTCCGAGCAAGACATAGCGAAGAAGTCAATGGGAGGGCGGTCCACCATGAGCCGTAGAACACGTGATCGCGGACAACCCAAGGTCCTGGTCGTCGACGACGAACCCGATCTGCTTGAGCTGCTGGAGCTTACGTTGTCCCGGATGGGGCTGGACACGATGCGCGCGCAGTCCGTAGCGGAGGCGGTGGGACTGCTCGATTCGCAGGCGTTCGATCTTTGTCTAACCGACATGCGCCTTCCCGACGGCCAGGGACTGTCCGTGGTCGAGCACATAAGCAAGGAAGGTCTCGACGTGCCCGTCGCGGTCATCACAGCGTTCGGCAGCGCGGAGAACGCGGTCGCCGCGCTGAAGGCGGGCGCCTTCGATTACCTCGCCAAGCCGGTGGCGCTCGAGCAGTTGCGCGCGCTGGTCAAGCAGGCGCTCAAGGTTCCGGAGAAACCGTCGGCTCCTTCTTCGTATCAATTGCTCGGCAGCTCGCCGGCGATCATGCAGGTGCGCAACATGATCGAGCGCCTCGCCAAGAGTCAGGCGCCGGTGTTCATCACGGGCGAGTCGGGGAGCGGAAAGGAGCTCGCTGCGCGAATGATTCACTCGGGAGGGTCGCGTTCCGAATTGCCGTTCGTTCCGGTGAACTGCGGCGCGATTCCAGAGAACCTGATGGAGAGCGAGTTCTTCGGCTACAAGAAGGGTGCCTTCACGGGAGCCGAAGGCGACCGCGACGGCTTTTTCCAGGCGGCGAATGGCGGAACGCTCTTCCTCGATGAGGTCGCCGACTTGCCGCTGCCCATGCAGGTCAAGCTTCTGCGTGCGATCCAGGAAAAGAAGGTGCGCAAGGTCGGCGCGACGACCGAGGAACCGGTCGACGTGCGCATCATCAGCGCAACCCATAAGCGGCTGCCCGCGCTCGTCGACGCGGGAGAATTTCGGCAGGACTTGTTCTACCGGTTGCACGTGATCGAGCTTGCCATGCCTTCGTTGCGCGAAATGCGCGAGGACATTCCGTCGATCGCCGATGCCATACTGAAGAAGCTCACCCGGGGCGCTCCGGCCAGGCTCGACACCGAAGCGATCACCGCGCTGGAAGCGTATCCATTTCCGGGCAACGTGCGGGAGTTGGAGAACATTCTCGAGCGCGGGCTCTCGCTCGCCTCCGACCCGCAGAAGATAACCGCCGCGGATTTGAGGCTTACGCCGCCCCCCGAAGAGAGTGACGACGCCGCCCCGCCGGCCGGCGACAAATGGCCGCTGCAGGATTATCTCGATCGCGTCGAGCGCACCGCGATCAACGAGGCGCTGGAGAAGACGCGCTACAACCGCACAGCGGCGGCCAAGCTCTTGGGGATCACCTTCCGCGCGATGCGCTATCGGATGGAGAGGCTCGGCATCAAATAGCCGCGATCCGCGCTTCTCGGTTCTCACCGATGCGGCCTAGATTGGCGGCATCTGTTATAGTAACTGTCCGCCACAAGCTGTAGTGGCGCGATAAACCGGCATCTCCAAGCTCCGGATACAGCGATCCGGGACATGGCCCTCGAGAGTTTCGAACTATGGGTCCACCGCCTGCGAGCTCTTCCCTAAGTTTCGTACCTGTCTACGGGGATCTGTCGGCCGACATGCGTCCTCCGGGCGTCGTCATCCCGCTCGGCGAGGAGCAAAGACCCGTTGATGCTGTTGTTCCCCAAGCGTGCTACGACGCCTGCTCCAAATGGCTCGAGCTTGCGATTCGCTACGTCTCGGACGCGCAAGTCGCAAAGCTCGCGCGCGCCGCTGCCTTTGAGGGGGCGGAGGAAGGCGCAAAGATTGCCGAGCTGGAATGGGAATTCGAGGCATCGCTCCAGGCGATCGTCGCTTGCGCAACCGCGGTAGAAGCGCTGGCCGCGATGCTCCGAACGCGGGCTGGTCTGGCTCGGTCGCTTGGCGAAAGGCGGCGGGACGCTGAAACCCCGGATGAGCTCCAGATGGCGGAGGTCTTTCAGAGAGCACTTTCTCTGACACCGGATGCAAAGACCGCGCTGCGCCACAATCTGGGCGAGATACTGCGGTTCAGGGATCTCGCCGTCGGCACGACGCCTAAAACCGATCACCCCGTCCTGCACCCCGAGCTTCAAACCGGTGTCGACTGGCGGTTCGTCTACTTCCGCGGTGAAAACGCTCTGACCATCGTGCGCGCGACTTTGCGCCTTGTCTGGGAACTTACGGCTTTCAGCAAGCCTGTCGACGCTGATCTACAAAAGTACGTCGATGCGGTTCGCTCGAGAATCGAAGCGATCCCCGGTTCGCATCCCTTGCGGACATGGCGAGCCAGCACAGCTGCCCCGGCGGGAGGGGAGCGCGCTCTGGCCGACGCTGCCACCCCCTCTGCAACGCCGGCAACGTCTGCCTGAATTGTCGGACCCCAAGGGTTTCGCGGCGCGCACCTGACGGCTGGCGATACCATTGCAGGAGGCTCCCGGGCTACAATCGCAACTGATCCTGATATGGGTCCAGGCGGTTGTGTCCGGCGGCGATCGGCACTGCCGGCGAAAATGAACGATTAGCGGTTGCGTCAATGATGAAGCGCGGGCACCACTGGGGGAGCCGGCGCAGTCGCGCGATGATTCAAATAACGACTTCGCGCAGCTCGAGATCGTATGCCATCTAGTCCGCGACTCCACGTCGATCGCGACGGAATCATTCGCGCTGCGGCGCAGATTCCATCGCCGAACTGCGATGCCCGGCCGCCGGGTACCAAGATCACGCTGCTGGTCATTCACAACATCTCGCTGCCGCCGGGTGAATTCGGCGGCCCATGGATTATCGAACTCTTCACCAATCGGTTGCGCGTCAAAGCGCATCCGTACTTCGAGACTCTGGCCGACGCCAAGCTATCGGCGCATTTCCTCATTCGGCGCGACGGTTCGATCGCACAGCTGGTTCCCTGCGCGATGCGCGCGTGGCACGCAGGTGCATCGTCCTGGCGAGGCCGTGAGCGCTGCAACGATTTTTCGATTGGCGTGGAGCTTGAGGGAGCCGACACCGTCGCCTACACCGACGCCCAGTACGAGAGGCTCGCTCACCTCACCCGGGCGCTTCGCCGCCGCTACCCCATCCGCGACATCTGCGGGCACTGCGATATCGCGCCTCGGCGCAAAACCGATCCCGGCCCAGCGTTCGACTGGCCGCTGTATCGACGGATGATCGCCCCACGGCGCCGCAAGACGTCTTCCTCAGCGTAGCGCTCAAGCTTCGTATCTGCCCGCCCCGCTGGAAAGCACGCCTGGGCCGCCGAAGAGTTCAAGCGTGAAAGCGGGGTCGCGCCGCCCGTTGGACATGGGCGGATTCCGAGGTAAAATAATAGGTTATGCACTTTCTGGCCGACTATTTCCCGCTGCTCCTGTTCTTCATTGCGTTCAAGCTCTGGGGCATATACACCGCGACGGCAGTCGCAATCGCAGCTTCGGTTGCGCAGATCCTTTACTTCAGGACCGTGCGTGGCAAGGTGGCCCCGGTCCACTGGCTGAGCCTGGGCATCATCGTGGTTTTCGGAGGCGCAACGCTGCTTCTGCACGATGAGACTTTCATCAAGTGGAAGCCGACGGTGCTCTACTGGCTGTTCGCGCTGGTGCTTGCCGGCGGGCGGCTGCTCTTTCGGCGCAACTTGATCAGTGCGTTGCTGCCGACCCTTACGCTGCCCGAACCCGTATGGGCACGCATCGCCTGGGGCTGGGTGGCTTTCCTCGCAGCAATGGGCGCCGCCAACCTCTATGTCGCCTCGAACTTCAACACCGATACCTGGGTGAATTTCAAGGTCTGGGGCGGCATCGGTTTGTTCATGCTTGCCGGCATCGGCACCGTCGCATCGGTCGCCCGCTACCTGCCCGAGGAATCATGAACGACCTCGCGACCATGCTGCGTGCCCGACTGGCTGACCTCGACCCCGCCGCGCTCGAGTTGCGCGACGACAGCGCCGATCACGTCGGACATGCTGGCGCGGCAGGCGGTGCGCGGCACTTTTCGCTTCTCATTGTGTCGAAGGCGTTTTCCGGGATTTCCCGGCTGGAGCGCCAGCGCAAGGTTCTCTCCCGCGTCAACGATCTTCTTCCATATCCGATCCACGCTTTGTCGATCAGGGCGCTTGCCCCCGACGAGATTTGATAGACCCGCTCCATCACTCCAAGAGGACTGTCATCCATGCAAAGACCCGTCATACTCATGACCGCGATCGCCGCGCTTGCCTTGGCAGCGCTGCCGGCGGCCGCACAGGACGCTGCGAAAGCGAAAGCCGCCGCTCCGGCCAAAGCCGATACATCGCAGGCCAAGCAGCTCTACCCGCAGGCGTTTTACGATTTCCTGATCAAGCAACGCACCTCACAAGGGCAGCCCGACTCGCCCGAACTGCGCGCCGCGGTGCGTGACGAGCTCAACACTCGAGAGCTGCTGGTTCGCGAGGCGAAAAAGCAGGGACTCGACAAGAATGCCACCATCAAGACCGAGATGGATCTCACGTCCCAAACAGTGCTCGTGCGTGCGCTGATGGCCGATTATCTGAAGGCGCACCCGGTTTCCGACGAAGCGCTGCACAAGGAGTACGACGCCATCAAGTCGCAGATCGGCGACAAGGAATACAAGGTGCGGCACATCCTGGTCGAAAACGAAGCCGACGCGAAGGACATCATCGCCCAGCTTCAGAAGGGCGAGAAGTTCGAAAAGCTCGCTGAGCGTTCGAAGGACACCGGATCGAAGATCAATGGCGGCGATCTCGACTGGAATGCTCCTGCGAATTTCGTGAAACCTTTCGCGGATGCCGTGGTGGCCACGCCGAAGGGCAAGTTCACAACGACTCCGGTCCAGACACAGTTCGGCTGGCACGTCATCATGGTCGAGGACATCCGCGACGCGAAGGTGCCGTCTTTCGACGAGGTGAAGCCACAGCTCGCGCAGCGCATGCAGGGTCAGGTGGTCGAGGCCTACGTCAAGGAATTGCGCGCCAAGAACGGCCTCTAAGACGACGCATCACAAGCAAAAACGACAGGCGGGGTGACCCGCCTGTTTTTTTGCGCTGCTTGATTCAGTTGGGCGCACCGTGGTTGGGTGGATGCTATTCTTACGCGGGCCGCGCGGCTTTGTAGGAGCCCCTGGAGGAACCCGCAAGTGCGATTCATCCGCCACCCGAAGGATTTCTACGCCGGGGTCATTTTCATCGGCTTCGGCATCGCGGCCATTCTCGTCGGCAACAACTATGCGCTGGGCACCGCGGCGCGCATGGGTCCCGGCTATTTCCCTCGCATCCTGGGCATCCTTTTGATCGTCCTCGGCGGCGCGCTTTCGCTGCGCGCATTGCGTCTGCAGGGAAGCGCGGTGCCGGCGTGGAAGTGGCGCCCGACCTTGGTTGTGCTTGGCAGCGTGGTGCTGTTCGGCCTCGTCGTTACGCGCCCGGGTGCCGTGCTTTCGACGGTTCTGCTGATCGTGCTCTCCAGCGCCGCCAGCCGTGAGTTCCGCCCGCTGGAATCGCTGGTGAGCGGCATCTTGCTGGCTGCCTGGTCGGTGCGATGACCATCCACAATATTCAGCCGGGGCCGCAAGTGATGACGTCGAACCCGGCGCTGTTGTGGGGCCTGGTCACGTCGATGTGGGTCGGCAATCTGATGCTGGTCGTGCTCAACCTGCCGATGATCGGCATGT
>Ga0126381_100008970_pt1 | contig 11211 bp, 8 predicted proteins | sample PanSoiMetPlot_28_FD_96465 | JGI IMG/M metagenome (GOLD analysis project Ga0126381, IMG submission 96465) | Tropical forest soil microbial communities from Panama - MetaG Plot_28 | ecosystem: Environmental > Terrestrial > Soil > Tropical forest > Bulk soil | place: Panama | collected 2016-02-17 | reverse complement strand
GACACACGCAGCCGAAGCACCCCACTCCGAGCCTGTTCCGCATGAGTCCCGACCTCAATCCGCGGCTCTTTCGTAAAAGAAGTCCCAAAGAGCAGCAGGTTAACCATGGAATCCAGAGCCCCCTGCTCCAGCCGCCCGCGGATCGCCCCGTCATTCTTCCGGTTCCACGTGTCCCACTTCGCAGCGCTCGGACTTGCAAGCGCCGCCGGTAAAGCCCCTTTGAAAAATTCCAAGACGCCCTTGACCGAATCATACGAGGCAAACTCTGTCTCGGCCCCCCTGGCGCAGATAACCGCCACCAGAACCACAGCCACCACGCGCAAGCCATGTAGTGCAGGTTGGCAACCTGCGGCGGATTGCCAATCCGCCTGCCGGTGACGTCGAATAAGCCCTCCCAAGCACGACCCCAAAAAGAATCAGCCTCGCCACCCTAAAAGCAGCAAGGCCGATTCATTTAACAGGACAGCCGCTAGAAAGTCACACGCATAACCAGCGTTCCACTCCGCCCCGCCAGCGCCGCCCCGCCACTCTGCGCCGACGTTGTCGTCGCCGGCTGTGAGTTCGGCGTGTTATACACCGACATCACACCGAACCCCGCCGTCAAATAACCCAGCGAGTTGCGCGACAACGGCACCGTCGGATTCACTGAAGTGCTCGGGTTCGGGAACAATGTCCGGTTGAAGATGTTCACGAACTCGCCGCGGAAGGACAATTGAAGACGTTCCTTGATCCTGAAGGTCCGTCCGATGTTGGCGTTCTCCTGGGGATGCCGCGGTCCACGGAAATCCGTATAGAGAACCGTCGTCGAGGGTCCGACACCGTTCGAAGGCACGTTCTGCCACGCCGCTGGATTCAGTGTCTGATCGTAGTACGGGTTGTAGTCGTGGCCGTTCATGTCCTTAAGGTAGAGAGGTACTCCGGGCACGCGAATCATTTCGCTGCTCAGGAAGGCAGGTGTGTTGCTGGTCGGAGGCGTTAGCAGGGTTCCGCTCTGATAAGAAGAGAACCAGCCGAGCTGCCAATCCTTGATGATATGGTTCGCCCACTTGGCTTTGGCGTCCAGGTAGGACCACGTCGGTGTCGTGTAAGTAATATTGAACGTCAGAACTCGCGGCGGGATGTTCTGCAAGGCCCAAAGCGAACCGTTGGGGTTGAAGAAATCCTGCGGATTTCCTCGCAGGAAGCTTTTCTGCCACGTGAAGGCGCCGCTCGCCTGGAGACCGTGGGAGAAGCGTTTGGTCACCTTGGCTTGCAAGGAGTCGTACCGTTCGTCGCCCGTGGGAGATCCATTCGGCACTAAGGTGGGGAACTGAGGGTAGGCCCGGAGAGCGTTCTGAAGAGTAGTAGAAGTCGGCGCGCCGGTGTACGGAAGGAGTAATCCGCCATTGCCCACCCCGGCTGCTGCCATCTTCGCCATTACGGCGGCAGCGTTTATCGGTTGTGAAAGCAAAGCGCGATCGCAGTCATTACCCGGCGTACAAACCAAACCGGGAGCCGTGTAGGCATAACCGGCGGGTCCGGTGCCGGGATAAGGATACAAACCGAACTTCGCATAGGTAGCAGGCGAAATCTGGTTCAGGAAAGCGTACGGCCCTGAATTGGAAAGCGCCGGACCACCAATCGGAACCCAAACCTGACGATTTGCTACGTAGGCGCCTTCCACGATCAGGTTCCGCGTGAGCTCCTGCTGAATGCCGACACTCCACTGGTTCAGGCGCGGCGGACGATAGAAGTTCGCATCGGCCATGGTTGGCGCGCCAGTCGTGGTCCCGAGGTTCGGATAGACACCGGGATTGGTTACCGGCCAAACCGCCGGCTGGATGAAATTGGGCGATTGCGTGTTGACGAAGGAGTTGATGCCGGCGACAGAGTTAATCGCGTTGGTGCTGACGATGCCACCCGCCGCGCCATCCGGGGTGAACTGATAAACAATACCCCATCCTCCTCGCAATACGGTTTTCTCCCGAATTTGATAGGCAACGCCGACGCGTGGCCCAATGCCATAGGGATACGTCGAAGGATAGAAATCGCAATTACACGTGTTGGCGTAAACAGTTGCGCCGAGATGTCCGCCCGCATTGGGGTTCGCTACGTCTGCCGCGAATTTCCCAAGCCGATTATAGGTTTCGCGCGTAGCGGTGCCCAGGTCATAGCGGACGCCATAGTCCAGCGTGAGCTTGCGCGTCACCTTCCAGGTGTCCTGCAGAAAGAACGCATGTTGCTGCTTGCCGTAGCGATAGTCGATCTGCGGCGTCTGCTGCGTTTGCGTATAGTCGCCCAACAGGAAGCTTGCGTATCCGAAGCCCATGGTGAAACCGTTCAGGTTATTTGTGGGGATAAACGGCTGGGAGGTCGGAGCCGTGCTCGTGGTCAGTGTCACGCCGGCGAAATTGCTAAACAGGTTGCCTTGCCATGCCAGTTCTGCTCCGGCCTTGATTGTATGACTGCCCATGATCTTGGTTACATTCGCGTTGAAACTAGGCCGTGTCTCGCGATTGTAGGTCTGAATCTGGCCTGCCGTACCGATGGTCTGCATTCCGCCGGCTCCCGTGCAGCCGAACACTCCGGCGCAAAGGCCAGCGACGCTCGGGAACTGGCGATTAATCAGGAATCCGCTAAGATTGAAATCCGAAGGATTAAAGCTCAAGAACGGAGCTTGATCCCCGAAGTTCGTTCTTCCGAATCCGGCGCCGATGTGCAACAAGGTGGTCGGCGTCACGGTGCGGTCATAGTTCAAACGGTATGTCCATGCGTAGATGAAGGTGCCGCGATATTGACCGATCTCTTCGGGAAGACCGTCCGCGTTTCCGAACGGGAACGCAATCTGCGAGGTCGTACCGGTTTTTGAGAAATAGAAGGACAACCGATCCTTCGACGTCAGCTGGTGGTCGATCTTGATCGCGGGAATCGAAGAGTTGCGATGGCCCAGGATAGAGCCGCTCGCGTCGTTCAGAAGATTGCCGTTCTGGGCCGATGGGAAGAGAGCCTGCATCTTTAGAGCAGTCTGATCGAGCCTCGTCATTGGAATCACGTTGTTGGGAAACGGGTTGGCGTAACCGAGCCCGTTTGGGGCCGTCCCACGGCTTAATGGATCGAAGATTTCATTGGCATATACCGGGCGGCCAAGCGGATCGGTTGTGATAGGAGCCGTCGGAATGCCGTTCTGCGCGCAAAGGCTACATGTTCCATTTGCTGCAATGGCCGAGAAATCGCCCCCCTTGTACGCCGCGCTCGGTACAGTCAAGTTGAACGAATAGAGGTTGCTCTCCACATATTGTTCGAGGTTGAAGAAGAAGAACGTTCGATTTTTTCCGTCATAAACTTTGGGAATCTACACAGGACCGCCAAAGGTTCCGCCGTAGTCATTGCGGCGATTCCTGGGACGGAACTTTCCTCCGCTGCCGCCCTGCACGCTTCCCGGTCCACCGCTAATCGTGAAGGGAAGTCCGGCATTCAAGTCTTCGTTGACGAAGTAGTCATACGCGCTGCCGTGAAACTGGTTCGTGCCGGACTTCATGGTCATGTTTAGCACTGCCGCGCCGGCCGTGCCGAATTCAGCCGCGTAGTTCGAGGTCTGAATCGCGACTTCCTGAATCGCATCCGCGCTGGGCTGGTTTTCCTGTACTGCGTAACCCGTAGGAAGGTGATTCGTGGAGTCGATGCCTTCGATTCGAAAGGATTCGGTCGTATATGCGAAGCCGCCCAACCCGTTGAGCACCATCTGGCTGTTGGCCGTATAGTTGCCAACGCCTGGAATGAGTTGCAACATGTTGTATGGGTTGCGCACGCCCGAACTTCCCGAGTTTGTTGTTCCTACACCTAAGATTGGGAGGCTATCAAGGCTCGCGACCGTGATATTCGTCGCAAGGTCCCCCGATTCGGTCTTCAGCAGTGTGGCTTCCGCGTTCACCGTGATCGACTCGGAAGCAGCGCCGACTTCGAGGTTGACCGTAACCGGCAGGGTTGTTGCTGCCGGCAGATTCAACCCCGTACGGTTGTAAATCTTAAACCCGGCGACCGTTACGCTCAAACTGTAAGGCCCGGGTGGAAGCTGTGTGACCGTGTAATTTCCGGTTGCCGTCGAGACGGTGGGATACACGATACCGGTATCGGTATTCTTCACTTCGATTGCTGCGTTCCCCACCACAGCGCCCCCCGGATCCACTACCACTCCGGTGATTGTGCCCGTCGCAGCTTGACCCCAAACCAAAATCCCGGCTGCGAGCGAACAAAACAAGAGAACAGAAACACGTGCCTTCATGGGCCGCTCTCCTTTTCACGCAAACAATGAGGAAATGAGTGATCCGCCGGTTCCCCAACCGTGTCTGACTTCGCCCAAGTGACCAAAAAAACAAGAATCCGGCGAAAAAGACTAATCCTTGGGGAGCAGAATATCCCCAGAGCGTGAAAATGTCGATTAGCGCACTCGAATGTTATATATCAAATGTAATGATGTATCAATTAAGTAGCATTGATAAATGCGAGAGGGTGCTGATTCCCGTCGCCTGAATTTTCTTGGCGACTGCTTAGGAGGCCGACCCCATAAATGAGCCGGCCGCGGGGGCCTACTTATGCTTCACATGTTCCTTGAAGAACGCGAAAATATCCGGCATCCCGTCCACGATCACGCGTGCGACGCTGGTCCAGGATGGGGATTTTGAGCGGCTTCGGGAATTCCACGACCACGTCGGAGAACTGGACGCGAAAGTTGTACGACAGTATTGTTCAATATCACTGCGCGCCCATGGGCTGGGTGGCGGACAGTCCGATCGGCGATGACATCGTGATTACTGCCGATAATCTGGTCAAAGGCGATACATTTCTCTCCTTCGTTCTGAGAGACGAAATGAACTATTTGGTTGGATGCGAACCATTCGGAGCTTGTATTTTCCTTCGAGAGCTCAAGCCCGCCATGAGACGTGGATGCATTCCTCGCGGGGGTGACCACCACTCCAGGACCAGTCCCTGAACCTTCGACAGCAGCCATCTCCGCGATGCTCGCGGTTGCGGGAATGCTTATACTGCTCTTGAAATGGAAACCCGGCGATCCACGAAGCGAACGGCCGGTAGCAGCATGAATCCGAGCAGCGTCAGCGCCGATCCGTAGAGGATGCCTTTCGGTCGATACCGAAACTCAATTTTGTGCGTGCCCGCAGGGACCGCGACGGCCCGAATGACTCCGTACGCTTCATAGATTCGCGTTGGCGCGCCGTCGATCGTCGCGTTCCATCCGGGAGTGAACGTATCGGCCAGGACTAAGACACCCGCGCAACCCATTTGCGCGATGATTGAGATTCGGCTCTGGCCGTAGCTGTCGATCTTCTCGCGGTCCGGCGAGTCGCAGACTGCTACCTCGGGCGCGTCCTTTACAAGTACGACGTCATTCTTCAACTCGGCTGCGGGATGCTGCAGAGCCGGCGCCAAATCCTTTTCGTCGGCAATCCTGGTGACGTGATGCGCCGTCCATGTGCGCTCTAGGGCATCGGGATTCTTATATACGATCATTCCGGACGATCCGGTGAATATCGGCGTCTCATTCGGGCGCATGGGCTTTTTCCCGATATAATACCTAACGCCCATTAGGTCGTAAATCTGCCAGGCGCCATTTAGATGCGCGACGTTGGTGGTAATGCCGGTGTACCCGTCGAACTGCTCGATACCGAACCAATCACCGAGGTTATAGGGAAACTCGTCCTTGTCTTCGAGGAATCGCGAATAGGGCGGCCCGTTGCGGATGAAGCTCACAATGTCCTGGTTCGAGTAAAGCTTTTCGAATAGGTTCCAGCCCTGCTCGCGGCTGGTGTAGGGATAGCCGACGACGGCGCTTAAGTCGAACATCGTAAGCCCGATCAAACTGAGCGCCGCAGTGCGAGACGTAATCGCCTGACGCTGCCAACCAGCGAGCATTGCGGCGAGCAGCAAAGCAGAGAGCGCCACGGCGGCGGACCGCATCTGATAAAAAAGCTTGCTCTGTTCGAAGAAGTTCATCGCGAACAAAGCGGCATAAACCACGACGGCGATTCCGCACAACGTTTTCTGAATCTTCCCGAGCGGTGAGGCTTCGCTTCGCAAATCAAGCAGAGCATCGAACCCATGCGCAGCCAGCGCCGCAGTCATAAGATTGAAGAGAAAAATACCCGAAGCAGGGCTTCGAGCCTTTTCGACTCCGGGAATGAGCGCATAAAGAACGCCATGGAAAGCCGATGTGTTGCCTAGCGCCAGGATCAGACCCGCAATTGCAGCGCCCGTCAGGAGACGGACGTGGCCGTATTTCCAGGGACCGATCACGGCGAGGATCGCGAGCACGATCGCCGTAATTCCCATGAACGGAATCGTCGGCGTGGCGATTTCGGGGAAAATCAGTCCGAGAATACTTACGGGATTTAACGAATACTGACCATGGATCTGATATGGGACCGGATCGGCCCACCCTACCGGATTCTTGGCGCCTACCCAACGGAGCGCCATCCTCCCGAACTCCACGGCGGGTAGAACCTGCGCGGCGCTGCACAGAACGACAAACAATCCAAAAATTCCGAGCAGAACAACGGCGCGGGGCACGGGAAATTTCTTAACGAAAATTGCTTGTAACCACAGGCCCATGATCATGAGGCTCATGAACGTGGGCGCCTGGTGATGCCCGCTCAAGAAGGAGACCCCGAGCGCCGCTCCGCAAAGGGCGCTATTCAGAATCGGCCGTTCGCCTCGCCTCACCCGCAGGAAGAACATGAGCACCAGCGGAGACCAGACCACTCCATTGACCATCTGAGGCCAATCTGTGGTGCCTAAATATCCGCTCATTCCGAATATCGTGCCGCCGAGCACGGAGGCCATGCGAGAGCGTCCGAGGTCCCGGCACAGCCAGTAACAAAACGCGGCGCCCATGAAGTGAATGAGCACCTGATACCAATGGAGAATCGGAATGGAGAGAAAACCGTTATCGAGCGGCGAGAGGAACAGCAGCCAGTTCAGCGGATACATCGCTCCCGGCTGCATCTGCCCCGGAAGAGGCTGTCCGCCCCAGTGATACGGATCCCACAAAGGGAATCGGCCAGCGTGCCACTCCCGCGCTTGAAACTGGAGCCAAGGAATCACTTGGTTCACATAGTCGGGCCCGTTCATCCAAGTGTATTGCGAAGTGAGCGCAATCTTCCAGAAGAGGATGATGGTGATCGCGAATAAGCCAAGCAGCGCCGGAGCCTCATACCGGGCGTGCTTCATTTCTAGAACACCCGGCGCTTCAGCCGTTCCACTGTGAACTTTGCCGTATCGGCCACGGCCATTACGGTCATCACGCCTGCTTGCACCGGATCTGTCACAACGAGGTCCGATGCCTCGGGCACGCTTCCGGCCATGTTCAGGCTGACGACTAGAATCCCCTGCGCACGAACTTCGCGCACGGCGAGTTCAATTTCACCGCCCATCAGCGAACCGGCCATGACCAAAGCTTTCACGCGAGGGAGCCTCGCCGCGGCGCGTACGGCATTTGCTAAAGGCATTTCGCCCACGAGCGGAATCGTGTCGACCGAGATGTGCTCGCCGCGGATGTTATGCCGATCCGCTTCCGTAATCGCTCCGACTGCCACCTGTCCTACCTGCGCTCCGCCGCCCACGATAATGATTCGCTTACCGTAGATCTTCTCCATGGTGTCGACCATTCCGGCAGCCCGCACAATTTTTAGCGCGCGTAATCCATCAAGGATTTCCTGCGGATCGCCTGGCACTTCAACTTCGAAGTAGACCTTATCTTCATCAGGCGAAACACCAACAATTTCCACGCTGGTGATGTTCCCCTGCTTTTGCGCGATTACTCCCGTCAACTGATGCAAAATTCCGGGACCGGAAGCCGCGGCAATTTCGAAACCTGATTTCGTGGCCACCTATTCAGCCTCGTATTTTTTAAGGATCTCCGTCCAGCGGCCTTGCACCTGAAGGATCAGCTCAATCGCTTCGCGAACGGCGCCTGAACCGCCTGGGGACTTCGTCACGTAGTGCGCGGCGCGCTTCACTTCCTCGCGCGCGTTCGCCGGAGCCAGCGCCAGAGTTACGCGCCGCATAACGACTACGTCCGTCAAGTCATCGCCCATGTAAGCGATCTGTTCGAACGGAACGGAACTCTTTGCTGAGATTTCCTCGAGAATTGGGATTTTTTCGATGTGGCCCTGGTAGACATAGGTCATATTGACCTGCCGGGCACGCGCTTCCGTCGCTAACGAAATTCGCCCACTGATCACGCCGGTCTGAATGCCGACCCAACTCAGCCATTGGAGCGCAATGCCGTCCTGCGAATCGAATCCCTTGGTTTCGACCATTTGACCGTCCACCCCGGGGACATTGAACAGCTTGCCGTCGGTGAGAACTCCATCCACGTCCATTAAGAGCATGCGCACGTGCGCGGCGCGCGCCTTCACGTCATTATTTGCCCAATCAAGACTCATTTACACCAATCCATAAAGTTTCTTTTGCAATTCTTCACGTTCCGATGCCAGGCGCCTCCACGCGTCGTGATGCGCCGGATTTGGGCTGAACTCCGCCCCCAAGGACGCCTCAAGCGAAGAGAGATTCGGAATCGCGCCCATTTGCTCCAGCGCCCAGACCACAGCGCCGCGACTTGACGCTTCGGTTTCCGTGCATGCCATTATGGGACGCTCCAGCGCATCGGCAATCATCTGCGTCCATCCTGGAGAACGAAGCAGCGCGCCACCAGACGCGCTGATCTTCGCCGGAACGCCCACGGCGGCCGAGAGCGCCTGATAAATTCCACGAAAGCTCAAGGCGACAGATTCGAGGAATGCCTGCACGAGGTCGAACGGCTCTGTTGAAAACGAAAGTCCGTCAATAGCGGCGCGCAAGTCATCGCGCCAATGCGGCGATCGCTCGCCTGCGAAAAACGGCAGGACGCGAAGATCATGCGAACCTGGCGTGGCGCGATCCAACCGAGCCTCCAAATCGCGCGGCATTTGCAACGTCTTCTTTAACCAAGCGTACACATCGCCACCGTTTGAGAGAGCCCCACCTAGCACGAATCTTTTCCTGTCGAGCTTGTAGCACCATAGCCCGGGCGGAATGTCGATTCTTTCGGCATCCACCACCGCTCGCATTGCGCCCGTGGTGCCGATCATGAGCGAGAATACGCTGCTTGTTGCGGCGCCGCTGCCTACTCCATTGCAGGCTCCATCGCCGATGGCAGGAAACCAAGGAATCCCATGAAACAGAGGCCACGCCTCTCGCAATTGCGCGCACAGTTCTCGCTCCGGAGCGTCGGGATGTGTAAGTCCTTTGGAATGGATATCGGGCAAGTCTTCCGTCCCTACACCGATCGCCTTCAGGGTCTCCTGATCGTAGTCGTCCGCGTTCTGATTCCACAGCCCAGTAGCGGAGATCATCGACGTCGAACAGCGCGCGCGTCCGAAGAGGCGTAAGAACAAATACTCCGGAAAACCAATCCAACGGGCCGTGCTCTTGAACTGCTCCGGCTTCGTACGCTGGAGCCATAACAGCTTGGCCGGCCAGTAACTGGAGTGCGGCGCGCACCCGGTTTCCGTCCGACGGTCGGGGACGTCCTTCACGCAAGCGGAGCTGCGAGTGTCTAACAGATGGTAAAGCGGAGTAGTCAGATTGTTGTTTTCGTCTACACCGCACAAGCTGTGCCAAAACACGCTAGAAGCAACTCCCGCCACACGAAAACCGGCGTTCTGCACCTGCCGGTGCATCTCATCCAGGCAATCTATCGCCAAACTGGCGAGCGCTTCGGGATCAATCTCCGCCGCTCCGGCCGCGGTTGTCCGGATTTCATAGGGGAGGCGGGCCGTATAGCCTTCCATCGGCCGCCCTCCGGAATCGAACAGCAGGGCGCGGACAGAGGAACTGCCCACATCGAGGCTAACGATATACGAATCGTCGAGATTCACGTTAAGGTTTCCCCGTTATAGCACGCGCCAGAAAACCGGGACAGTAATCTCAATTCCCTATTTTTGTGGAGAACTGTTCCGTGTTACTGCTTTGCAAACGAAAATCCGGAATTGAGGATACTGGCCCGCTTTTCTGGCGATACACTGAGGACACTGCTCATGCTGCAGTTGCTCGCTCCAGTTCTGCCGAAGCTGACCGTCCCCGCCATTATCGACATCGTGGCGGTGGCAATCATCCTGTACAACCTCGCGCTCGTGATGCGCGGACGCCGGGCAGTCAACATTTTGAGCGGTTTATTGATCCTCGGCGGAATCTACGTTGTCGCGGTGTATGCGCACCTGGAACTTCTTCGCAGCTTTCTCGCCGCCCTGGCGCCCTACACAGCCATCGCCCTCATCGTCATGTTCTCTTCGGAACTGCGCCGATTGCTTGCGCGCATCGGACGAAGCCGATGGCTCGGAGTAGGAAGCCAACTGGAGCGCCGCGAACTCGCCGATGAAATCCTTCTAGCCATCAGCCAAATGGCGAGCGAGAGGACTGGAGCCCTGATCGTTTTGGAACGCGATATCGGCCTTCGCACTTTTATCGAAAGCGGAGTTGCACTTGATGCCTATGTTTCGCGCGATCTGCTTTGCTCCATCTTTCTCAGAGGCGGCGCGCTGCATGACGGAGCTGTAATCATTCAAGGGTCCAGAATCGCGGCGGCGGCCTGCTTCCTTCCCCTCACCACCAACCCGAGCCTTTCGCGTAGACTCGGCACGCGCCATCGATCAGCGATCGGTGTGACGGAAGAGACCGATGCACTGGCTATCGTCGTCTCGGAGGAAACCGGAAGAATCTCCATCGCTTATCGCGGCGAACTCGAACAGGACGTTCTGACGGATCGCGTCCGCGACATGCTGCTGCGCCATGCGGGGCGCGGCTCCGGACTTGAACAGATGCCGGAACCCGAATGGAAGACATAAGGCCCAAGACATGAGACGAAAGATCTGGCGCACGGTCAGCCACAATGCGCTTTGGAAGCTGCTGTCGCTGGCCGTGTCTTTTTTCTTGTGGGTGGTTGTCGTGGCTCAGCCCGAGGTTACCGCCCTGCAAACCGCGCCGGTATTCTACAAAAACCTGCGCTCGGATTTATCGTTGGCTCTAGGCGCTCCTGAGGCTATCCGGCTGGAGCTTCGTGGAACCGCAACCACCCTTTCGAAGGCGAATCTCGCGGACGCCTCGCTTACGATTGACTTGGCAGGCATTGACCAGACTCGCACCGCGCCATTCATTATCACCACCGACAATGTGCACGTG
>Ga0126381_100008969_pt1 | contig 11212 bp, 10 predicted proteins | sample PanSoiMetPlot_28_FD_96465 | JGI IMG/M metagenome (GOLD analysis project Ga0126381, IMG submission 96465) | Tropical forest soil microbial communities from Panama - MetaG Plot_28 | ecosystem: Environmental > Terrestrial > Soil > Tropical forest > Bulk soil | place: Panama | collected 2016-02-17 | reverse complement strand
TACGTGCATCACTGGAACTTTGGAACTAGCAAAACTGACAGCAATGTTCGCTCCGAGCCTCCTAATCTCTCTCCGGCGTGGAGGCCAACGCTAACACTTGACCAGAGACAAGATGGAGGATGACCACCGACTTAAGGTTCCAGCCGCACAGAGATTGCCGCCTCGCGTTTGGACCGCGCAGACCGGTCCGATTCTCTCGAGACAGCGGCGTATGAAATGGACAAGCAGGGCCCTGGCAGGAATGCCCGGCCCACAGGAGATCAGCCTTCCTGCAACTCCTCGAGCAGGTCGGTTTGGAGCTCCTGCTGTCTGACTAGAGAGAGTTTCTTTCCGTCGGAGGTGAGATAGAAAGCATCGATGGCCATCTGGCCTTCGGTGTCGATCAGAGCGATTTCGATGTTGCAGTGCTGGTGAGAAAAGCGGGAGCAGATGCGATGCAATAATCCCAAGCGGTCTTGCGCGATGATCTGGACGAGAGTACTAGTCGAGGAGCACTCGTCGTCAAACTCAATTCTGGTTTCAACTTTCACCTTGGTGCCGTTTTTCGATTCCGCGCGCATGCGGTCACGCAGCATGCGATCGAGATCAGCTTCCCCGTTCAGCACGTCGCTGACGCTGCGCTCGAAACGTTCCCACTCCGGCAGGTTGAGTTCGAGGGTGCGGAAGCGATCGGTGAAATAAAACGTATCCACGACGACGCCGGCGGCATTGGAAAACGCATCCGCTTTGACAATATTCATTCCCCAGGCGGCAAGCGCACCCGCAACATTCGCGAACAAAAACGGCCGATCGTAGGTCACAAGCGTCAGCTCAAACCACTGGCGCCCGCGCTCCAGATGAAGCTGTACGCTATCTTCCCCCAAGTGTTCCGACATTTCCAGGTGTTTGAACACCTCTTCCGGGTGATAAGTCCGAAGATATCTTTTGGGAAGGCCTTCCAGGAAGCTTCCGATTTTATTCTTGTTCGCTGATTTCGGGGCCAGCGTCTGCAAACGCGAAATGTTTTCATCGTGTTCGACGTCCGGATGCACGCGCTGGTCGGCCGAGCGGTTCATGCAATTGGCAGAAGCAATGTAGAGCTGCCAGACGTTCTCCGCCTTCCAGGGAGTCAGCGCCTCGGGATTGACCGCCTTGATATCGGCATAGGTCAACAGGCAGAGCATCTTCAGTCGCTCAGGGGTACCCATCTTGTCCGTAAACGCCTGGATGTTTGCGGGATCGTAGATATCGCGGCGTAATACCGACGAAATCTCCAGATGGCTGGCGATGAGAAAGGAAACGATCTCCCGATCCTCAGCTTCGAGCCCCAGGCGTTCCATGCAGGTAGCGGCAATTTCGAGGCTGGTGGAGACATGATTCGTGCCGGGGACGCCTTTTCCTACGTCATGGAGCAGGAGCGCCAAGTACAGCAACTCCGGGCGCTCCAACTCTTCGAGCAAGCGTCCATAGCGCTGGTCCCACTCGGACTTGGATTGGCGCGCGCGGTGCAGACATTCAATGGCGAGAAAGGAATGCTCGTCCACGGTGAAACGATGATAGAAATCGCGCACCACCAGGGAATCGATCAACTTGAGTTCTGGCAAAACAATGGTGAGCAGTCCCAAGGCATGCATCGCACGCAGGGCTTCGGCAGCGTGCGGTTCGATAAGCACGGATTCGAGGTATTTCCAACTTTGCGGCCCATCCGGCGGCATTTGCTCGAGCGCGGGCAGGACTTGCTGGATGCGGGTTTCGGTCGACATTGCCAGTTTCAAGCCGTGATGCGCGGCAAAGCTGAAAATCCGGAACAGCAGGTCGCGATCCTGGATCGCGGACGGTTGATGCAGATAAACCGCGCTGTCGACAACCGAGAAGTCCGCGTTCGAAAGGCGCGAGCGAAAGGTCTGGAAATGCCGGTAGAGAGAAGACCGCGCTGCGGGAACCGATTCCAGCAAGCGCAGACACTCGTAGTGGACGGCGCGGGCGTGGCGGAAATAGACTCGCATCCAGCTCGCGGCATCGACGCTCGGGGAACCGGAAATGCCGATGTGTTTTGCCGCAGCCTCATCCTGCGACTCCCAGGCTAGCATGTTGTCGTCGCGCCCTTGTCGATAATGCAGAAAAGTACGCACGGAGCTGAGGAATTCGAGGGCGGATCGGAAACTCTTTAGCGTCGACTCCGGCCGAAGCTCCTCGGACGGCCAGGTGCGCTCTTTGTCGATGGCCGAAAGCAGCGACATCCAGCAGGCAACATTGAAGTCCCGCAAACCGCCCGGTGCTTCCTTGACATTGGGCTCGAGGTGAAAGACCGTGCTTCCATATTTGGCGTGGCGGGAACGGGTCACTTCTGCGAGTTGCTGGACGATGTAATTCCCTTCCCGCACAAAGAACTTCGGCAGAACTTTGTCCTGGAGACGAGCAAATAAATCGCGATCGCCGGCAACGTAGCGGCAATCGAGCAGCGAAATAGTAAATTCCACATTCTGCTGATCAAATTGATCGCATTCCGCAAGCGTCCGTGTGGTAGGACCAAGCTTCATGCGCAAGTCCCATAGTTCCTGGCAAAATGCGCGAATCGGATCGCGTCGCGCATCTTCCGTGCTCCTATCGGCATGCAGGAAGAGGATGTCGACATCCGAGTGGGGGAACAGGGACCGGCGGCCAAAGCCGCCGAGAGCGACTAAGGCGAAGTTTTTGGACTCGCCTGGGGAGATCAACTCCTGCCAAAGCCGCAGCAGGATTGTTTCCACCAGTTCCGTGCGCTTCGAGATGGCTGCCGAACCGTTGCCATCTGCAGTGAACTCGCGCTGAATGCGCGTTGATTCATTGAGATAAAGCTCCCGGAGTTCAGTGCGTAAGGTGGCGGCTGTACTCATTCTCAACAGGGGGCGGCCTGGGTAGTCCCCGCGCGCGGACCCGACCTTTACTCTATCCTGCCTGGTGAAGGCTGCGGAAATCGAATCTATTTATGGCGGGAATCAGGAATGGTTATTGGAAGCTTCCAGCCGCCCAGCGAGCCCGGGCAAGTTCCCCGAAGGCAGTGAAAGGCGGGCCAAAAGCTGGGTGGCGAGCACCTAGAAGCTACAGCGCATTGTCCCCGCGCTCGTCGTTGCGAATGCGTATGGCTTCGTCGATGCGCGAGTGGAAAATCTTGCCATCCCCGATTTTTCCGGTCTGCGCCGCGCCGATAATAGCGCGCTCGACTTTCTCAACCATCTCGTCGGCCAGAACCATTTCGATTTTGATCTTCGGAATCAGATCCACCGTGTATTCCCGCCCGCGGTAAACCTCGGTGTGGCCCTTTTGCCGCCCGTGTCCGCGGACTTCGAGCACGGTCATGCCTTCCACCCCGATATCGTGCAGCGCGTTCTTAACCGCTTCCAGCTTCGAAGGTTGGATGATGGCTTCAATCTTGATCATGTTTCTCTTTCGTTCCTCGGCTTTCAACCGAGTGAAATTAAGGGCCACTGCGTGCGAGCGTTGAGCAATCTCGCACCCGCGTCCGGGTTGCGCAGAAATTCCGATTCTCTAACCAGGGAACGCTAGAGCTCAATCCCGTCGAATCAATCTTCTTTCTTCCCTGCCACGTCGATGCGCGCCTGCGCACGTTCAATCTTGCCGAGGTACTTGCCGCAGTCTTCTTCCGACTGTGCAGCCTGAAGTGACTCTTCTGCTTTGGAGAGCGACTCCTGCGCTCGCTTCACGTCGATTTCATCCGCGGGCTCGACGGTTTCGGCGAGCAGGGTCACCCGATCGGGGAGGATTTCGGCGAAGCCCCATGCCATCGAGAAACGATGGAGCTGTCCGCTGGAACGGTAGCTAATCTCTCCCGCGCCCAGCTCGGTGATCAGGGGCGCGTGGCCGGGCAGCACGCCGATGTAGCCATTCCGCCCCGGAATCTGGACTTCATCAGCGGTGTCGCGGACGATCAGCTTCTCAGGTGTGACGATTTCGAGTTGCAAACTCTCAGCCATTCGATTTCGCTTTTCGCCCTTTGCTCTTGGCCTGAACCACCAGCTCCACCAAGAGCTAAAGGCGGGTGTCTTACGCCGCCATCTTCAACTTCTCCGCCGCTTCCAGAACCTCATCAATGGTGCCCTTCATGTAGAACGCCTGCTCGGGGATGTCGTCGTGCTTGCCTTCGACAATCTCCTTGAAGCCCTTGACCGTGTCGGCGATCTTTACATACCGGCCCTGTGCACCGGTGAACTGCTCGGCCACGTGGAACGGCTGCGAGAGGAACCGCTGAATTTTCCGCGCCCGCGAGACCGTCAGCTTCTGATCCTCGCTCAATTCGTCGATGCCGAGAATGGCGATGATGTCCTGCAGGTCCTTGTACGTCTGCAGCGTCTTCTTCACCGCTTGGGCAACGTCATAGTGCTCCTGGCCCACAATGCGGGGGTCCAGAATGCGCGAGGTCGAAGCCAGCGGATCGACCGCCGGATAAATTCCAATTTCGGTCAGCGCACGGGAAAGGACGGTGGTCGCGTCGAGGTGCGCGAACGTGGTAGCCGGCGCGGGATCCGTGAGGTCGTCGGCAGGTACGTAAATCGCCTGCACCGAGGTGACCGAGCCTTTCTTCGTGGACGTGATCCGCTCCTGCAGTTCGCCCATTTCGGTAGCCAGGTTGGGCTGATATCCGACCGCGCTCGGCATGCGACCAAGCAGAGCTGAAACTTCCGATCCCGCCTGCGTGAATCGGAAAATGTTGTCGACGAACAGGAGCGTGTCGGCCCCCTCCACGTCGCGAAAATACTCGGCTACCGTCAACCCGGTCAGAGCCACGCGTAGACGCGCCCCGGGCGGCTCGGTCATCTGGCCATAAATCAGTGCCGCTTTGGAGTGATCGGGATCGCCGGGCTTGATCACGCCCGATTCGCTCATTTCGAGCCACAGGTCGTTGCCCTCACGGGTGCGTTCACCGACGCCCGCGAACACGGAGAATCCGCCGTGCTGCTTGGCCACGTTGTTGATCAATTCCATGATCACAACCGTTTTACCGACGCCCGCACCGCCGAAAAGGCCGATCTTGCCACCTTTCAAAAACGGCTGGATCAAATCGATGACCTTGACCCCGGTCTCAAACATTTCGGCCGTCGTCGCCTGCTCGTCGAATGCCGGTGCGGGACGGTGAATGGGATGGCGCTCTTTCGCTGCAATCGGGCCCAGGTTGTCCACGGGTTCGCCGATAACGTTCATGACGCGGCCGAGGGTTCCATGTCCAACGGGGACGGAGATGGGTCCGCCCAGATCGATGGCCTTCATGCCACGCACCATGCCGTCCGTGGGCTCCATGGCGATGGCGCGCACGCGGCCCTCGCCGAGGTGCTGTTGAACTTCGAGAATGACGCTCAGGGGCCGAGGGACGTCGAAACCGTCGCTAACCACGCGTAAGGCCTCGTAAATGGGCGGCATCGCCGCCTCGCTGAATTGCACGTCCACTGCGGGACCGGTGATTTGAATGACGTGTCCGATGTTTTCTGGCATAAAGAACAGCTTCTCTCTGCTAGCTCCTAGCTTCCAACCCATGCAGGCTAGAAGCTAGTGGCTAGGAGCTAACCGCTATAACGCCGCCGCTCCACTCACAATTTCAATAATCTCTTTCGTGATCTTCGCCTGGCGCACGCGGTTCATTGCGAGCGTCAGGGAGTCGATCATTTCGCTGGCGTTGTTGGTGGCCGACTCCATGGCGGTCATACGGGCGGCGTGTTCCGCCGCTACCGACTCCAGCAACGCATGAAAAATTTGAATGCCGACGTATTTCGGCAACAGCGCGCCGAACAACTGGCGGGGCGGCTGTTCATAGAGGTAGTCGACCCGGGCAGCAGCGAAAGCTTTCGCATGTTCATCGACCTCTCGCGTGTCCGCAGGTTTCAGGCTGACGCCCGCCCCTTTAGCGGCTTCGATGGCCCGTTTCTTTTCTTCCAGCTCCATCTCTTTCGCGTCCGCCACCGAGGGCGTTCCGATCTGCTCGATCGGTAAGATCTGCTCAACCACGAGCCGCTGGGCGATCACCGATTTGAATTCGTTGAAGACCAGGTAAACCGAATCGATTTCCCCGCGCGTATAGCGCTCGATTGCCCGCTCGGCGAGTTCTGAAGCCATCGCATAATCGATGCGGTTCAATACCCCAACTTGCTCGCCGATCAGGGTCGTCGCGGGCGATGAACTGGAGCCGGCCTTGCGCGGCTCAGCGGTCGCGAATCTCCGCCGTAAAAAGTCGCGACCCTTGCGCCCAATGGCTTCGATCTCGATGTTCTTGCCCGATTTCGAGTCGATAAACCGCATGGTGGCTTTCAGAATGTTGGCGTTGAATGCACCGGCCAGACCCTTATCGCCGGTGACCACGATCAAGAGCACATTCTGCTCGGATCTCTTCACCAGCAGCGGATGCAACGGTTCGCCGGTTGTCGGATCGTAGACGTCCGCCCGCGAGACCAGCGACTTCAAAACGTTCGCCAGCATTTGCGCATAGGGACGAGCCGCCAGCGCCCGGTCCTGCGCACGCCGCAGCCGTGCCGCCGAAACCATCTTCATGGCGCGCGTGATCTGCCGCGTGTTGGTCACGCTACGAATGCGGCGCCGAATGTCGAGAATGTTGGCCATAAAAGCAGCGGCTAGCTTCTACCCACTCCTGTCAACCAACCATAATCCTAAGCCAGGCAAGCACCGAGAACGCCAGCTATCTTGCTCCCACGGCCTGGCGCTCTGCCACAAAAGCTTCCTTTGAATCCTGAATGACTTTCTTCATGTCGGCTTTAATCTGGTCATCCAGAACTTTCTTGTCCATGATGGCGCGCAGAAGCCCGGGATTTGTGCTCTCCACGTAGCGATAGAGTTCTTCTTCGAACTCGCGCACCTGCTCGACCGGCATATCGTCGAGCACGCCACTGGTTCCGGCAAAAATGATCAGAATCTGCTTGGAGAATGACAGCGGCGAGAATTGTTTCTGCTTCAACACCTCGACCAGCCGCTGTCCGCGATTGAGCTGCGCTTGCGTGGCTTTGTCGAGATCGCTGCCGAATTGCGCGAATGCCGCCAACTCGCGGAACTGCGCCAACTCCAGCTTCAGGCTGCCGGCAACCTGCCGCATTGCTTTGATCTGAGCGCTGCCACCCACGCGGCTCACCGACAACCCCACGTTCACCGCGGGGCGAACGCCCTGGTTGAACAAGTCGGTTTCGAGATAAATCTGACCGTCGGTAATCGAAATGACATTGGTCGGGATGTAGGCGGAAACGTCGCCCGCCTGCGTTTCAATGATCGGCAAGGCGGTGAGTGAGCCGCCACCCTTCTCGTTGCTGAGCTTCGCGGCGCGTTCGAGCAGGCGCGAGTGTAGATAAAAAACGTCTCCGGGATAGGCTTCGCGGCCCGGGGGACGGCGCAGGAGCAGGGAAATCTCGCGATAAGAAGCCGCATGCTTGGAGAGATCGTCGTAGATCACCAGAGCGTGCCGTTTGGTATCGCGGAAATACTCGCCCATTGCGCACGCCGCGTAGGGGGCGATGTACTGCATCGGGGCAGGTTCGGAGGCCGACGCCGCGACCACAATCGTGTAATCCATGGCGCCGTAGTCTGAGAGAATCTTCACCACCTGAGCGATCGAGGATCGCTTCTGCCCCACCGCGCAGTAAATACAAATAAGATCGCCGCCTTTGTTGTTGATGATGGTGTCGATCGCGATGGCGGTTTTGCCGGTCTGACGGTCCCCGATGATCAGCTCGCGCTGTCCTCGGCCGATGGGAATCATGCTGTCGATGGCTTTCAACCCGGTCGCCATCGGCTCGCGCACCGGCTGTCGCTCAATCACGCCTGGCGCAATCCGCTCGAGGGGAATGAATTCCTTGGTAGAAATCGGGCCTTTGTCATCGATCGGCTCGCCCAGCGAATTGACGACGCGCCCGATGAGACCATCGCCGACGGGTACGCTCATGATGCGCCCGGTGCGCTTGACGGTGTCACCTTCTTTGATCTCGGTGTAATCGCCGAGCAGCACCACGCCGACCTGGTCTTCCTCCAGGTTCATGGCGATACCGGAGACGTCATGCGGGAAGGCGAGCAGTTCTCCGGCCATGACTTTTTCGAGTCCATGCACACGAGCGATGCCGTCACCCAGCGTGATGACGGTGCCGATTTCATCCACCGCGACTTTGGATTCGTAGTGTTCGATCTGCTGCCGGATTAATTGAGTGATTTCGTCTGCTTTGATTGTGGCCATAAAGACATTGCTTCTTGCTTTGTGCTCCAAACCCCAAGCACTCGGCGGTTGGCATTTCGCATCTGGCCTCTCGGTCTACTTGCGGGGTTTGCGAAGAAGCCCACTTGGCCAAATGCCAATGCTAGTTATTTATGAGTTGCTGCCGAATCCGCTCCAGCTGCCCTTTCACCGAGCCGTCATAGACCGTGCTGCCAACGCGCGCGATCGCTCCGCCCAGGATGCTTCGGTCTTGTTGATAGCGGGCGCGAATGCGCTTGCCGGTAACCCGGGCAAGCTCCGTTTCGAGGGACTGCATTTCGTCTGAGCGCAAGGAGCGAGCGGTGGTGATTTCCGCCTCCGCAAACCCAAGCCGCCGATTCAGCTCTTCGGCGAATTGCGCGACAATTTCACCGAGAAAACGTATCCGGCCTTTGTCGATCAAAACCGCTACAAAGTTCCGCACCGGTCGAGTCATCCCCGCACGCTCGACGATGCCGTCGAGCACGCCGCGTTTCTGCTCTAGAGGAATCGAAGGATTGTCCCAGACTTCGCGCAGCGCCTTGTTTTCCTCGACCAACGCCGCCATTTGTTGTGCCTCGGCGAGCGTCCGCGCGGCGTCGAGCCGATTCGCCATTACCACATCTGCGAATGCCCGAGCGTACGTATTGACCACGGTCGCCATGCCTAGCTCTTCTTCCCCGGAACCCCGTTACTCGAAAGCTCGCGCGCAAAATGCCGCAATAGAGCCTCGTCGGTGGGCGTATCCACGTGAATCTGCTTCGTCGCAAGGGAAACCGCCAGGTCGGCGGCATGCGCCGTCAACTCACGCCGTGCCGCTTTCACCGCGGCTTCAATCTCCTGGTGGGCCGATTCAATGATGCGGCGGGCGTCTTCCACTGCAGCGGAGCTGATCCTTTCTTCCTCAGCCGCAGCTTCCCTCTCCGAATTCGATTTCATCTCACTGATTTCGCTGTCTAGACGCGCGAGCCGAGATTCGATGTCGGACAGCCGGCGATGGGCATCTTCGCTCGACCGTCGCGCCTCTTCTAGGGATCTCTGAATCGACGCGGTGCGGTTACCAAACACCGCTGGCAGATACTTCTTGGAAGCCCAAACGATCGCGACCACCACCACCGCGAAATTCAGAACCACTGCCAGCCAGTAGGCGGCATCCACGCTTAATCCGGTAACTTTGGAGAGCAGCCGCACCGATCCCGAATGCCGAAACTCGGCATTTGGATCCGACTCGGAGTTGGCGGGCGTGGGCTGAGTCGAGGTAGTCTCGACCTGTTCTCCGCCGGGTTTGGCCTGATGGTCCTGGGCGAAGACTGGCACAGCCAAGAGCAGGACCAACTCGAGAACCATTGCCCAGATTCGACGCCGCATTTTCATCGTCCACCTGCGGGGGCCTGCACCAGGGCTGGTTCGAGCACGGTGCGGATGATTTCCGAAGCCAGCCGTCCTGCTTCCGCCTCGAGGGTATCGGTCGCGAGCGCCTTGTCCCGTTCAATCGCTGCGCGGGCGGCTTCAATTTGTTCCTGCGCTTGCTTGCGCGCCTCTGCCACGCGTTCTGCCCGGGCCCGAGAAGCTTTCGCCCGTCGCGCTTCCTGCGCTTTAAACAGCGCCAGACGGGCTTCCCGCAGGCGTTGCTCGTATTCTTCGGTCCTTGCTTCTGCCGAGGCTACGTCGGCTCGTGCCTTCTCGATTGCACCCTGCGTGCGGGCATGGCGCTCGGCCAGAACTCGGGTCAGCGGCTTATGTACCAACACCGTGTAAAACCCATAAACAAGGAGGAAAATAATAATGGTCGGAACGGAGCCGAGCAGTAATCCGCCTACTTGTCTGAGTATTTCATCCATGTTTTTGCTGGATAAGGACCTGCCGGAGGCCTATTGGGAACCTACAATATTAGCGTTCTGTAAGAGATCATGTCAATTGAACGATATGATTCTACCGCCCTTAAGAATGATGGGAATAGCCTCACCTAGTCGGTCGAATTGAGCAATTCAGCAGCACCTCAAGATGCCCGGGTTCGCGTGCCCAGGACTGCGAATTCAGTATTGGTCGGAGAGGCTTCAGCTTTCCTCGCTGACCTCCGACTCGATGGCCTTAAGATCGCGAATGACGAGATTTCTCCCTTGGAGGTCGATCAACCCCTCAGCCTCGAACCGGCTCAGGTTGCGCGAGACTAACTCGCGAACGGTGCCGATTTGCGCAGCGACTTCCTGGTTATTATCGGGCAAGGTTACCGCGATCCCGGCCGCAGTTTTTGTACCCTCGTGCTTGGCCAGGCGAAGTAGAAAAGCCGCAAGACGGTGCCGGACCGTGGTGAAGGAGAGTTCCTCGATGATCCCGACCAGACGCCTCAACCTGGCTCCGACCACCCGCAGCACTTTCAGCGAGACTTGCGGATGGGTTAGGCAGAGTTCCCGGAAATCCTGCTTGCTAATAAATAGAAGAGTCGAATCGTCGACGGCAGCAACCGATGCGGGATAGTTCCCCCCATCGAACACGGGCAGCTCCGCCACCGAGCTCCCCGGGCCATCAATACTGAGCACCTGTTCTCTGCCTCCGGCAGACGTCTTGAAAATACGCACGTGACCTGAGGCCACAACATACAGCCCCGCGCAGGAGTCCCCTTCGGTGAAAACCATCTGGCCGGCGGTGTAGTTGCGCGGGACTACGCGTTGGGCAAGGAACTCCATCTCGCTTGCAGCCAGACCGGAGAAGATCGGCACCTTCGAAAGTATCTGCTTCTCGGATTCGGCGAGCGGCATAGCAGATATTGTAATCGCCGTGACAAAAGTCATCGGCAATGGCGGTCGACCGCTCTACCTTGAGGACAGCAATGGCAATGACCCAGCTTTGAGGAGAATGGAACATGAACCTGGATACGACCCAGACCGTCCGCGAAATGGCATTGAACATTCCAGCTGCGACCCGCGTGTTCGAACAGTTTGGCATCGACTATTGTTGCGGCGGGGGCAAGTCGCTCGAACAGGCCTGCGGCGATCAAAATTTGGACCTGGAGGACGT
>Ga0126381_100008968_pt1 | contig 11212 bp, 6 predicted proteins | sample PanSoiMetPlot_28_FD_96465 | JGI IMG/M metagenome (GOLD analysis project Ga0126381, IMG submission 96465) | Tropical forest soil microbial communities from Panama - MetaG Plot_28 | ecosystem: Environmental > Terrestrial > Soil > Tropical forest > Bulk soil | place: Panama | collected 2016-02-17 | reverse complement strand
GGGGGATTCAAGCTTGGGCAGCGTCTCAGCCGAACCGATTACAGCGGTGGGAGCGCAGTCTTGCAGAACAGCATTGGCTCGTGCAGCAGGGGAAGCATGATCAATTGGTACGCAAACGCATCCCGCCTTGAGCACACCATGAATGGACGCGATGATGCGGGACGACTTTGGAGCCCAAAGCGCGATCCGATCACCGGGCTTGACCCCAAGCAGGAATAAGGCAGACGCAACCCGTGCCGCCATCTGATCCAGATCACGCCACGTCAGCGTGGTTTCGGCCTCGATCAACGCCGGATGGTTCGGCCAGCGCTCTGCCGCTTCCTTCAGGAGAATATTCAGCGTGCGAAACGATGACATTGAACGAGTGTTCTAATCAGCCTTTCAGAGTCCGAGTTCGTGCGCGATTATGTTACGAAGAACTTCCGACGTGCCGGAGTAAATCTTACCGCCCAGAGCGTCCCTCAGGCCGACCTCTATTCCCTGATCCGTGGCGTAGCCGTAGCCTCCGCGTACCTGGATGGCATCGATCGCACTACTGACTGCGGCTTCCGCTGTATAGACCTTGGCAATCGCAGACTGCAGCGAGGATGGCTTGCCTTCCGATTTCAGCCAGGCAGCATGAAAGAGAAGCAGGCGTGCGGCTTCGAGCCGGATTTTCATATCCGCAATGCGGTGAGAAACAGCCTGGAATCCGCTGATCGGCTTGCCCGCCAGCTTCCGCTCACGTGCGTAGGTGACTGCCTCGGCAATTTGCCGCTCCATGGCGCCGATCTGCCAAGCCAAAATGAAGGTACGCTCCCATTCCATGGAATCATTGAAGATTCGCGCACCTTGGCCTTCCCCACCCAATCGGCTGGTTACAGGAATTCGACATTGGTCGAGATAGATTTCCGCCATAGGCGCACCACTCAATCCCATTTTGTGGATTGGTGCGCCTACCTCAACCCCCCACGACCGTTCGACCAGGAATGCAGTCAGTCCAAAAATCCCGGGGCGGTTCTCGAGACGCGCAAAGATTACGAAAAGCTGCGCATCTGGGGCGCTGGTAACGAAGGTTTTCGAGCCGGAAAGCACGTAGAAATCGCCATCACGGCTGGCCCTAGTACGTAACGAAAAGGCATCCGAGCCTGATTCCGGCTCCGTCATGCCATGCGCTCCGATCAGACTGCCTTCGATCAATTGAGGAAGATAATGGTTCTTCTGTGCCTCGTTGCCAAACCGCCAAATAGGCATCTGGACGCTCCACATCTGGGCACTCAGGGCAAACATGAGCCCGGCGTCGCGACACACACTTCCCAGAGCTTCCATCGCCATGGCGGTGCCTAGTCCTCCGGCGTCCTGCCCGCCGTAGGCTTGAGGAAAAAAAAGGCCCAAAATACCGAACTTCGCACACTTCTCCCAGCCCTCTCGCCAGAGCGTGTCGGGCGCATTGCCATCATCCCGGCGTGCAAGCTCCGATCGCGCGAAATCGAGAACTGCTTTTTTCAAGGCAAGTTGTTCATCGGTCCAGTCGAAGTGCATAAGATTCCTAGGCTGTACGCTTCAAGAACATAGCCGAACGGCTTGGCTCTGTGAATTCGTTTAATCACGTTGTGAGATTCAGCGAGTGTCCTGTGGAACTCTTGTCAATCGGCATTGGGGCGTGCCGGGCAGTATTAAGTCATCAATACCACAATCGTTCGAGGTATTCGAGCAAATTCATCAATCGCACCGCCATGGCTGGCACTTCTGGGTAGTTGTTCCTCGGCAAATTCGAGGCCAAATTTCTTGCGCTGTCCCGTTCTTTTTCAGCTCCCACAAAAATTTCGAAGGCAAACTATGGGTTATGGCAAGATGTTATTACCTGGCTGGCATAGTCGTGGTATTCAGACAACCTTAAATTACCCCGTTAAGCACCAGCACTGCTTTTGTTGAGTCGTTGCGATATGCGGTGCGTGCCTTGTGCCGCGAGATTTTCTCGTTTCGTTTCGACTACCCCTTCGAAATTGGTCCCAAAAAATCACTGCACTACTATCTATATAGCGAGAAGCTTTCGTGGAGTCAGATGAGCATGGATCCAGCAGGGATCCCACGTGTTCGAGGGCGGCTCACAGGCAACGTGTATAATCCAGCATACATTGCCTGGTGGGGTCTGGTGAATTTGGGGCACTTTCTGCGACACAGGGATCACGCGAGCCGAGATATTTTTCTAAACCAGGTGAGCTGGCTCGAGTCGGAAGCAGTAATTCGCTCGGATGGAGCTGTTGTGTGGCCGAACAACTTTGACTGTCTCCAAGGTGCGACGTCATTAAAGAGGCCATGAAAGAGGCCATGGATCTCTGCCTACGATCAAGGACTCGTGATCAGTGCACTGGTTCGGGCGTATCGGTTAACAGGAAATCTTCACCTGCTTGACCTGCTTGAAGGAGCAAGCAAAGTGTTCGAGTTGGAAACATCGGAAGGTGGTGTGCGAATTCCGTTTGGCTCGTGCTCTTTGTTCATGGAACTGCCTGGTGGTCCGGTTCCCGGAATCCTCGATGGCTTCCTAACTTCCCTGCTAGGCTTGTACGACTTGTTTGTGGAAACCGGTCAGCGGAGCGTGGGACAGCTTTTTGCGGAAGGCATTGAAGGCCTTAAGTGCGCACTTCCCTATTGGAATTATCGAAACAAGTGGAGCTGGTACGGTTCCCATGCTGATCTGTGCTCACCGGCATACCACTGCCAGAACAGAATGCTTTTGAGCATCCTCTCCCGACTCTCGTCCGACCCGTGCCTGGCCCAGTACGCGGATTGGTGGACCACCGACCATCTCTCACGTACCGATCGAATAGAGATCTACCTGAATTTTCTAGTCACGAAGAATGTCTGTCGCATGAGGCACAGAACTTGGCTACCCCGCTCAACGGCCACACGCCAGGCGGAAAGTGTGTCTCAGCAGTCTCCGGAACCGCTGCCTGAGTCCTGCGGAATAGCCGTCCGCCAATAGGAAAAAACGAGCGACCGCAGTGTTCCAAGAGCCAGCTTTTTTCACAAGGTGTGGCGCGTCCAAGTGCGGCACGCAGTCCAGCACTGCAAAGCAAGATGCGCTGATCTCGTTGATGGTGCAGCAGAGCCAACGTCATCCATTGAGATGGGCGAACCTCTCGTACCTCGTGGAGTTGTGGTGGAGAAGGTGCTGCCGCAAACTAACTCCAAGCCATTTGCTTTTACCTGCGGCAGCGATGGCATGACGTATGGGACCGAGAACGGTGTAGGGAAAATCATCGAAGTCAATCCCCCAACTGCTGCCATCGTGACGCAGTTCGCAATCCTGAGTGGCGCGGCATCAGCACCGATGGCCATAGCGACCGGGATTCGATGGCAATGTTTATTTCGCTAACAGTCAGTCAAATACCATTGGAAAGTTAACAGTAGGAACGAGCGGCACTTTGTTGCCCGAGATCCCGGTGCCACTTGCGGAGCGTTGCCGAACAAAGTGACTCCCTGCTTCACCAACGGCATTTGTTTCAGTCAACGAGGTGCCAGTGAAATAGGGCTGCTGTTCTAGTGGTATCGTTAAAGTGGGTTGGGTACGACTTCAGCCTCACAAGGCTTGGCTGTTGGGGAATTCGGGAGATGTAGGAGGTCCGAGTCTGGCTTCGGACCTCTTTTCGCACAACAGGTACATGCACAAGACCAACTCTACGGTCCGCCTGTACTCCATGCCAAGGCTCTCACGCTGTTTCTTTTTCGACTGCAGCTCCTCCTTTGTAGCAAACAACGCCCAGGACTTCTGCCTTGGCTTCCAGCCAATCATCCAACGCGTGCCCATCCTGAGGGCCACGCTTCTCATAAAGATCGTAGGCACGATTACGAATACGTTCCTCCAGATCGGACATGCTGAGCTTGTCGCTTTCGGGATGTGCCGGACTCAATCGTATTTGCATTTTGTACCTCCTGCTTACACTCTCGCGCTCATTTGCCTCGTCGGGTTAGCAAGTCGGCTTCCCCTCGTGAGCTGGATGCGCGTCTTCTGACTCGGTGGAAATGTGGGCGCATCACGAAGGATGAGCGCAAGTTTTACTTAGTAATAATGTCACGGTCAGTGACTACATTCCGTCACACTGCTCTTAGTTACACTGTTTCAGTCCGCGAGCCGATGTCAGCACGCTTAATCGGAAAGTGGTGCGGCTTTCTTCTTCTAGGCCTCCAGATCTCTCGCATGCAGGCCTTTGGGTATGGGGCTTGGGTCGGCTATCTGCTGCGCGTCCAAAGCAAGTCCGGATTGGGCGAACTCAAGGTGTCGGACATGTGCACTTGTGTTCTCTTCTACTGCAATGTTTTTACACGTACTGGCTGAACAGCAAGATAGGCGCGGCTTTCGCTTGACAGCACTTTTTGCGGCTGACAGAATCCCGACAACCTGACGGTCTTTTCTCGACGGGTTTAGCAGCCGTAGATCAGGTCCACCGTCTCTAAGTCTGTCACATATCGTGAAGTTCTCTTAGGAGGAATGTGAAAGTGAAGCGCCCCTGTGTTCTCGCCTGTCTTGTCGTCATTAGCGCCCTTCTGTCCACTAGATTCGCACAGAATCAATCAATCGGTTAAGCAAGCGCCCGGCAAACCAATGTTCACTGCATTCGTCGCGGCAATCCAGAGCAAGCTCTCGCCGCAGCCGCCGCTGGAAGCAATGTCCCCATGTGGTCCAGCAGCTTTACGTTTCGGGGAACGAACCATCCTTTCACCATGGTGGGAACGGATCCCTGGTCGACGAATGTGACCACTAACGCCCACTGGTCATCATTCCCGTGAAGTTCAAGTTCGGGTCAGTCGCTATCTCTCCCGGACAGGTCGCCTGCGGCGATACGAAGGGCGCCCAGTTCCGAGTGCTCAACTCGCCCCTGCTCAAGAACTTTCCCTTCGTCTCGGGTACGACCAACGTCGGCACCCCACAGTACATCGACGCATTCCAGCGAGCCAGCTTCTGGAATTCAGTCGGCAGCGTCAACACCAATTACCATGTCAGGTTCGCTCCTGTTTCTACCAAGCCGGTTCAGACGATTGTCGTGCCTGCAGGCGTTGGACACATCCTAGGTACGTTTTGCGGAAGGCAGAAGGTCGGTGCAGCCGACATCAATTTCTTCGATACGGTCGCCCAGACATTGATCACGAGGCTGGCGATTCCTCCCACCAGCCTGGCTCTCTTCCTGGACTATGACGTGTTCCTGACTAGCGCAGGAGGATGCTGCATTCTGGGCTATCACAGTGCGACCCTAAGCAACCAAACCTATGCCTTCGCGGCCTACAGCGACCCGGGAATTTTCAGTGTTCCGATTCAAGACGTTCACGCGCTCAGTCATGAATTGGGCGAGTGGATGGATGATCCGCTGGTCAACAATGCAACACCAGTATGGGGGAACATTGGACAGGTCACCGGGTGCCAAAGCAATCTCGAGGTGGGAGATCCGCTCACTGGTACGGCTTTTACTGCGACTCTGAACGGATTCACCTATCACCCACAAGAACTCGTGTTCTTATCGTGGTTCTCGCGGGATGTGCCATCCATCGCGGTTAACGGTTTCTATTCCTTCAATGGAACATTTACGACGCCGGCGGCGGCGTGTCCGTAAGCTCGTCGAGAGTTCATCGCTGCGTTCGTCTGGCAGCCCTGCTACGGCGCGCCTGAAGGCATGCCCCTTCAAACCTATGAATCACAGCACTGCGCTGAGGAGGCGCAACTGTGACTCCTAGCGAGAAAACCCGCCGGTCGCACATCTGCAACCGTTTTCCGCGGACAAGAGTGTCCGCGCCACACTTGCTACTCGATACGGAAGAACTGGGCCATGTTGCGGAACTTGTTGTAGCGCGAGGAGACTAGTTCGTCGGGCGACATTTTCTTGAGATCGGCGTAATGCTTCTGGAGCGTTACATCTAGCAGGAGAGCGGCGGCATCGTGGTCGGTGTGAGAACCGCCTTCGGGTTCGGGCACTGTGCCGTCGATACAGCCCAGTTCCACCAGATCCTTGGCGGTGATGCGGAGCGCTTCCGCAGCCAAACTTTTCTTGCTGGCGTCTCTCCACATGATCGAAGCACAACCTTCGGGAGAGATCACGGAATAGATTGAGTTCTCCATCATGAGGACACGATCGGCGACGGCGATGGCAAGTGCGCCTCCGCTCCCACCCTCACCGGTGATAGTTGTAATGATGGGAACCTTGAGGCGGGCCATCTCGCGTAAGTTGTGCGCAATGGCCTCGGCCTGTCCACGCTCTTCCGCGCCCAGCCCGGGATAAGCGCCGGGGGTATCGACGAAAGTGAAGATGGGGCGTCTGAACTTCTCGGCGAATTTCATTGCCCGTATCGCCTTGCGATAGCCCTCAGGATTGGGCATGCCGAAATTTCGATAGACCTTCTGCTTGGTGTCGCGCGCCTTCTGATGGCCGACGATTAACACATCGTCTCCGTGAAAGCGGGCCATGCCACAGACGATTGCCGGGTCGTCGGCGAAGCCCCGATCGCCGTGAATCTCGCTCCAATCGGAGAAGATCCGCTCTACGTAGTCGAGCGTGTAGGGACGCTGGGCATGGCGAGCAAGCTCGGTCTTGCCCCAGGCATTCATGTGAGAGTAAATCTCTTTGCGCAGAGCCTCCACGCGCTCACGCAATTGATGGACCTGCTCGAGGGCACTATGGTCCTGAGCCGCTACGGGCTCGAGCTGGGCTAGCTGCTGCTCGACTTTCTCGAGTTCCTGTTGGGCTTTAATAGCAGAATCCATCGTTTTGCCATTGCCGTTTCTGGAGTTGGCCCAGCCGCCTTCCACCATGGTCAGTAGAAGATCGGAGGCGGCTACGGGATCGGGAACTTCGGTGCGTGCCTGCACGGCCACGGCTGCACCGCTGTTTCGATTTCGTTTCAGGGCTGCCCTCCCGAACTCTCAGAGTGTCCTCACGAGCGGCTTGGTCGAACCCGGCGCGAAAGCCTCACTGGCTAAAAACCAATGTTCCCAAGACTGCGGTGCGGCACGGCTGAAGCCGTGCCCTCCCCCACTCGATTATGAGAACACCTTTAGTTAGTCAACGATGCGCACCGCACCGCGACCGCATAATTCTTCGACCCGGGCGATGAAGTTCCGGTCCGGTTGGACATTATAGCCTTCCGCCTCCATGACGACCATGAAATCGCCCTGGCGTTCCACGTCAAATAACACTTTGGACTCGCCTTTGTGTTCGATGAAAAGGGAGTGCAAGGCCCCAACAGTGGAGTCGGTTGCGGTCTCCAGCGGAATGCGAATGCGAAGAGAACGCGGCAGCTTGGGCTTGGCTTCTTCGAGCGGAATAATTTCGCTGACCAGCAACTTCGGATTGGAGCCCTCTTCCACGCGCACGCCACCGCGCACCAAGACAGGAACTTCGAGTTTTACTTTCTCTTGCAGTCGCCGAAATGCCTCAGGAAAAACCAGCATGTCGACGGAACCTAACATGTCTTCAAAGTTCGCTTGGGCGTAGAACTCGCCCTTCTTCGATTTGAGAACACGTACGTTGCAGATCACTCCGCCAGCGTAAATTTCATCTTTCCCGGTCGAGGATTTGAGAGCACAGATGTCTTCGGTGGTGAGAGCGCGGAAATCCTCGAGCTTGTCCTTATATTTTTCCAGCGGGTGGCCTGTGATGAAAAATCCGAGAATTTCCTTCTCTGCAGCCAACCTCTGATGCTCGTCCCAATCGGGCACGTTGGGAAGCTTGTCGTTGTGGTCGTGATTCTCATCCTGCTGAAAGACACCGAACAAGCCGTGCTGGCCGCATTCGGCGTCACGCTGGGCTTTCTGCGCTCTCTCCATGGCTTTGTCAATGACGGCCATCAACTGAGCACGGCGACCGAGCGAATCCATGGCGCCGCTCTTGATCAGCGATTCCAAAACGCGCTTATTCAGCAGTCGCAGGTCTACCTTCTCGCAGAACTCAAAGATAGATTTGTATTCTCCAAGCTGCTTGCGACCGGCAACGATGGACTCAATTGCGTTGTGGCCAACGTTCTTGACGGCAGCAAGCCCAAATCGAATGGCGGCACCGTGCGGGGTGAAATTCGCGTCGCTGACATTGATATCGGGTGCTTCGACCGCAATGCCCATCTCGCGGCACTCGTTGATGTACTTCACGACATCGTCGGTATTGCCAGTAACCGAGGTCAAAAGCGCAGCCATGAATTCCACGGGGTAATGCGTTTTCAGGTAAGCAGTGTGATAGGCGAGCAAAGCATAAGCGGCGGAATGCGACTTATTGAAGCCGTATCCGGCAAATTGCGCCATGAGATCGAAAATCTTTTCGATCTTTTTATTCGGGAAACCGCGTTGGGTTGCGCCCTGCACGAAGCGCTCGCGCTGCTGCGCCATTTCTTCGGCTTTTTTCTTGCCCATGGCGCGGCGGAGAAGATCAGCTTCGCCTAGCGAATAGCCGGCTAGGCGGTTGGCAATCTGCATCACCTGTTCCTGGTAGACGATAACGCCCAAAGTTTCGGCCAGGATTTCCTTTAATTCCGGAAGTTCATATTCGATTTTTCGTCGGCCGTGCTTGCGCTCAATGAAGTCATCGATCATGCCGCCCTGGATTGGACCGGGGCGGTAGAGAGCATTCAGAGCGGTCAAGTCTTCGATCGAATTCGGTTGATAACGGCGCAGCACATCGCGCATCCCGTGCGATTCAAACTGGAACACGCCCGAGGTCAGACCTTTGTGAAAGACCTTTTCGTAGGTTTCGTTATCCTCGAGCGGGATATCTTCCAGCGTCATCTTCTGCTCTCGCACCGGCTCGATGAGTTTCAGTGCGTCGTCGAGAATGGTGAGCGTGGTGAGGCCGAGAAAGTCCATCTTCAACAGGCCCATCTTCTCGATGGCGACCATGTCGAAAGCAGTCACGATTTCGTCGTTCTTGGTTTTGTGCAGAGGAACGAGTTCGGTCAAGGGGCGAGGGGCAATCACCACGCCGGCCGCGTGCACCCCCGAGTTGCGCACCAATCCTTCCAGCTTCAAGGCAGTGTTGAGCAGTTCGCGGACTTGCGTGTCTTTGTCGTACGCCTCCTGCAAAGCTGGCGATTCCTTTATGGCATCTTCCAGCTTGATATTCAGGGTGCTCGGAACCATCTTGGCGATGCGATCGACGTCGATATAGGGGATGTCCATGGCGCGGCCAACGTCCTTAATTGCGGCCTTGGCAGCCATGGTTCCGAAGGTGATGATCTGCGCCACATTCTCGCGGCCGTACTTACGCGTGACATAGTCGATGACCTCGCCGCGCCGGTTCATGCAGAAGTCGATGTCGATGTCGGGCATCGAGACGCGCTCAGGGTTCAAGAATCGCTCGAAGAGTAGTTCGTGCTGGAGGGGATCGATGTCGGTGATGCCGAGTGAGTAGGCGACGAGTGCGCCGGCGGCGGAACCGCGGCCCGGTCCCACGGGGATATTGCGCTCCTTGGCGTATCGGATAAAGTCCCAGACAATGAGGAAATACCCGGAAAACCTCATCTGCTGGATGATGCTGATCTCGCGCGTCAAACGAGGTTCGTAGTCCGTAAGACTGTGCTTCAGCACACCATGATCGGCCTGCTGCCGCAATATCGCCATGCGCCGCGCGAAACCTTGGCGGGTAACGTGTTCGAAGTAGCTGTCGAGCGTGTATCCCTCGGGCACCTCGAAGTGCGGGAACGGGCTACTAACTTTCTCGAGCCGCATATTGCATCGCTCCGCGATGGCCACGGTGGGCGCGAGGACATCGGGCGAATTCTTAAAGACACGCGCCATCTGCTCATAGCTCTTCACGAAGAACTGATTGCCGTGGAACTTCATCCGGTTGGGTTCCTGGAGGGACTTGCCGGTCTGAATGCAGACCATCACGTCCTGGGCGTGAGCATCGTCTTGGCAGAGATAGTGGCTGTCGTTGGTGGCCACCATGGGCACGCCTAGTTCCTTCTCAAGGCGGAAAAGATCGGGGTGAATCTTGTGCTCTTGCTCCAAGCCCTGATCCTGAATTTCGAGAAAGAAATTGTCTTTGCCGAAAATATCGCGGTAGGTGGCTGCGACTTCGCGGGCCGAAGCATATTTTTCCTCAGTGAGGAATTCGGCGACCTCGCCTTTCAAGCAACCGGAGAGTCCTATGAGTCCCTTGGAGTGTTCGGAAAGGAATCGCTTGCTGACGCGTGGTTTGTAATAGAAACCGTGAAGAGAAGCTTCCGACGTGATGCGCATCAGGTTGCGATACCCCTCTTCATTTTCGGCCAGCACCAGCAGATGGTTGTAGGTATCGCCCTCGGCCGGGGTCCGCTCGATATTGTGGTCTTCCTTTTTGCAGATGTAGAGCTCGCAGCCGACAATCGGCTTGATTCCTTCTTTGTGCGCTGCGTTGACAAAGTGAACAGCGCCGAAGATGTTGCCATGATCGGTCATGGCGACTGCCGGCATACCCAACTCTTTCACGCGGGATACGAGCTTCTCCACGTCGCAGGCGCCGTCAAGCATCGAATAATCGGTATGCAGGTGCAGGTGAACGAATTGGGACATGAATCCTGGGGTATGTATGAATTGAGGGTATTCGTATTGTAACTGGTATTGGCAGCGTGGCAACGCCCCAGAATAGTGCAGGCGCAGAAATCATTGCCCCTAGCCATTCATCTGGGGGCTTGGGCTTTAACCGCCTCCGACGTGTGGACCCAATAGGAACGAACTTCGTAAAGCTTGAAATCAGTGTTTTCATAGGCAAGACAAATGGAATGAGGAACGACCGGTCCTGGTCGAAAATTGCACCGGTTACGATGTGTGTTGCGTGGATGTGCTCCATGTAGTGCCACAGGTCCACGTCTCCGGTGCACTGCTATGGTGATGCACCGCGCGAGCTATACAGCCCCGGCGCCTGGGACGCGACGTAATCAATGTCGCCTGCAGGCTGGTGCTTTCCCGAATCGTGCGGCACAGTTCATTGAAAGTGGATGAGCCATCCATCGCTGGTATGGGGCCAAAGTTTGTGTGTAAGTAAGTAGTTGTATATCCCGCCGCAATCAGAACCAGCAGCACCGAGAGTGCACACATGCGGTACGATCGGGGCAGTCGCGCAGTCCGTCTTTGCAATCCAAGCAGTGCGAGGAAAACACAGAGTGGAATGTGCGGGAACATGAAACGGAGTCCCGGAAGAGGAGACGGCCACATCACCACAACAATCAGGTAGGGCAGAAGGAGAAATTCCACAACCGTCAGGCCCACGTTCCAGCG
>Ga0126381_100008967_pt1 | contig 11212 bp, 7 predicted proteins | sample PanSoiMetPlot_28_FD_96465 | JGI IMG/M metagenome (GOLD analysis project Ga0126381, IMG submission 96465) | Tropical forest soil microbial communities from Panama - MetaG Plot_28 | ecosystem: Environmental > Terrestrial > Soil > Tropical forest > Bulk soil | place: Panama | collected 2016-02-17 | reverse complement strand
TACGCCGATGATCTCCGGTGCTGTTTAGTGCAGATGAACTCAACGCGGCGATCGCATCATCGACGCTCTCGACTGTGAAAGGCGGAGATGCCCTTCGAGACGATGCGTCTCAAGTGACCCCTAACATGCGCGTGCAGCGGTCTCGCTCATCGCCTTCGGCTGCGGGTTTCTTCCGTCGCGACAGACGGTAGTTCTTGGCCGCCCGCGTGCGGGAGTGCCGCATAGGCGCGCCTCCCGCCCGGTGCCCCGCCACGGGGCGTAAAATCTTGCCGTTTCCTGGAGGTGCCGATTGCGCGCTCGAACCCTCGGCCCGCCTTACCTCCTACGCTTTCTCCTCTTCGGGTCCGTCATGTTCGTTGCCGGTCCCCCTGCCTCGAGCAGAGCTCAGGTGGCGCGCACCGAAATCCATCCTTTCCCGTCAATGACGATCACTGATCAAGAGTTCCTGATGGGGCGCAAGGACGGCAAACCCGTCACGCTTGGCGGGGAACTTCGCCTGCCGAGGCCCGGAACGGATCGGCTTCCGCTTGTTGTCCTGCTACATGGCTCCAGCGGCGTATCGAGCTATGTAACGGATTGGGTCCAAGACCTCAATTCGATGGGCTTTGCGACCTTCCTCATCGACAGCTTCACGGCGCGGGGCATTGTGAACACCAACTTCGATCAGGCTCAACTGGGTCGTCTCACGATGATCCTTGAGGCCTATGGGGCGCTTGATCGTCGTGAAGCATCCAAGGGTTGACCCGACGCGAATCGCGCTGCGGGGAAGCGGGGTCAACCTATTCGACCTCTTCTCGCCCCGCTAGACCTGCCCGGCGCCGTTAACAACCCCTAAATCGCGGGGGCCGCTGGGTCATGCCTCTCCGGCGGAATTGATGTAGCGTCGAACCTCTTCCCGGAGGCGCGGATGTGTTTTCGAACCACCGCGAAGGCCGCCCAGCCCAACCTACTACTGTCCAGTTGCGTCGTTTTCTCCTTAGAAAAACGGAGGGAAGCGCTATGCGAAGAGTCGGAAGAGTATCGTTCGCGGTTGTCTGCATCTCGGTCGTTTTCGCGGGAAGCATCAGCGCACAGACCACAGCGCCTCAGAAACCAGTCGCATCGGAGTCGCGACCCGCGGCCTCCGCGGTGGCAGCACCCAAATACGGAACGGCGAACCTGACCTACCTGAGGGTGGCCGGCATCGAGTTCTTCCCGCCCGTCGAGAGTGGCTACAACAACTGGAACGGTATTGGCCGCTTCCCGACGGCACAGGAGGAAATGGACGCCCCATTTCATCTCCCCGGCGGCGCGATCATCGACTACCTCGAGATCGATTTCTGTGACTACCTTGACCCGCAAGATATACAGCTTTACTTGATCGACTGTGCCCAGCCTGGGGGGACTTGCAGTCAAGTGGCCAATGTCAACTCATACGGCGCCCCGGGCTGCTCTCAGATCTCCACGAGCGGCATCAACTACCAGGTGGACAATGTCGCTCACGGGCTCTATCTCCAGGCCCTCTTCGGTGCGGTCAACAATTCGAACCTGCTCCTCATGGGTGCCCTTGTGGGTTATCGGCTACAGGTCAGTCCGCCGCCTGCGACTGCAGACTTCACGGACGTCCCAACGTCGAGTTCTCAGTTTCAGTTCATCGAGGCGCTCTACCACTCCGGGATCACTGCGGGGTGCGGCGGCGGCAACTTTTGCCCGAATAGTCCTGTAACACGCGGACAGATGGCGGTGTTTCTCGCCAAGGCGCTTGGCCTGAATTGGCCATGAGGGGATCCGTATTGCAGCCGCCTCGCTCGCGGCTGACGCGCCACACGTTAGGCCGACTAATGTTTAAGAGTGGCGCATGAAGGCGATTTGTCTGCGAGCCCGAGGTGGCCCCGAGGCGCTTGCCTACGGCGAGGTGCAGCAGGCCCGTCCCGGGGAAGGCGAGGTGCTGGTACGGGTTCACGCCGCTGGCGTCATCCAAACGGAACTCTCCTGGGTCCCGACCTGGACCACTCGGGCGGGAGGGCCGCGCCCATTCCCGGTCATCCCCGGACACGAATTCTCAGGCGAGATCGCCACCCTAGGGGCTGGTGTCAGGGATGCGGGTGTGGGGGACCTGGTGTACGGACTCAATGACTGGTACCGGGACGGCGCGTCCGCCGAATACTGCGTGGCGAGCGTAGCCGATATCGCGGGTAAGCCGGCTGGCGTCGATCACGTTTACGCAGCCGCCACACCGATTTCCGCTTTGACGGCTTGGCAGGGGTTGGTCGAGCGGGCCGGTCTCGCGGCGGGCCAGCGGGTGCTGATCCACGGCGCGGCCGGGGGCGTCGGCACCCTTGCCGTGCAGCTCGCCCGCTGGCGCGGCGCTCGGGTAATCGCCACCGCCTCGGCAGCCAACCTCGACTTCGTGCGCAGCCTCGGGGCCGACGAGGTGATTGACTACCGGGCCGAGCGGTTCGAGGATGTGGCCCGGGACGTGGACGTGGTCTTCGACACGGTCGGAGGGGAGACGCTGGAGCGGTCCTGGGACGTGCTCAAGCACGGCGGCCGGCTGGTCACCGTCGCCGCTTCCGGGGAGCAGACGACCGACGAGCGCGTCCGTGCCGCGTACTTCATCGTGGAGCCGAGCCGGACACAGCTGGCGGAGATCGCACGGCTGATCGAGGGCGGCGCGCTCCGCCCAGTCGTTGGCGCCGTGTTCCCGCTCGCCGAAGCGCGCCAGGCGTATCAGCACAAGCCTGTCCGCGGCAAGGTCGTCCTACGCGTGGTGGATTAGGTGAAGCAGCTCAAGCGGCGAGCCGCTACGTCGAGGCTGGTGGCGATTTGGTCTCGCTCATGGAGGTCGGAGGGTGGTCTCAGCTTTCGCTGGTTCAGCGGTACGCAAAAGCCTCTTAGGATCGGATCAGGTTCACGCTCGAAAAGCTCGCCAATGGCACACCAGATAGCACACGGCAGATTCAGCCCGCAGGAGCCGTTTAGTGCAATTCCCCGTGATGTTGTTTAGACTGAGCCGCTTTCACGCCGCCGGAGAGGTGGGTGAGTGGCTGAAACCAGCGGTTTGCTAAACCGCCATAGGGGCCTAAACCTCTATCACGGGTTCGAATCCCGTCCTCTCCGCCATTCTTTCGACCTCGATCGTTCATACAGCATGAGCAGGACGAACAGAACCGAGAGGGCCGCGAAGAGGTGCTTCAACGTGTGGCCGCTCACGATGTGGCCGAGCCCGTAGACGCGGAGATCGCCGGCCTCGAAGAGCTTTGCCACCCCATAGCTGACCGTCGCGGACCAGAGAAAGGCGTCTCCGGGAAGACGCGCCGGAAAGAAGATCATCATCGCGAGAATCAGGAGCAGAGAACCGAATTGCACCGCGGCGTAAGGCCGCAGATCCCCGACTCCACTCGCTTCGCCCAGATCCCAGTACACGACGCTCGCCGCGCCCACGAGGACGAGCGGCACGAAAGCCGCCCTCGCGAACCTCGTGCTCACGCGCTCGGCCAGGAGCGCCGTCAACAGTCCCATGAACCCGAGCGTCATGGGCAGGCGATCCCAGAAGAGCCGTGCGTTGTCCGGAGCCAGGTGGTAGTACGACGAACCGACCGCCGTCAGGGCCGTGCCCGCGAAGAGGACCAGATAGGGCCAGCGCTCCCAGCGCGTCACGAACGCCCTCTCCGCAATCGATCCGCGGACCAACTCGAGAACACCCGCCAGGCCGACGATCGCAAACAGAATGTTCGACAGGACGTCGAGCGCGTTCGGTACGCCGAAGATCGTCCGCTGGTCCGCGAATCGGTGGTACGACGGGTCCTGCGGCAGCCGCGGAAGCGACAGCGTCGCCACGATCACCACGACGCCGACCAGTGCCAGACCGACGCCGCGCGCTCTGATGGAGAGTTTCACGCCTCCAGTATCGCAGCCGATCCATCCCGCGGAGCTCGACGATCACGGCAGATGGAACGTCTTCGTGAGGAGCCGACCACCGAAGGTGGACCCTCGGCAGTAGGCAGCGACGAGCCAGCGCTGGCGAAGCCAGCGCTGCTCTCGGCGCTTACTCGAATCGTTCCAGAGAGACGCGCTGCCTACGGCAGATGGAACGTCTTCGTGAGGAAGACCGCCATCTGCGCGCGCGTGTTCGGGTTGTTCGGACAGTAGTTCCCGCCTCCGCAGCCTCCGGTAATGCCCTCGGCGGCGAGCTGCTCGATCCAGTCGGCAAACAGACTCGGGCACGTGACGTCCGTGAAAACGCCGGTGCAGGCCGGCGGCACGTAGCCCGGACCGTGCTCGACTTTCAGCAGGAACACCGCCATCTGCGCGCGCGTGACCGGGGTCGACGGACAGTAGTTGCCTCCTCCGCAACCGGCCGTGATGCCTTCGTGCGCGAGCTGCTCGATCCAGTCGGCGAAGAGGCTCGGGCAGGGCACGTCTCCAAAAACACCGGTACATGCGGGCGGCGCGTAGCCGGAGCCGTGCTCCGCCTTCAACAGAAAGACCGCCATCTGCGCGCGCGTGACCGCCTCGTCCGGGCAGTAACTCCCGGAGCCGCAGCCCGCCGTGATTCCCGCTCGGAAGATCTTCTCGACGAAATCGTGGAAGGGATCGGTCTGCGGGACGTCGAGGAAGTCGGCGAAGAAGGCCTTTGGGTGCGTCGCGGACGCGGGGCTCGTACCAGGGTTCGTGACCGTAACGTCGTTGAGAGTTCCCGGTGAAAGGAGCGGCGTGAAGAGATACAGGAATGTCGAGCCGGCAATCGTCGTCGCCGTTCCGCCCACGCTGCCTACGGTCACGGCCGCGCCGGCGGAAAAGCCCCCACCGAGAACGACCAGCGCCGCGCCGCCTGCAGCCGTGCCCGACGACGGCGAAACCTCGTTGACGGCGAGCGCACTGTTTGTGAAACGAACGATCCCTCCACCGCCGAGCGGGCTCGCGCCGCTTCCGTAGATGAATCCGTCGGCCGCCTGCATGAAGTCGCCGGCATAACACGCCGGCAGGTTCGTGACGTTGCCGTCGTAGTCCATCGTGAAGACCGTCCCGCTGTTGCTGCTGAACGCGCCGTAGAACTTGCCCTGGGAGGCCACCCAGAAAAGCTCCGTCGGGTTGGCGCCATCCGTGCCGTCGAAGACGTGTTTGGTATCGAGATCGAAGCTGTCCGGAATGGTCTTGAAAACGGTGCCTGCTCCCGGCTCACCGCCGTAAAAGGTCGTGCCCCACAGATCGCCGTCCGCGTTCGTCAGAGCCGCCATGGGAGTCGCACCGTCAGGACCTCCGAAGCTGTACTGCGGCCTGATATCACCGTCCATACTCATGTTGAAGACCATCCCCATTCCGTATGCGCCGCCCTGCGAAGTGGTTCCGTAGAACTCTCCGTATGCGGCGATGAGCGGACCGTTGGGAGAGGCCCCGGCCATGTCCAGGTTGAAGTTGGCGATCGTGGCGAAATTCCCCGACGAGTCGATACGGAATGCCGTTCCGTTTCCGAAGGGCGTGACGCCATAGAAGTTGTGATCCGGCCCTTCGACGAGACCCGAGGGGGACCCTCCATCGGTTCCGTCGAGGCTGTGGAGAGTCGTCACGCCTCCGTCGTAGCCGGTCCGGAACACCGTTCCGTATCCGGCCGATCCTCCCGATTCGGTTGTGCCATAGAGGTTCCCGTCGGTGCCCTGAACGAAGGCGGCACGGGGGTGGGCGCCTTCCGTACCGCTGAAATTGTGGAGCACGCTCACAACCCCCGCGGAGCTCAGGCGGATGATCGTTCCCAGGTCTTGAGGGCCGCCGCGGTACGTCGTGCCGTAAAGATTGCCGTCCGCCGCCTGGAGAAGCGCCGCGGACGGTTGAGCCCCGTCGAACCAGCCGAACTGACGCAGCGTCGCGAGGTTCCCGGCGCTGTCGAGCCGAAAGACCGATCCCGCGATGGAGGCATAGCTGCCCGGCCACCAGGAGCTCGTGGTCGTGCCGTAAAGGGCCCCGTCGCTTCCCGGAATCATCGCGACCTGCGGGCTGGCTCCGTCGTTTCCGCTGAAAACGTGCGAGATCGTGACGTTGCCAGAGTCGTCCATCCGGTACACCGTTCCGTAAAGGCATTCGCCTTCGCCAATGCTCGTCGTTCCGTAATACGCCCCGTCGGAGCCCTGAACCAGAGCCGCCATCGGAAGGTAACCCTCGGTGGACGGATCGAATTGATGGAGGGTCGTCGGCGATCCGGAGGCGTCGATGCGGACGATCGTGCTCGGCCCCGCCCCGTTGTCAGCGGTCTTCGTCGTTGCGAGAAAGTCGCCCGAAGCCGTCTGGATGAGGCCAGAGATCGACGTATTGAGCCCAAACGCATGAATCACGGCGACGCCGCCGGCCACATCCAGGCGAAAAACGGCGCCTCCGTTGCTCGTCGTCCCGTAGAGCTGACCGTCAGCAGCAAGGAGAAGCTCGGCAACAGGATGAGCTCCATCGACCCAGAGAGAGAAGCTGTGAAGTGAACTCAGAGCTCCACCCGTATCGATGCGGAAAACGGTCCCGTCACCGTTGGCGCCGCCCGACCGCGTCGTCCCATACAACTTTAGATCGGCTCCTTCGACGAGACCCGCGCGCGGATCCCGACCATCAGCGCCGCCGAAACTGTGGAGCAACGTCACGTCTCCGGTGGCGTCCATCCGGAACACCGCTCCGAGGTTGCTCGCTCCGCCTTTGGTCGTCGTTCCGTAAAAGTTGCCGTCCGTCGCCCGAACCAATCCCGCAGCCGGATTCGCACCGTCTGCATAGGCGAAGCTGTGCAGGGTCGTCAGGTTGCCGGAGGAATCCATGCGGAAGATCGTCCCGACGCCGCTCGAGCCGCCCCAATACGTCGTCCCATAGAAATACCCGTTCGGGGCCTGCACCAGGCGACTGACGCTCGACGCGTCGATTCCGGTTGGCTGACCCGAGTTCCGAAACGCGTGCACGACTTCGTACGTCTGCGCCGCCGAGACCACCGCCAAGAACCAACCCACCAGGACAGCGATTGGAAGTTCCCACCGGAACGTTCGGGCCTCCGGGAAACGAAGGCCGTTCGTGGAAGTTTTCATCGCCGCCTCCTTCCTGTCCGCAACAGGCGTCCCAGGCCTGAAGGGGCAAGAGCAGCTTTTCGCGCGTCCGGTCGTTTGTCCTGATTCGTTTCCATCAATCGATCCGGATTTCGGCTGCGGGCGCGGTACCATCCGCGGCGGTGCGGAAGGCCCTCGCGATCATCGCCGTCGTCGTCGCCGTGCTGGGCGGCTTGTGGGTCTACCGGAATTCCTCGATTACGCGGCTGCGGGCCGAGTACCGCCCCTGGATGGACCGTCTCGGCCGCTGGCGCGACGCATGCGAAGCGGCGCGGCGCGCGGTCCGGAGCCGCGAGGCGACCGCGGCGGATCCCGACGGTACGGCCCAGCTCCGGACTTGGGCCTGGCAGGATCTCGAGCGCCTCGGCTACGTGGACTACCGTGTCGAGAAGCCGTCGCACGACATCCGGCCCGATCGCGAAACGACCTCGGGGCGCGTCGTGTTCACGGTCGGCGGCTTTCGCGCCGACGGGGCGCGCGTCGAACGCGCCGCGAGCACGCAGGTCACGGAGACGTACGCGGCCGGGATCTCGCACGGTTCCCTCCGCTTCGAGCAGCCGCTCTGGAACCGCGTCGAGACTTCGCCCCGGTTTCACGACGTTACGGCCGAGGCCGGACTCGGGGCGCCCCGTCGAGATCCTCCCTTGAAGCTCGTCAACCACCTCCTCGCCGACCTGTGGCCGGGTTCGGGCGTCGCGGTGCTCGACTACGATCAGGACGGGTACGAGGATCTCTTCGTCGCCGACGGCGTGCGCTCGATCCTGTATCGCAACGACGGCCACGGGCACTTCACCGACGTGACCGAGAAGGCCGGGCTCGCGAAGTCGTCCACCGAGGGCATCGCGGCGACGGGCGTCGCGGCCGGCGACATCGACGGCGACGGCTATCCCGACCTCTTCATCACCGACGCCTTCGGCCCGGCACGCCTGTTCCACAACCGCAGCGACGGCACCTTCGAAGAGACGACCGCGACCTCGGGCATCACGGTCCCCGGCAACGCGCGGTCGGCGGCGTTCGCCGACGTCGACGGCGACGGCGACCTCGACCTCTTCGTCTGCGTGACGGGCGACTACTACCACCAGATGCCCGATCCGCCCTTCGACGCCAACGACGGCAAGGAGAACTTCCTCTATTTGAACGACGGCCACGGACACTTCACCGACGCGACGAAAGAGTGGGGGCTCTCCGGGATGGCGCGCTGGAGCCTCTCGGCGCTCTTCCAGGACTACGACCAGGACGGCCACGTGGATCTGATGGTGACCAACGACTTCGGCCTGAAGAACCTTTACCGCAACGCGGATGGCCGCCGTTTCGTCGACGTCGCGAAGAAGACCGGAACGCGCGCCCGAGCCTACGGCATGTCGGGGACCTGGGCCGACTTCGACGGCGACGGCCGGCCGGACGTGTACACGACCGGAACCGACACGCAGTGGTACTTCATCCACGAGTACCCCTCGGTGCCCGTCGGCTTCTTTGGGCGACTCTTCCTGCCCTTCGCGATCCGGTGGTGCGAGGACATGGCGCAGGGCAACACGCTGCTCCTTCAGAAGCCCGACCACACGTTCGAGGACGCCACCGCGCGCTCGGGCGCGCAGCACGCCGGCTGGAACTGGAGCTCGATCGCCGCCGACCTCGACGACGACGGCTGGCCCGACATCTACGCGACCAACGGACTCTGGGGCGACGGGCGCGACCGCGACGTCGAGCTCGAGTTCTGGTGGGAGACGCTCGCCTACTGGGACGACTATGTCGCAGGCACGAAGACCTTCGACCGGAAGGGCGCGGGCGTCGCGGGGATGGAGCGCGACCGCTACTTCCACAACCGCGGCGGCGCGGCGGCCGGCGCGCCGCTCTTCGAGGAGCGTGCGTTCCTCGACGGGCTCGACGTGCAGTCCAATGGTCGCGCCGCTGTCGCCTTCGACGCGAACGGCGACGGCGCCCTCGACCTCTACGTCCGCTCGGTCGGAGCACCCGAAGCTCTCTTCCTCGGATCGCGCAAGGCGAACGAGCACTTTCTGCGGCTGCGCTTCGCCGGCGAGCCGGGGCGCGACAACCGCGACGGCATCGGCGTCGAGGTCACGGCCGTCCTTCCGGGCGGCCGCCGGATCGTGACGCAGAACGTCAACGAGAGCGGCTACCTCTCGACGGGAAGCCCGATCGTCCACCTCGGGCTCGGAGGCGCGACTCGGCTGGAGAAGCTCGTCGTCCGCTGGCCTTCCGGAAAAACGCAGGACCTCGGACCCGTCGAGGCCGTGGACCGCGTGGTCGTCGTCGACGAGACGTCGGGCCTGCGCGAGTTCGTGCCCCGCGGTCGGCGGTAAACTGGGAACCCTCATGGACGTAACTCGGACTTCTGCGGAACCCCTCGCGTACGACGTGGTCGTCGTGGGCGGCGCCGTCTCGGGCGCCTCGACCGCGATCCTGCTCAAGCGCGGCAACCCGAACCTGCGCATCCTCGTCATCGAAAAGAGCGAGAAGTTCGACTGGAAGGTCGGAGAGTCCACCGTCGAGGTGTCCGCGTACTTCCTGACGCGCGTCCTCAAGCAGTGGACGTACCTCTCGCGCGACCAGCTCCCGAAGCAGGCGTTCCGCTACTGGTTCTTCAACGACGAGGTGACGTGTCTGCGCGAGGCCTCGGAGACGGGACCCACGCAGATGGCGCGGACGCCGTCGTTCCAGCTCGACCGGGCCAAGCTCGACACGCACCTGCTCGAGCTCGCGGCGAAGGAAGGCAGCGAGGTCTGGCGCCCCGCGAAGGTCACGGCGTGGTCGCTCGGCGGCGAGGAGAGGGGACCCGAGGGCGCCGGCCTCAACCGGCTCACGGTCGAGAAGGCGGACGGGACGACGGCGGAGGTGTCGAGCCGCTGGCTCGTCGACGCGACCGGAAGGCAGGCGATGCTCGCCCGCAAACGCGGCGGCGTCACGCCGATCGATTCCCATCCGACCGCGGCGATCTGGGTCCGCTACAACGGCGTCAAGGACCTGGACGGTGTCGACTTCGCGGGCACGGACCCCGGCGATCCGTGGCAGCGGACCGTGATTGCGCCCCGGCGCGCCGCGACTAATCACTTCACGGGCTGGGGTTACTGGATTTGGTTCATTCCCCTCCACGACGGCGAAATGAGCGTCGGTCTGGTCTGGGACAAGCGGCTGGTCAACCCCGAGGGGCGCACGCCGCTCGAGAAGCTCACGCGCTTTCTCGACGGCAACCCGCTGACGCGCGAGCTGATCGAGGGCGCGATCCCGATCGAAGGAGACTGCCGCTACTACGCGCATCTGCCGTACTTCGTCGACAAGTTCGTCGGGCCGGGCTGGGCGTGCGTGGGGGACGCCGGCGGATTCCTGGATCCGTTCTACTCGCCGGGGTCGGACTTCATCGCGATCTCCAACACGCTGTCCACCGATCTCATCACCCGGTATCTGGATGGCGAGGATGTGGCCGACCGTGCGCGCAAGCACGACGATCTGTACCTGAACACCTATCGCGTGAACCTGACTCAGTACGAGGGTCAGTACGAGTTCTGGCAGAACGCGATGGTGATGACGGTCAAGATCTGCGCCAACAACATCCTGTACTGGGGCACCGAGTGCCTGCTGTTCTTCCACGACAAGTACGCGGATGTCGACTTCATGGCCTCGGTGCGGGGTGATTTGGAGCGCATCTGGGCGATCACGCGGCGCCTCGAGATGATGTACCGCGAGTGGAACGCGCTCGAGGATCGAGAGTGGCGGCGCGCGATCGTGCCGACGCAGGCGTTCCCGGGGATGTTCCAGCGCCACGTCGACATGGCCGGCGGCTTCGACGACGATGGCGTTCGGGCTCACCTTGCCGCCACCGCCGACATGATGGAGGCGTTCGCCGTCCTGGCGTTTTCGCGGGCTGCGCAGAACCTCGGCGATGCCGCGCCGGGCGAGGACGTCAAGATCAACCCCTACGCGGTGTCGTTGGATCCTGCTCGGTGGGAGGCTGACGGTATGTTCGACGGAACCGGGATGTCGCTGGCCGAGGCGCGTGAGACCGACGCGGCCGGGCTGCAGAACCTGTTCCTGGAGGCGGTGGCGCAGCCCGTTTAGGGGTTACGTCCCCTCGGGCCGGGTGAGGGCTTTGACGAAGTCCTCTAGCTGGTCGGTGCGCCAGCACTCGAACGCGGTGCAGTGCTTCT
>Ga0126381_100008966_pt1 | contig 11213 bp, 11 predicted proteins | sample PanSoiMetPlot_28_FD_96465 | JGI IMG/M metagenome (GOLD analysis project Ga0126381, IMG submission 96465) | Tropical forest soil microbial communities from Panama - MetaG Plot_28 | ecosystem: Environmental > Terrestrial > Soil > Tropical forest > Bulk soil | place: Panama | collected 2016-02-17 | reverse complement strand
TTGCGCTAGCCACGCATCCACGCCCCATTTTCGGCCCGCGCTTCCGATGGCGAGGCCAAGCGATGCGAGCACCGGAACCAGCAGTTCCCAAATCCACGCGGTCCCCCACTCCGAAACCCAGAGGCTGCCTAGATAGAGAAAAGACACAAATGCGGCGGGCCGCGTCAGCAGACCAAGAATAAGCAGGACGCCGAGAGAGATCTCGGTCAACGCTTGCATCGGAGCCGCCATCGCAGCGTGGCTTGCCGCCAATCCCATCACAGCTTTCCACAGGGCTGGGGCATGGTCGTGGGTGATGTAGTAATTGATGAGCCCCGCGTAACCAGCAGGTTTGTAGAGGCCCTTCCCTAGATTCTCAAAGAAGACCCACACGAACATCGCGCCGATCGTCACGCGTACGATTGCCAGACCACTGGCTGCCTGCGGTTCGCGGGGCATTCTGATCACCTCATTTTGCGGTCGAGTTGCGGTTGTTGCCATGGTGAACCTCGATCCAGTGGATGCTATATCAACCGTGAAAGTTACGAACGAAATGTTTGTTGTTTATTCGGCCTTCAACCATGTATCTGATCCCGTTAACTTGACCGCCACATCGGAATGTGATGGCCAGAGACCAGCAGAGGGCCTGCCTTCTTGTGACCTACCCAAGGCCGGGTGCAGGAACCTCGGCTTCTTCGGTCAGCGGCGATGATAGACAAGGCACTCAACTGAACGGCCCAGCCTCGTCATGGATGGTTCTCACTCGCATCCCAACTCCAGCGGCGACACTCGCGATTAAGCCATGAAGGAGGAAACGAGTGTATTGGACGAAGGTATGGATCGATACCTTGGTAGGAGTCGTGCCTTAAGAACAGAAGATAAACAAAAACAAGGCGGAAGGATTGGAGGCGCGGGTCGGAATCGAACCCGAGACGTCCTTTTTGATTCTGTAAGTTACATATCCTTCAATGGGTTAGATGAGCACGTTTGGCACGATGTACCCACCTGCAAGCACAAATTTAGCACGATTTTGCATTTTGGCCGGTCGAAGAGCAAACGGTGGCGAATCGCGGGGAGTGGTGGATATGCTGGCGATTCGGAAAGATCATCGTAAACCATATCCAGGAACGAAGCGCGGTGATCTCTTTCAGATCGTGTTGATTCATATTAAGGGCGGGTTTGCAGCGAGGCCAACAGTGGAAGATGCAAAGCGGCTCCAGATAGTAGCTCGCCATCATGGAGCAGTTGCTGTACTTCTGGCGACGTGGAGGAAAGGTACAGCAGCGAAATTCTACGCGCTACAGCAATCAAAATGGAGCGAAGTACATGATTTGACATCGGTGTTCGGTTAGAGAAAAAGGAACGTATGTGTGTCCGCTACCGACTCTCGCGCCGTAAGCAGATCATCGCCGAGCACTTCGACGCTCCCTTCGATGACGACCGGGAGCTACGCTACAACATCGCACCATCGCAGCCCGTTCCGGTAATCCGACAGACTGCGAACTCCGTGCGCGAGTTGTCCCTGATGCGCTGGGGATTGATTCCATCCTGGGCCACGGACCCGAGCATCGGATTCAAGACCATCAACGCGCGATCGGAGACGATCACAACTACCGCATCATTCCGCGATCCCTTCAGAACTCAGCGCTGCCTGATTCCCTCAGATGGTTTCTACGAGTGGGCGCAAAGCCGCAAGAACAAGCAGCCTTACTGCTTTGAAGTTGGCGATGGCGAGATCTTCGCATTCGCGGGACTGTGGGATCGATGGATCGATCCGCATGGCAAAGAGATTGAGAGCTGCACGATCATAACCACCAGAGCGAACGTTTACCTTTCCGATATACACGATCGCATGCCGGTGATACTTCCTTCCGGTGCATATTCATCCTGGCTGGATCCGGCGCTGCGCGACAACCGTATAGCGATGGGATGGCTAGTGCGGTATGCCGGTGCGATGAGACGATACGCCGTGAGTACAAGGACCAAACAAGTGCAGAGCGATGATGAAGAGTGCGCGAGCCCAGTAGAGACGGAGATCCCGCCCCAGGGTCGACTATTCGTGTAGATTCTCTCTAGCAAAAAAGCGCAGCTCATCGTGTCTGAGCCGCGCTTCCCCGCTTGAACCGATGCCTCTTACTTCTTGTCCAGGAACTCTTTGAAGTGCTTAGCGACGGCTTCTGCCATTGATTGCTGGTTCTTACCTCCACCCCGCTGCTTGTTCACGGAATAGGCCCACATCATCTTTGTGGAACTTGACTCGATGAGCTGTACGGAGACGCTACCCTTATCTTCAATACCGGCGCAATAAGCGAACAGGCAACGCGCGATCTTGCCGCCCGTTGATTCGGACTTTACTTCCACTGGCGCGGCTTTCAAGATATAGGTTGCTTTGGTTTGGTCGGTGACCACGTCAACCGGAACGTTCTTCTTCGACATCGCTGCAGCCAGGTAAGTTTCGAATCCCTGCTGGGGTTCGATGTAGACGGTCGGACGAGCCAGTTGCGCGAATGACGCGGACGCTACAAACAGAACGAACGCGAGTACAGCCTTCTTCATGGTTGCACGCCTCCTTAAAGCTCCGTTGTATCGTCCGGAATACTGAGGAACAAGTTACCAACGTAAGTGCGCTAACCGACTTTAACGTCCGTGAGCACCAGAGTGAACTTGGTCGAGAACGATGATGCCGAGTGTGCGAAGTGGTAGAGCTGAAAGCTCCGCCTATCTCCTTGCCTAAGTTTGCCTACTCGCCTAGCGCATACGGATTCATGGGATGGGCAAGGGGGGGAGGCGTCGGGGGCCCTCGGGGAATCTCGCAAAGTAGTGCTTTTGCCTTCTCGCAATATCCCCGCTAGTCGATCGCGCATCCCGCGCTGATTGCCTGAAACTGTTCGCGCGTTCTCCCGCCGCTTGTCGTTTGCGTTTCGTTGCCTCCTCGCTACGCCCTGATTCTCTTGCGGAGTTGCAGCCGATCCCACATGCGTAACTTTAGGTTTAAAGGAAGTACCGTCGCATCGCCCAGCCGATCATGCTATCCACTACCATATTCGGTATACCCAAGGCTCCCTCTGCGTGCCAACGAATTCGGACGTGGAGTCCGCGAAGCCGACCTCTCTTCAAATGGTACTAACGTGACAAATACGTGGGGTTCAGGATCGGGCGGGGGGCGGTCGAAAACGCGACTTGCAGCTTGCAGCAGTCAGGTGTGAGCTTCAGGTGTGTGAGCTTCAGGTGTTGCCACATCAAGCCTCCTGCGCTAAATTGAGCTACATTACCGACGTCGGGTCGTACTTACATCGCAGGGGTTCTGACCCAGCAGTACCCACTCGCTTTATGCTGCTGCCTCTTTCCTCAGGCAGCTGGGAGATTGCCCCCTCCATACGAGACCCTACAACGGTATGTCGGCTTTATCTGCAGGAAAGGATCTGTTGTTGGGATCCGGAGTCGGCGGGGATCGATCCGTTCGACCTTTGGAAGCCGCCGCAAGAGCGAAAAATGGCGGCATTCTTCACAGCGGAGAAGCAGTTGTGTTAGGCGAATCTCTCAAACCACTCGATCCAATCCTCAAGTTTTTAATCGGCGACGATATCTTCATATCGTATTCGCGCTTAGATGGCGCAACTTACGCGGCAGGCCTAGCGACAAGGCTCACGGGACTTGGATTCTCATGTCGCTTGGATCAGTGGGGAACGGAATCCGGCAAAGACATGCCGCAGTCCCTTCGTAATGCGCTAAGGCGAAGCGCGGCACTGGTGCTCGTCGGCACCGAAGGTGCCGCTCACTCCAGACATGTCAGAGATGAAGTGCAGGAACTGAAGCGGCGCGCACGACCCATCATTCCGATTGTTTTCGAAGGCGTACGCCTGCGTGAAGATAAGACGCCGAAGAGCGGCAGCGTTGTCCGTCTAGCGGAGTTGGATGCGGGGACCTTGGTGGCAAATACCGCCGAAGCCCTCTGGGCGGAGGCAATTGAGGGGCAACCAATCTTTTGCGAACACAATAGTCTGCTGGAGACCGGCGAACCGTCAGCCATGGTGCTAAACCGGATCGAGAAGACGTTCACATTTCGGACGAAGGATCAGAGGCTTCGGATATCGACCGCCGCAGCCACCGGGTTGCTTCTGCTGCTTATTGGGGCAAGCGTATGGGCCGCTGTCATGGCAAGCCGCAGCAACAAACGGGCCACCGCAGCGGCAGAATTGGAAACTCAGGCGCAGAAGAGAGCCCAGGAGCAAATGGCCGCTGCGAAGAAGGCCAGCGACGAGGCAGCGCGCCAGCGCCAGGTCGCCGCAGCGGCGCGGGTCGAGGCGGATCATCAGAGCCGGATTGCCGCCGATGCCGCTAAAACCGCCGAACGGGCACGGGGGATTGCGATTGGCCGCCAAGCATCGCTCGATGCCATGTCCAGCCGAACCAAGTCGATCGCCTTGGAGAAAGGATGGTCTGACCCTCTCCAGCACAGCGCGCTGCTCTCCATAGAAGCGGCGAGGCGCCTGTCCGGGAGAGGAATTCCGGCCGCGGATGCTGATCGCGCGCTGCGCGATGCGCTCGATCTCTTTCCCCGCGGCGTTCAGAAATACGCATACGAACGTGATATCGACGCGGCGCTCCTCTCAGCCACCGGCAAGTACTTTATTACCATCGAAGAAGATGCAGCGGTTCGGATCTGGGACAGCTTGACGCACGCCAGAATCGGCAACGAAATCAAATTGGAAGGCGGTCGTTTCGACCGAAGCACTCTTTTTAACGCCGGCCGAACGCTGATGATTGCGAAGCGCAATGGACGGCCGGTCGTGTGGCAGCTTCCGGGCGGAACTTTGAAATGGGAGTTGCGCGAGGCAGGCCTAGCCGCCTATCAGTTCAGCCAGGATGGCAAATATATCGTCGCGAACGTCTCTGGGTCCGAGAGCGGGGGGGCGGTTAACCGAATCGTCGTGTGGGATGCGGACAACGGCAGCAAGGTGGCTGAAACGGCATACCAGGGCACTCTGCACGGTTTCGCGCTAAGTCCGGACAACAAACGGCTCGCATTATCTCTGTCACCCGTTCCACGACAAAAGGGGGATGCCGCTGGCGAAGCAAACTCCGTCCAGGTGTGGCAGTTGGATCCTCCAGCCGCCAAACTCCTGATCGAAACCGAAGCCCCCAGAAGAGTGGTTGTTCGCTTCTCCAACGAGCCTGTGTTTCTCAGCCATCTGACATTCAGTCCCGGCGGGAAACTAATCGCGGCCAGTCTGGACTATCATGCCGTCGTCATGGACTCCGGCAGCCTGAAGGAATTGACCCAGATTGGCGGCCCTGAGCGGGACCCTGATCAGGTCAATAGCATGCAGAACGTGGAATCGATTGACAGGCTTGCATTCAGCCGCGACGGAAAGGCCCTAGGGCTCCTAGGAGACGATGGGGATTTCGAAACGTGGGACGTGCTGACCGGACGCGAGATCTGGCAGGCATTCGACAACAATGCGCGCTACGGCGGCTACTGGGAGCAGGACTACCTAAGGATCGAAGATGGCGGCGAAACTCGAGTCGTAGATGTAAGAACCGGAAGAGATGTCGCCCGCGTCCTACTGAAAGGCGCCCAAGAAGCAGACTTCGCCGCCGACGGCGAGCGCCTGCTCTTGTACGACAAGAGGCATGTATGGATCTATGACTCCGGAAGCGCCCAGCAGGTAGCGCGCGTCTGGAGACAAGGCGATTGGAGAATCGCTTCTCGCAGCTCCGATGGCAGGTTTGTGGCGGCCCGGAGTGGATCGCGATTGGCTGTGTGGGACGCCCAGGAGATGCGCGAGACTGCGACAGTGGACCACACGTGCGACCTAATGGACTGGGCCCCAGCAATCAGCGTAAGCGCAAGATACCTTTCGACCGCATGTTGGGACGGAACGGTCCATATCTGGAACACAACAACGGGTCAGGAAGTCTGGGTTATGAAAGATATGCCTGTGCTTGTCAAAGACGTGGACGATATCATCCAGCCGAACGTCTATTACATGGGGTTCACCCCGGACGATAAGTATTTTCAATTCGAGGCGGGGGATGGGGAGAAGGGAGGGTTGATTCGCGTCTGGGAAGTGAGCAGCCGTCGGGAGGTAGCTCGCATAAAAAGCGCGGGCGGCGTATCTCAGAATGGATTTTTCAGCGCAGACGGAGAGATGCTTGTCGTCAACGCCGGTGAGGCAGCGACGATCGTCGAAACCAAAAGCGGCCGCGTTCTGGGTTCGCTGCCTATTGAGAGTTTTGACGGGTTCAAGTTCAATCCTGACAGCCGGCTCCTCGCGCGGACGGTTAAGGGCACGATCGAGGTGTGGGAGCCTGACACGTGGCGAGTGCTTTGTACGACGCCGAGAACTGGCGACTTTGCCGTATTTGAGTTCGGACCGGGCGGAAAAACGCTGCTGTTTAAGGACCAAGGAAAAGGAATAGGGGTTCTAGAGATTGTTCGCGGCTGTCCCAGCCGACGTCTCTCGCCCGATAAAATTGTGACCACTGCGATTTTTGCGTTCTCTCCTTCCGGTCGATACTCTGCCACCATTACCGCGTCGAGTAATAAGAAAGTAGATGAAGCGGAAGTCTGGGATCTTGCCACCGGGCTGCGAGTAGCTGCTTTCCGCGAAGCATCAGTATGGGGGCTCGCCTTTAGCCCTGATGACAGTTATGTTGCAGCCGTAGGACCGCAGGGGATGCGCGTGAAGAGGCTATTGGTTGGAGTGGATCGCACGGCGCTCGAAGCTGACGAACCAACGGAGCGCGCCGTCTTCAGCGTGGACGGGAAGTTCCTGGCGGGGGTTGCAGAAGACCGGGTGAATGTCTGGGAGACTACCCACTGGAGCCAAGTGGCAACACTGCCGCACGAGAGCAAAGTTGTGAGCGCGGCATTTCTCCCCGGCAAAAACAGCCTGGTGACTGTGAGCGAATATCCAGCCGTACGCGAGTGGATCCTCGAAGAAGATAGGTTAATAGCGCATGCTTGTGTTGCTTTGCAGCGGAACCTTAATGCCAACGAATGGCGGAGGAACTTTGGCGCCGAGAAGTACAGAGCAACATGCCCCCAAATCCCGATGCCCGGGGCTCATGCCAGCCAAGCCAAAGACGGGAAAGCTCTCACCGTGAAATCGGGCGATGCCGCCGCTGACCTCAACTTGGGTCTTGCCCTCTACAACAAGGGCGACTACGATGCCGCTATCGCAGAGTACAAGAAGGCTATCGGCCTGAAGCCCGATTCTGCTGAGGCCCACAACAACCTTGGCGTCGCTTACGACAGAAAGGGGGGCTACGATGCCGCTATCGCGGAGTATGGCAAGGCACTCGCCCTGAAGCCTGACTATGCTGACGCTCACATCAATCTGGCTGACGCCTTCTACAACAAGCGAGAGTACGATACCGCTATCGCGGAGTACCAGAAGGCCCTCGCCTTGAAGCCCGATGATGCCGACGCTCACCTCAATCTTGGCAACGCACTCGATGAAAAGGGGAACCACGATGCCGCCATCGTGGAGTACGAAAAGGCACTGGCCCGGAAGCCGGATGATGCTGACGCTCACCTGAATCTGGCTAGCGCCCTCTACAACAAGGGAGACTACGATGCCGCTATCGCTGAGTACAAGAAGGCTATCGCCCTCAAATCTGATTTCGCCGACGCGTATAACGGCGTCGGTTACGCGCTAGCGTGGACTCACCGGTACGACGAGGCTATGCCATACATCGAAAAAGCTCTCCACATTCGGCCGGACGATCCCAACTTTCTCGACAGTTTGGGCTTTGTCTTGGCTGGAAAAGCGAAATACGATGACGCGGTAGCTACATACAAACGCGCATTGCAGGCCGATCCTGAGAATGCTGTTATCCACCTCCACCTCGGGCAAACGCTTGAGAAACTCGGTCGGTCGGAGGACGCGACGCACGAGTTCAACGAGGCTTATCGGCTCAATCCGCACCTCAAGACTCAGCCAGAGTAGGCAAAACAGCAGCTGAGGGTGCCTTGACCGGGATGCTGATTTGGTGCTCCCTCGCGCCATCAGAACTGAACTAACTTGTCCTGCTTCGGATATGTATGGACGGGTTCACACGAACAGCTATCCAACTCTAAAGGAATTCGAGGCAGACAGAGATACGGCGCAGATGGGAACGCGCTGCAACTATGGTTCAGGCCGGTGTCGACGCTGCCGTTTGGGCGCAAAAAGGGAGCGCGCCCGCACCACTCAGCGGATTAGCGAACCTGAGAGCTTCAATTCAAAACCAACAACTGCTGACCCTTCGCGCCCATAGAGAACGCGACAAAGATCGAGCAGAAACGAAGCGAGCCAACGAGCAATCCGTTCTATGCGGAGCAGCGAGTATCGTCGGCGAACAGGACATTGTGCAGAAGCGGGCTTAGTCCGCAAAGATGACTTATTGCGCGGAATTGTTTTTAGATCGCCAGCGTCTCAGCGCAATTCCGGCAGTCAAGCCTGCGGAGAGAATCCTTCTGGAAGCCGAACTGTCCGTATCGGCTCACAAATCGAATCGAACGCACGTGCCGATCGGGAAATGGGACGCGAAGTGCCAGCTAGCCGCCGCGCTCGGCGATAACGTGGGAGTGGTTGCAAAGCTCTATTCGCATGAATGGGCCAACGTCCGGCAGAACCTCACAGGCCGTGCTCAAGGCCGCGTGGTGAGCGCCACCCGTTTGAGTTAGGTCGAGAGCGTTACTTGGCCCCTGTTTGGGCCTCGGATGTCCCATTAATAACGTTGAAAAACGCAACTAACCCTTTTGTATTACGCCAATTTTCCGAATTTCAAACATTCTCGTTTGTGTAAATTTGCCAAGCTACGCGCCTGTCCGACACTTGCTCTGAAGAAAAACATAGCCCCCTACTGGACGCGCAAAGCGGGATTATGAGTGTGACTAGGGTTCTATTGCCAGTGGGTTTACGACAATCTGCACGCCGCGATAGACTCGCCCCGTCGTGCAGATAACGCCGCAGACACGGGGATCGCTTTCAATCACTGCGCTGGCAGTGCTCTTCTTTGGTCTCGTATGGTTCTATCCTGACCATCTGTGGCTCTTCGTCGCTTCCTTTGTCGCGTTCTGGGTTCTCATTTATATAGCTGGCGGGGGCAGACTGCCTTGGAAGATCAAGGCCCGCAGCTACCGCGCCTACATTCTGATTTCGCTTGGGGTTGTGGGACTGGTGCTGCTGATTGCACTTTACGAAGCGCTCAAGACACCATGAGTGTAATCAGCTGATTACATCAGTTACATTCAACAATTCTCCGCTGGTCCTCGCCTGATCTTTCCGTCGTGGAACGTTCACGCCGAACAAACCACGAGCAAGGATCAAACAATTGTTCCCAAGATCAGACTTATCGCCCGTAGGAACGAATCGCGAGAAACTGGGGACTGATCAGGTTACTAAAATGTCAGAAGGGGCGGAATTTCGTGTTGCTTTTCAGAGTGCCCGTCGGCGTTGTTACTGTCACAAAGCCCATAGTCGCCCCGTTGGGTACGCTGGTCTTGATGTAGCTGCCCGATACCACGGTGAATGCAGCCGCGGTGCCGTTAAATTTCACTTGGGTCGCGCCCTTCAAGTTATTCCCTAGGACTTTTACGGTTGTTCCGACCTTGCCCGACGCTGGCAGTGTTTCCACGAACGCGCCCAGACCAACAGACAGGCTGAACACCGTACCCTCCAAGTTGGCGCCATTTGCGAGAGTTGTCCCGTAGAAAATCCCGTTGGTGGCTTCAAACAGCCTTGCCTCAGGTCCGTTGCCATCAGCACAGTTGGTTTGAGCGCAAAAGCTGTAAAGTGTGGTCAGTGTGCCCGCCCGGTTGATTTTAAAGAGCGTGCCGCCGTTGCCGTTCGCCCCGCCTCTGGTGGTTGCACCGTAGAAGTTTCCGTCGGTCGCTTGAACTAAGGGTGCGAGGGGCAGACCGCCATCAGCACAGTTGGTTTGAGCGCAAAAGCTATAAAGCGTGGTTAGGATGCCCTGTGAAGTGATTTTGAAGACAGTGCCACAGGGTTCAGTAAAACCGACAACGCCACAGAACTCTGAAGTCGAAGCGCCGCCGGCGAGAGTTGTTCCGAAAAAGTTTCCGTCAGCGGCTTGAACCAGCCCTGCGTTTGGAAACTGGCCATCGGTACAGTTGGTTACGGTGCAGAAACTGTAAAGCGTGGTCAGCACGCCTCCTGGAGTGATCTTAAATACCGTACCCGCGCTATTGGCTCCGCCCGATGCTGTGGTCCCATACAGGTTCCCGTCAGTAGCCTGAATCAGCCCTCCGATGGGCGACTTACCATCACTGCACCCACTCTGCGCGCAGAAAAAGTAAAGCGTGGTCAGCACGCCTCCTGGAGTGATCTTAAATACTGTACCCGCACCATTGGCTCCGCCAGATGTTGTAATTCCATAGAAGTTCCCGTTCGTCGCTCGAACTAGCCCTGCCGCTGGCATGTCGCCGTCGCTGCAGTTAGTCAACGTGCAGAAGCTATGGAGTGTGATCAAGGTCCCCGTTGGGGTGATTCTGAAGACCGTGCCGCCGTTGCCGTTGGCACCCCTGTTTTCTGTTGTCCCGTAGAAATTTCCCGTAGTGTCGAGAGCCAACCCTGCGAAAGGATTACTGCCGTCCGGGCAGCTGTTTGCTGAGCAAAAGCTGTACAACGTCGTCAGTTTACCTCCAACGGTGATATTGAAGACCGTACCTAAACCGTTGGCCCCGCCGGAACTAGTGGTTCCATACAATTTTCCATCGAGGCCCTGGACAAGGGGAGCCGATGGAGCAGCGCCGTTGCTCAGGTCGAAACTCACAAGATTGGTGAATGTCTGCGCGGGCAACGCAATTGCGGTCGCTAGGAAGAAGAGAGAGAGGGCATGCGCTTTTTTCCATCCACTGAGTCTTCGCAGTGGAAACGTCTTCAGAGGTTGCAGCCCACAGGTTCTCAGTTCTCTCATGATGTACCCTCCCAAACCAAGATTCTGAAGTGCTGGATGCCAATTCAACACTGAGAAGAGGACAACCGACCGGTCGAGTGTGCCCCGGACCTAAGCATGATGCAGCGGGCCGAGCGCCAAACGCTCCAGTCGGGTCACATCAGATTCTCGACCCGAAAGGATCTAGATCCATGTCAAATTATTGTCAAAAGCAGAGAATGTGATTGGCGGAGCCGACGCCCCGTTTCCGCATGGTTGGCGAGAAATCTTAGCTCCCTATCGCAAGTGCGCCGGCGCCGTGCAGCCGGGTGGACACAGCACTGTCC
>Ga0126381_100008965_pt1 | contig 11213 bp, 8 predicted proteins | sample PanSoiMetPlot_28_FD_96465 | JGI IMG/M metagenome (GOLD analysis project Ga0126381, IMG submission 96465) | Tropical forest soil microbial communities from Panama - MetaG Plot_28 | ecosystem: Environmental > Terrestrial > Soil > Tropical forest > Bulk soil | place: Panama | collected 2016-02-17 | reverse complement strand
GTTACCGGAACATGCTAGAGTGATGTCACAAAAGCGAGGGCATAATGGCAGTGCGCTCAACGGTCCTTTTCCTGGTTGCCTGTCTCTCTCTTTCCGCCAGCGAGGCGCTGGATCGGGCCCATAAATCCGAAGAAGCCGGCGACTCCGCCGCCGCGCGTGAAATCTTCCTTCAATCGCTGAAGCAGACGCCGCGGGATGCGGAACTGCAGAGCGCTTTCGCCGAGTTTCTCGAGCGATACCGCGATCCCTCGGCGCGTGTCCGTTACCGCGAGGCAGCCGCCGCGTGGAAAGCCGACGGCAAAGAGCAGAACGCCGCGGCCGCCGCCCGCCGCGCAGTCCTGCTCGACCTAATTGCGGGCGACAATCAGGCCGCCGCCACCGATCTCGAAACTTACAAATCCTTCGGCGGAACCGACCTTCGGCTTCCGACTCCGGCGCTTTCGCCTGGGGGGGCGAAAGCCACCATAGACATTCCCGGCCCGATCCGCTCCTTCGCCCGCATGGCCGCGTTCTCGGCCGATAGTCTCCCCGACGACATTCTGCCCGCGCTCGCCCGTAACGTGGTGACGAACGGATTCCAGGCATCCCGCAGCAACGACGAACTGGAAGAAACGGAATATCTCAAACTCGTGCACCGCTACGTCGCACAGGCGCGCGAGTTGGAAAAGCTGGCGGGCTCGGACCACGTGATCCGGGTCCCGAACTGCGAATCCACTCAGACGAACGACCTGCTTCGTGTCCTGGGCTTCCGTATGCGCGGCGGCTGCGGCAGCGAGGTGGTTCTCGAAACAGTCAACGCGGCGCGCGCCTTCCTCTCCACCGATTCGGGTTTCCCGCTGGCGCAACTCGAGACCGCTCTCCGCACGGATAAGCCGTTCGAGTACGAATTCCGCTCCACCGCTGTGCCGGTCCTCTATTCACCGGATTATTGGACGAATGCGAGGGAGAAGTCTCAGGGCGACTTCCTCGACGCATTCCTGGGCGATCCCGGTCTTTGCCGGTTCTATCTCGGCATGTCAAAGCTCGATCCGGAAACCGCCGAAGCGCTGAAAAAGGATATACCCGCCACGCGTTTGCGCGCGTTCGCAAGCGTGCTGGACTTCTTCGGAGGCAACTTCGAGATCCGCAACGGCAAGGCGGTCGTTCCGGGCGGTCAAAAGACTGTGGCCGTGTGGACTGAACTCGCCGGAGTTTCGCCCGACAAAGGTTCGGATTTCTTTGACAAGCTGCTGATCAGAGACGACGGCTGGCTCGCGAGCATGTACGATGCGTTGGCCCGCATCCACGGACCAGTGCAGGATTATCTGACCGAACCGCCGCGGATGAAGCGTTTCTATGCGGCGATTCGCGGCAAGATTACCACGCCCGGTCCGGCGCGCCCCGTGTTCCGTTCGAACGCTGACATGATGCTGCTGACGACGCGCATTCAGATCGAACCCGACGGAAGGGCCCATATCCCTGGCGGCATCGAGGTTTGGCGAAGTCTGTTCGCGCGCAATCCGCACGGCAAATACGATGCGAAGCTGAGCAAGTCCGCATCGGCGTGGAAGGACCCGGACGACGTGCTCGAAGCGCTCTTTGCGTTGTGCCGCAAGCCCGTCGATAACGAGCCCCTCAAAATTTTCATGGCGTTGACGGACATCGACCGCAATCGTCCGGCGCCGCTCGAATCCGCCACGGTCGATCGCCTCATCAGAGGCTGGAATCTTTACGGGGCGCAGTACACGATCTTCGCCGACGCTCCGGCCGTTTACGACAAAACGATCCTCTCGTGGATGGATGCCGCCGAAAACCTGGACCGCCTGCACGATGCCCAGTTCCGCCTGGATTCGATTGGCATGATGCAGGGGCTTTCCAGTCTGTGGCAGATCCTCTGCCGCCAGGGCAGCGTGCCTTTGTCGAAGCAGGATGAAACCCTCGCGGGAATGGTCGCTCCGTTCCACACGCTGAAGAACGATCGCGAACTGTTTGACGCCGGTCGCCAGGGTCTCAACCTGCTCCTCAAGGAAACCGGGGCCTCGCAGGGTGCGGCGCAGGACCGGATTCTCGAACTCCTCGCCGGCGGTCCGAAACTCGACCAGTCCGAATCGCGCGCCGCTCTCGTCCGCGACGAGCAGCGGATATTCGAGTCGCAGAAACTGCTCCCCGCAGACCTGGTTTTTGAACTCGCCGACAACCTCGAAAACGTATCGAAAGGCGAGAAGCTGAACGCTCAACTGGCTTCCCGGCTCGCCGCGCGAGTCGCCGACATTCAATTGCCGCGAAGTTCGATGACCGGCGTCGAGAAGAACGCGATGGCTTTCGGCTATTACGTAGATCGCCACATCGACGATGAACGCAAACTGAACTTCCGCGCCATGATTGATAAGGCGGCGAAAGATCCCGAGCGGCTCAAGGACATTCGCGGTCAGCTCGCGCCGACTCTGCGCGACACCATCGTCGGATACAACTACATCCACTACGCGCCTCCCGGCGCCCAGATTCTGTTAACCAATCCGCTGTTTGTTCGGGGCCACGATTTCATCGGCATGCAGGGAGCGAACCGAAGCTGGAAAACCACCGAACTCTATGGCACCGGCTGGCCTTCCAACGCGGGCGGACGCCTCGTCGGCTCGCTCGCCGGTCTTGCTTATGCGCTGGCCGAGGCGGAGCAGAACTTCCTCGTCCCCACACAGACGCAGGCCCTGATCTGGGGTGATCTGGTCCCACAGATGATCCTCACCGCCAAAGCGCCGCGCTTCTGGAACGTCACGCCCGTTCAGATGCACTGGGTCGGAATGAACATGAGATTCGCGGAAGGCGAAGTCGCCGAAGCGGCGGTGAATCCTTCCAAACGGGATCCGGTCTTCAACGCGGTCGACTCAGTCGCCAGTCCGTGGCGAGCGTCGCAGATCAGAAATTCGATTCAGAACGGCGATGTTCATCAGGCTCTCAACCTGTTGACGCCGTCCGAAATGTATTTGATCGCGCGCAATCTTGCCCCCACCGCGAACTCAGACAGCCCCGCGGCCCGCGAAATTTCGCATTACCGCTCCATCGCCGCGGAACAGGTCAGCGCATCTGAAATCTCGCGCGCCTGGGGCACCCCGAAGCCCACCTTGGCGAACTCCTACCGCTCCGAACTTCTGAATCTGAAAACGTTTCCCACTCTGATGGGCTATTCGAGCCGTATTATGGCCGAAAGCTGGGAGTCCAACCTTCTCTACTGGGCCGACGTCGGCGACGAAATCGGCGTCCAGCCGGCTCAGTTGAACGTACTTGTTCCTGAGTGGACCCAGAAAGTGGTCGAACGAATATTCGCCTCGCATCTGGAGGACTGGCCCGCTCTTTTGAAGAGTCTGAGGTCGGTGGGGGATGAGATCAGAGTTCAGGGCGCGCAGGGCGCCGGTACGGACAAAAACGCAATAGAATAAGCGGGGTTAAGGGAACGAATGACTCGGGAGACGATCAATCGAACTGTGCGCGCGACAGTCGCCGCCGGTGTACTGACCGCCATCGCGGGAATCTGGCTGTTCGGGCAGGAACGTCCCACGGTGTTCCGATCGACAGTGGACCTGGTGGTATTGAGCTTCACGGTCACGGACAACAAGGGCAAGTACGTAAACGGGCTGAAACCAGCGGATTTCAAGGTCACCGAAGATGGCATCTCGGAAAAGCTGGCAACCTTCTCGGAAGGCAGTCGCCCCGCCATGCAGATCCTGCCTGATGGCTCGATGAAGCCGTTGCTCCCGACGGCCCCGGAAGCCGAAAAGATTGGCGCCGCCCAGACTGAGCGTCTGGGCGGGGATGCCTTCGTCGGTACGAACGTGTTCGTTCTGTTCGACACGAGCAACTTCATGTATCGCGGTTTCGTGTACGCCGAGGATGCGATCGCCGATTTCGTCCGTGGCCTCGATAAAGCCGACTCCGTGGCCGTTTACACATTCAGCCGGAATCTTTCACGCGCGGCGGTCCTCACACCAGACCGCAACAACGCCATTCTTGGCCTCCGCAAGGCGGTGGCGGGCGACGACACGGCCCTTTACAACGGCCTTCTGCTAACGCTTCGCGACGCCGCCAGGGTACCGGGACGCAAGGTTGTCATCGTATTCTCGAACGGTCCTGATAACGCGAGCATGGTCGCTCCCGACGACGTGCGCGCTGTAGCGGAAGACGAGGGCATCCCGATCTACGTCATCTCCACAAACGACGTCAACAAGGACCCGATCTCATCCAGCGTATTCCGCCGCATGGCGCAGCGCACCGGCGGAAAAGCCTACTGGGCGAAGTCCTGGCAGAAGCAGGTGGAAGCCTTCGATCAGATCCGCGAAGACCTCGGGAACTCGTACACGGTCACGTACTATCCGGCTCCGAATCCCAACGAGGGCTTCCGGAAGATTAACATTCAGATCGTGAGCGATACCGGCCGCCATTTCCGCGTGCAATCGCGCCCCGGATATCGCCCTCGGGCTTACTGAAGAAATAACTAAGCCGCCGCGGCTTCCGCCTGCGCGTCTGCTTCCTTCGCTGCCGCGTTCAGATCTACGCCTTCCCAACGCGCGACGACCGCGGTCGCCAGACAATTCCCGAGAAGATTGACGGAAGTGCGGGCCATATCCATCAAAGTGTCCACGCCCAGAATCACCGCGACGCCCTCTACCGGCAGATTGAATGTGGCCAGCGTCCCCGCCAGAATCACCAGCGAAGCGCGGGGCACGCCGGCCACGCCTTTGCTGGTCAGCATCAGCGTCAGCAGCATGACTAATTGCGTCGTGAACGGAACATGCACGCCCGCCGCCTGGGCCACGAACATCGCCGCCATCGAAAGATAGAGCGTCGATCCGTCGAGATTGAAGCTATATCCCGTCGGCAGAACGAACGCCACAATGTGCTTCGGCACGCCGAATTTTTCCATATTCTCGAGCGCGATCGGCAGTGCTGATTCGCTCGAGGCCGTGGAAAACGCCAGCAGAAACGGCTCCCGCACGTAGCGGATGAATCGTCGCGCCGGAATCCGCAGCAGCATCGTGACCGTGCCCAGCACGACGACCACGAAGAACGCCTGCGCCCCGTACAGCGTCGCTACCAGTTTCCCGAGATTCGCGAGCACAGACAGGCCACGCTCGCCCACAGTCGCCGCCATCGCGCCAAATACGCCGAAGGGCGCAAACAGCATCACGTAGCCCGTGTACTTGAACATGACCTCGGCGAGCGATTCGCATAATTCGACGACGGGGCGCGCCTTCAGCCCCACAGTCGCGCACGCCGCGCCAAACAGAAACGCGAACACCACGATCTGCAGCACCTCGCCCCGAGCCATCGAATCGACCACGCTGGTGGGGAACGTGTGCTCCAGGACTTGCGAAATGCTGGCGCTTGTGCCCGCGACGCCCGAGCCGGTTCCCTTCTGCAATTGCACACCGACGCCGGGCTTGACCAGGTTAACCGCGCCAAGTCCCACAAAGAGCGCGATCGTCGTGACGATCTCGAAATAGAGAATCGCCTTGCCCCCGATGCGCCCCATCGTTTTGACATTTCCGGTACCCGCAATGCCGCTGACCAGCGTGCCGAACAGCAGGGGCGCGATGATCGATTTGATCAGTCGAAGGAAAATTGTTCCGAGAATCGCGAGCTGCGTCGCGGGTCCGGGGGCCATAGCGCCGAAAACAATCCCGGCGACGAGCGCAATCAGAATCCAGGTGGTTAACGAAACGCGTCTCAAATGTCCTCTCCGAAAGCACCGAAAGTGCAGGCAGGACTACAGGGCCGCCATATCCCGTCAAGTGTGACGGGTTGGACTGGTTTCGTCAAGATTACACCGGTAGTTACGTTCTCATCCGGTCACATCAATTCCGGGAATCGTTTCAATAAAAATAAGCGATTGCCGGAAGGCGCTGTTTTCAATGATACTAACCTTTTTACACGGCAGATCCAGCTCGTCTACCAGAGTTCCGTTTTGCCGACCCCAAATCGATTACGGAGAGCAATGTCCACACAAGTCACTGATTTTCTTAACCTGCCCTACGAGGAACTCGAAGCGAAGAATCTCGAGGCGAAGGAGCAGCGCGCGAAGCGCGTCCCTGCGGATAAGCTGCAAGAGGAACGCCTCAAATACCTGACGGAAGAGAAGCGGATCAAGGCTGTAACCCTCATGTTCAGCGACCTCGAAGGCCGCCTGCACATGCTCGACTACGACAAGAAGTTTCTCCTCAAGAGCCACGATAACCTGACATTCGACGGTTCCTCTATCCGCGGGTTCACGGCGCAGAAGGAAAGCGATCTCCGGCTGCATCTGGACTGGAATGCCTTCTACTGGGCGCCAGCCAACTTTGTGGGCGAGGGCAAGGTTCTCGTCTTCGGCGAAGTCATTGACAAGCAGGGCGGATCGTATATCGGCGATATGCGTGGCGTGCTCAAGACCTTCGCTGACGAACAGCACAAGAAGCATGACTACACGCTGAACGCCGCGAACGAAATCGAAGGATTCCTCTTCAACGGCCTCGATGCCGAGAGGAAATTCCACGAAACCGGCAAGTTCGAATACGTGAACACAGGCGGCTATTACCACTCTCTGCCGGGCGACACGCTGCGCACGTTCATCGACAAAGCTGCCGAAGTGCAGCGCGCCATGGGTTTCCAGAACGAGAAGGACCACCCCGAAGTCGCTCCCTCGCAGTTCGAGATCAACTACAGCTACGCCGATGTCGTGACCGCCGCCGACCAGATCCAGCTTTATAAGTTCCTGTGCCGCCAGGTGGCGCGCAATATGGGTCTCACGGCCAGCTTCCTGCCCAAACCCGTGGTGGGCGTCAATGGCAGCGGTATGCATACCAACGTCTCGGTGTCGAAGGGCAAGAAGAACATTTTCTGGGATCCCCAGGGCGAAGAAAAGATCAGCAAATTCGCGTGGGAGTTCGTGGACCGCATTCTCAGCCACGGTCGCGACATTTGCCTGGTTCTGAATCCCAGCGTCAACGCTTATCGCCGCCTCGACCCGCACTTCGAAGCGCCGAATCAGCTCATCGCGTCGCCCGTCGATCGCGGTTCCATGGTCCGCGTGCCGATCGGGAACGAGCGCAGCTCGCGCGTCGAAGTACGGGCGGTTGCGCCCGACGCCAACCCATACATGGTGCTGTATAGCATCTTCAAGAGCGGCCTCGATGGATCGATCGACACGAGCATCGAGAACCTGCGCAGCGCCAAACGCTATCTGCCCGACAACATCTACGACGCAATCGACGACTTCCAGTCCTCAACCTGGACGACAGAGATGTACAGCGAAGAGGTCAAGGATCGCTACGTCGAGCTGAAAAAAGCCTCGGCCGATCGTTGTCCGCGGCTGCTGGGCACGGTCGTGAAGCCCTCGGAAGTGCAGTTCCACCACGAGGTCTACAACCAGTTTCTCTGGAATCAGTTCTAATTCTCCCCGAACCTGGTCACTGCGCGCGGGCGTTTGCATCCGCCTGCGTGCAGTGGCTCAGGATAGCAACCAGCGAGTCCCTCCCGCTATATAAAATCGTCGGCAGCCCACCGTTCCATTTAAAATCGCACACAAGCGGATTGAGGCTCTCCACCTCTTTCCTCCATCCAGCTGTCGCCCGCTCCGAACTTCTTCGTACTGGCGCGTTCTCGCGCAAAGTCTTCGATCCAGTCGCCGAGAGCGAGGCAGGTACCCCTGTCGTCGAGAACCGCATCCATCCGACATAAACGCACACCAGAAGCGCGCCCACCAGTGCGCATCCGGCTAACCGCGCCCAGACGGAGCGCGGACCATCGGCTAATGGCGGCGAGGCTTGAGCCTGAGCGACCGTAAGCTCTCTCTGCAGCGAACCGATCCGGGCGCTGTGCGCGGCGTTATCCGCCTGGCGCATCTGCCGCTCGTGATCCAGTTCGCTCTTCGCCTGCCGCCATCGCGCGTTCAGGGCGTTTGCTTCCGCCAGTGACTGCATACGTTCGCGATCCAGGCTCTGGCGCGCGAGCTCAAACTGCGCGCTCATTCGGCTGACCTCTTCGCCCATCGACGCGGATGCAGGCCGGTCCCGAGCAAGATCGAGCTGTGCCTTCAGCGCCCGTGTCTCGGCCTGCGAAGCTTGTAGTTGTTGCCCGACCTCATTGGCGGAAACGACCGCGCGCAAAACGGCGTCCTCTTTCTCTGCAATCACGCGCTCGAGCTGAGTAATCCGCTCTTCGTACGCAGAGATATCGACGGCTTCCGGACCGCCGCCAGACGGAATCCGGCCAAGCTCGGCCATGCCGCTTCGCCTCCCCTTGTTAAAAGCGGCTATCGGCAGAATCGCGGAGAAACTTTAGCGTCTCATCCCAGCCCGTGACTCCCGCGGTAGCGCCCACGCGCTGCACAGCCAAAGCGCCCACCGCGTTAGCGACTCGGGCTGCTTCACGGATACTCATCCCCCGCTCGAGCGCCGCAATGAAGCCCCCGACAAAGCAATCGCCCGCCCCGGTGGTATCTACGGCCTCGACACGATGCCCCGGAATCTCCTCGCCGTCCGCCCAGCATCCTCGCGCCCCGAGCTTAATCACGATATGCCGGGCGCCTCGCTCCCGCAGCGCCCGCGCAGCAGTCTCCGGATCAGATGAACCGGTCAATTGCGCCGCCTCGTCTTCATTCATCAGCGTGTAATCGCAGTAAGGCAAACTCGGCGCGAGCACCTTCATCCATTCGCCCTCCGTATCCCACTGCGCATCCAGCGACGTCCGCAATCCCGCCTCTTTCGCGCGCTTCAGCAAGCCCGGCGCGGCGACTCGCAGATGCCGCATCCGGTAAACCGCTGCCAGATGGAAATGCGTCGTCCCGGCGGGCAGCTCAAACGGCCGAAAATCCTCCGAAGCCGCGCCCAACTGATAGAGCAGCGCCCGTTCTCCGTTCCGCCGGATCAGTGAAATCGCAATCGAAGTCGGCGCATCCACATACTGCGCCAGTGACAAATCAACGCCCGCGGAGCGCAGATGCCCAAGCACCGTCTCGCCCGCCGCGTCCCTTCCCACCAAAGTCGCGAGAGTCACCGGAACGCCCAGTTTCGCGATCGCATACGAGGTGCTCCCCGCATTGCCGCCCAATTGCTGTTCGACACTCGAGATCACGCTGGTTGCGCCCCAGCGCACCTCATCTACGGGTCTCGCGAGGATATCGAAAACCACATTGCCGCAAACGACGACCGGCATCAGATCCCGGCGGTCAGACTTTCGATCAGGCCCTTCGCTACGGGCCACGCCCCGGTTACGCGCAGGCCAGAGTTATCGAAAGTCCCCGCGGCAAGCGTACGCGCAAGTTCGTCGTGCGATGCTTCCTTATCGGTCATCAGCGCATCGCGAATCATGCCTGTGGTGGTCCGAAGCTGACTCGCCAGAACAGCCGCATCGCTGGCGGTCCGGCATGTCGCGTCCATGTGAGCCTGAATGCCTCCGCCTCCCTGCCCCGCCGTAATCACGATGCGGTCCGCGCGAGCCAGCGCGGTCAGGAAAATCCGCATTCCCGGTGGAATCGCGCTCATTTCGCGCAGCGCCGAACCCGGAAGCGAAAGCCAGACAGGAGCGTCAGGCGGACGCGTCACCACCGCCGGCCCTGGATGCGCCAGCCGCGCAGCCGCGAGGTCGTCCCCACTCACTGCCAGTCCGATCGCATCATCGCGCAACGGCAGAAACGAAATGCGCCTCTCGGGCGTGCTTCCCTGCACACGGCAAAGATCTTGATAACAGGACCCGCCCTGCCGAACCACATACGCTCGCAGCTTCTTCCAGTCAAACCGGCCGCGAGCGATGAAATAATTTCCGCTTTTCGAAAACGACGCGACCAAAAGGTCGATGTCCCGCCGATAATCGACGCCTGCCGCCTCGACGAACTGCTTATATTCGAGCTCTTGCGGCGCTTTCGAATCCAGCAGCCCCGCCTTCCGAAGCGAAGCGAAATCCACGTTCAGCGCAGTGCCGCCCTCAACGGGAAATCGGGAGAGCAGCCTCGCTGGCTCAAAGAAAACCCTCGTGGCCCGAACGCGCACGATGCTCCATCCCGCCGCGGCGAGGCACGCCAACGTAATCAGGCCAAGGCCAGCTCGGATGCGCGCTCTCTGGTCCACAATTCAATGTAGCCTTTCAGATCCCGCATCATCCCCCGGAAGCCTTCAATCGTCAGGGACTGCGCTCCATCGCTCACCGCCTTCTCGGGACAAGGATGCACTTCCACTATGATCCCGTCTGCGCCGATCGCAACTCCCGCCTTCGCCAGCGCGGGAACCAGGCTGCGCTTGCCCGTCGCATGGCTCGGGTCGAGAATCACGGGCAGGTGCGTCAGTTCATTAAGCACCGGCACGGCCGTGATATCGCAGGTATTCCGCGTCGCCGTCTCGAAAGTCCGAATTCCGCGCTCGCAGAGCATCACCTGCGAATTACCGTGCGCCACGATGTACTCGGCGGACATCAGCAGTTCCTTTATGGTCGAACTCAGCCCGCGCTTCAGCATCACCGGCCGCCCGCAGCGCCCCAGCGACTTCAGCAGCGCGAAATTCTGCATGTTCCGCGCGCCCACCTGCATTACGTCGGCGTATTCGGCGACCAGAGGAACATCGCTATCGCTCATCACCTCGGTGATCACGGCAAGCCCCGTGGCCTCCCGCGCCTTCGCCAGCAGCTTGAGCCCGTCGCCCTCCATCCCCTGGAAGTCATAGGGTGAGGTGCGCGGCTTGAACGCGCCTCCGCGCAGCACCTTTGCGCCCGCCTCGGCGACCGCGTAGGCGGTCTCCATGATCTGCTTTTCGTTCTCCACCGCGCACGGACCCGCCATCATGACGAACTCGTCGCCGCCAATCTCCGCCTTGCCCGCGCGGATCAACGTGCGCTCCTGCCGGAACTCCTTGCTCACGAACTTGTAGGGCGCCGAGATACGAACCGCCCGCTCAACGCCCGGCGTCGCCTCCAGGGATTCCAGACACCCCGTCACATCGCCTCCCGCTCCCACCACGCCGATCACGACGCGCTCCTCGCCTTCGATGGAATGAACCTTGAAACCGAACTCGGCGATCCGTTCACAGACATGGTCAATCTCCTGCTTCGTGGCATGTAGTCGCATCGAAATAATCATTGGTTGAAAACTCCGTAAAATAAAAAACCCACTCTTTCGAGTGGGTTGGTTCAGAATTCCCTCAAAAACGCGCTAAACCAACTCACTCAGGGAGTGGGGCTCCAAAACCAGTAGCTAAAAAAGCTGGCCGGCGCGCGCT